>JAABUZ0100000452.1_pt1 | contig 102240 bp, 109 predicted proteins | sample 5562091 | NCBI WGS metagenome assembly JAABUZ01 (sample SAMN12813069, study PRJNA571459) | rock metagenome | isolation source: Antarctica rocks | place: Antarctica: Victoria Land, Linnaeus Terrace sud | collected 2015-12-21
CCTGCAAAGCCACGTAGACAAGCACCTGGAAGCGCGCCGTCCCGCCGCCGTGCAGGCCACAGAGAAAACCTGACCCATTCGAACACCTAATAACCCGCGCCGAGGAGTTCCTCAACAATGGCCGAGCCGACAAAACCTGTCGCACCCGTGACGAATACTCGCATGATTATCTCCTGAAGCGAAATGTCGGACGGAGCGGTTTCAACCGCTCCGTCCCCTTTGAACCGTTCCCCAGCCACTGTCAGTTAGCGAAGTAGCGCATTTGCTCGAGGTCGGCAATCAGCCCTGGCTGTGTGGGCTGCCAGCCCAGCCGTTCCTGTGTGAGCGTGCTTGACGCGGGAAGGTCAAGGCCAGGGAACGCCGCGTAAAACCCAAAGTGAGCGCTGGCCTCCTCCGGCGAAATGGAGACCACCGGCACCTTCAAGCCTCGGCCAATGACTTCCGCGATGTCCCGGAATGGTACTCCCTCTTCAGCAACTGCGTTGTACCTCGCGCCCGCCTCGTGCTTCTCTAAAGCGAGCCTGTAGAGACGAGCCGTATCGAGGACATGCGCCGCCGACAAGCGGTTCATCCCGTCGCCTATGTACGCGAAGACGCCTTTCTCGCGGGCGATGGCGATTAAGGGGGTGACGAGTCCTTGCTTGACAGTGTTGTGGACTTGAGGAAGACGCACCACCGACACGTTGACGCCACTTTCCAGCGCCGACGCTCCCGCCTGCTCTGTAACACGTGGGACCGGCTGACTGAAATTGACGATGTCTTCGGTCGCGGTCTGCCCCGGCGCGGCGCTGCCAAATCCGACCCCGGAGGTGATAATCAGGGGGCGGTCTGTGCCTGCCAATGCGCTGCCGAGCGCTTCAATGGCCCGCCGATCCTTCTCGCAGTTTGCCACGAAGTTCGAGAAGTCGTGGTCAAAGGCTAGATGAATAACGCCGTCTGAGACTGCCGCGCCCCGCTTCAGGCTCTCCAAATCTTCAAGTGTCCCCAGATGCGCCTCGGCCCCTGCATCAATTAAAGACTGAGCGGACGACTCCGACCGCGTCATTCCAAGCACCTGATGGCCTGCGCCGAGGAGTTCCTGAACAACCGCCGAGCCAATAAAGCCCGTCGCACCCGTCACGAAAACTTTCATCTTAACTTCCTCTCCACTTCTGCCGATATTCTATGTAAACTATACCGTACCGTTTATATTGTTGTCAACCCCTGTCGCAAAATCATTATTTGAGGGCTATAATCCTTATTATGTCAAGACGAGGCAATGACCTGCGAGAACACATCCTGTACGCCGCCAAGAACGTGTTCCTGGAAATGGGCTTTGAGCGGGCCTCGATGGACGTGATCGCCGCACGCGCCCAAACCTCCAAACGCACCCTGTACGCCCACTTTGAAAGCAAAGAAAAGCTGTACCTGGCGATTATCGAACTGGTCCGCGAAATGTCCCTCAGCAAGCTCAAGAGGCCGGACGACTATTCCAACGACCCTACCGAGGCCCTGGTCTTGTTTTGCGGGCGGTTTCTAGAGGGCCTGCTTTTTGCCTGGACGATTCGGATGTGCCGCATGAGCATCGCCGAAGCCGAACGCTTTCCCGAAGGAGCCGCCCGGTACTTTGACGTAATCTTTACCGCACCCCACGAACGGCTGAGCGCCTATCTTGGGGAGACGTTTGGACTGTCTGAGACAACAAGTTCGGAGGCGGCGCAGCTTCTTCTCGGACGGATTATTTATCCGCGCTTCCCCCGCGCTTTGTTTGGCATTGAGGCGCTGTCCGAGCAGTGGAATGATGAGGAAATCAGAGCGGACTTTGATCTCGCGCCGGTTCGCAAAGCCGTCGCGGAACTGATTGCCTCGTTGCAGGGCCTGTCTGCACCGCGCTCCGAGGCGTGACCTACCCCGCCTTTGTTTGAGCCACGCATGCCGCCAGGCCGCGCCGAAATCGGCACGCCCGCCGGGTAAACTCTCACCCATGTGGCTCGCCCTTCTCGCTTTTGCCTACTCCCTGCCCCCGGTCGCCGCGCTGCTGACGGGATTGTGGGAACTGCGCCGCGCCCTTTCGCAGCGCCGGTGGGATGCGCGCTCTTGGGCGGGCAGCGCGCTGCTATTACTGTCCCTGACAGGACGCTGGTGGATACGCCGCCTGCGCCCTCAGACCTCCAACGACCCGCGCCCCCTCACCCCCACGCGCAAGGGGTCTGCCCTGGGCACAGGCGGCGTCCGTTTGGAATGGGAGCAATTCGGGCCGGACGATGCCCCCGCGCTTTTGCTCTCGCACGGCTGGTCGCTTACCCACGACACGTGGTTTTACCAAAAAGTCGGGCTGTCGGGCCACTACCGCGTGATTGTCTGGGACATGCGCGGCACGGACCGGTCGTCCGCCCCCACAAACCGCGATTATTCGATGGAAGCCTGCGCCGACGACCTCGCTGCCGTGTTTGTCGCTTCCGGCGCGGGACGCTCTGCGCAAGGGTGCGTTCTGGCCGGCCACTCGGTGGGGGCGATGATTTTACCCCTGTTCGCGCGGCGTCACCCCGCCCTTATGCCCCCGGTACGCGGCCTGGCGCTTTTGGGCGGCACCGACCTGCCCCTGCTGCTGTCCATGCGCGGGCGACAATGGCTGAGGCCCGCCCAATCCTGGTTTTGGGAGCCATTGGTCCGTCTGATGGGGCTGTGTCCGGCCCCGTTTCAGGCATATGCGCGGCTGATCTGGCAGCTTGGGGCCGTCCATCTGGCCCTGATGTACGGCCTGCGCGTCTCGCACGAAACGCGCGGCCAGGACGACCTGGTGGCGTACCACTGTTCCCACTTTTCCATGCGGGCGGCGGGTTTGGGGGCTTTGTCTTGCTTTCGCATGGACACCCGCGCTTTGCTTCCCCAGCTTTCACTCCCTGTCCTGCTGTTGACCGGCGAACGCGACCCCAACATGCCCCCCGAAGTGCAGCGCGCGATGCTGGATCGCCTGCCGCACGGCGAGCTGGTATTAATCCCCAACTGCGGCCACCTGAACTTATTGGAATGCCCTGGCGAGGTGAACCGTCACCTGCGCGCCTTCGCCGCCCGCTGCTTCGCCGCCGCCTCGTCATAGGCGCTGCAAGCCCTTCCATTCGGCGTTTCTTAGTCGTTTCCAGCGCGTACCGACGACGCAACAGTTTCTTCCGTCGTCGGTACACGCTTGCAATGCCTTGACAACAAGAGGGAAATGCCTTGGCAACAACCGGGGGTATGAAACCATTGGCCCAGGCTTATGCCGGGGGTATGAAACCCCCGGCAGAGACGAGGCCAAGCCCTCGCGGGCACAAGAAAAAGATGCGGGTGCTTATCTTACGTCCGAAGGACGTGGCTTCGTCCCTTGCCGTGGGTTTTATAGTCCTCAAAACCCAGGGGCTTGCCCCTGTGGAGACAGGCCCCGGCAGAGACGAAGCCCTGCCCTCACGGACACACAGATTGCCCGATGGAGGCCCACCTTCCAGCCTCCGCCTCCGCACCCGTCGGCAGGGGGCAACGTGCTCTCACGGAGGGGGCACAGAAACGGCGGGCGCGGCTGCCGCCACAAAGCCAGCCACACAAAGGACAGGCAAGGGCCGGGGCAAGCGGAGAAACCCAGGGGCTTGCCCCTGCGGAGAGTTCATACCCCCGGCATAAGCCATTGCTGAGAACTATTTGCCCCCGGTGCATATGTAGCGCTTATTCCATGTTTAGGCCGGGAAATCACGCAAGCGGGGGAAGTGCGCAGGAGCAAAATAAAAGTCTTGACAGTACGCAGGATATATGATAACATAATGCAATAGTGGCGACGCAGACCACCTCTGTCAACGAACTGATTTTCTTGGACACGGCCCCCGCCGCCGACAGTCAAGAGCGGGAGAAAGCAAACACGATGAGACGAACTGTGATGGATGCTGCCGCACGCCTTTCTTAAAGAAAGGCGTTCTTATGCAGCCTGGTTCTGTCTGCGCTGACACTTGCCAGCCTCAGACCTGCTCAGGCAAGTTACTGGACTGTCAGCATCACCGGCAGCGGCACGGGAACGACCATACGAGACGGCACCACAGCCGCCCCACAGAACTGGACGCCGCCCGCCGATGCTACCAATTCAAACAGCTTCAGTTTTGGCACACCAGGGGCAGGCGCGGCGGCGAATAACTCTGTTCATTATGACGCGACAGTCACGGCCACCATCACCATGACATGGCACGCGGTTCCGTCCACAGACCCGGCACCGACGAACATCATCGTTCACGAAACCGCCTCGTCCAGCGCGAGTGCCCAGCAGTATCTGAACCCCCCGGACCTCAACCCTGGATCGCCGACGCAGACGTACAGCGCGAGCGGCAGCGATGGACTGACCGGCACCAGCACAGCGCCCAGCAGTTTTTCCGTCACCAACACTTCCAACTGGCCGAGGCCGATGAGTTCGGCAAATGGCAACGCCTCGAACACCTCGTACACTCCGCGCTCAGTCAGCGGCACTTCGGTCACGTTTACTCGCACCCTGACCTGCTCTGGGGATGCGGCGGTAATCACAGGCTGCGCTCCTTACGTCACTGGGGCTGTGTCGTACAGTGTCAGTGTACACGCACAGCCGTATGGGTGGTATGACGCGGGCTGGAACGATTCTAATGGTACGCACCACGCAGGAGGGCATTCTGACAACTCCACAGGTGAGTTAGGGTTCAATTATGGCTGGAAATCTACTGATGGTAATTTGGCTAGCCTTAAAGGAATTAAAATGTATGAATACCTGAGTTACAGCGGCCCCGGTACATTTAACTCCGACAAAACTACCTTCTATCCGGGCCTCCCTGTGCAATCTGGTTATAGCATACCCAACGGCAGGGCGGGGTCGCTAATCGATCCAACTACCCTATACGCCCGTGATGTACATTCTCCATTTCCGACCACTACTCCTCTTGTCGCTGCAACATGGACAGCAGCTCAGAAGTACGAGTTTGATGACCCTATGACTGGCGAGATAGGGGTAATTTTGTATGATCCTGGGAACATTACTGACGCAGTTCAATTAAATCCAAACCAGTTCTACATTAGTAAAAGTGGCTATTCCGCAACGAAACCGCTGTAGCACGAAAGGAATATGATAATGAAGCACAAAATCTTCAAATTATCCCCCCAGTTGGTCTATGTCGCTTTGGCGAGCATTAGCTCTTACCTATATCTAGGAATTGCGAGTGCCAAATGCGCGTCAGCAGAGCCATCCGGGTCACTGGACGCCCAAGTTAGTCTCGTCACAAGCTCCACACTTACAGTAGGTGAGCCAGTCGTCCTTTACTATAGACTTAGCAACACTTCTCCAAGTAAACAACTTACCTTCAACGCTGGAGAGCACCGTCGCGGATGGTACAGCCTCAGTCTCACCAATGAAAATGGACAAAAAGTAACGGCTACGGCAAATGTGCCGTTTGGCGATCAGCACCGTAAGCAGGGGCTATATCAGCCGCAAGAAATTAGCATTCTTCCTAGTGCCTATGTAGAGGGAGATTGCGTGGTGACACAAGCCCTAGGTATCGCTCAGCCTGGCAAGTACACGCTCAATTTTCACATTCCAATCATTTACTACATGGAGCCAAAAGGAGCGTGGTACCCTGAGGGTCGGCCCGCTAATCAGAAGCCTTTCAGTCTTATGCGTGACTATAGCTTCTCACTCGTGGTCATGGAAGCAAATCCCGAACGCTTACAGGCAACCGCTAAAAAGTTATGCCATGAGTTGCAGGATGTCAAATTGTTGGGTAAGTCTCAGGCTTTATTGGCTGCCCTGTCTTCGCTGCCGGAGGATATTGCTCTGCCTAATTGGCAAAACCTAATCCTTGATCCCGCGACTCCCCCTGCGGTTCTAAACGAAGCCGTGGTGTTGTTGGGAGAATTGCGCTCGCCTGGTGCCGCCGAGTTGTTAGGTCAGGTGATATTTGATAGGCCCCCGGCAACGGGAACAAATGAAGACCTTGTAAGAATGGGCGCACACAGGGCGCTGACAGAAATGTATAACGCCGGGGATGCACAACTCAGACAGAAAATGAAGCAAGTTTTCATTAGCCACGGTGCCTCTACCGCTGACTTACTTGAAATTGTAACAGTTTCTAACCCAAACTGAATCTCTTTGGTGTCACTCATTACGGCTGGGTTTGGCATTGCCATGCCGGATAAGGTCACTATGCCAGTCGCCTCAGACTGAGGGGGCACAAAAACTGGTAGGCTTAGCACAAAAAAGGCCCGGAGGCTGTTGCCTCCGGGCCTTTGCTTGCTATGTTACATCTTTGGGATCAATCATCTGCACACCGTCCACATGGTACACTATGTCGGCGAGGCGAGGCGCAGCTTCCAAGCCCATTAGATAAAACAAGCCGTTGCACCCGCCGCCTTTGACGCCGATGCGCAGGCCAAGGTCGGCGCCGCCCCGCTTCTCGATCAATCGCTTGACCTGCTTGACGGCAGCCGGGGTCAAAGTGACAATCTGCTCCGTTTGCGGCTCCAGCATCAGTGTTTCGTTCATCATAACCCTCCTTCAGAAAAACCCAAGCTCCAGCTTCGCCTCTTCAGACATGCGATCCATGCTCCACGGCGGCTCCCAGACCAGCTCCACATGGACATTGCTCACGCCGTCCACCTGACGCACCTGCGCTTCCACTTCGCCGGGCAGCGTGCCGGCGACCGGGCAGGCGGGCGAGGTCAGGGTCATCTCAATATCCACAAAGCCATGCGTGTCCACATCAATGTCGTAAATCAGCCCCATCTCGTAGATATTCACGGGGATTTCGGGGTCATAGACCAGCCGCAGGGCTTCAATCACTTCGGCTTCCACAGCAAGTGGGTAAACAGTCGGCAGGTTGGTGTCCATAATCTACTCTCCCCCAGACGATTGATAGGCTAGCGCATAAAACTTCATCTTGTTGATGACCGCTTGCAGGCCATTCATGCGCGCCATAGAAATGTTGCCGCTCATGTCCATCTTCTGAATGAAGTCCGGCGGGGCAGAAACAATCTCGTCCGGCGTGTGGCCGGAGTAGACTACCACTGAGACTGTAGAGAGACATCGAAAGAGAGCAGCATGGACACCGACACTGACCTGATTCCTTTGGAAACGCCCGGCGAAATCCTGCGGGCAGAGTTCCTTGACCCGATGGGGCTGAGTGCCTACGCGCTGGCAAAGGCCGTCGGCGTCCCGCAAATCCGCATTTCGGAAATCCTGCACGGCAAGCGGGCTGTCACTGCCGAAACTTCCCTGCTGCTGGATCGGTTCTTCGGACTGTCCGACGGCTTTTGGTTCCGCCTACAATCCGACTATGACCTGCGGCGGGCACGGCGTGTGATGGCGGAACGCTTAGGCCGCGTACAGCCCTACGAGCAGGCGACGGAGGCGCGACCATGAAGCCGGACGTAAGTAAGGAACAACAAAATCTAGTTGATTGTAGCGAACATCTGTGCTATAATAGCACAGTAGTTGCACCTGCATCGCTTGCCATTCACCCGGCAGCTTATCCGGGCTGCCCGTGTCGGTATTCCCGGCGCTCTTTGACAATTTAATCTTCCAAGTAGGCAGCCACCTGCATCGGTGTTTCCCACACAAACACGCGGCGCAGGGGCGCGCGCTCAAACGGCGTCTGCTTCATGGTGTGCAAGAAATACGCGGTAGTGTTCTCCGCTTTGGCATGCCGGGCAGAACAAGCAGGAAAAGCCGCGCGGCATAAAGAACAAGGCACCCAAATGCGCACAGCATCCGTCACTTGTCGGAGCGCAGCATATGGGTATAAACGCCGGGGACGCTGCCGGGGATCGTAATCGCACCGACGGCCTTTTTGTAAAACGCCACCGGCCCTGCCGCGCCAATAATGCCGTAAGCGTAGCCCAGATCATGCAAACCCCACAGGGATGCGATTAACAGGGCCGTACCGATGCCGCGCCCCCGATGTGAGACCGCGACCCCGGTCGGCCCAAAAAACGCCCGGCGCGTGGCGTCATAAGCCGCAAAGCCCACAATGCGTCCGTCATCGACGGCAAGAAAGCCCGTGATGGGCTGATGGGCGAAGGCAACCATCATTTCATCCGCCCATGATTCGGAGAAATGAGCCGCGATAAACGCCCGTGCGCGGGACATCTCAAACGAGTGGGCGCGCCGAACAATGATTGTCTGTCCCGGCATCTGTCCTTCGCCCCCGTCGCGCGGCGGCAGCTTGTAAAGAGGAACCAGCAAATCAGGCATGATGTTTTTCTCCCATTGTTGACGACAATGGCTTTTTCCTAACGCGGGGCATAATTTCCTGCGCCCTTGTCTCGCCGACGCACGGTTTTGCAGACGCCATGTTGTTAGTTTCTTCTATCGTTCGCCTGCGCCATGCCTGGGAAAGCCGCCGCCGGGCGCGCGCACATGCTCGGCGCGGACAGGGGTTCTACCAAAAAAGTGATTTCACGGGAGCGATTGCCGAGTACGAGCAGTCGCTGGAATGGCGGCCCGATCAGCCTTTGATTGCGTTTAATTTAGGACTGGCCCTGTACAAAGCGGGGCGCAAAACCGATGCCCGCGCCCGGTGGCAGGCGGTGCTGGCGCAGGCCGAAACGGACAATCCGTATCTGGCCGAGCAGGCCCGGATGATGCTGCGTCAATTTGGCTGAAATAGGGAGTGTGTTATTCGGCGAGTGAATTGATAAGCTTGAGAAGCTCAGTCGCCAGGGCCTGCGTGGGGGCATCGCGGGCAAACAAGTCGGGGTGCAGGGCACGGGCAAGCTGCCGACGCGCCTGCCGACGCTCGTCCGCGCTCATTTGCGCGCCAATGCCGGCAAGGGTTGTGCTCGTGTGGCTCCGCGCGCCCGAAGCGCCTTCCAGCAGCTTGAGGCGGCGTTCGGCTTCGGCCAGGCGTCGCTCCGCCCCCGTCGCCCGCTCGCGCATTTCCTGCCAGCTTTGCTCCAATTCGGCAAGCTCCCGCCGCAGGGTGCGGGCTTTGGTCTTGGCGGACAGGTGACGCTGCGTTAGTTTGTCGTGCAGGTCGGCGGGGACAGTGCGCGGGCCATCGCCTTTCGCACCGATAATGGCGCGCAGGGCATCGCTGCGATAGATAGTCGCCCGCGACAACCCGGCGCGCTCGGCCACATCGGCGACACTAAAAGCCGCGCCGATCTTTTCCAGCGCCCGCACCGCAGCGGCCACCTGCGCGGCCCGCAGGTGCGGGTCTTTGGGCTTTGCGCCGCACGTCCGCGCCGCTTTTGGGGTTTTGCCGTTCACACCCTGTTCCTTTTGCGCTGTTTCATGGTTTGTATTATGGCGCATGGGGGCGCACAATGGGCCGTTTGGCCCGAGACAAAACAAAAGCGAGAAGTCGAAACTTCTCGCTTTCTTTATTGCGTCGATGGAAACTCCGTTAGATGTGGCAGGAGGCCATGCCGCGCTTTTCCAGATACTGCTGATGGTAATCTTCGGCCATGTAAAACGTTTCGGCGGGGACAATCTGGGTCACAATCGGACGCTTGAAGACGTTGCTCGCCGCCAGTGCCGCTTTGCTGTCTTCGGCCTGCTCCTGCTGCTGCGGCGAATGGTAAAAGACGACCGACCGATACTGCGAGCCGAAGTCCGGCCCCTGGCTGTTGAGCGTTGTCGGGTCGTGGTTGGTCCAAAAGACCTTTAGCAAGTCGTTGAAAGACACCAAAGCCGGGTCATATTCCACCTGCACCACTTCAGCATGGCCCGTGCGGTCGGTGCAGACTTCTTTGTAAGTCGGATTTTCCAGGGCGCCGCCTTCATAGCCCACGGCTGTCGCCAGCACGCCGGGTGTGCGCCGAAATTCCGCTTCCACGCCCCAAAAGCAGCCTGCCCCAAATGTCGCTGTTTCCGTCATCGTTGTGTGCTCCTATATCTTTGGTACTCTTTCAACAAATACTCAAGGTGATATGTTCCCCCAGCGTCACTGATCTGACCAGCGCACGGACGCGAGCAGTCGGTCAAACACAGCCTGATCCTTTTCATATCCAGTGGAAGGAAAAGTACCCGTCAGCAAGTATTTATCCCCGCCCTTGCGCAGAAAAACCTGCACGCTCCATACCTCTTTTTTGTCAACTCGTTGCACACAGCAAGTTTCCAGTGCGGGCGCGCCGTCCACGCTTGTGAACCACTGCGACTGCAAAGTGGCGTGCAGCTTGGTGCGCAGAGACTGGGCGTTGACGGCGGCTTGCTGCTCTTCCACCGTCTCGTTTGCAGCGGCAGCGGCACTCGTGATGCTGATGTTGGGGGTGGAGCCGTGATCGTCCGGCCCGGCCAAGATGATGGCTTTTCGTCCACCCTCCTGATCGGTATGAAGTGTCCAGCCTGCCGGGACAACATACGCATAGGCCGGATCGCTGGTGTTGATATTCTTAAACTCTTCGTCTGTGAATGGCGCAAAAGGCGCTGTCCATTGCAGGGATTTGAGCAGAGTATCAAACAACGCAACGCCCTGGCTTTTGTCGACCAAAGCCGTGGTGCAGGTCAGTTCATACTCTTTGCCATGCTTGAGGAAGATGACCTGCCGCGCCCACATCTTGCCCAGTGGCGGGTCTAGCGCATAGGCAATTTGGGTGTCTAAGACGCGCTCTCCGCCCAGCGCCGTCAGGGTTTGGCTGAGTTGACGAAACCCCTTGGCCGGGTGCAGCTTGCTGCGATTGACTGCCTCGCGCACGGCTTCCAGTGTCGCACCGGGCGGCGCATCGTTGGTGACAACCGTGATGTTTGTCCCCTGCAAAGGCGGCGGGGCAAGCAGGACGGTATCCGGCCCGTTGAGAAAGGCCATGCGCCATCCTTTTGGTATGCTGAACTTGTACCCGTTCGTGCTCTTAAACGGCAGCGATTGGGCATGGACACTGCCGAGCATCACCAGGCCAAGGCCCCAAAGAAGTCCCCATGTCAATTGCGTACTGCGCTTCAAATGCTTGCTCCCCGTGAGAGTTTACCCTATGCTACTGCCCAGTGCTGTCCTGCCCATTGGGATCGGATTGCGCGGCTGGGGACGGGGCGGGCGCGGCGGGCACGGCGACAGTTCGGGGCGTTTGCTCATGATCCCCGCCGCTGTCGTTTGGCAAATTCACAATCGCGCCGCGCGGGACGCCGACAATCTCAATGTCTTTGATGTGCTTGAACTTCACCAGTCGCGGGGTCAGCGACGCGGCCCGGATGTGCGATGCCTGCGCCTGCGCCTGCGCCGCCAAGACCGACTTCTGGTTGACCAATTGCTGCAATTGCAGATTAAGCTGAGATAACTTGAGGTTCTGCTGTGCCTGCAAGCGCGAGCGCAGGGCGGTAACTGTCGCCGCATCCGGGTAGATGGCGCGGATACGCACTTCATCGATCACAATCGAGTCGGGGTTGAAGCGCGTATTTAGTTCTTTGAGGGCGTATGCGGAGGCGGCTTCTTTGCCCGCGCCGGTCATGTTTTGGGACGTAGCCGCCAGTCCAAACGCATCCACAATGGCCTGACGGAACGCGGGGCGCAGCTGCGCTTCTTCAAACGCCCCGAAGTCGGTGAACTGGTTGCGGTACTTGCTGTACAGGGCGACAATGCGCTCGGGGCGCTGCGCGTCATAAGCAATGTGATAGGTGACGCTCGTATCCACGTTCAATGTATTGGATGACAGGGTATTGACCAGCACGCTGTCGTCGCCCGTATGCGCGTCCTCAGCGCCGTCCTTGACCATGGTATAGGTGCGCTCATAGGTCGGGATTTCGATCAGCTCGTTGCCTGAAAACGGCGGCTGGGCGTTGAACCCGGCATGACGCACGCGCGCGTCCACGCGTCCCGTGTAGTGGTTGACGACAAGCCCGACGTTGCCGGTCTTGACCACAAAGCCGCTGGTATTGCGCCCGATGAGTACGGCGGCGATTAACAAAAAGAGGGCGATGCCGATCAATGGTTTCATGGTTGGTTTATTTCTTCAGCATGCCTATAAGCTCATCGCTGGGCAAATAGAGTTTTTTCACCTGGCCCAGCATTTGATCCTGGACATACAAGTCGGTGAGGGCGCTATTTTGCAGCGTATTGACTTTGGCTTCGGCGACGGCCTGCTGCAACAGGGTCTGGTTGTCGAATGTCTGCTGCTGCAATGACAATCGGGCGTTTTCAATGTCCTGCATCTTGGTCAGCGTGGTTGCCAGCAAGTCTTTGCTGGCCTGGTCTTGTTCGATGCCCCGGATCATCAGGTTGGAAAAGACAATGCCGCGCGGCTCCCATTCGCTGTTCAAGGCGGCCAGTGCCCCTTGCTCGGCCTTTTGCTTGCCGACCGTGGTCAGGGCCGTCGCCGTGTCCATGTCGCCGATGGCGTAGTTGATCGCACCCTTGACGGCGGGTTCCAGGTTCACCCCCTCGAAACTCTTGAGGTCGGCAAATTGGTCTTGATAGGCATTGTACAGGTCGTCGGCCTTGTCCCCTTCAATACGGTACTGCGCGGACACGTCCACTTGCAGCGCATTCGAGATGGTGTTGACCTGGACGGCCCCGCCCGCGTCGTGGGTCAGCGAGATGGTGCGCTGCGCCGTGGGCACTTCGATCACGGTTTCCCATAAGCCCTGCCAGTGCGTGCCTGCGGGCATGAGGCTGCGCTCCACGCGCCCGTGATAGTTGTCGATGACCAGTCCGACATTGCCGGGTGCGATATAAGTCGGCCCGGTCAGGTGCCCGCCAATGCTCACCGACAGGGCGAGATAGAGCGCGAACGCGATGCCCAGCAGCCCGGCAATCGCAATGCTGCGCGTCCGCCCTGAAATCTTAAACGCGCCCGGACGAACCGGGCGGGGTGTTTGCGTCGCCATCTGTGTTCCCTTCGGGGCGTCGGCCCGATGCCTGCCGCCCACGTTCAAACTCATCTTCCGTCACGACCAAAGACGCCAGGTGGCATTGCGGGCAGCCTGTCTCGCCCAGCGGCCCCAAAAAGCGCGCGTCGCACCCCAGGCAGCGCAAGGAAATTCCAGGCTGATACAAGCGCGCTTCCCGCGCCGCCCGCTCCTGTCCCTGCGCGACTTGCACGGCCTGTTGCCGGGCTGCGTCCACGTCTTTGCCGACGCTGCCGCGCACCGTCCACAGCCACACCAGGGCCAGCACAACGGCCAGTGCGAACAATCCTTCCAGTACCAGTCCCATTGGTTATTATGGCTTTCTATAGATTAGGACACGTCTATAGATTAGGACACGGCTGCCCGCTGAAAGTTGCAGCATCATTGGGTTTTCCAGGCTGACGACCTATGACAACGCCGAAGGTGTCGTTCGCCTGGCCCACCAGCATGGCTTTGCCGTCCAAGCCATTCCCATGAAAAACACCCACCATGCCCGGATGAGCGAGCTGCTGATCTGCCGCACTCTCGATTGGGCTTGACCGTGTCTGCCCCCGTGTTGATACGGGCTTGCACTTTCTTTGCCCCCGTGTACCAACGACGGAACAAATCCGCCCGTCGTTGGCACAGGCCGGGAAAGCCGAATATCCTCCGTTGCCGCGCCTTTACGCCGAGTGGCGCGCGCCGTAGCCCAGCGCCAATGCTGCCAGCGTTTCGATGCCGAAGGGCAGGGCGGCGTCGCTGAAGTTGAAGGTGGGCGTGTGCAGCGGCGTGACATCTATCCCGACCCCCAGACGCAGGAATGCGCCCGGCGCGTGGGCCAGATAATAAGCAAAGTCCTCGGCCCCCATGCTGGGTGTGTCCAGCAGGCGCACATTGTCGCGGCCCACAACCTGGCGGCCCGTGTCTTCCACAAACGTTGTCAAAGCGAGGTCATTAACGACGACGGGCGGGCCGGGAACATAGGAAAAGTCGTATTCGCAGCGCGTGGCCGCGCAAACGCCCGCCGTGATGCGTTCCATAACCGCGGGCATGGTTTCGCGCACTTCGTTGCTGAGGCAGCGCACGGTTCCGGCAAGATGGGCTTCACCGGGGATGATATTGAAGGCCGTGCCTGCGTGGAACTGGGCAATGGTGACGACGACAGGCTCCAGCGGCGACACTTCGCGGGAGGCGATAGTTTGAAGCGTCTGCACCAATTGCGCCCCCGCAGCGATAGGGTCTACGCACAGATGCGGGTACGCGGCATGGCCGCCGCGTCCGCGCAGGATGATGTCGAAACGGTCCGCGCTTGCCATCATCGGGCCGGGGCGGATACCGATCTGCCCGACCGGCAAAGCCGGCCAGCCGTGCAGGGCGAAGATGGCCTGCACATTGTCCATGACACCGAGGGCGCACAGGGCTTCCGCGCCGCCGGTGGTTTCTTCGGCAGGCTGGAAAACAAGCTTGATTGTGCCGTGAATATGCTCCCGCAGGGATGCGAGAACAGAGGCCGCGCCCCACAAACAAGCCGTGTGGCCGTCGTGCCCGCAGGCGTGCATGATGCCGTCAGCGCGGGATTTGTAGGGCAGGTCGCCTTGTTCACAGATCGGCAGGGCGTCCATGTCGGCCCGCAAAGCGATTGTGGGGCCGGGATGCGCGCCTTCAAGCGTGGCGACAACGCCGTGTCCGCCCAGATCGGTCTGCACGGATGTCAAGCTGAGCGGCGCTAATTGGGCGGCGACATGGGCCGCCGTTTGCGCTTCGCTCCCGCTCAGCTCGGGATACTGGTGCAGGTGGTGACGCAGGGCGACGGCCTGGGGTAGAATACGTTGTTGCGCGCTTTTCACGGCATCGTAGATGTCTGTGCGGGGTGTGTTTTCGTTGTGCATGGTAGTTTGATTATCGCACAAATCATGCTCCCTGCGGCTGCCGCCCGTAATGCTTATAGAAACTGCAAAAAGTATGCCCACAAAACCCATCGCTATTTATTACGAGCATCCCGACTGGTTCAAGCCTTTGTTCAGCGAGCTGGACCGGCGCGGTACGCCTTATGTCACCCTGGACGCGCGGCAGCACATCTATGACCCGTCGCAGACAAAAGCGGAATACAGCGTTTTTTTCAACAGGATGTCCCCCAGCGCCTACCTCCGCTCGGACACGCCCGCCATCTTTTACACGCTGGGCTTGCTGGCCCATCAGGAAAGCCTGGGCGTGCGCGTGGTCAACGGACGTCAGGCATATGCGATGGAAACGTCCAAAGCGCTGCAATTGACCCACCTGCAAAGCCTGGGCCTGCCGTATCCGCGCGCCCGCGTGATCCACCATCCGCAAAGCGCGATAAACGCCGCGCGCGGCCTGCGCTTCCCGGTTGTCGTCAAAGCCAACATCGGGGGCAGCGGGGCCGGCATCGTGCGTTATGCGACGCCGCATGATTTGGAGCAGGCCATGAACGCGGGGGAAATCAATTTGGGCGTGGACGGCACGGCTTTGGTGCAGGAGTTCGTGCCTGCGCGCAATGGGCATATCACGCGGGTGGAAACGTTGGGCGGCAGGTTTTTGTACGCCATCAACGTTTATACAGATGGGGACAGCTTCAACCTGTGCCCTGCCGACATCTGCCAAACAACAGACGGCGTGTCGCTGGCGCGGGCGGCCTGCGCCCTGGATGCCCCCAAGTCGGGTATGCGCGTGGAAGGATACACGCCCCCCGCCCACGTTGTTGACGCCGTGGAGCGCATCATGTCGACGGCAGGCATCGACATCGGCGGTATCGAGTACATGATTGACGACCGGGACGGCCAGATCGTGTATTATGATATTAATGCCCTGTCCAACTTTGTCGCCGATGCGCCGCGCGTGGTCGGCTTCGACCCATTCGCGCGTCTGGCAGATTATCTGGAAGCCGAGGCGGGCATGGCAAGTCAAGTAGGCGAAGGGGAGCAAGAAGGTTCGCGCCTGGCTGACTATGACGGCAAAGCGCCGTGGCCGGGGGCGCCCACAGCGTTTGCCGGGGGAAGCCAATAATGCGCTATGGATACTGGCTCCCCGTGTTCGGCGGCTGGCTGCGCAATGTCGGCGACGAGGGCATGAGCGCGACATGGAACTACGCCAAAACAGTGGCCCTGCGGGCAGAAGAAATCGGCTACGATTTGACCCTGATTGCCGAACTGAACCTCAACGACATCAAGGGACAAGATGCGCCGTGCCTGGATGCGTGGTCCACGGCGGCCGCCCTGGCCGCCGTCACGCACACGCAGGAGCTGATGGTGGCCGTGCGGCCCGCCTTCCATTCGCCCGCGCTGCTGGCAAAGCAGGCGGCGAATATCGACCAGATCAGCAACGGAAGATTATCTTTGAATGTCGTGTCTTCCTGGTGGCAGGAAGAGGCAAAGCAATACGGAGTCGTTTTTGACCCTCACGGCGACCGCTACGCCCGCACCGAGGAGTGGCTCCAGGTCGTAGACCGCCTGTGGCAGAGTGACCGCCCGGTTACCCACCATGGCCCCCTTTATCACATAGAAGAAGCCCATCTTCACCCCAAGCCTGTGTCGAAGCCGCGCCCTCTTCTCTACGCCGGGGGCGAGTCGGAGGCTGCCAAGACCCTGATCGCGCAAACGTGCGATGCCTATGTGATGCACGGCGACCCGCCGGAGCGCATTGCCGAAAAGATCGCCGATATGAGGGAGCGGCGTGCCCAAACTCATCTCCCGCCTATGATGTTCGGCGTCGCTGCCTACGCCATCGTGCGCGAAACGGAAGCCGAAGCCCAGGCCGAGCTTCTCCGCATCACAGACGTGCAGCAAAACGCGGCAGGCTACGCCAACTATCAGCAATGGCTTGCGGGAACGCAATTGGAACAGCAAGTTTCCTTGGCCGATTACAGCGTATCCAACCGGGGCCTGCGCGCGGGTTTGGTGGGCACACCGGAACACGTCCGCGCGCAAGTCAGGGCGTTTGAAGAGGCCGGCGCATCTTTGCTGCTCTTGCAATGCAGCCCGCAGCTCTCAGAAATGGAGCGGTTTGCCGATGCCGTCATCGCCCCATCCCGCAATGTCGGCAGCGGCTGGTAGTGTGCGCCGGGGCAAACAAACAGCGGGCAGAGGTGAAGCCAGGCCCTTGCGGGCATAAGAAAGACACAGACAAGCAGCTCTTGTGCCCGCAAGGGTGTGGAGTCACACTTGCCGTAAATTTCGTACCCCCGGCTTTTTGTACCGAACACGCGGCAGCATTTCTCTGTCAAAATCCCTGATGTTCTGCGGCCCAATTTCTCGTAAGTGCACTTGCAGCTTATCAGCCCCCGCTATCAAAGCGGGCCAATCTACCCCATACCCGGCAGCCAACACGGGCAGCAACGGCAATGTCCGCTCGATACGCCGCGCGCCCTCGTCCAGTTTGCGCACGGCTCCCACCCAGTTCGCCCTTTCTACCAAATGGAAGCACCCCACGGCAATCTGGATGGTGCCCTGATACAACTGGCGCACCACGCCCGGCTCGCGCCGCCACAATCCTTCCAATGTCTCATGGCAGACAAAGTAATCGCCGCTGTTGAATTGGTCTAAGCCCAGGTAAAACAGCGGCGGCAGGGGAGGGGGAAACTCTTCCGTCATCCTAAGTCCAGTACAAAACACGCCCTTGCGGAAAGCGCGCCCTGATCTCGTCCTCAAAGAACGCTCGCAGGCCGCGCATGGTATCGGTGGGGTACACATACTTGACGCCGCCGAATTTGTTGCGCTTTTCGCTGCGCGTTTCTTCATCCATCTCCAAAGGCGAATTCGGATACCACGACTGCAAAACATCTTTGGAGCCGGGCGTGAACCGGTGCGTAATCATCTCAAACGTGATGTCCTGGGCGAAACCGAGGGCGGCCTGCGCCTCGTCCAGCAGGGCCGTGTAGTGCTCCTGCCAGTTGTCGACCGGCATGATCGGCGCAATCACCAGGCCGACCGGGTAGCCGCCCCCGCCTTCCGCGCGCGGCAGGGCGAGCCTGCGCAGGGCATCCAGACGCGCCGAAACTGACGACGTGCCCCCTTCCAAGCGCCGCGAAACGGGAGCGGCATTCACCGACACGCGCGGGCGTGTGTGGCCGTTGTGGGGCAGGTTCAGCAGGCCTTCCACCTGGCTGAACTTTGTCACAAAGCGCAAATATGCATTGTCCCGCGTGCCGAACCAGCGAATACACTCGGACAAACTCCCTGTCAAGTGCTCCAAAGACAGGGGGTCTGTGTAGCAAGATGCCTCAAAAGTCGTGCCGTGTGCCTCATTGCGTCCCGCGCCGGGCTTTTCGTAGCGGGCTAAACTGTCCAGAATGCCGGGCACGTTTGCGAATGTCCGTATGATAGGCGGCCCGGACAAGCTTCCTGCCAGATAGCAATACTGGCAGTGGGCGGGGCAGCCCTCGGCAATGTGAAACTGCCAGTCCGCGCTGGGCGGAATGGGGGCCAGCTTCATCGCGCTCGGAGGCGCATTCACCACGGCCAGGGTGCGCTTGGCAAGGTTGTACGTGGAGCGCACGTCTTCGCCGCGCAGGTTGGTCAGCCGGTTGGCGGCCATGGTTTCAATCGGAATGCCTAACGCCTGCACGCGGTCGTGGATCTGACGGCCCCAGGCTTCATCCAAAGCAGCGGGCGTAAACAAGGCGCGCGCGGGCATCCACAGGCGAGATTTCGCAGGCGGGGCGGGCATGTCCAGAAGAAGTGTGCTCATACGTTAAGAACACCTCGCGAACAAAGCGCGTTCCTCTTTGCGCGGCGAAATGAGAGTATTCAGCCCTTCCTTCGACCCCTATGTTTAGCCCGCCCGCTTGCCGGACATAATTGCTTTGAGGGCACGGAACTTATCCCCGCGCCTATTCGTCAACCAAAAGAATACACCAGGGCTGTCAAGGACGACGGCCCGCACCCTGCACGGAGGCACGATGCATGCATGGAGGAACGTCATGGGAATTATTGGATGGATCGTGGTCGGCTTCCTGGCTGGCCTTCTGGCAAAAGCAATCACTCCGGGCACAGCGAACGAGCCGCGCGGTTTTTTTGGTACCACGGTGCTGGGAATTATCGGGGCGGTTGTCGGCGGCCTGATTTACTACTTCGTTTCCGGCGGCAACCGGAGCTTTATCACGCACTTCGACCTGGCTTCTATTTTGTGGGCCGCAGTGGGAGCCGTGATTGTGGTTTTGATCGCCCGCATGGTGCAGGGCCGCCGCGCCCTTTAAGCGCAGCAACAACTGGAATAAAGCAAGTCTAAAGCAAGTCTAAAGCAAGCCCGGAGCCGATTGGCTTCGGGCTTGTTTATGTTTGGCTTCGAGCTTGCTTTTGTGTCCGGCCTGATTGCAAAAGCAGTGCCTCGGCATTTCCCCGGCTTTGCAAGCGCGCACCCACGGCTTTGCCCTCGCCTTGCGCGCCTGTCCCACTCGCCTTGCGCGCCTGTCCCACTCGCCTTGCGGGCCTGTCCCACTCGCCTTGCGGGCCTGTCCCAACGACGGAACAAATCGTTCCGTCGTTGGTTCGCGCTTGAAGCGCTTAGGGAACGCCAACACAAAGCCTGGAAAACGCCAACACAGGAGCCTGGGCGGTTGGGGAAGTTTGGGCCGGAGGGACGCATAGTGTCCATAAGAAGTACCGACCAAGCGGAGGGCGACGCACACCATGTGCAGCACGCACGCAGGCTGGAGCATGCGCTGCCTCAAACAAAACTTTGGAAAGTTTATGGAGGGCATTGAAACCATCAGCAGAAAACGAGGAAGAAGAAAAAGGGAATGAGGGGTAAAGAAAAAGGAAAAGCCCTAGCCCCTCAAAAAGAGGCTAGGGCATGAAGGAAAAAAGTGTGGGGCGAATGATGGGACTTGAACCCACGGCCTCCAGTGCCACAAACTGGCGTTCTAACCAACTGAACTACACTCGCCACATGATCCCAAAGCAGCCGATATTTGCTCTCGCTGCATTTCTACTATACCGAAAGCGTTGCTTATTTGTCAACAGCCGTTATTTGTCAGCCGCTAGGCGTCGCAGGCAAAACCAGGCTATCGGCGGGCCGAGCAGCAGCGCCCCGGCGGTGTCTAGGGGCTGGTGGTAGCCTGCGGCCACCAATGCCCAAGCCAGCAGCCCGCACAGCGGCAGTGCGACCCAGAGCCAGCGCGGGTTGCGAAAAGCAAGGCATGTCCCCGCCGCGAGGGCAAATGTTTCGTGGCCGCTTGGAAACGAAGGGTGTCCAGGCCAAACCAAAACTCTTTTGCCTGCTTCCGCCAGCGCAACCGGCAGCCCAATCGCGGCAATGCTGCCCGCCCAAAACTTCCAGGGCGCGGCGTGCCGGGGACGCGCAAAGGGCGAGGCGGCAGCGAGCAAAGCCAGGACAGGGTTGATCGTGTCTGCCATAAGCTGTGCAGGAAAGCGAAGGTCTGTCATAACTTGGATAATTCCTATAACTTGGTATTCCCTGCACCGGGGCGCAATCCCTGCGCCTGAGCCGGGCCGGAGGCAGGATTTTCGCGTTCGGCAGGGGAATAAGACGGGGTGGCCGGCGCGCTGCTGAGCCGCCAAAGGATATTCTGCGCGATGACTGATGCCCCTCTGCTGCCTGACTTGTACAATCCGAGCCTGTATCTCAACCGCGAAATTGCCTGGCTCGCCTTCAACACCCGTGTTTTCGGCGAGGCTCACGACACAACGCACCCGCTTTTGGAGCGCGTCAAGTTTGTCGCTATTGGACATTCCAATCTGGATGAGTATTATATGGTGCGCGTGTCCAGCTTCCAGCAGCAGGTGGACATCGGGCTGACCGATGTTTCCCCCGACGGCCTAACTTCGCAGCAGCAGATGGATTTGGTACGATCCCATGTGCTGCCGATGCTGACTGATTCAGGCCGCTTTTTTCGTGATACGCTTGTGCCCGAACTGGCGCGCGCGCGTATTTTTCTGCGCGACCACGTTCAGCTTTCCAAGTCTCAGCAGAAAGCCATGCGCGACTATTTTCAGCGCGAAGTGTTTCCTGTTTTGACGCCCCTTGCTCTTGGAGCGGGACACACCTTCCCGCATATTTCCAATCTCAGCCTCAACCTGGCCGTGCTCGTGCGCGATCCTGAAGTGGGCGAGCGGTTTGCCCGGATGAAAGTGCCCGGCGTCCTGCCTCGCCTTGTCCCCTGCCCCGGCGATGGTGCGCAGCCAGAGTGTTTTGTCTGGCTGGAACAGATCATTGCGGCAAACCTAGCCAGCTTGTTTCCAGGGTTGCAGGTCACCGAAAGCCATCCATTTCGGGTCACGCGCGATGCCGAGCTGGAAATCCAGGAAGACGAAGCATCTGACCTGCTGTCTACTGTAGAGCAGGGCTTGCAGCGGCGCTACTTCGGCGATGTGTGCCGCCTGGAAATCAGCCGCGCCATGCCGGATCGTCTGCGCGCGCTGCTTGTGGACAACTTGCTTGTAGACCCGCAGGATGTATACCCCCTCGACGGCCCGCTGGGCTTGTCCGATTTGATGCAGGTGTGGAAGCTGGACCGGCCTGACCTCAAAGACCCGCCCCTTGTGCCCGCCGTGCCTCCCGGCTTGCTGGACCCCAATCATTCTATCTTGGATCTTATTGGCGCGCAGGACATGCTGCTGCACCATCCGTTTGATGCGTTTTCCCCTGTTCTGGATTTTATCCAGGCCGGGTCTAAAGATGCCGACGTTCTGGCCATAAAGCAGACTTTATATCGGGTCGGCCCCAACTCACCCATGGTCAAGGCGCTTTCCGAGGCCCGTGATGACGACACCCAGGTCGCTGTTCTGGTGGAGCTGAAAGCGCGCTTTGATGAAGAAAACAATATCGAGTGGGCACGCGCTTTGGAAGACGCCGGCGTCCATGTCGTGTACGGCCTTGTTGGGTTGAAGACGCACTGCAAAGTGGCTTTGCTTGTCCGCAAAGAGCGTGACGGCAAGCTGCGCCGCTATGTGCATTTGGGCACGGGCAATTACAACCCGACCACGGCGCGCATTTACACGGACTTGTCGTTTTTCACCGCGCGGGCCGACATCGGCGCGGATGTGTCTGAACTTTTCAACTTATTGACGGGTTATTCGCGCCAGCGCCGCTATCGCAAGCTTCTCGTGGCTCCGGTCAACATGCGCGCGCGATTGATGGAAATGATCGCGCGCGAAGCCGAATGGGCGCGGCGCGGACGCCCTGCTCACCTGGTCTTCAAGACCAATACCCTTACTGATGAACCGATCGTTCGTGCGCTGTATGAGGCGTCGCAGGCCGGGGTGCAGATTGATTTGATCGTGCGCGGCGTTTGCTGCCTGCGTCCCGGCGTGCCGGGCGTGTCCGACAACATCCGCGTCGTCAGCATTATCGGGCAGTTTTTGGAGCATTCACGCATTTTCTATTTCCACAATGGAGGCCGGACGCAGATCTACATGGGCAGCGCCGATTTGATGCGACGCAACTTGGATCGGCGCGTGGAAGTCCTATTTCCGCTGGAAAACACCGCCCTCAAACGCCAGGTCAAGCAGGGCATTCTAGATGTCTATCTGGCCGACACGGCCCGCGCCCATCGCCTGGAACCCGACGGCACTTATGAGCGTGTGCAGCCTGCGCCAGGGGATGCTCCGTTCAGCGCCCAGGATTGGTTTCTGGCCCAGCGCGCCCCCGATGCCACCCCGGCTTCCCGCCCTGCCGTCCGCCGCCCCCCTCGTCTCCCTTCCTCCCACACCCATCCCGAAGTTCTCGCCCCCCCGCCCTCTCTTCCGCTTGCGGGCGAGGGTTAGGAATGGCTTTGCTGCATCACTTATCTGCCATGCCCTTTAGGGCATGGGACACCTATCCGCCGATTAAGCCCCCTGCTGAGTGTTAATGCCATCCAGCAAAAGTTGAGTGACATGCCGAGCGACCCGCTCGGCAGCAATCAATGGATCAGACATTGTTTCTGCGCCCGCCAAACCATCAACAAGAAGCATGGTTAATCCATGCACAAGTGACCACGCCGAAAGCACAGCCGTATCCAGCGCATCCGTCTCCGTCAGCGATACTGCGAAGCTTCCCTTCTCCGCCCCTTGCCGGATGATCTCCCTCAGCAATCCCTTCGCGGTTGCGGCAGAATCACTCACAACTGGCGGCAAGCAGCCCTGAGCAGGGGTCAGAACCGTCCCGAACATCAGCCGGTAGTGCGCCGGATTCTCCACGCCAAAGCTTACGTAAGCCACCCCAACAGCCTTGAGCGCTGCCGTAGGGATATTTACTTCCGCCGCAGCCTCCTGCATACGCGCCCGCAGCAGATCGTATCCTGCCGCCGCCACAGCCACCAGCAGGTCTTGCTTGCTGTTGAAGTGGTTGTAAGGCGCGTTGTGGCTCACTCCGGCACGCCGCGCCACCTCGCGCAATGAAAAACTCCAATCCTGCTTTTCGGTCAGCAAAGCAAGTGCCGCCACGATCAATGCGCGTCTCAGATCGCCATGATGGTAGCGATCATCATCAGTCAAGACAGTCTCAGCGTTGTGGATATGCGTCATAAAATAATCTTACCCAATCTCATCAAGAATATTGACAATGACAACATATCGGGGTATATTGACAATGACAACATACGCTGGTCACATTCACACGCACCATGCAAAGCTTCCAACTGATGCAGCAATGGCAAGCGCGTTGCACGAAAAGGAGAATAGCACAATGGCAACGATATTTCCGGGCCGGTTCACTGCCGATACAGATGGCCCTTTTGTCGTTTTTATTATTGGGATGCGGGTCAACAAACCCCTCGCATTCTCAAAGTGGGTTCCAACCATGATGGCAATGGGGCCGATGCTACAGTCACTGGCAAAAGACCCCGAAAGCGGTTATTTAGGCGGAGAGCTGTTTTTTTATCCAGGCGGCATCGGGTCAATCCAATACTGGCGCTCAACCGAAGACTTGGAGCGGTTCGCCCGCGCGCCGCAGGAGCCGCACCTCAAGGCATGGCAGCGGTTCAACAAGGCTGTCGGCAAAGACGGCAGCGTAGGCATCTGGCACGAAACGTATCAAGTGGCAGCGGGCGCATATGAATCGATCTACGCCAATATGCCGCGCTTCGGACTGTCCACAGCGACTAGCCATGTGCCGGTGGGCAAACGAGGTGATACAGCGCGGGAGCGGCTCAAAGCCTGACGCCGCAAGAAAACACGCTCCCGGCCTCCACGACGAATGATTTGACAAAGACAGCGCTGACCGCTCAGAACTTGATCGCTAGTAACAGGCTTGGCTGAAATCCAGTCACATTTGGGTGCATCCTGCGTGTGCAGAGAGCGAAACCCGTTTGTGGGAGGAGGCAGTACAGGGGAATAAGTTAACCCAGGCGCATGTAATAAAAGCCGACAACCACTTGCTGTGATTGTCGGTCTTTATTGTTCGCAACGGCTTTGCTGCATAACTCATGTCCCATGCCGTAAACGGCACGGCTACTCGGACACAACCCCCTTCCGGGCTAAAGAAGGGTATCTAGAAACTTAGTCTTAGCCCTGAAAGGGCTTTCATCCGAATAGCCACGCCCTGCACTGGCAGACCCGGAGGGCTTCAGGGCATGGTACACCTCTGTCGTGGCGGCCTCCCCTTCCCTCCTCTCGCGTACCCCCAACTCCACCAGAGCGTAACAGCGCGGTAACAACGCGGTAACAACATGGTACAAACGCGAGAAAGCATGGAATAATGCTGAAACAGGCTGCACTTGGCATGACTTATGACAAGCAGAAAGCAGCCTGGCTTCCTGCCTGGCGGCTCACAGTTTAAGCATACCCATGATGACCGCGCCCAAAATTCCAAGTACCCCCACATCCACCCCGACCACAGCTGACACCCCTGTTTTGGAAAAATTCTTCCAGCGTTTTGTCCGCGCGGCACGCTTCTTTCCGCGCGGTTCGGAAGGCTTCGCCTGGCTGCGGCCGCTTTTGGCCGCTGCCGCCCTCACCTTGGGCGCGCACTCGCGCGAAGACTACGGGCATGCCGCTTTGCATCCCCTGCTTCTGCTGCTGTTCGGGCTGGCCCTGTTAGCCGCTTTGCTGCCCGCAAGCGGGCCACGCGGACAGCGCGTCGGGCTGCTGCCGGGAATTGGTTTGGCCTGCACTTTGCTGCTGCCGCCTTTTACTGCGCCATTGCCTGTTTTAGCTGCCACCTTGCTGTACGCTGTCACGCGCGATTCGTCGCCTGCGCGCCGCCTGGCGCTGACACGCGGCGGATATCTGACGCTGGCTGTCCTGGTTGCTGGTTTTGCAAACCGGTATTTTTCCTCGCCGACACAGTCACCGACGCATTCGGTCCTGACGATCACTGTTTTGTACGCCGCTGTTTACCTCGCCGGGCAGATGATTGGAGCGGGGATAAACCCCCGGCGCGGCTGGTTTTGGCGGCAAGGGATGGGCAGCCGCCGGCTGGAAATCGCGGGCTTCGCCGCCAGCATCCCCGTGGCCGTGCTGATGAGCTTGGTCCAGCCGCGCTGGGGCACGCCGGGCGTGGCCGCAATGGCGGGGTTGATGACCCTGCTGCTTGTGATCGCTTACTTCGGCTTTGAAGTGTCTTTGCTGCGCGAGCAGGTCGGGGCAATGGAGAAAATCAGCGCCGTCACCTTGTCGCAGACCAACCCGCACAAAATCATTGAGCGGTTTTTGCAGCTCAGTCGCAGCCTGGTTCCCTCGGAGCGCGTCGCGCTGTGGCTGACCGACGATTCGCAAACGAAACTTGAGCGCGTCGCCCGCAGTCAGTCGTCATCTTCGCTGGCCGTTTCCGCGGCGGGCAAAGACGTATCGGGGCGCGATGTCCCTTCCGTCCGGTTCGGCGAGGGCCTGGTCGGGCGCGCCGCCGACCGCCAGTCTCCTTTTATCGTCCGTGACGGCGCGCGCGACCCGCGCATGGCGGGGGCAGAAGCCAATCCGCGCGCGGTTTCGCCCTGCGCCCTGCTGCTGGTGCCTCTGGTGACCGGCGGCGAAACCGTCGGCGTGGCCCAGTTTGAGCGCGACGCGCCGGGCACCTACAGTCACCGCGACATGCTGCGTGTCCACTCGCTGGCCGGGCAGGTCGCCGCCACGATCGCCAATGTCCGCCTGCACCGCGACATCTACACCCAGGCCATTACGGACGGCCTGACCGGGCTTTACAACCGGCGTCACGTGCAGTCGGCTTTGGCTGACGAGCGCCAGCGCGCCCAGCGCTACGGCCATAGCCTGTCCGTGATTATGCTGGACGTGGACGGCTTCAAAAGCTACAACGACACCTATGGCCACCCGCAGGGCGATGTTTTACTGAAGATGCTCGCCGCCATTCTGCGCGAACAAACCCGCGAAGTGGACATTGTGGGCCGCTATGGCGGGGAAGAATTTATTGTTCTGCTGCCGGAAACCCCGAAAATCGAAGCCCTGCGGACAGCCGAGCGTTTGCGCGCCGCCGTCGCGGGCGCTATCTTTCCCGGTTTTGCCGACGACACAGACATGGTCGTCCTCAAAACGATTAGTTTGGGCGTCGCCACATTCCCCGCCGACGCCGAAGACATGCCCACGCTGGTGCAGCAAGCCGACCAAGCCCTGTACCGGGCCAAGCGCGGCGGACGCAACCAGGTCATCGAAGCCGTTCCCGCGCCCCGCTTTGACGGCGATGGCTTGTAGAAAACCCATTTCCTGAGCGTTTCTTTTTCTTTCCCATGGTGTCCCCAAGGCTTTGCAACGACGGAACGATTTGTTCCGTCGTTGGTACAGGCTCGCCATGCGAGTGGTACAGGCTCGCCATGCGAGTGGTACAGGCTCGCCATGCGAGTGGTACAGGCTCGCCATGCGAGTGGTACAGGCTCGCCATGCGAGGGCAACGCCTGCACACACCCAAAGCAAAGCCCTCGCATCCCTGAAATGGGAACGCGGGGGCTTGTTTGATGGGCCGAAGCAAACCGCGCTTATTGAGCCTGCGCCGCGAAGTAAGCCGTTAAAGACGCCAAAAGGCCGTCCACAGTGTGGGCTTCGGCGACAATGTCCGGGGCGCGGCCCAGGACTTCAACGGCGGTTTTGGCGGTGCTGGGGCCGATGCAGGCAACAACGACGCCAGGGGGCAGGCCCGTGCCGAGAGCCGCGACAAAGTTCTTGACGGTGGACGAACTGGTAAAGGTCACGGCGTCAATCGCGCCCAGGCCCAGTCGTTCGCGCACAAGGTCGGCCCCTGCGCCGTCAATTTGGGTCTGGTAGGCGGGGACGGCATCCACCGAAGCGCCACGGGACTGCAAGCCGTCGGTCAAAGCTTCGTCGCCTTCCAAAGCGCGGGGCAGGAAAAGGCGTGTGTTCGCTAAATCGCCAGGCAATTCTTCCGCTAAAGCCGCGCCTGTTAACACGGAGGGCTGAAAGTCGGGGTTGACGCCATAAGTGCGCAAAGCATCGGCAGTGGCGGGGCCGACGGCGGCAATGTGGACAGCGCCAAAAGCGCGCGTATCGCGGCCCATCACAGACAGGCGGTCAAAGAATGCGCGCACGGCGGGCGCGGACGCGAAACAGACCCACTGATAGGTGTCCAGATGCGCGAGGGCGGCATCCAAAGCGGCGTAATTGTCGGGAGGCGGGGCAGTTTGGATGAGGGGAAACTCAATCGGGTCTGCGCCCAAAGTACGCAGCCGCTCCGCGAAGTCGGAAGCCTGCTCCCGCGCCCGCGTGACGACAATGCGCTTGCCAAACAAGGGCGCGTTGTCAAACCAGCGCAAGCGCTCGCGCAGGGTCACGACATCGCCGACAATGGTCACGGCAGGGGCCGAGAATTTGGCGGCGCGGACAGCGTCCACAATGCCGCCTAATGTGCCGACCAAAGTCTGCTGCTGCCCCGCCCATGTCCCCCAGCGGACCAGAGCGACCGGGGTATCCGCACCTCGTCCATTGGCAAGCAAGTTGCCCGCAATCTCATCTAAGTTTTCCACGCCCATCAGGAACAGCAAAGTGTCGGCGGCATGGGCAATCTTGTCCCAGCGCCTTCTTTGCTCGGCCTCACCTGGGGCGCGCGTGCCGGACTCGCGATTGTCGTCGCGCTCATGGCCGGTAATCACGGCAAACGACGAGGCGAGATCGCGGTGGGTCACGGGGATGCCCGCATAGGCGGGCGCGGCAATGGCTGAAGTCACGCCGGGAATAACGACAAAGGAAACGTTGCGCTCGCGCAGGAACTCGGCTTCTTCGCCCCCTCGCCCAAACACGAACGGGTCGCCGCCCTTCAAGCGCGCCACAGACAATCCGGCCAGAGCGCGGTCGGCAAGCAGGGCATTGATGTCGTCCTGACGCATCGCATGCCGGTCGGCCTGCTTGCCCACATACACCCGCTCCGCACCCAGGTGGGCATAGTCCAGCAGGCGCGGGTGGGCCAGGCGGTCATACACCACCACATCCGCGCGCTTTAATGCCTCAGCCCCGCCCACTGTAATGAGTTTCGGATCGCCCGGCCCCGCGCCGATCAAATACACTGTTCCGGTCAAGAATGCCGTCCTTCTATCATCTGCTCGTACAAAGATTGGTAGCGCGCGCGGGCTTTTTGGTAGACGGCATGGCGGGCGGCATCCGGCTTATACGTGCGCCCTAAATAGGTTGGAATGTGGGATAAATCGCGCCGCAAGCCCAGGCTTTCCGCCGCCAGCAGGGCCGCGCCGCGACTGGTCGCCTCGCCGATCTTGCTGGCGCTGATCGGCATGCCGAAGATGTCCGCTAATATCTGTGTCCAGGCGGGGTCATGGGTCAAGGCCCCGCCTGATGCGATAATCTGACAGCCTTGCGGAAATTGCTGGAGTAATAAATCATGCACGGTCGCGAACTGGTAGCCGACGGCTTCCAGCGAGGCGTGCATGATGTCGAGGGGGGCCGTGTGCAGGTTCATGCCCAGGATGGCCGCCCGCGCATCCGCGTGCCAGCCTGGGGAGCGTTCCCCCGCCCAGAACGGCAGGACTGTCAAGCCGCTGCCATCCGGCGGCAGCTTGGACAGCGCGGGCGACAGCGCCTCGCGCCCGCTTAAATTCAGCGTGGTCTGCTGCCACGCATACACATTGCCGCCATTGGCAAACGCCCCGCCCACGAGGAAACGCCTGCCGTCCATGCGATAACAAAACAAACCCGGCGGGATAGAAAGCGTGTCGGCTTCCACAGCCACGCGCATGGCCCCCGATGTGCCCATGTTGATCGCAATACGCGTGGGGGCGGTCGCCCCGCACCCGGCATTGGAACACGCCCCATCCCCCACGGCGGGAAACCACGGCACGGTGCGCAAGGGAGCGAGGACACGCGCGAACTCACTCGTCAAGCCCGACTGCGAAGCGTTTCTGTCCGTCAATGGGTTCAATTGAGAAGTTTGGATGGGCAGCACGGCTAATGTCTGGGCATCCCACTGGGCTTTGTTTTGATCCAGCAGTCCCGTGCCCGATGCCATCGACAAGGAGCACGATGCCTGCCCGAACAGGCGCAGCATCACATACTCGCCAAACGACATCCAAGTTTGCACAGACCCAAATAAATCAGGCTGCGTTTGATGCAGCCAGCACAATTTGGCGGGCCAATAACACGGATGCAAAACGCACCCAGTCCGGGCATGATACGAAACAGGATCGAGGACATGCGCCAGATCAGCCGCCTGCGCGCGGGCGCGATTGTCGGCCCACGAATACAGGGGCGTGACGGCGCGTCCGTCTTTGCCCACCCCCATCAGGCTGTGCCAGAAGCAGGAAATGCCGACGCCCGCGATGCGCCCGAACACGGCTTTGCCCTGCGCGCGCAGCAACTGACGCATGCTGTCCACCGTGCGGTCCAGCAAAGGCTCGGCATCAGTCTGGACGCCGCCGTCGGCGCTGGTGGTTTGCCGATACGGGATCTGCACTTCGGCGTCAGGGACCGGCCTGCCGCGCACGTCGAACAGCATGGCCCGCACGGATGATGTGCCCATGTCCAGCGTAAGAAAAAGAGCATCTTTCATGGTGTCAAGTGTCAGCAAGGGGAAAAACAGCGGGCGGCATCACGTTTGTCTCTCCTAGTTTACCCGATATGCAGCAGCGCGTACGAGACAAACAAGCCGGTCGCCCCCACAATCCAGCGCCACACCTGCCACCGGCCCCAGCGCTGCGGGTCCAGTGTCGCCGCCGCCGCCTGCAAAATGAGAAGCACAAGAATAGGAACAGATGTCTGCACCAAAGCCATGCGCGCCAGTTCTTCGCGCGGGCTGCCCAAAAGAGGCGCGGCGGCGGCAAAGCGCCCGACACACAAACACAGCAGGCTTAAAGGCAGCAAACGCAGGCCCCACATGGTATCCGCCGACGAGGCGAGCACGAACAGTGCGCCGCACAGCAGGCCCGCTGCCACCGCGCCCGGCTGCCAAAGGTTGTGCAGCTGATGCAGATGCCCGTGCGTCGTGCCGTTCATATGGGCCAGGAGGGGCGCGGCTGCCCCGGCCAGCAAAGGCAGCAGGCAGCACAGCAGCAGGGGCGCGTACCAGAATGCCACCTGCCAAAAGCCCCGGCGGGCAGGCAGAAGGCTTGCCGAAACAAACAGGGTTTGACGGACACCGTCCATGTCCAGCACGATATTGTCTTCCAAAGTGGATGGCGCAGGCGACGAGCGCAGGCCCGGCGGCGACAACGCATCCGCGTTGGCCGTAAGCAGAAGCGGCTGGCGCTGACGGGTGGAAAAGGCAGCCGGCTCCACGCGCACCCAGCCGGGCGCAGAGGCGACCCGCCCCTGCACCAGGCCGCGTCCCATACTGCGCACGACCACTTTTAAAGTGCGTGTCTGCCCCTGGCGCAGCACGCCAAAGTCGGCTCGACTTGGTGTCAGGACGGTTTCTCCCAATTGAACACTTTTGCGCAAGGCAGGCGTAGGCAGGGGGACGACTTCATTGTCTGCGTCTTTTCCAATAGTGCGCAGGGCGCGGGCCAGGCGGTCATGGTACACGGCATAGCTGGGGTCGAGATGCACGGCCCGCCGCAGCAGCCGCACCGCACCGTCGTTGTTTCCCCGCTGCGCGGCGCGCTCGCCCTCGGCAAAGGCCCGGCGAGCCAGAGGCACGGTTTCCACCCCGGCGCGGTACAAAAAGTCGCGCAGCTTCTCAGCAGGGTCAAGACCGGGGGTTTCCGAGATTTCCAAAGCAACAACGGCCAGCGGCGCTTCCCCAACCGAGCGAAGCCAGCGGGCCAGACTGCCGCTGGACAGGGCCGCTTCAGACGCTTCCCAGTGGTCGGGCGCGGCCTGCAAAAAGCCGTCAATATCGGACACCGGGGGAAAGTCCGGGCCAAACGGCGATGCGGCGGCGAGAGCGGCGGTGGGCAGCTCGCCATGGGGATCGGGCAGGCTGCCGGGGCGCGCGGGATTGTCCTGCCCCCAGGGAGGCAGGGGAATTTCCGTGCTGCCCCCTTTTTGCGCGGGATTAGTTTCCAAAGCGCCCAAGTTGGGCCGGGGCAGACCCAGAGCCAGAGCGCGCAGGTCGCGGGCCAGCGTATCGGCATCGGCGTAGCGGACAGACCGGTCGCGGGCCAGCGCGCGGGCGACAATGGCTTCTAAAGCGGGCGGGACATCGGAACGGACAGCCGAAAGCGCGGGCAGCGGATCGGTTTCAATGGCGCGTTTCCAGGCAAACGGGTCTTTGGCTTTTGCGACGGCAAACGGGCGTCGCCCCGCCAGGACTTCGTAAAGCACAACGCCCACGGCCCAGATGTCGGACTGACGGCCCGACTGCTCATCCTCGTGGAAGTCTTCCGGGGCCATATAGGCGTACGTGCCTGCACCGCCCGCCAGCGAATGCGTCCCCAGCACTTCCGCCAGGCCAAAGTCCACCAATTTGACGATGCCGTCCCGGCCCACCAGGATGTTGGCGGGTTTGACATCACGGTGAATAGTCCGGTGGACGTGGGCGAAGGCCAGTCCCTCACACACCTGCGCGACAATATCCACGGCATCGGCGAGGGGCAATGGCGAGTGGTGACGCAGCACTTCCAGCAGGCTTTGCCCCTGGACATATTCCATCGCAATGACAACTTTGCCGTGAATCTCGTCTACGCCCGCGACTTGCACGATGTTGGGGTGACGTAATCGATCCAAAACGCGCGCTTCGCCCAGCACGCGCTCTTTGTCGTCCCCTTGCGCGGCAATCTCTTTCAAAGCCACCATGCGGCCCAAGAGCGTGTCTTTGGCGAGGTAGACAATGCCGGATGTGCCGTGCCCCAGCACGTCTAATCGCTCGTATTTTCCCAGCATCCCCAGTGGCATGGGTTATGTTCCCGGAGCGGCTTGCTGGCCGTCGGCCGGCACGGCGGAAGAGGGGGCCGCAGAAATCACTTTGAGGCGCTGGGCATCAATAACATAAATCGTGCCGCTGGGGGCGACTGCCAACGCTTCCGGCTGCGTGAGCAGGCCCGCAGCAATCGAGCGGACAAACGCGCCGTTCGCCCGGTACTGACGCAAAGAATGCTCCACGGTATCGGCCACATACAAATTGCCCTGGGTATCCAGCGCCCAGTGCAGGCGCACGGCAGGCGTGGGCAATGCCGGGGCGTTTTGCGCGCCCCGCCGCACGGCCGCGCCGGCGTCAGGCGCAGCTGTCGACACGGAACTTCGGGGCAGCGGATATTTGGATACTACTTGTCCCCCTGTCCCCAGATGCAGCACCTGCCCGGAGACGGACAGCACGGCGAGATTGCTGCCTCCTGATAAAGCAAGAAAACCGCCCTGTACGGGGATCGGGCTGAACAGGGCGGGCGCGGCATAAGAAACGCGGCTCAAATCCGGCGGCGCGGGAACAGGCGGCGGAGGCGGTTTGGATGCGAACGGCGGGGCGGCCTGGAACCGATACCCGGCATGGCTCAACACCTGGCCCAATGCAAATATCCCTGCCGCCAAAATCAAACTCAGGATGGACAGCCCGACAACGGCCGCGATCACGCCGCGCGCAAGACGCGCCCGCACCGGAGCATACTCGGAAACAGGCGGCGTAAACTGCGCGCGGGCGGCGGGAGACAAAGGCTGGAACGACCCGGAAGACGACGCAGCAGGCGGCGTCTGAGCGCGAGGCGGCATGGTCGGCGTTTCGTCATCGGCGGGGACGGCGGCAGGACGCGCTTTGCCTTGTCCCTGAGCGCCATTGGCATCGGCAGGAGACGGGGACGCAGACGGCTGCGTCCCCGGCTTGCCGTGCGCTGCCTCGCTTTCGTCCAGTACGCGGGCCAGATCGCTTTTACGCATGCGCTGAGTGCGGTTGCCGGCTTCCACGCGCGCGGCGATAGCGGTGATGTTGTCGCGTCCGCCGTTGTGGCTTGCGATCTGGACAAGGCGGTCGGCGGCATCCTGCGCGGACGAGGCCGACAGCAGGGTTTGCACCAGCTCCGGGTCGGCCACCATGTTGGACAGGCCATCGGTGCACAGCAGCACCCAGTCGCCGCTTTGAATGTCGTGCTCACTCAGGTCGGGGGTAATGGTCGGCTCAATGCCGATGGCGCGGGTAATCACGTTGCGAAAGCGCGAGCGGCGCGCGCTTTCCTCGGACAATGTGCCCGCGCGCACCTGCTCGGCCACGTAGGAATGGTCATCTGTCAGCCGCACCAGATGCTGTCCGCGCAGCAGATACGCCCGGCTGTCCCCGGCGTGTGCGAGAAACAAGCGGTCGCCTTCGACCACGGCGGCGACGCAGGTCGTGCCCATGCCCCGGCTTTCGGCTGTCTGTGCGGCCACTTCGTACACGCGGGCGTTTGCCTTGCGCAGGGCCGAGTCCAGGGCATCGCTGACATTGACCGTGTCGGCCCGGTCGGCATCCAGCATTTCCACCAACGTGTCCTGCACGGTTTCCACGGCGGCGGCGGCGGCGCGCTCGCCGAAGTTGCGCCCGCCCATGCCGTCGGCGATCACCAGGACGCCGTCCGCGCGCAGGCGGTGACGGCGGACATCAACGACCGCAAGCTGATCTTCATTGTTGGCCCGGCGTCCCGGATCCGTTTTTGCGCCCACGCTGAGGTTCATAATGGCTTGGCCGTGATTTCGTCCCGGCCCTTGGTTTCCTTTGCTAGTCGCGTTTGTTTTACTTGCTGTGCTGCCAGCCGCACGGCCAGCACGGAAACGATCAACTGTCCTATCCCAATCAACGCGCGCAGTGTCCACGGCCACGGCGGGTCATGCCCCTGCGTGCCTGCCGCAACACCCGCCAGCGCCAGGCACGCGCCCAGCCGAGTAAACACATCCGCGCGCGACTGTCCTATTCCGTGCGCGTTGCCCAGCCTGCCATTGGCAGCCGCCCCGCGCAAAAACAGCACAGCCCCCGCCGCCACCCCCAGGCACAAGGCCGGGCCGAACGCGCCCAGGCCCGTGAGCGCCCCCAAGCCCAGCACGGCAGCGAACGTCATCGCTACGGGGAACAAGGCGGATTGTTTGTCGGCATCGGCGATTGTGCGCCGTTTTGTTGTCATTGTTAACGCTTTTCTACCCCGTTCCCCGCGCTTGCCAAGCCCTGAGCAACGACGGAAGAAATTGCTCCGTCGTTGGCAAACGCTACAAACGCCGAGAAAATACCCAAGCGCCGCCTTTGCATCGTCACACCGAGCCTGTGCCGCCGGGTGGGGGAGGCCAGCTCGGAGGCGGCGGCGCAACACTCGGCGGCGGGGGCCAGACGCCCGGCTGCGCTGCCCCGTAATCAGGAGAACCGGGAGCGAGCGGCCCAATGGGTCTGCCCGGCTCCGTGAAAGACAAATAACCAACAGCAAGGCTCAAAAACAACAGCGGATAAGTTGCAAAAAATCCCACGCCGCACAACAATCCGCCGAGTACGGAAACAATGGCTAAAACAAAGTAAAACAGCGCAGTCATCAGCCACTGTCTTTTTAATAACTGAAAGCTTTCCACAATGGCGGCGGGCGCGGAAAGACCCTTGTCTACAATCGCCAGTGGCGCGAACATGAACAAGCCCTGCCAAAAGAGGTTCAGCAGGCCCGCCACACGCGGCAGCAGCAGCGACAAGAGGCTGATGAGAATGGCGATAAAAAAGCCGACCAGCAGCAGGGGCAAAGCAACGTCAAAAGCGGAAAAAAGGCCGGTCGCGGCAATGGTTTCTCCCCGCGCCTGACGCACGGCCATGCGATACAAGCCGCCTAAAAGAATGGCATTGAACGGAGCCAGCAGCAGGCTGAACGGCAGAATATGCAGCAGCTCGTCATGCGGGTTCACGCTCGCCATGCCCGCTGGCCCCGCAAGCATCAAGACATGAAAGTAGGCATACAGCCCGGTCGCGAACGCCAGCGCGCCGCCGATCAAGGCAATGATAATAAAGTAAAGGAGAAGCGCGCCGACCCAGGCCCCGGCTTGCAGGCGAAACAAGGCCCATGCCTGGCTGATCCAGCCGAAATCAATGCGCGGTTCCGCAGGGGAAATGCCGCTGCCATAGGCCGTACTCATAATGCGCGTCCCCCTGTCCGGCGGGAATGTTCGAACGTTCGCCGGGTGTATGTCCTAATTCGCGAGGGAGAAAACGTTTTCCTGCCTGCCGGGGCCAAAAGAAAGGCAAAAAGAAAAGCCCCTTCCCAAATGGGAAAGGGCTGAGGGTTTGAGGCGAGGCAGACGGCTTATTTATCCTGCAAGGCCGCGACGCCCGGCAGTGTTTTGCCTTCCAGAAACTCCAGGGATGCGCCGCCGCCTGTCGAGATATGGGTCATCTTGTCGGCGTATCCCAGCTTTTCCACCGCTGCGGCAGAGTCGCCGCCGCCGACAATGGTTGTCGCGTGGCTGTCGGCGAGAGCCTGCGCGATGCCCCTGGTGCCCTGGGCGAAACGATCCACTTCAAAGATGCCCGCAGGCCCGTTCCAAATAACCGTCTGCGCGCCCGCAATGACGACGGTAAAAGCTTTCACGGAAACCGGCCCGATGTCCACGCCTTCCCAGCCGGCGGGGATTTTATCCACACCGACCACATCCGTGTGCAGAGCGTCGGGGTTTGCATCGAACGGATTGCCGTCGACAATGGTGACATCCACAGGCAGCATCAGCTTGTCCCCGGCATCAGCAAGAACCTTGGTCACAAAGTCCAGGCTTTTGGCATCCAGCAGAGACTTGCCAATTTCATAGCCCTTGGCTTTGAAAAACGTGTAGGCCATGCCGCCGCAGATAATCAGCGTGTCCACTTTGGGCAATAAGCTTTCAATGACCGGGATTTTATCCTCGACCTTTTTCCCACCCAGTATCGCCACAAACGGACGCTTGGGGTCGTCTACATTGCTGCCCAAGTAGTCTAACTCTTTTTTGAGCAAAAAGCCCGCTACGGCGGGCAGATGGTGCGCCACGCCCTCGGTAGACGCATGCGCCCGATGGGCCGTGCCGAATGCATCGTTGACGAACACATCCGCCAGCGACGCCAGCTTCTGGGCAAAAACAGGATCGTTCGCTTCTTCTTCCGGGTAAAAACGCACGTTTTCCAGCAAAAGCACATCGCCGTCACGCAGGGCATCTACTAATGCTTTAACGGCATCGCCGACGCTGTCCGGGGCGAGGGGCACGGGCCTCCCGAGCAGCTCGGAAAGGCGCGCGGCGACAGGCGCGAGGCTGTATTTGGGGGTGGGGCCGCCTTTAGGCCGCCCCAGGTGCGAGGCGAGGATGACACGTGCGTTTTGGGCGATCAGATATTGGATGGTGGGCAGGGCCGCCCGGATACGGCGGTCGTCGGTGATCGCACCCGTCTCGTCCTGCGGCACGTTGAAGTCCACGCGCACCAGAACGCGCTTGCCCGCGACATCAATGTCTTCTACGGTCTTTTTGTTGAAGCTCATAGTTGCTAATCCTTTGGAAATGAGTGGACACAAGGTCAGTATACCCACTCACGCAAAAGGGGCACGGCATATGCCGTGCCCCTTTGAGTGTTTTTCCCAACTGAGTGTGCCCCTGCGGATTAGCTCAATTCAATCCCCCTCTGCCGGGCTTCAGCAGGAGTCAATCCCATTGCAAGGGTGACACTTGCCGCGAGGTCACGACTGCGATAGCGTTCATATGCTTGCAGCATCAGCTTGGAACGCTCAATTGGCGTAAGATCACCCCACTTGCTCCAAACAACATAAAGGTGGTTGGGACGCTCGCCCCTAAGCGGCGACTCTTCAATCATGAGGGGTTCACCTTCTCCTGCACGCTGTGCCTGCCACTCTTGATATAAGAGTTCCAGCAATCTTTCCCGATTGGTTCGGCTGACTGTCCCTATTCTGATAATGCATTTCTACAAACCAATTTTGAGCTAGTCGTGTCGCTCGCGTATCAAGTTCTGCCATCAAGACAGGCGCAAGACCACGCAACTGTTGCGAACGCTTCTTGCAGACTTCAGCAGCATCTCTGCGGCGTAACCCATAAGGCATACGCCGTTCCCCGGCGACACATAAGCCATTAGGTTGAAGCCGTCCTCAGCCATTAGGTTGAAGCCGTCCTCGTATTTCGCCTCAGCGGCTGCCTCAAACCCCTTTATAGTTTCGGGAACAGATTGTGTCTGCTGACGGATAGGCATTGTGGCTTAAACGGATAGGCATTGTGGCTTAATATGTGAGCTTGATGCATATCCCACAAAGGGGCGCGACATGAGCCGCGCCCCCGAAGCGTTCTTATAAGCCCTTGTCGCTCAAAAACTTCAGCAGGTCGGCGACGCGGCAGGAGTAGCCCCACTCATTGTCGTACCAGGACACCACCTTCACGAAGCTGCCCAGCCCGATGGTGTCCAGGGACGAGAAGATGGACGAATGAGGGTTGCCCTTAAGGTCAGTGGACACGAGCGGCTCATCGCTGTACTCCAAAATGCCTTTCATCGGGCCGTCGGCGTATTCTTTGACCGCAGCGTTGATTTCTTCGGGGGACACGTCACGGCCTAGCAATGCGGTGAAGTCCACGACACTGACCGTGGAAACAGGGACGCGGAACGACATGCCGGTGAACTTGCCTTTGAGCTCGGGGATGACGAGGCCGACAGCCTTGGCGGCTCCCGTGGTGCTAGGAACAATGTTCTGGGCGGCAGCGCGGGCATCACGCAGGTCTTTGGAGGCGGTGTCCACCGTGCGCTGGCTGTTGGTATAGGCGTGAATAGTGGTCAGCAGGCCCTTTTCCACGCCGAACTTGTCGTTGAGTATTTTGGCAACCGGGGCGAGGCCATTGGTCGTACACGAGGCGTTGGAAATGACGTTGTGCTTCTGCGGGTCATACATGTCGTCGTTGACACCCAGAACTATGGTCAAATCTTCGTTCTTGCCCGGTGCGGATATGACGACTTTCTTGACGCCGTGCTCGCGATGCGCGACCGCTTTGGTGCCGTCGGTGAAGAAGCCCGTGCTTTCGACCACGATGTCCACGCCATTGTTGTTCCAGGGAATGTCGCCGGGGTTCTTTTCGGCATACACATCAATCTTGGTGCCGTTGACGACAATATCGTTGTTTTCGGCCACGACGGTGCCTTTGAACGGGCCATAGTTGCTGTCGTACTTGAACAAGTGCGCGTTGGTTTTGGCGTCGGTCAGGTCGTTCAGGGCAACCACTTCCACTTCGCCGTTGGGGTAGCGGTCTAGGATTGCGCGCAGGGTGATGCGTCCGATGCGGCCAAAGCCGTTGATGCCGACTCGTACTGGCATGAGAAAAATCTCCTTTGTGGGACGGGTAATCGCGGGTCAAACGTTACATCAAAAGTCGGCCTTAGTATGGCCTCCGGGCAGGGGGTTTGTCAAGCACAAGTCAGGGGGCGTAGACGCGCAAGTCAGGGGGCGTAGACGCGCAAGCCCCAAATCAAGCCTGACGTGGCGGCAAACGCAAGGCTTGCGCTGATGCAAAGAGCGGGCGCGGGCAGACGCGGCGCGGACTGGGGACGGCCAAAAGCGGTCAATCCCAATGTGCTGCCGACCAGAAACAAAAAGCCGCCGCCGACATGGGCAAAGACCAATCCCAATGTGTGCAGGGGGGCATGGCGCAGGCACAAAACGCCTGCCAGCCCGCCCAGCTCGGTGGCGCTTTCAATGCCGCACGTACACAGCAGGGCGCGTCGTGGGGCGTATCCCGCCCCGCGCAGCAGCAGGGCCAGGGCCATGCCTTCGGGGACTTTGTGCAGGCCGACCGCCAGCAGCACGGCGAAGTTGGCCCGCCCCGTCAGGGCGTCGCCGACAACGACAGCAATGCCGTCCATCGCGCTGTGCAGGCCCAAAGCCACCATCAAAAGAACAATGCTTTGGCTTAAGCGCCGCAGGGCAGCATCGTCAAACGAATCCAGGGCGCATGACGGGCAGATATGGGCGACATAATGGCCCACCAGATAAAACAGCAACGCGCCGCTCGCAGTCGCCAGGAGAAACGCGGGCCAGGAAAGCAGGTGTTTGGCATCCGGCAGCACGTCAAAGCACGTCACGGCCAGAAGCGCGCCCATGGCGGCATACACCCATAGGCGCAGGTGACGCTCCGCGCCGGACACGGCGACCCCGACCGCTCCGCCCGCAAAGGCCAGCAGCGTCGCCAAAGTTGTGCGCAATAAGAGAAGGGCCATTGTGAGGGGATAACCGCCAAAACAGCCAATGCGTTCCACGCAGCTTCGAAAGGGGATATTTTACACACAAACGCGCTCAAACCGTATACGTCCCGGTTCGCTTGCCGTTTCCCGCTGGGCAAAGCCAAGTTTGGTCAGCACACGCAGGGAAGCGGCAGTGTCCGGCAATATGTCGGCCATGATTTAAGGGGGTGCGCGTGCGTGGGGTCAAGACCGGCAAGGCTCGTGCATCCGCAGGGCAGGGCAGCCGGGCAGAGGGCGAGGCACCGGCTTTTCCTGGGCATTGGCGGGGGATTGCGGCGGCACACCAACGATGGAACAATTCCGTCCGTCGTTGGTACAGGCGGCAAACGCGGAGGCAACGCCTTAAAAACTGTCTCAGAAGCCGCCGGGTTCGCCGGGGCGGGGCAGCCCCCGCGCGTTTGCTGTGGCCGGGGTCAGCACCCTCCGGGGCGTGGGAATGCGCATGGCGCTTCGCCCCTCAGCGTGACGCTTACTCGTGCCCCACCAACTCAGGCACGGCAGGCTGCACCATTTCCAGCGATGCGTGGTCGGCTTTGTCCCGGTACAAGCCGCACGGCCCGCCCCCGGCATTGTGTTCCAGCACAACGCGCGTGCCGTCCATGCGCAGGACAGGGTCGTAGAACCCGCCGACTTTTTGGGCTTCGCCGGCGATATAATGCCCGATGAGTGACCGGCGAAAGCGGTCTGTGCTGCTGTTGGGAAACGAGCCATGAATAAGCTGACCGTTAAAAAACAGCACGTCGCCCGCCTGCATGCGCACGGGGACAGGAGACTGCCCCGGCGGCAGCGGTACGGTGACATCCGTGAAGCTGGCCTGCGTGTCGGCGGGCTGAGTGCAAAGAACAGGCAGAGTATGCGTGCCGGGCACGACCTGCATGCAGCCGTTATCTTCGTCACACGGGTCAAGGGCAAGCCAGGCGGCGATGCAGGTGCCGGGCTGAACGCGCAAATAAAACTGATCCTGGTGCAGGGCCTGCCCGCGCGCGCCGGCGGGCTTGAAATACAGCATGGTCTGCACGGCAAACGGCTCTGCGCCCATCAAGGCGGTCAGGCTGTCGCGCAATCGCGGGTCCAGCAGCCATTGCAAGCTGAGATTATCCCAGTGGTGCATGTGGATCATGCGCGGGAAACGCTTGAGAGGATCTTCGCTGGTCAAGTCCACGCCGTCAAAGTCGCCTGGGTATGTCCCCTGGGCGCGCAGGCGCATGAAGTGCTCTCGGTATGTTTCTCCTTCGGCAGGCGAGAACAAACTGGGCACGACCACATAGCCGTGCGTGTGGTAAAACTGCAAAAGTTCAGGGGTCAGCATCGCGCGTTTCCTCCGGCAAGGTATTGTGCGCGTATTATACACTATGGGGTAAAAAAGCGGAAAGATAACATTTGAGCCCCCGGCCCTCAAGAGCCGGGCTGGGCAATGCAACCCCTTCCGGGGCTAAAAACAGCTTTTCGGCCACGCTTCTTTAGCCCCAAAGGGGGTTGTCTCCGTTTAGCCCGGCTCTTAAGGGCTGGGGAAACTTTCCTGCTCCGCCTCAGCAAGAACCGCGCTGCGGGCGAGGAGAAAAGCATCGACACACTGCGGGTCCCATTGCACGCCCGCGCCTTCGCGCAGAATACTCAGGGCTTTTTCCTGCGCCATGCCTTTGCGGTACGGACGATCCGTGGTCATAGCCGAATACGAATCCGCGACCGCCATCAGGCGGGCGACAAAGGGGATCGCTGCCCCAACCAGGCCACCCGGATAGCCTTTGCCGTCCCACCGCTCATGGTGGTGACGGATGGCATCCAGTGTGCCTTCAAAGCCGGGCACGGATTCGGCGATCACGGCTCCCATGATCGGATGCTGCCGAATGGCCGCGAACTCGTCGTCGCTGAGCTGCCCCGGCTTGCGCAGGATGGAGTCGGGAACGCCGATCTTGCCGACATCGTGAATCAGAGCCGCCACCTCTATCACGCGCAGCATATCGGCGTCGAGGCCAAGCTGCTGGGCAATTTGGACACTGTAGCGCATGACATCTTCCGAATGGCGACGCGTGTAGCGGTCTTTGTTGTCTACCGCCGTGACCAGGGCATCCAGCATGGAGAAGCCTTCCCGCGCGTGCGTCATGTCGTTGCGCACCCGCTCGGCATAACCGTCCTCGTCGCCGCCGGTCTTGGAACGGCGCAGGCGGTCGTCGGCTGTTTCCAGCACTTCGGCGCGGCCCGGCCCGTCGCCGGGGAACACGGCCACGCCCAATGACAAACCCAGGGGAATGGAAATGTCGTGATTCGGCAAACGATAGCTGACGCCCGCCAAACGCTTGTTTAGTTGCGCGGCCAAGCTTGCGGACGTTTCCTCGGCATGGCAGGGCATCAAGACCGCAAACTCGTCCCCGCCGAAGCGCGCCAGAACATCATACGAGCGGCTGGAATTGCGCAGGGCGTCGGCAACCAGGCACAGCACATCGTCCCCCACTTTGTGCCCGTACACATCGTTGAAGAACTTGAAGTTGTCGATGTCGAGCAGGGCCACCGCGAGGGCCGACCCGGCACGCTGGGCGCGGTCGGCTTCTTCGTCCAGTCTTTTGTGAAAGGCCCGGTGGTTGAGCAGGGCTGTCAGCGGGTCGTGGTCGGCCCGTTCCAAGGCTTCTTCCAGGAGGCGTTTTTGTTCGGCTTCCACAGCTTTGCGACCTGTAATGTCTACAAACGTGACAACCGCGCCGCTGGTTCGTCCGCCTTCAATCAAGGGAGCCACAGAATACTCGGCGGGGAAACACGTGCCGTCCTTGCGCCACAGCACTTCACTGTCCACGCGGAACCGCTGGCCTGTCTGCACAGATTGGTATAAATACGAGCGGTCCTGAGGGTACAGGGATCGGTCCGGGTGGCTGTGATGGACAAGCGCATGGATACTGCGCCCCAGCACTTCCGGCAGCGAATAGCCCAGCATCTGTGCGCCGACCGCATTGATAAACGTACATTGCCCCTGCGAATCCACGCCGTAAATGCCTTCGCCGCTGGCTTCCAGCAGCAGGCGCAAATGGCTGCCCAGGTGCGCGCGGTCGGCTTCAGCCCTTTTGCGGGCCGTGATGTCTTCTACGGTTCCTTCCCAAAAGCAGTCTGTCCCCGCAGGGCCGGGTATGACCCGCACGGTTTCCGATACCCACAAAGTGCGCCCATCGCCGCTATGCACCTGCGACTCGAAGTTTTGGACACCGTTCTGCTCGCGCATCAGCCGCAAAAACTCCGCCCACCGGCTCGCCGACACATACAGGGACGCGGGGGCGCTTTCGAGTTTTTTTCGCAAATCTTCCACGGACGGGTAGCCATAAATAGACGCCATGGCGGGGTTGAGGCACAGATATTTGCCGCCGGGCGTGGATTGCCAAACCCCATGGGCGGCGTTTTCAAACAAGCCGCGAAACTTGGCCTCGTCTTCTCGCAGTTGGGCATGCTGCCCGTGCAGGCGCGCCACCATGTCGTTGAGCGCCTGTGTCAGCGCGCTCCACCCGCCTCCGTCCCGGCGAAGCGATGAAAACGGCGCGTCCGCGTGCAGGGCTTCGGACGTCCGGCGCGCGTCCTGTGTCAATCGCCGCACCTGCCGCGCCCCGCGCCCCATTGCGGCCATCAAAGCCGCGAACAAGGCGCAAAGCAATACCAGCCCCGCCGCAGTCCTCTTCTCGGCGCGCGCGCGCGACGCCTGCTCAAACGCCGCCCGGTCGAGGGCGACATACGCAACCGTGCCCGGATGATCCAGCGGCACGGGACAGGAAAAAACGGTGCAGGCTGTTTGCCCTTTGGCGGCAGGCAGATCGGCCCATGGTGCGTCCCAATGATGCGCTTTGGGCATTTTGCCTTTATGCGCCAAAACCCGCCCATCGGGAGCCAGCACCACGGCCCACGCAAAACCGGAAATAGGCGGCAGGGCATCCAAAGCCGCCTGAGACGGGTTGGAATGCCGGCGCGAAGGCGCAGTCGCCCCTTGATGGGCCAGGGTTTTGGCGGCGATCTGCCCTGTTCCCACAAAGGAAGCAGTGTCGGCCTGTCCGCTGTGAACGGGCGACACAGCGCGCAAAGCCCAAATCGCTATCAGGAAGCACACCAGCAAAGCGATTGCTGTTTTCACCCGCATGTTGTTCACTTTGCCGCCTTTTTCGGACGTACGTTTCCCGGAAGCATTTGATTAATCCCCTGCTGTTTGCCATTGTCGGCAGAATGCGCGCAGTTCTCAAGCAGCCGCCTTGCGCAGGGGCAGCCAGGGCGTTTTAAAGGTGTTTTCAAGGCATAGCAACGACGGAACAAAACCGTCCGTCGTCGGTACGCCCGTGAAAAGGGCCGGGAAAGCCTTTACAGCAGCGGCGCAGGGAAGGGGGAGAAAGAAAAAACGCACTTGTCACTGACGACACTCCCCAGCCCTTTCCCTTGCGGGAGGAGGCTGGGGGGCAGGCTCTTTCGGAGGCCGGGGGGCAGGCTTCCAAAATCAGGAACAGGCATCGCACGCAAGCAGGCAGTCTGCCTTGACAGCCGGGGGAAAGCAGAGCATAATAAGCGCGGGGCTATGTGTCCCTGTCAACTTGGACAACACCGTGGTATTCAAAGGATGAACATTTATGGCGCGCGCACTGGTGACGGGCGGAGCGGGGTTTTTAGGGTCGCACCTGGGCGACCGGTTGCTGGCCGAAGGCTATGATGTTGTCGCCATAGACAACCTTGTCACGGGCAGTGTGGACAACATCGCTCACAATAAAAATAATCCAAAATTTCAATATCTCGAACAGGATATTATCGACCCCTACGCTGTCGACGGGCCGGTGGATATGGTGTATCACTTTGCCTCCCCCGCATCGCCCGTAGATTATTTGGAACTGCCGCTGGAAACATTAAAAGTGGGTTCTTACGGCACGCACAACACCTTGGAACTGGCACGGGACAAAGGCGCGCGGTTTTTGATGGCATCCACATCGGAAGTGTACGGCGACCCTGCCGTTCACCCGCAGCCCGAAGAATACTGGGGCAATGTCAACCCGCACGGCACGCGGGCTGTCTATGACGAGGCCAAACGCTACAGCGAGGCCGTGACATTTGCGTACCGGCGCTTGTACCAGATGGATGCCAAGATCGTGCGCATCTTCAACACGTATGGGCCGCGCATGCGGATCAACGATGGGCGCGTCGTGCCGGCGTTTATCAGCCAGGCCCTGCGCGGGGAAGATTTGACCATCTTTGGGGACGGCACGCAGACGCGCTCGTTTTGCTACGTGTCGGACTTGATTGACGGCATTTACAAGCTCAGCGTCTCGGAGCAAAGCGGGCCGATCAATGTCGGCAACCCATCGAGCGAGCTGACCATGCTGCGCTTTGCCGAGGAGATATTAAAAGCCACGGGGAGCAAAAGCAAGATGATCCATGTGCCGATGCCGACCGCCGACGACCCCAAGCAGCGCCGCCCGGACATCACCAAAGCCCGGACATTGCTGGGCTGGGAGCCGCGTGTCCCGCTGGCCGAGGGCCTGACGGAAACGATTGAGTATTTCCGGGGCAAGGTGTAAGGGCAGTGCGGCACACAAACAAACCGGGTGTACCAAACACCCGGTAAACATCAAGGCACACCCTCGCAGGTGTAAGACAAGAGCCTATGTCCTCTTCTTCTTATGCCCGCGAGGGCGTGTCTTCTTCCCTGCCAGGCGTTTCATATCCCCGGTGCAGCGTTAAGGGGACAACCGCTCTTGCCTCCCATCATCAACTTGCCTCCCATCATCAAATAGTAAGCTTCATTTTAGACACACTCTAAGCATCTTTGCGCGTTTTGCCGACAATGGGATAGAAGGCCGGGGTACAACACCCGGAGAGGCGTCTACCCGTGCAGTTCAGACAGGATCATTCACAGCGTCAAGGACAATCTCAGCGCATCGGGCCGCAGCTGATCCAGGCCAACACCCTGCTGCAATGCTCCACAGTGGAGCTGATGCAGATGATTGAGCAGGAACAGCGCGAAAACCCCGCCCTGGACGAGGGCGAGGACGACCTGGAACTGGAAACAGCGCCTGAACCTGCCGAAGACGACGGCGCGGACGAAGAGCGTCAAGCGACCGTAGATGAAATGGAACTGGCGCGTTATGAGTTTGATACGGTCGAACCCGGCACCCTCCCACAGGGCGATTCGGACTTTGACCCCCTGATGATGGCGCGGGCGCAGACCAGCCTGACGGAAACACTGCTGTCGTATCTGCGGGCAACGTCAGCGTCGCCGGACGACATGCGTGTCGCCGAGTACTTAGTCAATGGACTAGATGAGCGCGGGTATCTGCAAATTGACGAAGACGAAGCCTGCGCCGTGCTGCGTGTGTCGTGCGCCCTAGTCAAAAGCGGCATTGTGCGATTGCAAGCCTGCGATCCGCCCGGCATCGGGGCCAGAAACCTGCGCGAGTGTCTGCTTTTGCAGCTGTGCGCAGGACGGGAAACGGGCGACCCGGCCCAGTATGATGCCGTGGCCGAGTGTCTGGTCAGCGCCCATTGGGACGCGCTTGTCCAGCGTCGGCATGGACGGCTGGCCCGGCGGCTGGGCTTCACGCCTGCGCGCCTGGACGAAGCCCTCGTCTTTATTCAGCGTCATCTTACGCCCCATCCTGCCGCGCAGTATCGGCAGCCGTGGGAGCATTGCCCGGACGGGCAAAGCATGACGGTCAAGCCCGATGTGGTGATTAAGCGCGGAGTCACAGGGTTTGAAATCGACGTGCTGGGCTTTGAAAACTTAGCCCTGCATATCAACCCCCATTACCGCACATTGTACGCCGACATCCGTGAAGGGCGCACGGACAAGCGCGCCGCGCCGCTGACCCCGGACCATGAAAAACATGTCGTGGCTTATGTGGAGCGGGCGAACTTATTTCTCAAGAACTTGCAGCAGCGGCGGCGCACTATCCACAAGATCGCGCGCGCCCTTGTAGACACCCAGCAGGGCTTTCTGGAAACGGGGCAGCGGGCTTTCTTGCGGCCTCTCACCCGCACGCGCCTGGCGGAAACCGTGGGCATGCACGAGTCCACCATCAGCCGGGCGCTTTTGCACAAGTATGTGCAATTGCCGTCTCAGGAAGTGGTGGCGTTTGACATCTTCTTTGAACAAGCCGTCACTGTTAAAGACGCCGTCGCCGAAATTGTCGCGGCGGAAGACTCCACTAGCCCGCTGAGCGACCAGGCCATCACGGACATGCTCCAAAGGCGCGACATGGTCGTGGCCCGCCGCACCGTGGTCAAATACCGCGAAGAGCTGCGTATTCCCGCGTCATACCTGCGTCGGCGGCGCTGATCCGGGGGGCGTTTCCTGCGCAGGATAGGACACACGCGGCTTGCTTCCCGGCCCTCGGTGCGCGACGAGCTCTTCGTACAGGGCCAGAATGCGGCGCGCGATATGCTCCGGGGTCATCAAAGCCGCGCCTGCCAGGGCTCCGGCGGCCAGGTGACGGCGCAGCGGCTCATCCCCCAGCAGGCGCAGGGCACGCTCGGCCATCTGCGTGGGGTCGTCATCCACCACAAATCCATTCACGCCGTTTTGGATCGCTTCCGGCGCGCCGCCGCCGTTGACCACAATGCAGGGCGTCCCTGCCGCCAATGCTTCCCCCACCGCCAGACCCTGCGTTTCCGTCTTGGACGGGAACAAAAACAGCTCCGAGGCGGCGTACAAGGGGTCGAGGCGCGTCCGTCCCACAAAGCCCGTAAAAATTGTCCGCGGCTCAATCCCCAGCTGTCTCGCGCGGCGTCGCAGCGCGCCGGCGCTGTTGCCGCTTCCCGCAATCACAAGGTAAGTGTCGGACGTTTTTTGGCTGATGCGCCGAAAGGCATGCAGGAGCATGTCCAGGTTTTTTTCGGGGGCGATGCGGCCTACATAGAGCAAAAGCCGGGCATCCGGGGATAGGCCCAGCTCCTGCTTGGTGTCGGCAGGCTTTGCCAGCAGAAACGGCGGGGCGGGGATGCCCGTCGGAATGACCGATATAGGTGCATGAACACCATAGTCCCGCAAACGACCGCAGGTCATCTCGGATGGAGCCAGGACATGGTCACAGGAGTTGTAAAAGTCGTGCATCCAGCGAATCAAAGCGCGCCGCGTGGCCGACTGAGGCAGAAGGGGGACATAATGCACATATTCGGAATACAGCGTGTGATTGGTGGACAAATGGGGCAGACCGTACCGACGGGCGACCCGGCGGGCGAGCACGCCCAGCAAAAACGGCGACTGCGAGTGGACAAGGTCCAGCTTCAGCCGGGGAATAGCCGCCGCGATACGGGGAGAAAAAGGAAAGGGCAGCACATAATCCGGCTCGACCAGCGCATTAACCGATGGATAGCGAAACACATGGGGACGCGTATCCTGGTATTTGGGATAGCGGGAAGTGAACACGAACACTTCATGCCCGGCGTGTTCTAATTGCGCAATCAGTGTCTGCACCGATGTACTGACGCCATTGATGAGGGGAGGGTAGCTTTCCGAAAACAGGCCGATACGCATAGGTTCAGTTATTCGGCGGCAGGCGAGTTCGCCCCGCTGCCCTGCGCCTCCATGAACGCATAAACTTGCGACCAGCGGAACCGGCGCTGGTTGCCCGCAGACCTTTCATGCGGCAGCAGGCCTTTGTTGGTGTAGCGGCGGACTGTTGTGGGGCACACTTGCAGAATGCGCGCGGTTTCTTCCAAGTTCAGCACGGGGTCCAGCAGGCGCGCCAGCAGCTCTTCGCGCGTTTCTTCCCGGCGCGGCCCGCGCCGCGTGCGGGGCGGTTCGGAACAGGCGCGCGGCAGGTCGGTGTCGGGCAAAGCCTTGGCCGAGGCCGTGTCGTCCGTGGCGGCGGCGGACGACACCGAAGGCACATGCGCCGGTTCGGGAGCGGGAAGCCGCTGCACGACGCTTTTGCCGAGCAGGTCAACGTATTTGTTCCAATCGCGGACATCGCGCACAGGCGGAGTTACTCCCTTTCAACACATAAAGATCAGGCGATCAGCATGGCATCGCCAAACGACAAAAAACGGTACCCTTGGGCCAGCGCTTCGGCATAAGCAGCGCGGACAGCGGCCTGCCCGGCCAAAGCGCTGATGAGCAGCAGCAGGGTAGAGCGCGGCATATGAAAGTTTGTGATGAGAGCATCCACGACTTTGAACGGGTAGCCGGGCAAAATAAACAAGTCCGTGTCGCCGTCTAAAGGCCGGATGCGCCCAGATGCAACAGCGGCGCTTTCCAAAGTCCGGGCGGATGTGGTGCCGACGGCAACAATGCGTCCTTGTGCATTGTTGACGATATCTGCGGCCTGGGGCGTCACTGTGATGTGCTCGTGGTGCATGATATGGTCGGCAACGTCCTCGGTTTCGATAGGCCGAAAGGTGCCCAAACCGACATGCAAAGTGACATGCGCGATCTGCACGCCACGCGCCTGAACGCGCGCCAACAGGTCGGGCGTGAAATGCAGGCCGGCTGTGGGCGCGGCGGCAGAGCCACCCCGTGCGGCATACACTGTCTGGTAACGCTCGCGGTTTTCGGGCGGCAGTGCCTGAGTGATGTAAGGCGGCAGCGGGGCACTGCCCTGCGCGGCCAGCAGATCGTCCACGCGCGCACCGGGCGGTGCTTGGAATTGCAAAAGTCTGCCGCCTCGCGTGTCGGTTTGGGCAAGCACTTGTGCGGACAGGCCGTCAGCATAGCAGAGGACTGCTCCGGGCGGCAGTTTACGGGCCGGACGGGCTAACGCCTGCCATTTGCCGTCGCCGAGAGAATGCGTGAGAAACGTTTCAATGCGCTCTTGCGGATGCCCCGGCCTCTTCCCGAATAGGCGCAGAGCGGTGACCCGCGTGTCGTTGACCACCAAAACGTCGCCCGGCTCCAGCAGCTCCGGCAGGTCGCCAAAGTGGCGATGCGCCATGGCACCCGTGGTTTTGCCGAGCACCAGCAAGCGAGACTGGTCACGCGCTGGCAGAGGCGCCTGCGCGATCTGCTCCGTGGGGAGAACATAATCGAAATCGGACAACCTTAAAGAAGACTTATGAGGAGAAGTAACACTCACTGTTCAGATATTCTAGCAAGGAGTTGAACAGTTGTCAAGGCTTGCGCCGAAACGCTAATCGGCATCCAGTTTCTTGCTCATGCGCACTATCATGCCCGACCCGCTGTAGTGCAGCCAAACATCGTCCATCAGAGCACGCATCAGGCGCAAGCCACGGCCCCCCAATGCGTCCGTATTGTTTTCATCCTGACGCATATGCAGGGGATCAAAGCCCTGCCCTTGATCCTGCACTTCGATTTGAAAGAATTTTTCGGAAGCGGAAAACGAAGTGTGGACAATAATGGCGCTGCCCCCATCGGGGGAGCCGTACAAAATGGCGTTGGTGACCGCCTCGCCGACCGCCACTTCGATGTCGCCCAAAGCCGCAGGCGAAAACCCTAGTTTCTGGGCTGTTTTGCGAATGCGCTCGCGCGCCACACCCGCGTTTTTGGGGTGCGCGGTTATTTCAAATTGATCGTTCAGTTCGGTCACAATTCCGCCTCTGCGCCGTGCCTCGTTGCGCGATACGCTTCTTTCACTTGTCTGCCGCTGATGAACAGGAATACCCGGTGGGATATTCTCCTAAACGCGCACGCGTTTGCTGAGATGGGGAGACAGGCTGACAAAGGCGCTTTTTGCATCGTCTTTATTGACAAAGGCAAACTCGGGAACGGTATAATGCCCTGTATTGTTCTCCTGTTTTAGTCAACAAAGCATATTTCCAGGGTATAGAAAGCAGCCATGAGCGAAATCAAGCTAACCAAAGAAGAGCGTTTCAAGCAGGAAAAGGCCGGGCTGGATGTGTACAACGACATTCTGCGCTACGCCACAACAGGGTTTGACACGATTGAAGCCGGGGACTTCATGCGCTTCAAATGGTACGGGGTCTATCAGCAGCGGCCCAACCGGGGCCATTTTATGATGCGCATTAAAGTGCCCGGCGGACGATTGACAGCGGCGCAGATGCGTACCATCGCCGATCTGACCCGCGAGTACGCCCGAGGCATCGGCGACATCACGACCCGGCAGACTATTCAATTGCACTGGCTGACCATTGACCAGTTGCCCGGCATCTTCGCGCGCTTGGACGCGGTCGGCCTGACAACGGCGGGCGCGTGCGGGGACATCACGCGCAACCTGACATCATCTCCCGCCGCGGGCTTTGACCCCACCGAGATCGTCGATACCCGGCCCGTAGTGGATGCGATCCAGGCCTTCTTTCATCTTAACAGAGACTTTGGCGACCTGCCACGCAAGTTCAAGATTGCCGTGGAAGGCTCACCGATCCAATCCACCGTGCCTCAGATCAACGATGCCGCTTTGGTCGCCTACAAGCGCCCCTCTGACGGTGTCGTGGGCTTTCATTTCTTGGTCGGCGGCGGCCTCTCTTTGCAGCCGCATCTCGGTCAAATGCTGGACATCTTCGTGCCCGCCGATGAGTTAGACAAGATCGTGGACGTGATGCGCGCTATTGCTGTCTGCTACCGCGATGCCGATCAACTGCGTGCCAAGCGCACGCGCGCCCGCCTGAAATATCTGATGGATGAGTGGGGGCCGGCCAAGTTCACCCAGGAAGTGCGCCGCTTGTTGGATTGGACGCCTGACATGGCCGCGCCGGGCTTTACGTTCAGCGACGAGACATTTCGCGATCATTTGGGCGTGAATGCGCAAAGCCAGCCTGGCCTGCACTGGATCGGCCTGTGCGTTTTGGTGGGACGCATGACCGATGCGCAGATGCAGGCAGCGGCCCGGATTGCCGAAACTTACGGCAATGGCGAGCTGCGTCTGACCAATGTCCAGAACATGCTGATCCCCAATATCCCGACTGAAAACTTGGACGCGGCCAAGGAAGCCCTCCATGCCGCGGGCTTTGCCTGGGACGTGCCCAATATCCGGCGCGGCGTCATGGCCTGCACAGGCATTGAGTTCTGCAACCTTGCCATCACGGAAACCAAGCAGCGCGCCAAGGACATCACGGCATACTTGGAAACTGTCCACCCCAACCCCTACGAGCGCGGCCTGAAGATCAGCATGAACGGTTGCCCGAACTCATGCGCGCAGCACCATGTGGGCGACGTTGGCTTGCAGGGTTGCCTGGCGCGGCTTGAAGATGGGTCTCAGGTAGAAGCTTACGACATGCACCTGGGGGGCGATTTGGGCGCGCACGCTTCGTTCACGCGGGCCATCCATCGCAAAGTGCCTGCCGACAAAGTGCAGTATGCCATTTCTAATGTCATTTCCCGGTTCCAAGAAACGCGGCAAGGCGACGAGCGCTTTGCGCAGTGGGTGCACCGGCACTCCAACGAAGAGTTGGATGCTTTTTTAGGCGTGGAAACAATCGTGGGCGCGCCTGATTTGCCCGCCAGCGCCAAGGCTGAACTGGCTGCTGTTTAACCTGCTTCCTGCCGGGGGTTTCACACCCCCGGCAAAGATCAAGGCAGGCCCTCACGGGCACAAGACCCGCTTACTGATCCTACTCCTGCACCCGCGAGGGTGTGGCTTCATCCTTGCCCGCTGTTTGTTTGCCCCGGCGCTTGGCTTTTCTCGCGGTGGTTTTCCTCTGGCTAACCTTCTGAGCATGAGAAAGGTCATTGCCAAGCGGATCATGGCTTTGCTGCTTGCAGGCAATGCCCCGTAGTCTTTGCTCAACCTGCGGAACTTGCCCCGCCACGCAAAGTGAGGCTGGCGCACCCTGGCTTTGCGAGCAAACGTGCGCTCCACGACCCTGCGGCGCGGCAACACCGAAAAGCCCTTCTGGCCATTTGGCTTGTCCACACTCTCAAGCGCAACGCCGTATCTTGCGCCTTCCTGGACAAGTAGTGGCCCATTGCAGCCGCCATCAAAGCCTTGGCAAGTGCCCCCTTTTTCGCTGTGTTTGATGCTCTGGCTGTCGATGATGGCTGCGGAACGGGGAGATTCCCGCCCTATCGGGTGCGCACCTTCTCGCGCAGAGCATCACGCACTTCGACCTGGCCTCTATTTTGTGGGCCGCAGTGGGAGCCGTGATTGTGGTCTTGATTGCCCGCATGGTGCAGGGCCGCCGCGCGCTTTAAGCGCACCAACAATTGGAATAAAGCAAGCCTAAAGCAAGCATAAAGCAAGCCCGGAGCCGATTGGCTTCGGGCTTGTTGATGTTTGGCTTCGGGCTTGTTGATGTTTGGCTTCGGGCTTGCTTATGTTTGGCTTCGGGCTTGCTTTTGTGTCCGGCCCGATTGCAAAAGCAGTGCCTCGGCATTTCCCCGGCTTTGCAAGCGCGCACCCACGGCTTTGCACTCGCCTTGCGAGCGCGCACCCACGGCTTTGCACTCGCCTTGCGAGCCTGTACCAACGACGGAACAAATCGTTCCGTCGTCGCTTATCGCTTGATAAGCCGAGTAAACGCCGCCGCAACCGCCCTAAAGCGCGCGTCCCAACAGCCGCCCTAAAGCGCGCGTCCCAACAGCCGCCCTTCCCAACAGCCGCTCTTCCGTCTTGATTTGCCTGTGGCCCCTCTGATTTGCCTGTGGCCCCTCTGAAAGCACCAAGGCGCACGGGCAAGCAGGAAAGCAGCACCGCTCCGCCGAACCACTCCGAGAGGCGGTGGGTTGCGGCGGGCAGCACGCGCGCCAAGCTGGGTATTTCACCGCACAAAAAGTGACTATGCCGAGCAGCATGACTGAGAGAGAGTATACGGTACATGACTGAGAGAGAGTATACGGTACATGACTGAGAGAGAGTATACGGTACATGACTGAGGGAGAGTATACGGTATTTGTGGCCCATCCGTGCATATTTTGCAGCAATTGAGCGGTATAGTAACAAGTTCGACTGCATCCGGCGACAGGCTGGTCTTTAATCAACTATGTCCATCAATGCCAAGTATCGGCGTATCACTCCTGAGGAACTGGCCGACTTTCAGCGTGACCCAAAGAGTATCAGCTCCTTCTTCGGCCTTGCCCAGTTCGACCAAATGGAAGAGATGGACATCGCCGACGATGAAGAGTTCGACGAAGAGGCGTTTCTAGGCGCGCCCGCACCTGTGGATGACCCGGGACGGCTACTCGATATTAATAACGAGTGGCAGGCAATCCACTTTCTGCTCACTGGCGAGGCCACGTTCCCGGAAAAGTGTCAGACCCCGCCACCCCTCGGCAACATCGTGATGGGCGGGTCGCTTATCAGTGATGTTGATGTCGGCTATGGCCCACCGCGTTTTCTTACACCTGCCGAGGTGCATGATGCTGCCCAAGCGTTGCAGGAAATAGACGCGGCGGAGTTGGGCAGGCGTTTCGATGTCGAGGCGTATAACGCGGCGGGTGGGTATCCCCGCATGAGTCCAACGGGCTGGAGTCAGAAAGACGTTGAACCTCTTCTTGAGACTTATTCGGCCCTAGTTGCCTTCTATCAAGAAGCGGCCCAAGTCGGCGACGCGCTGTTACTTTGGGTGGATTGATCGCAGCGGTCGAACAAGCGTTGCAGCGGACGCCAAACTGCGCTCGTCCCTCGCTCCGTCTGCCGCCGCTGAACTTGCCCGTTATGTCGCTAACATCATCGGAGCGAGTAAACAGTCGTGAGCGAGCAGACACCAGGAAAGATGTCAATCACGGAGCCAACAGTGCTCCACATGGTAATGCCGGACCAGTCCATAGAGACTTACGACCGTCTTGCAACCATGAGCCGTGAGGAGCGGGCCAAAGCCTTCGGGCGATATCTGACATTCGAGGGCTTTGACTTCACGGTTGAGCATACGCCATCACAGACAGAGCGGTGGAAGATTAACGTCACGCTGACCTTCTTCCCTGTGGCGGAAGGCGAACCGCAGACGGCATAACAACCGCTGCACCGATGCGGGCAGGCCGCCCCGGACTTCAGTCCGGGGGTGATTTACCAATGCGGGCAGTCTGCCACCAGTGAACAAAATCCCCGCCTCCATCGTCACAGATGATGTCGCTGAGGACAGCAACGGGGTTGATGCCTAGCGCATCCGCCAAAGTCACACACTAATGGAGGCAGTATGAAACGAATTTTGATCAAGTATCTCGCGCCCGCAGCTTTGCTGGGAACGATGCTTCTGCCAATGACGGCACAGGCCGCTCCCGGCTACCATCGGCAGCCGGTCGGCCAGCGCCTGCGCACCCAACGCGAGCGCATTGAAAACGGCGTTCAAAGCGGACAACTAACGCGGGGCGAAGCGTACCGTCTGAGAACGCATGACCGGCAGGTGGCCCGCCAAGATCGCCGTGACCGCAGGGCTAACGGTGGATACCTGACACCCAGCGAGCGCCGCCGTCAGGAGCGCGAATTGAACCATGACAGCCGGGCCATCAACCGCCTGGACAGCAATGGCCGCGTTCGCTAAACGTGATGAGTGCAAAAGACAGAGGCCGGCAGATCCCTGCGGGCCTCTGCGTTTTGAGAAGGAAACAAAACCATGAAACCACAGCCATTGCTGATCGCCGCCACCCTGGCCGCCCTGGGCCTGATGGCGGCTCCGGCCCACGCGCAGGGACATGGCCGGGTGCATTGGAGCGGCAATGTGGACGACACAGCCGTTGTTTACATCCACGGCACGGATGTACGCACCACCACGATGTCCGGCAAGTCGGCGTACAATGTCAATGCCGACGAGAACGGACGCCTGCCGCATCGCCCGGTGACCGTGTTTGTAGAGCAGCAGCGGGGCCGGGGGCGCATCCGCATTATCCAGCAGCCCGGCCCCGGCAACGACTTCACCGCCGCCGTGCGCGTCCGTGACCCGCAATCCGGCGCAGGCCGCTACGAGTTCACGCTGGGCTGGCAGCCGCGTGGCGGCTACGGCCGTCGCTTCTAGCACAAAGGGCCGTGTCTTGTCGCCAAAACACGGCCCTTGCTCTTTTGCACTCTGGCCTGCTTATTCCAAGCGCCACAGGAAGTATGCGCCCAGCACGGTGAAGATAATATCGGGTGACCAGGCGGCGGCAAACGGCGGCAGCTTGCCGGACAAGCCGAGAAACTTGGTCAGCAGAAACGTGTTCCACGCGACCCATACCAGCACAATAGACAAGAAAATGCCCGTATATGCCCCCTGCCGGGCAAAGCGCAGGGCCAGCGGCGGAGCGCACAGGGCAAACGCGAGGCAGATAAAGGGCAAGGACAGCTTGGTGTAGTAGTTGACGGCAACAGCGGTGTAATCCTGGTCGGTGCGGGCCAGTGCGGCCATCTGCGTGCCGAGCTGCGACATGGACAGCTCATCGGGCGTGAACGCGGCATTTTCAGCAATGCCCGCCAGCGGCACTTTCAGATTTAACGTCAAGGTCTTTCCCGACACTTCAAACCGCTCCTCGCCATTGGGGGCGAGGGTGTGGATGACAAAGTCGTGCAGTGTCCACAAGTCGTGGCTATAGTCGGCGCTTTGTGCCGTGTAGAGTGCGGGAAATGCGCCGGGGTCAATGGGGCTTTCGTAGATAAGCACGCCCAGCAGCTTCAATTTATCGGTGCCGCCATGCGGGTCTTTGCGGATCTCGTGGATATGGAACGAATAGTTCTGGAAAGTAAACACTTTGTTGGCGGCAACGGCAGGTGAGGCTTGCAGGGTGTAGGCGATCATCTGCCCCTGGGTCTGCTGGAACTCGTGCTGGGCGCGCGGCTGCACCTTGTCCCCAATCCAGAACGCGATCAAGCTTGCAGCAAAGCCCACCAGGATAATGGGGGCGAACAAACGGCGCAGGGATACGCCCGCCATGCGTATGGCGGTCACTTCCGAGTCGCGTGCCAATCTGTTGACGGCCCACGCCGCCGCGAGGGCGACACTCGGCGGCAGGGTGAGCGTGAGCAGGGTGGGGATGTTGAAAACCACCAGCTTGGCAACAACGGGAAACGGAATGCCGTTTTTGACGATCGGCTCAATCAGGGGAAACAGCGTGTTGCCGACTAGCATGACAACGATCAAAAGGATGCCCCCAAACAGGGGCAGGATCATCTCACCCAGCAGATAACGGTCAAGGCGTTTCATGATTGAGCCGAACGGTGCGCTAGGCAACAGCAGCTTCTGCGCGGCGCTTCAGGTCGTACAAGGCCGTGTGCAGGCGGACAAACGCTTCCACAACACTGCCGTAGGCAGAAAAATACTGGTGAACATCGCCGTCCGACATAGCCTTGCTGGAAACGTAGTACAGATGGTCGGATGTCTGCATCAGCCGCCACACGTGCAGAAAGTCTGGGCTGTTCGTTGCCCGGATGATCGGCTCCATGCGCTTAAGCTCCTCGTAGCAGAACTGCTGCATCTCGTTGCCGAGCCAGGCAGATGTATCCCGCTCCTGGTCGGCCCACGAAATCGTCGCCATCACAGGCACGTCAATTTCGCCGCCCTGCGGAACGCGGGCAATCGCGTCACTCGGCGTGCTGTATTCCAGTTGAGGGTAATTGGCGGTTTGGCCCGGCAGCGCGCGCACAAAGTCGAAGATGCCTGTGTCGGCCCAAATATGCTCGCCCAGAGCTTCATAGTCCATCGCCAGCAGCACGAGAGGGTCGGTATTGCCGGCCAGCCACCCGGCAAACTTTTCCGCTGTCAAGGGATAACCCGGCCAGCCCTTGTTGGAAAAGCGATACCCAACATCGTCGCTGAGGCGGTAGTTGCGCAGCAAAACCGGCAGGCCGCTTGTGCTGCGGTACACAAAGTCCGGTGAGCGCCAGCCCGCCATCAGCCAGTCCACGCCTTCGGTGATAATTCCCTTGTAATCTAGCCTCTGCACCGCAGACGCCACGGCATTGTTGTACATCATTTCGGTGTTGCGGAACACAGTCGGCGTCACCCCAAAGTGCTCTTTGATGGCGTCCCGGTGCATTTGCACCTGCTGCCGAAACTCCACCCGCTCATCGTCAAACAAGGCTGCAAGGCTATGGTAGTATGTTTCGCCCGTGAACTCCACCAAGCCCGTATCGGCTAATTGCTTCCACAAGTCTAAAAGTTCGGGGGCGTAGCGCCGCGCCTGGGCCAGCAATGTCCCGGACAGGCCATAGGCAACCCGGAACGGCTTGTCATGATGCTGACGCTCGCGCACCATGTCTAAGATCATGCGCGTGGCGGGAAAATAGCACTTGCCTGCGACTTTATGGAAGATCTCGCTGTCGAGTTTATCGTCAAAGTACGAGTCTTCCAGGGCATCGGGGGGCAGAACCGCATCGGTGCGGCGCTGCTCGGCGGGCTTGAGCCGAAACGGCTGGTGGGCGAAAAAGAAAGGGACAATCAGTGTCATGCGGGTATACTTTCCTCCAAGGCGGTTTTAATCAACCACTTGCACTTGCCAGTTGACAATATCTAAATCCGGCTCATCGACAACCTGGAATGTGCCATTGCCGACCTGCACAACGTCGTTTGGGCCTTCCAAGCCTTTGTCGCTGTTTTGGTACGTGGCCGCTTTGGTCACGTCAATGGAGATGTAATCGTTGACACCGCCTGGCTGCGTGCTGTCGCCTAGGGCGTCAAACAACTTCAGGCCTGTATAGTTGGGGTCCACGGGAACCGTGTTGGTGTTGACAAAATTGATTTGCAAATAGCGGATATTGGCGGCGGGCACAGCTGTTGTGGCAAGCTCGGACAGCGGAATGCGAAACTGGATCGTGCTGGTGCCGGTCGCTGTCTGTACCGGTGAAGGCAGGGGCGTGAAAGAGCGCAGGTTGGAGCCGGGCGCGACAGCAAACACGCCGTAGCCGACAGGCGCGGCGCTTCCCCCGCCCCCGCCGCCCTGTGCGCCGTTTACTAGGACAAACTGCGTGAATGTGCCTGCGGCGAAGCCGTTGCCGTAGGGCGGGGCGACGACAGGAATAGGGCCGCTCGTGCCGCTGCCGTCTGCGCTGTTGTTGAACAGCACGTAGTAAAAGTAGTCTGGCCGGATCATGCCGCGCACGGTCATGGACACGACAATCTGCGTACCCACGGCATTGCCGGGCACGGACGGGCTTTTGGCGCATCCGGCAAAAGTTGCTATCCCGAGCAGAGGTAAAACAGCGACGCCGCGTGTGGCTTTTCGGGTCATGGTTACGCACATTATAGCAGGGTTTGCATCTTATTGGCTATTATCAATCCCATTGTTGTTTCGCGTCCGGCCCGCACCCCGCGGGCTTTGTTTTCCCTCAAGTCTTTCGCACTGGCTGTGTTGTCGGGCCTGCTGCTGGTGCTTGCGTTTCCGCATGGAGACTTGGGCTGGCTGGCCTGGGTCGCGCTGGTTCCTTTTTTGCTGACTTTTCCGCATGCCGATTTGCGCGCTGCCTTGGCGCACGGGGCCGTGCTGGGGATCGTGTTTTTTGGCGGCCTGATGTACTGGATCGGCCTCTTCGCGGCGCATGCGGTCGGGCCGGTTTTGGGCGCTGTGTCCTGGCTTGGCTCGGTGTGTTCCCTGGCGCCCTGGTGTGTTGCGTTTGCCGGGGGCGCGCACTGGCTGCACCGGCGCGGGGCCGTTTCCTGGGTGTGGGGCTTGCCTGCGCTGTGGACTGCGCTGGAATGGGGCCGGCAGTTTGGCATTCTGGGCACGACCTGGGGCGACCTGGCGTTTACCCAGCACCATGCGCTTTCTTTGCTCCAGGTTACCAAGCTCACCGGGCCATGGGGCTTGTCGTTTCTTGTTGTTTTGATCAATGTCGTACTGGCCGACCTGGGGCGCGGGCGCAGCGGCAAGGGGCAGATAATCGGGGCATTGGGCTTGTTTGTCCTGGCTCTGGCGTGCGGGCAGCAAACACTGCGCGGCGAGCATCTGCGGCCCACGTTTGTCGCCGCCGCGCTGCAGGGCAACATCAACCAGAACGTCCAGGACACGCCCGCCTACGAGCAGCGCGTTTTGGACACGTTTGCCGCCCAAAGCCGGGCCGCAAAGGACGCAGGGGCGACTTTGACCGTTTGGCCGGAAACCGCCGTGCCGGGTTATCTGCGCCTGGACCCGCGCTTTCTGCTTCCCATCGCCCAAAGCGCCGTTTTGAATGGGCAAACCGCTCTGGTCGGCGCGCGGGATTATCTGCCCGCCCAAAAAAAAGACACCAATACCCTGTTTCTGGTCACGGCGCGGGGGACAATTGCGGGCCAGTACAGCAAGCGTCACCTGGTTCCCTTTGGCGAGTATGTGCCGCTGCGGGCCACATTTCCCATTTTGGAAAAGCTGCACCTGTCCATCTACGACATGGCGGCGGGCGGTGCCCATCAGCCTTTGCTGGATGCCGGGCCGAATATCGGCAAATTGGGCGCGGCCATCTGCTACGATTCCACCTACAGCGGCCTGATGCGCGCCCAGGTTGCGCGCGGCGCAAACCTGCTGGTTGTCACGACTGACGACACCTGGTTCGGACGGACTGCCGCCGCCAATCAGCACGCCGCCATGGCTTCCATAGATGCCGCCGCGACAGATCGGTATCTGGTGCGCTGCGCCGCCACGGGCATTTCGCAGATCCTGGACCCGACAGGCCGCGTTATCGCTTCTTCCCAATTGTTTGTGCCCGCCGTGGTCGCCGCGCCGGTGCAGCCTCGTTCTACCCAAACGTTTTACGTCAAACACGGTGACTGGTTTGTTGTCGTTTCCTGTCTTCTCCTGGCGGGCGTGCTGCTGCCTGCTGCCCGGAAAAAACCCGTGCCCGCCTGAGCTTTCTGTCTTGGAAAGCGTCTTTTGGGCGTTTCCTCTTTGTTGTCACAACGTATTTAGCCCTGACCAACGACGGAACAATTTGTTCCGTCGTTGGTCAGCCTTGGCGACAAGAGGGAAACGCCAAGGCAGCGCGCAAGCGCCGGGGCAAAAAAGAAACCTCCCGCCAAAGCGGGAGGCTGCTGCGCGCTCTCTCAACAAGGTCTCAAAACCCGAATAAACTTGACGCTAGTGGCCGTGGTCGCCCTGCAAGAAACGCTCATAGTTGGGGCCGGTGACGCCGCAGTCCGTGTGCGCCTGGCCTTGATACACTTCCAGGCCCGCGCGCATGCCGCCCGGCGCAAACAGCGAAACAAACTGGAACAGCCCCTGACGGCCCGGTTTAATGACGCCTTCCGAGACTAAATAGGTGGGGCTGCCCGGTTCATCTAGGGCGACATGCCAGTGCAGGCGAGACCATCCCGGCGGCACGCGCTTGTGCATCCAGAACGCCGACTCGGGGCCGCCTTTGGTCAGGCCCAGTATCAGGGGGCGGGGACGGTAATCGGGGCGAAAGGCATACGGCCCCAGGCGGATTTGCGTGATGGCAGGACGGCCTTCTGCGGCGCGCAAAACCAGCTCGTATAAAAAGCCGTCGTTGTTCGCCGTGCAGGTCAGCATGGGGGCGGCTTCAGGAATAATCATGGTGTCTCCGTCGGATGCGCAGAGTTGCTTGTATCGCTTTGCCTTTCATTATAGCATAAGATTACGTTTGCTTTTTGCCTTTGTTGACTTCTTCCCCTCCCATGCTTTATAATTAAAGCACTCATCTGTGATTTCAAAGAAAGCCGGGCACACTTCTTCCATGGAAACTACCAGTGAAACACCTTCGGTGCGCGAGCTTTGGCTGCGCACCTTCAACCAGGTCCGCGAAACCGTTGATGTCGCCACGGTGTGGCTGGCGATGCAGGCCGCGACCCCGATTACTATTGACGGCTATTATTTTGTCGTAGGGCTGGCACTGGAAGACCAGTACCTTGCTTCCAATCTGCAAAGCCACGAAGCATCCGCCGCCATTGAAGACGCTTTGCAGCAGCAGACAGGCCGCGTGCTCGCCCTGCAAATTGTTGAAGGCGTGACATTGGCCGATTGGCAGGCGCAGAAACCTGCTCTTACCGGTCAAAACTTTCGTGTCGCGCCGGGCGGGGTCGCGCCCGCTGCCCCTTCACCGTCCCCGGTCCCTGCCGACCCGCCGCCCGCAGTCTCGCCCCGTCCCGCCGTGGGTTCGCCGGATGTTCCTGCTCCTGATCCGTCCCCAAGCTGGGACAAGCTCAACGAGCGCTTGGCGCAAAGCTACAAAGCCGCGCCTGTCAAATACGCGCAAGGGCAGGCCCGCTTTGTGCTGCGAGCCGCACGCCTGATTTCCGACACCATGGACAGCCTGCTGCCCGCGCCGGGCGTGCCGCTCGATGATGCCGGCGAGCGCGCTCTTGCCAAAAGCATGGAAAAGCTGGGCAGCATCATCAACCTGGACCCATTGTTTCTGGCCCTGGAAGTGATGCGTTATCGCCAGTCGCAGGGCAAAGAAACATTTTAAGATCGGCTTCCAGGGCCTTTGCCGGGTCTTCCTTCCCGCCCCAAGGTTTCCCTATGATGCGTCTGCCTTGTTTGCTCGTGTTGTTTTTCTTTTTGAGAGGGGGGATGTGCTTGGCGCAGGCTGCGCCGCCTGACTTGCTGGCCGCCGGCGGCTGGCATCTGGCAACCTCACGGCCCGGCGATGTGTGGGTGGAAACGGTGAACGCGCCGGGCGCGCCCGGCGGGGGTAAAGTCGTGCGGATTACGGTGAAAGCCGCCGCCAATCCGGTTTGGCTTATCCAGATCGCGCGCGGCATCCCCGCCGCTATCCCGCAGGGACATCGGGTGCGCCTGCACTTCTGGGCTAGATCGGCGACCCGCAACCCGCTGCGGGTGACGGTGGAGCAGAACGCCCCCTCCTACACGGGTGTCGGCGCGGAGACATTCACGCTGACCCCGGCATGGCGGGAATACGCGGTGGGTGGCGCTTCGCCCGGCTATGGCCCAGATGCGCTCAGTGCCCATTTTCAGTGCGGGCAGCAAGTGGGCTCCCTGGAAATCGTGGGCGCGGCAGTCACTGACACCGGCGCAGACCCTTCCCTTGCCGCGGCGCAGGCCGCGCTTGCCCCGGCGCGCATCCAGGCACGGATCGAGAAGTACCGCAAAGGAACGCTGACGATCAAAGTCGTGGACGCTCGGGGCAGGCCAGTTCCCCAGGCCCGCGTCAAAGTCAGTCAAACGCGCCATGCGTTTCTTTTCGGCTGCAACTTCTTCGCCCTGAACCCCGCAGACACGTCGCCCGCGCAAACGGCGTACCAGACCCGGTTCACGGCACTTTTCAATTATGCCACGCTGCCCTTTTACTGGGGCGCATTTGAGCCGCAGCAGGGCCGGCCCGACAACGAGCGGCTGCAAACTCTGGCCGCCTGGTGTGTCGCCCACGGCATCACGCCCAAGGGCCACCCGCTGGTTTGGTGCCAGGTGTGGCCCGGCTGGGCGCCTGCAACTCCCGAGGCCGCCATTCTGCTGCTCAAAGCGCGCGTGTTTGATCTTGTCCCGCGCTACCAGGACACCATCCACTACTGGGACGTTCTCAATGAAGCCAACAGCGCGGCGGGCTTTCACCCGGCCAACGGCGAAAGCGTCTGGATCAAGCGCGACGGCCCCGCGCCTGTCGTGGAAACCGCGCTAGGCTGGGCGCGGACAGCAGGGAAAGGCTTGCCGGAAACGTTTCTTTACAACGACTACGAGACCGGCCAGCCTAATATCACGCTGCTCACACAGCTTCAAAAAGACGGCAAGCTGCCTGATGCCATCGGCATCCAGTCCCACATGCATGGGGGAGAATGGCCTCCAGCCAAAGTGTGGCAAGTCTGCGAGACCTTCGGCAAGTTCGGCAGGCCGCTCCACTTCACCGAAACTACCGTCCTCAGCGGCCCCCGGCGAAGCCTCGACTACAATGCCCCCGCCGCAACCGACTGGCGCTCCACGCCTGAAGGCGAAGCACAGCAAGCGGGCTATGTCGCGCAGTTCTACACCCTTCTTTTCAGCCACCCGTCCCTGCGTGCTATTACGTGGTGGGACTTCAGTGACCGGGACGCGTGGCTGGGAGCACCGGCGGGCCTGCTCCGCCCGGACATGTCCCCCAAGCCTGCCTACCTGCGCCTGATGAACTTGATCCACAAGCAATGGTGGACAAACGCAGCGGGCACGACAAACCGAAAAGGCGCTTACACAAGCCGCGTCTTTTACGGGAACTACCAGATCACGGTGACGGACAGCAAAGGACGCACCAAGACGCAGGCCCTGACCTTCCCGGAGGCTGCCCCGCCCCTGGCGGTCACCGTGCGTCTGCCCTGAACGCGGCTGCCGAGACGCCGCTGGCGGCCAACCTAGGCCCTCCCGTGGATGAACAGAAATGCCGCCTTCGCAGACTGCAAAGGCGGCATCAGCATCAAAAAGCGGCGCGGCGCCAGGTGGCAATCGGTCTTCTTTGTGCAGTCAGTGATCAATGGAGCCGGTGGCATCATGCCTCGCACAACAAAGAAACCATGCGGCGGCTTAACGCGTCGCCGCGGGGAACGTGTCAAAGCTGGTGAACGTCACGCTGCGGTTGAAGCCAGGAACCGGCTGGGTGCTGCCCGGAGTGATTGTTCCCAGGGTTTCGTTGGAACGATAAGCGCCGTTGCCGTTGAGCAGGCTGGCGACGAACTTGAAGCTCTGGCCCGGACTGACCCCAATCTTTGATCCTGGGATCGTCAGCGTATACGGCGCGGCTTTCTGGCCGGCGCCCATCACGTAAACCAGCGAGTTGTTTTTGCCGGCAGCCAGCTTAAACAGGCCCACAAAACTGCCTTCAAAAGAGATTGCATAGTCGGCTTTGAAACCGGGCGGGAATTTCACAAGGCTGCGGGAAGGCTTGTGGGTGCCGTTGATGTGCGGATTGGCGCCGGTGTTGGCGCCGGAAACGATCTCGTGGCCTGGGTCGCCGTTGTCACTGAACTGGGACGTATCCGCAAAGCCGCCGGCCCTCGAGTCGATGTAAAGAGCCACGCCGTTGCCCCCAAGATTGCCGCTGTGGGGGGCGAGCGAGAACGTAATGTTGCCTGTTTTGTCGCGGGTCACGGTGAGGCTGCCTTTGCCCAGATAGCCGCTGAAGCCGGTCTCGCCGTTGCCGGCATACGCGTGTGTTGTTTGCGCGTGCGCGGCAAGCGGGGCCAACAGGGTCGTGGCGGCCAGTGCGGCTGCCGTGAATAAGCTCTTCATTGATTACTTTTCCTTTGCTTCTGCTCGTTAAATAGCGAAAATACTAACCCCGGCACCAACGCACTCGCGGTGGACGCAGGCTAAAGAGACGTTTCCATGCAGACATTTGTTCCCCGTTGTTCTGTCACTCCTGTGCCGCGCTCCATGCGAAGGCGGCGGCTTTGACGGCTTGGTAGCTGGCGTCGAGGGCGGGTTCCAGGAGCCGCAGGGCGGCGATGCGCCGGGTCATGGCCGTGACTTCCCTGGCTTCGGCGGGCGAAAGGCCGCGTCCGAGCAGCGTGGCTTCGCGGTAAGACAGCCACTTCTTTAGTACCTGGTAGCCGCCGATGGTGTAGTCCCAAACACGGGCGGGAACGTTTTTCCAGTAGGCGACTGTGTTGAGGTACACGTCGCGCGTGGCGTCGCCCAGGCAGGCCGCGTGCCGGGCCGTCGCTTCACCCCAGGCGGCTTGTTCTTCGAGCGCGTAGGGGCGGGCAATGGCTTTGCCTCTGCCGGGCATGGTGACGCCGCCCTGCCCGGCGTGGCCCCAGCCTGCCGTGATGTGGAGGTCGCCGGTTTCGGGGTGAAGCTGGCCGCCGTCGGTGCGCTCGATTGTGCCGATGCGCGTGAGTTCAGGGCGGGGCAGGCCGGTGGTGACGCCGGGCACGGGGGTTTCGGTGTCCAGCAGGGCGGCGACTTGACGCCCCAGCGCGGCGGAGGCGGTGAGGGCGTCGCGGGTTTGGGGCAGGGGGATGCGCGGCCAGTCGCCCCGCAGTCCGTCGGCGTTTTCGGCAAGGTAGGCGGGGCTGTAGCCGATGGCGAGCGCGTGCATCCAGATCAGCCCTGCCATTTCCGCGTCGGCGTCGGGGTTGTTTATGCCGAGGCTCGCGAGGTAGGCGCGAGCGGTGGGGGACAGGTTGGCGGTGGGGGTGGTGTCTACCGTCAGCAATGCGCCTTGTGCTTTGCCGCTGGTCTTTGGCACTGCTGGACGTACTCGGATTGGAAATGCCCCAACATTCGGCGTGATGTAGTGGTAGTCGCACAGGCCGCTGGTAATAGAGAGCGGCGGGCCTTCGTCAGACTTAGAAGATTTGAAGCGGCTGGTAATGAACTGGTTACCTTGCCACGCTTGGCGGTAGAACTCTGGCCGATGCCGTCGCCAGACAGGTCGTGTCGGCGTGAAGTAGCAATATTGCATATCAAAAGGCCGCATGGCGTAACGCTGTAAATTAGAAGCTACAAACCCCTCAGTCTTCAACAGTTTGTCCCTAACTTGCTTCGCAGGAAAGTCTACGTAATCTTCTGTCAGCGGGCCTTTCTCGTTCTTTAGTATCTCCCAGGGGAGCGTGTTGTCAAAGTACCGCGTCATTCTGGCCTTTAGGGTATCTGCTGATATATCAATCAGAGCTTTGCGCCTGTCTTCGGCAAGCCCCTGATACGGCCCTTCCGCACATAACTCTATCAGCTTCGGCCAGGCCTCATAATGGGCCGCCACGTCTGAAGGCCGGAACGAGAAGCGGTTGCTCTTGGCTGGGGCGGCTGGCAGATAGCTCGCATCGAGATTGGGCACGTCCAGGCTTTCCAGCAAATCCGCCCGCTTCGTCACCCCCCAGAACTGACGGAAGCGAACTGTCGGCGCGGCCTCTCGCTGCTTCTTCCGCACCAGCAACCCGATAGCCGTCCCCACCCGAATACCCTCACGGTTATACTCGGTGGAAAAGACGCTGGGGTCAGGCTTCCCTTCCGGCGTCTGCTTGCCCGTCTCGCGGCTGTCCCCATTCAGGCTGTCAAACCAGAGTGTGTCAAACTCTTGGAGGAAACGCTGCCGCATGACAACAAAGGACGGATCGGAAAGGTATGAGAAGTTGGAAATGTAGCAGACGACGCCTTCCTGTTCTGCAATCCGCCGCTCGGCCAGGCGGAAAAAGCGGATGTACAGGTCGTCCAGGTTGAACTTCTTAATGCCCCATTCCGAGATGAGGCCCTGCTTGTACGGCTCCACCAGCCCTTGTTCCTCCGCCGGACTGGTTCCCGCGAAGGCATTGTAAGGCGGATTGCCCAGGATGACCAGGATTGGCTTGGTCTGCTTCACCTGGTCGGCGGCATCGCGCTCGGCCTCAAACTCAGGGATGGACAAGGTGGGGTGCTTGCCGCCGTCCGTCCCCCAGCCGGTCAAGGCATTGGTGAGGAACACGCCCGCGCGCTCCCCCTTCGCATCGGACAGCGGCGCACCGGCATTTTGCAGCAGCAGGCCAAGCTGCAAATGCGCCACCACAAACGGCGCGGGCAGGATTTCAAAGCCGAAGACGCGCTGGGTCGCCGCCGCTTTCAGGTCGCTGGCCGTCAGCGCGCTCGCGCCGTTCGCCGCCAGGGTCGCTTCAATCGTGCGCAGCACTTCCACCAGATACGCCCCTGTGCCGCAGCACGGGTCCAGCACATACACGCTTGGGTCGGCCAGGCCGTCCGGCAAGCCCAGTTCATCGCGCAGGGCGGCATCAACACGGGCGACCATGTATTTGACGATTTCGGGCGGCGTGTACCAGACGCCTAGGTCGCGCCGCAGCTCTGGATCAAAGGCTTGCAGGAACGGCTCATAAAAGTACTGGACAGCCTGCGCCTGATCGAACCGGGCAAAAAAGGCGTCTTGATCCACACGGTTCAGGGCGGCCCCGGTCCAGTCCAGCACCTCGATCAAGCCGAGCGGCCCAAGCTGGGATGGTTTGGCAACCTCCTGGAACAGCGCCCGGATCATGGGGACATGCATCTCCCACGCGGCCAGCCGCCAATCGAAGCGCCCAGCGGTCTTGGTCGTCGTGTGCTGACGGCACCACAAGACCCACGCGGAAAAGACGCCGTAAAAGAGAGTCTGCACAAGGGTGGAGCGGAAAAAGTGTTCGCCTTTCGCGCCCTCGAACTTCAGCCCCAAAGCTTCTTCCAAAGCGGCCCGCACCGAAGCCAGGGCGGGCAGTCCGGCAATTTCAATCCGGCTTTTGGCATCGCGGGCGTAGGACGCCAGAAACCAGGCCAGGTCTTCCGGGGTCGCCAGCGGCGCGGCTTGAAGCAGCGCCCGCTGGAGATATTCCGTAAACCGTTCCCCGTGCGCCGCCGTCGCGGCTGCGGGGTGCGCGGCCAGCGCCCAGAAAGCCGCCTCATTTGCCGCCAATGAAAAGGTTTCCAGCACGGCCTTGTGTCCGTCGGCGTCGCGGCCCACCAGAACAAAGTCCCGCAGGTTAGTCACCAGCACCTGTCCGTACCTCGCCCAGTACTTCGCCACCTGCTCACTTGCGACGATTTTGGCGATGTCGTCCGCCGCGCCCTTGACTTCCAGCACCCCGCGCGACGGCAAAAGGCCGGGCAGCGGCGGCGCGTCCTTGCCCACCTGATCCGGGGTGAAAAAGCCCCCATTGGGGATGCCCGCGCCTGTGTTCTTGAGATTGATGACACAGCGCACGGACGGCTTTAGGGTTTTGCCGACGGCATTGAACAGGTCGCTGATGGCGGGATAGTAGGATGTTTCTTTCACACCCGCCCCACCGGCATGAATGGCATAAAGTTCGGCTAAGTAGGTTGGGAGCAGGTTCATAGCGGGACTGGTTTCTTCAGAGGGTATAAGAAGAAGTTCGGTGCCAGGCCCTGTGTTTCCTGCGTAAGCAGTGCGCATACTCCCTTTGACGAACCGGAGGCTGCTGCGCCGTCAAACGCAGTATCAATGGGGAGCGGAGGAATGTTTATGTGGCGGCGGTGAAGCCGTGAGAGGAGGAAGAATGGGATGTGTCGCAAAATACCGGGTTGCTAGGCCCTGAACAAGAGAAGAAAATGCCATCAGTGCTGCGTTGCTGGTCTTCTGGTTCTGCTGCTGCGCGCGCGGCCCCATCAAACCTATGCCAGCCACGACATATAACACGACACCGGCAATGGCGGCTACCCGAACGGCCTTGGTTGCAGAGCGTAAAGTCATGACATTCTCCTGCCCGATCAGTGAGATGTCATTGTAGCAGAAACTCTCTGATAAGGGAATGTCCAAGCGTGAAATTACAACAGGAATAAGCCCATGCTGCTGCTTGAAATCATCGCTATCATCGCGTTTCTTGTGGTCGCTTTCCTCAAGGCAAAGCAGGAAGCGAACAAGCCTAAACCCATCCTTCCGTATGTCGCACAGGCGCGGCTGCTGACACCCGCCGAAGAACGCTTCTGGCGTGTGCTGACTGACGTCACCCGCACTGACTACCTTCTCGCCTGCAAGCCCCGCATGGCGGACATCCTGAAATCTCAGCCCTACAGCCACACGGCATTCAACAAAATCAGCGCCAAACACTTTGACTTCGTGCTGTGCGACAAAAACACAACACGCCCATTGTTGGCGATTGAGCTGGATGATGCCTCACATGCCAAAGCAAGCGCCCAGGCCCGCGATGCCGTGAAAGATGATGCTTGCCGAGCCGCCCAGTTTCCCATTCTGCGCGTGCCTACTCAGCCTGGCTATGACCCTGCCTATTTGCAGAAACGCATTGCCGAAATGATTTTCCCTACTCCGCTTGACAGCCACGCAAACCCCAAGGTATAATCGCCCCCACAACTGAACTTCAAATTTACTTAACTGCGTTGACGAGGACAATCGAACTCCGCGCCGCTTTTCAGAGAACCGCCGGATGGTGCAAGGCGGCAGGCGCGCGTTGGTCTTCTCCCCTCCGAGCAGGCGGCCCGAACCTTATTTCCGTTGCCCTGGCAGCGGCGATAAGTGCGTAGGGTTGTCCGGGTCGCGCCCGTGATCGCGCTCCAAGTGCGGAATGTTTGATTGCACCTTTGCTTCGCAGCAAGGAACAATCAAGAGGGTTCCGAACAAGGGTGGTACCGCGTGAGCGCTTTCAAGCCTCTCGTCCCTTGCCGTGGACGAGGGGCTTTTTTGGGTCTCGCTTCTTGGCCCCTCACGACTTGCAGATTGACTTTCGGGTCTGAGTGAAAGAATAACATCATGAAAATCACAGGCAGCCGGGCGCTTTTAGAGTGCCTCAAGCGCGAAGGCGTGGACACCATCTTCGGCTATCCGGGCGGGGCGATTATCCCGCTTTACGATACCATTGCGCAGTTTCCCGACATCCGGCATATCCTTGTCCGGCATGAGCAGGGCGCAGGACACATGGCCGAAGGCTATGCGCTGGCGACCGGCAAAGTCGGCGTGTGCCTCGCCACTTCGGGGCCGGGCGCGACAAACCTGGTGACGCCCATTGCCGATGCCATGATGGACAGCGTGCCGCTTGTCGCCATTACGGGGCAGGTCAAAACCAATCTCATCGGGACCGATGCCTTTCAGGAGGCTGACATTACGGGCATCACCATGCCCATCACCAAGCACAACTGGCTGATTAAAGACGTCACCAAATTGCCGGGCATTATCGCCGAAGCGTTCCACGTTGCCCGGTCGGGCCGCCCCGGCCCCGTTTTGGTAGACATTCCCCAGGACATTCTGCGGGCCGAGTTTGACTATCAGCCGGTCGAAAACGTGGACATTCCCTCCTACAAACCCACCATCAAAGGCCATATCGGACAGATCAAAAAGGCCGCCGAATTTATGGCCCAGGCCAAAAAGCCCCTTTTGTACGTCGGCGGCGGCGCGATTGCATCCGGCGCCGCCGATGAAGTGCGCCAGCTTTCCGAAAAGACCGATACCCCGGTCACGACGACGCTCAAGGGTCTGGGCGCGTTCCCCGAAACCAGCCCGCTGGCTTTGGGCATGCTCGGCATGCATGGGACAGCTTATGCCAACTATGCCGTGTCCGAGTGCGACCTTTTGATCGCTGTCGGCGCGCGCTTTGACGACCGGGTCACGGGCAAAGCCGATGAATGGGTGCCCCAGGCAAAAATCATCCATATCGACGTGGACCCCGCCGAGATCGGCAAGGTGCTCAACGCCGACGTGCCGATTGTCGGCGATGTGAAAGCGATTTTGACTGAGCTTCTCAAAGTCGCCCGCCCCGCGCAGCACGCCGAGTGGACCGCCCGCATCGCGCAATTGAAGCAAGATTTCGCCCTGCATTACCCCCAGGACGGCATCCTGCACGGCCAGCAGGTGATCGAGCAGATCGGGCAGATCACAAACCATGAGGCGATTGTGGTCACCGATGTCGGGCAGCACCAGATGTGGGCGGCGCAGTTTTACAAGTGCCTGCGTCCCCACCAGTTTGTCACGTCGGGGGGCCTGGGCACGATGGGCTTCGGCCTGCCCGCGTCCATCGGCGCGCAGTTCGGCATGCCCGACAAGCCGGTGTTTTGCGTGTCCGGCGACGGCTCCATTCAGATGTGCATCCAGGAGCTGATGGTCGCCACCATCTACAAGCTGCCGATTAAAATCTGCATCTTAAACAATCAATACCTGGGGATGGTGCGTCAGTGGCAGGAATTGTTCTGGGATTCGCGCTATTCCAATGTCGATTTGGAAGCGTCCCCGGACTTTGTCAAATTGGCCGAAGCGTACGGGGCGCATGCGATCCGCTGCTCTAGCCCGTCTTTGGTCGAGGCCGCTTTGGAAGAGGCCATGACTATCACCGACCGCCCCACCGTGCTGGACTTCAGGATTGCCAAGGAAGAAAACGTCTATCCCATGATCCCGTCGGGGGGCACCATTGCCCAGATGGTCGTGCAGCGCCCGCCGAACATGACCCCGCTGGACAGCTACATGGCGAGTGAAGTCTACATGGACGAGGGCGAGACAAGCCCCATGAAACCGATTGAAAAAGAGTCTGTCGCCGTGCCGCAAGGCTAAGACACCCCGCACTCCGTACCCTGCGTTCTCCTCACGAGGACGCGGGGAAGAACAGGAACACCCACCCCCTTGCAGTCGCAGCACACCATCACCGTCCTCGTGGACAACAAACCGGGCGTTTTGTCCCGCGTGTCGGGCTTGTTTTCCCGGCGCGGCTACAACATCGAATCGCTGGCCGTGAGTATCACCCAAGACCCGGACATCTCGCGCATGACCCTGGTCGTCAACGGCGATGAGCAGGAAGTGGAGCAGATCACCAAACAACTGCACAAGCTGATTGACGTTTCCAAAGTCCAGGACTACATAGACATCCCCATTGTCGCCCGCGAACTCGCGCTGATCAAAGTCAATGCCGAAGTGCAAAACCGCACGGCTTTGCTGCAATTGGTGGACGTGTTCCGGGGCCGGGTCATCGACATGAGCGAAAAAACATTCGTGATCGAACTGACCGGCGGCAACGATAAAATCGATGCGTTTGAGAAGCTCCTGGAGCCTTACGGCATTCGTGAACTGGTGCGCACAGGCCGCATCGCCATGGCGCGCGGCCTGCGCGGGATTTAGGCGAACGCAAAGCCCCGGCGCACCGAAGGCTTTGCCTAGGCTCTGACAACTCGTTTCAAGCGTGTTGCAGCGACGGAACAAATCGTTCCGTCGTTGGTACGCGCTCCCAACGCCTTTGCAGCACCCAAACAAGACGCAAACAACGCGCGCAAAGAGCAAAAGACAACATGACCAAAATACTCGGCATTGACCATGTCCAATTGGCAATGCCTGCCGGGCAGGAAGACGCCGCGCGGGCATTCTACGGCGGCGTGCTGGGCCTGACAGAGCAGCCCAAGCCTGCAAACCTTGCGGCGCGCGGCGGGGTCTGGTTTGCGCAGGGCGATGTGAAGATACACCTGGGCGTGGAAGCCGAGTTCCGCCCGGCGCGAAAAGCGCATCCCGCGCTGCTCGTAGACGACCTGGAAGCACTCGCCGCCTGCTGCGCGAGGGCGGGGTATGCTGCTGTGACCGATGAGCCGCTGGCGGGGTACAGCCGCGTGTATGTCGCCGACCCGTTCGGCAACCGCCTTGAACTGATGGAGGCGCAGGCGTAACCAATGGGCGACCCGAACAAAGAACTTGTCAGTCTGCACCAAGCCAATCTGCTGATGCTGGCCGTGCTGGTGCTTGCCCCCCTGATCGGGCTGGCGTGGGGCGCGGCGAAAAAGCGCGTTGTGCCGGGACTGGTCATCGGCCTGCTGGTCGGGGCAGGCAACTATGGCTTGTGGACAGTCTACAACGCCATTACCGAACATCTAGGGCTGGACACGGTCAAAAACCTACTCGTGAACTTGGGCCTGTTTGTCATAGTCGGCCTGCTGGTCGGTGTCGGCGCGGGCGCGTATGCGTCAAAAATAAACGTCCGCGATAGCAAAAAGCAGGGCTGACATGGCAACATGGAGAGAAATCGGCGAACAAAATTATGCTGCCGGGCGTGAACTGCTGAAACTAGAGCAGTATCGCAGCAGTGTCAGCCGATTTTACTATGCGGCTTTCTCGCTGCTGACACATGAACTCAGTGAAGCGGGCGTCACGTTTGGGAACAATGGAGAAACGCCCAGCCATCAAGCGCTGCCGGGGCTGATCAAGCGGCATTTGCCGTTGTCGTATCGCCGTCAATGCGTTGCAATCGTGCGGCGACTGTATGCAGTGCGGATTACGGCGGATTATCAGCGGCGCACGATAGATGAAGCTGTGGCACAAGAGGCACAGCGCGACGCAGCACAATTGCTGCGGTATTTAGGAGGCAATGATGGATAAGGAAACACAGCGGGTCTTAGAGATTGTGAAGCGTTACCTGGAGCCGCACCAGCCGACGGATTATCGCCTGAATGTGAGCGACCTAGGCGTGCGTCATCAAGACGACTGGTGGGAAATTGTGGTGCAGCCGAGCCGAGAAGACATTTACCTTTATGACTACTATGGGCGCCTCGCCGAAGTGTCTGAAGACATAGACGACCAAGAACACCTTAACATATCGCTGGTACCGGCACTGCACGGCTAGCAAAGCAAAACATACCCACAAGCACGCGGCGAGATAGGGCAAAAGCAGCCATGAGTGAAACGCAAGTGCTTGATTTGGTGGAACAGCACATTCGCCAGCGTCAATCAAGTGAATTTGAGTTGAATGTCGTGCGTGAGGGCGTGCGGCATGAAGGCAACTGGTGGTACATCGTGGTGCAGCCTAACCCGCCCGACATCAATGCCCGCACCTATCAGAACGCGATGGAAGAGGCCGAAGAAGACATGGATCAGCGGGAGCATGTCAATGTCCTGCTGCTGCCCAACCTGCCGGGCGATTAACAGAATTACAAAGATTACGTAAAAGGAGAACATACACGCAATGGCTGCAACAGTTTACAATGAAACAGATGCTGATTTGGGGCTTTTGGAAGGCAAAAAGATCGCCGTGATCGGGTATGGCTCGCAGGGCCATGCCCACGCGCTCAACCTGCACGACAGCGGCCTGGACGTACGGGTCGGGCTGCGCGAAGGCAGCCGGCGGTGGCAGCAGGCGCAGGAAGCGGGCCTCAAAGTGATGACCGTCGAAGACGCGTCCCGCGAAGCCGACATCATCATGATCCTTATCAACGACGAAGTGCAGGGCGATGTGTACAAGCAAAGCATTGCGCCGTATCTGTCGCCCGGCAATGCCATCGCCTTTGGGCACGGGTTCAACATCCACTTCGGGCAGATTGCGCCCCCTCCGGGCGTAGATGTGTTTATGGTCGCGCCCAAAGGGCCGGGGCACCTGGTGCGGCGTCAGTATCAGGAAGGCCGGGGTGTGCCGTGCTTGATCGCCGTGTCGCAGGATGCCACCGGGCAGGCCCGCGCCCTCGCGCTGGCATGGGCCAAGGGCATCGGCGGCGCGCGCGCGGGCGTCCTGGAAACCACGTTCAAGGAAGAAACCGAGACCGACCTGTTCGGCGAGCAGGCCGTGCTGTGCGGCGGCGCGACCGCCTTGGTCAAAGCGGGCTTTGAGACTCTCGTCGGTGCGGGCTACCAGCCCGAAATCGCCTATTTTGAGTGCCTGCATGAGTTAAAACTCATTGTAGACCTGCTGTATGAAGCGGGCATTGCCGGAATGCGGTATTCTATTTCCGACACGGCGCAGTACGGCGACATGACGCGCGGCCCGCGCATTGTCACTGACCAAACCAAGGCCGAAATGAAATCGATCCTCAAGGAAATCCAGACCGGGCAGTTCGCCAAAGACTGGATACTGGAAAACAAAGCGGGCCGTCCGCAGTTTAACGCACTGGCCGCGCAGGATGCGGACTCGCAATTGGAAACCGTCGGCAAGCATCTGCGCGGCCTGATGTCCTGGGTCAAAAAGACAGACGTTGTGGAAGCCACCGAAGGCGCAAAGTGAGTGGGCCGTACTTGCCTGCCGGAAACGTGGGGAAAGAGTGAGCAAAACACTTGACGGGATCAGCCAGGAACTTGCGGCCTGGCTGCACATTCAGCACGTCTTTTTTGTCGCCACGGCCCCGCTGGCGCGGGAAGGGCATGTCAACTGCTCACCCAAAGGCGGCGACTGTTTCCGTGTGCTAGGGCCGAATGAAGTCGCTTATGTGGACTACACGGGCAGTGGGGCAGAAACGGCAGCCCATGTCCAGGAGAACGGGCGCATCGCGCTAATGTTCTGCGCCTTCACGGGGCGTCCTGAAATCGTGCGCTTGCATGGGCAGGCTGACGTGCTGACACCGGCCTGCGCTGACTTCACGGCCCTGCTCGCCCACTTTCCGGCTAACCCTGGCACGCGCGCCGTAGTGCGTGTGCATGTCTCGCGCGTCTCCACATCCTGCGGCTTTTCGGTGCCGCTGATGGACTTTCGGCAGGATCGCGATGTGCTGGACAAGTGGGCTGCCGCTCAGGGCGCAGATGGGCTATGTGAATATCGCGCAAAGAAGAACACCCGGAGCATTGATGGCCTCCGTGCCTTTGCGCCGATTGAGGAGCATTGACAGCCATGAGTATGGATCACGTCCAAATCTTTGACACGACCCTGCGCGACGGCGAGCAGTCGCCGGGGGCAAGTCTCAACATTGAAGAAAAAGTGGAAATCGCGCGCCAATTGGAGCGTCTGGGCGTGGATGTGATTGAAGCGGGCTTCCCCATCTCGAGTCCTGGGGATTTTGAAGCCGTGCGGCGCATTGCGGCAGCGGTGGGCGACAGCGTGGTCGTGTGCGGCCTGACGCGGGCCGTTCCCAAAGACATTGATGTGGCCTGGGATGCCCTCAAATACGCCAAGCGCCCGCGTATCCATACCGGCCTGGGAGTCAGCGAAAGCCACCTGCGCTACAAGCTGAAAAAGACGGCGGAGGAAGCCCTTGCCATCGGCGTCGCCGCCGTCCAGCACGCCCGCGCATTGGGCTGCCAGGACATCGAGTACTTTACAGAAGACAGCGGGCGGGCCGATCCGCAGTATCTGTACCAAGTCATTGCAGCCGTCATCCAAGCGGGCGCGACTGTCATCAATGTCCCGGACACCACGGGATACATGTCCCCGGATGAGTATGGGGCTTTGTTTGCTGGGATACTCAACAACGTGCCGGGCATTGAAAACGTCGTTTTATCGGCGCACTGCCACAATGACTTAGGCATGGCGACCGCCAATGCCCTGGCCGCAGTCAAGAACGGCGCGCGCCAGATTGAATGCACCATCAACGGCATTGGCGAGCGGGCGGGCAATACTTCCCTAGAAGAAGTAGTCATGGCCCTGCACACGCGCCGCGATGCATACGGCATCCAGTCCCATGTGCGCACCGAAGAAATCTACAAAACTTCGCGTATGGTGTCCGTGCTCACGGGCATTTTGGTGCAGCCCAACAAAGCCATTGTCGGCGCGAACGCGTTTGCCCACTCGTCCGGCATCCACCAGGACGGCGTGCTGAAAGAGCGCTCCACCTACGAGATTATCGATCCAAAAACAGTCGGCATCATGGAAAGCAAGATTATTCTCTCGGCCCGGTCGGGACGCGCGGGCGTGCGTCACCGTTTGGCCGAGCTGGGCCATGTCTTTGAAAACGAAGACGAATTCGAGAAGATCTATGCGCGTTTCCTCAGCGTCGCCGACAACAAAAAAGTGGTGTACGACGAAGACTTAGACGCCATTGTCGCGGATGAAACCGTCACCGTGCCCCAGACCTATGAGCTTGTCCAGGTGCAGGCGACCTGCGGGGATCAAAGTATCCCGACGGCCACCGTGAAGCTGCGCCATGCGAACCGCGCCGTCCTCATGGACGCCGATACGGGCAACGGCCCGGTCGATGCCATCTACCGGGCGATCAATCGCATTGTCCAGGTGGACAACGAGCTGATTGAATTTACCCTGCAAAGCGTGACCGAGGGCATTGATGCCATGGCCGACGTGACCATTCGCATTAAATCCGGCGACACCATCTACACGGGGCGCGCGGCAAACACGGACATCTTTGTGGCGAGCGCCAAGGCGTATTTGCAGGCCTTGAACAAGCAGATCGCGCGCGTGGCGGGCCGCACCGCGTCGTCGCCCGTGCTGGAACACGTCTGATGATTGACGCTTCCCAGGCAGCAAGTGTCGATCTTACTATTCGGGCCGCGACCACGCGCGACCTGCCCGCTGTGGTCGCTTTGTGGCGCTCTTTGCAGCTTGTCAGCGCGACATTTGAGCCGCGCCTGGCCCCCAACGCGCAGTCCGATGCGTGGTTTTCCGACTTCCTCACCGACCAACTGGATCACGACAATGCCATTGTTCTGGTTGCCGTGCAGGATGACCTTGTTATCGGCTATGTTTTTGGGCAGATCATGCAGCGGCCCACGGTGATTTCCGGCGACTGCGGGTATGTGGCCGACCTGTGCGTGCGCGATGAGTTTCGGGGGCAGGGCATCGGGCGGGCTTTGTTTGGGAAGATCAAAGATTGGTTTCTGGCGCGCGGACTGCGGGCAATTGAAGTGCAGATCGTGCGGGCGAACCCGGCGAGCCAGGCGTTCTGGCGCAAGATGGGCTTTGGCGACTTTCTGCGCACCCTGCGCAGTGAATTGTGAGGCGTATTCCATGGCAAAAAGTTGTCGCGCGTTCACGCTGATTGAGTTGTTGGTTGTCCTGGCCGTCGTGGCGATTGTGGCGGCGTTTGTGTTTCCCGTGTTTGCCAAAGCGCGGGAAGGGGGCCGCCGCACGTCGTGCCTGAGCAATATGCGTCAGCTTGGGCTGGCTTTAGAAGCGTACACGCAGGACTATGACGACAAGCACCCCGCCTCCACCACAACGGTGCCGTTTACGGGCGCGGCGTTTGTCAATAACCTGGGCTGGGCGGGGCAGATTTATCCGCTTGTCAAGAACACGGCTCTCTTTCATTGCCCGGATGACCCCACCGACGAGGCGGCGGGCAACGCGCCCGACCGTGCCCGCACCGTCTCGTATGCGATGAACTTGAACCTGGAAGGCGCGTCGGCGCAGTCCGCGCTTACGTCCCCCGCACGCACCGTGCTGCTGTTTGAAGTGCGCGGCGACAACGCCCAAATCACCCAGGCCGATGAAGGCATCCACAACGTGCCCGCGCCCGCCCAGCAGTCCGCGTCCGGCAACGGCATCAATGGCCTGCTGCTGAACCTCACGGGGCTGGGCGCAGGCACACCCGACGGCGCATTGTACGCGACGGGGCCGATGGACAACTCGGCCTCGACGTCCCTTATTATCACCGACCAATACGCCGACAAAACAGGACGTCACGCCAGCGGCGCGAACTTTCTGGCCGCCGATGCCCATGTAAAGTGGCTGCCGGGTTCGCGTGTCAGCGCGGGCGGCGCAGCCCTGTCCAGCGCCAATGCTCAGGCGCGAACAGGCTGCGCGGTACGGGGAGCGCCGCGCGCGGGCAGATTTCCCTGTGCCGAAGGCACGGCAGTCGGCGCGCACGCTTTGACGTTCAGCCCGAACTAGGCGCTTTTATCTCCAACCAACATCACGAGGACTTTCATACATGGCGAATATTGCAGTGCTGGCGGGCGACGGTATCGGGCCGGAAATCACAGCCGAGGCGATCCGCGTGCTTCAAGCCGCAGACGCGAAGTTTCATCTCAACTTAAACTTCCAAGAAGCCCTGGTGGGCGGGGCGGCCTACGACGCCGGCGGCCATCCGCTGCCCCCCGCCACGCTCGCTCTCGCCGAGCAAAGCGACGCTGTCTTGTTCGGGGCCGTCGGCGGGCCTGCGTATGACACAATCCCTGACCCCAATCTGCGCCCCGAGCGCGGCGCACTGCTGCCCCTGCGTCAAAAGCTCGGCTTGTTCGCCAATCTCAGGCCGTGCCGTTTGTACCCCGCGCTGGCGTCGGCGTGTCCTCTGCGTCCCGACCTGGTGCAGGGCGGCTTCGACATTCTGGTCGTGCGCGAGCTGACCGGCGGCCTGTACTTCGGCACTCCCAAATCCTGGGACGGCGACCGGGCGGTCGATACCTGTGTTTACACGCGGGATGAGGTGGAGCGCATCGCGCACATCGCGTTTAAAGCTGCGCTCGCCCGCCCCGCGCATCGCCTGCTCAGCGTGGACAAGGCCAATGTGCTGGAAACATCTCGGCTGTGGCGCGAGACCGTCAGCCGCGTCGGCGTGATCTACCCCGAGATCGCCCTGTCGCACCAACTGGTGGACGCGACTGCGATGGACCTGGTGCGCCGCCCCCAATCCTTTGACATCATCGTGACGGAGAACTTGTTTGGCGACATTCTGAGCGACGAAGCCGCGCAGCTCACCGGCTCCCTGGGAATGCTGCCGTCGGCCTCGCTGGGCGAGCGCAAAGTGTCCGGCGGCACCTTCGGCCTGTACGAGCCGAGTGGCGGCTCGGCCCCCGACATTGTGGGGCAGGGGATCGCAAACCCACTGGCCGCCATTTTGTCGGGCGCGCTTCTTTTGCGCTACTCCCTGGGCGCGGAACCCGCTGCCCGCGCCATCGAAATCGCCGTGGAGCAGGTTTTAGATAACGGCTTCCGCACCCGCGACATCCGGGCGAGTGCCGACGCCCCATTTATCTCCTGCCGCGAGATGGGCCGCCGCGTCGCCCTCGCCCTGAGCGCGGCCTGAGCCGGCGGAGTATAGACTTTGCATAGGCGCTGCAAGCGCGTACCAACGACGGAACAAATTGTTCCGTCGTTGGTATGCCGTAGAAACGGGCTGGCAACGCCTCTAAAACGCGCACGCCGCACCGACAAGACACGCCCGCGCATCGCGCAAGGTACAATCAGCACACGAAAGGAAAGAAAAGTATGACACTGATACTGGAGCTTGCGCCGGGAATCCAACAAGCGTTGCTGGAGGAAGCCCGCAGGCAGGGAACAACCCCAGAAATGCTGGCGGCGCAAGAGCTGCGAAGCCGCTTTGTCAAACCCAAGGCAGACACAGAAGCTGTCCTGCGCCTGTCTCTAGCCCGGCTCCTTGAAAAAGCCAAAACTTTGGCGCTTCAGCCCCTTGCAGACACTGCAAAGTACACCACGGAGTTCGGCGAGATTTTGCGCGAGAAGTATCGCAAGCAAGGCCATGACGTATGACGGCACTCTGGAGTATCGGGCTGATTTTGAGTTGCCCGAATGCTCGCTTTGTGTTATAATGCGGCATGGATACCCAGCATTGGAAGGTTTTTGAGGGGCAGACTGTTGAGGGCAAGTATCGCCTTCAGCAACTGCTTGGCAACGGTACCTTTGGCGGAGTATTCCTGGCGGATGAAATGATCGGCAACCATGTCATCGGGCGTGTCGCCGTCAAGCTTATCATGCCTGGCCCGGCAAACCAGCAGACGCAACTTGACGAACTCGTCGCCATGCGGAACCTTAACCACCCTCATGTCGTGCGTGGGTTAGCCGCTGGGTTGTGCGTCCTGAATGGATTTGCATTCCTGTACCTGGTTATGGACGTAGCCGAGGGCACATTGGAGCAGCGTCTAAAGGCGAACCCTATTTCAGCGTCAGATGCTCAAGAAATTACCCAGAGCATTGCGGATGGTTTGGCGTTTCTGCATGGAAGGGGCATGGTGCATCGGGACTTGAAGCCCGGCAATGTCCTTCGCATCGAAGGTCAGTGGCAGATTGCCGACTTTGGTCTTGTCCGTGCATTCGGCGATGATAGCGCCGCTTACACGCAGACACTAGCAGGCACCCCTCATTTTATGCCGCCGGAAAGCTTCCGTGGTGAAGTTTCTCCTGCATGGGATGTCTGGTCGCTCGGCGTCGTTCTTGTGGTTGCTCTTACACGCCAATATCCTTTTAGCGGCACGAGCCAACATGAGGTTGCCAATGCCATCATGCAGCAGGAACCACGTATCCCTGCCTCGCTGCCCGCACCTTTTGATGCTATCGTCCGTGGGTGTCTAATCAAGGACCGCCGCCAGCGATGGTCTGCCAAGCAGGTGCTGACCGCACTGACATCCAAGGCGGCTTCTGTTCCCGTCTCGCCCCCACAGCCTGTTGTTCCGTCCCGCAGCCAACCTCAGCCAAAGCCGCCGAGCGTCGTTACGCAGCAAACTATTCCAGCCGCGCACTCCGTCAAGCGTTCTGCTGTTCCGGCAGGCTTATGGGGCTTCGGCGGCTTAGTCATGGTTGGCATCATTGTCGCTAACCTGCTGTCTGCCAATAGATCATCAATTCAGCCTGTATCTGCACCTACCGTAGCTCATCATGCTTGGCACGCGACAAAAACGTTGCGAGCAAGTGTGCAGAGAGTTGTACGAACACAAACCATCCCCTTTTCAATTCAGCGAATACGAACGGCATCTCTGGCTTCGGGGCAGACACAAGTTCAGCAGCAAGGCCACGCAGGCGAAATGTCCGTTGCTTACGAAGTCAAGACGCGTCACGGCCACGTTATTTCGCGTCATGCCGTCAGCCGCCGCGTCGCCCAAGCGCCTGTAACAGAAGTTCTTCTTGTCGGCGCGCACCAAGAAGCGCCCAAACCAGAACCAGCGCATGTTGCCAGCGTCACGCCGCCCATGCATCGTACCTTTACTGTTGCCTATGCGCCCAAGCCGCATAATATGGCAAGGCATGCTGTTGTCTACCATCGTTCCATCCGCGCATCCGTGGGTGATTTGCACAGCGAAAGCAGCATCGGCACGGCTTCCTCACATGACCAGAGTTCCAGCACAGCATCATCCAGCGACGACAGCGGCAGCCTGCACTGATATGCAAAGAACAGGAAACATGATGAAACTCTTCCGCACTTTCATTCTCACAGTCTTAGTTGGCCTACTCAGCCAGTCTGTTTGGGCGCAGGATTCGAAGCCACTGACTGACCTGAAGCCTGCGACAGAGGAATTAGTAAAGCAAGACAGCCCGTTTTCGCTAGGTGGTCGGGTAATGCATTATGGACTAGCTTCCAGTATGGGAGGCGACAGCGTAAGTGTTTCAGTTTATGACCTCAGTGGCAAATACAGCCGCTTTACTGCTTGGGTAGGCGTTCCTGATGGTCAAAGTTCTAATTATGGCTTAAGATATGTAGTTCGTCTCGACGGGAAGGCCGTAGTAGATAACAAAGACGACCTGATGACACCAGACAAAGCACCCGTCCACATTGACATTGATGTGACCGGCGTACAATCTATAAAACTCGAAGCTACCAATGCTCTGTCTTTTGGTGAGCCAACATTGTATAAATCCGCGCCTCCGTCTTCCAGCGTCACTACGCTTGTTGCTCCAACAGACGGAATACAAGTAACTGGTAACTCGGTCAATCTCTCATGGGAGCCGGTAAACGAAGCAACAAATTACGGCGTGGAGATTGTCTGCACAAAAGGCAGCACACCGTATATTTATTCCGTGAACGTACTTGGCGGCGTTAGCAACACCAAATTCGACCTAACCAAGGTTCCTAACGGCAGTTACCAATGGTCGGTAATCGCCTTCAACGGCAATGGCGTCATGGGCAAGTTCAGCAAGAGCCGGACGTTCGTTGTCTTCCGATAGTGTGTCTCTGTCAAGTTGATTTACCAGCTTTTCACAGCAGGGTACTGACGCAAGGCAACTTGCGATAGGAAGCAAGCACATGAAGATAATTATTGCGATAATCCTTTGGTTTGTTGTTGCTGGGTTTTCAACCGAAAGACGCGCCTGCGCTCAAACTTCTCTTCTAACGCTAACACCTCTTGAGGGTGGTGGCCTCAGCGTGAGAGGCAGCAAGTTTTCAATGTCAGAACGTATTTTTAACATTGGGTTATATGCAGAGCCTGGACATGATGACGGAAGAGGGAATATCTACGATCTAGCCGGTAAATACTCAAGATTGGAAGGCTGGATTGGGCGGCCTGATCAATTTTCTTCTGACTCGCCAGCAAAATGGCGGATTAAAGTGGATGGCGAAACAGTGCTCACCGGCGAAGTGTCTCAGGGTGATAAGCCTGTACATGTAGATATTAACATAAATGGGGCGAAATCACTAAAAATCGGTTTATGGGACAACGTGACCTTCGCCACCCCATTTTTGTACAAAGGTTCCGTACAACCAGTCGGTGTGGTAAATCTTATTGCGCCCGCAGATGGTGTGCGTGCTACGGGCAACAACCTCAATTTGCTGTGGGAGCCAGTGGACGGCGCAACAAGTTATGGCGTAGAGATTGTCTGCACCAAAGGCGGTTCGCCGCATATTTACGCTCTCAACGTGACTGGGGGTGACAGCAACACCAAGTTTGACCTGACCAACGTTCCTAACGGCGAGTATCAATGGTCGGTGATTGCCTTCAATGGCAAGGGCGTCATGGGCAAGTTCAGCAAAGATCGGACGTTTGTTGTCGCACGGTAAGATTAGGTACAATCAGAGTTAGAAAGCGAATCAGGAGAAAAAGCGATGACTAAAGCAGCGGCAGCGGCCAAGCGTTCCATGAAGCAGCCAGCGGGCTGGGACGGCCAAGCGACGATGCGGGAGTTTAGCGCGGATGAGTTTGATGCGGACACGCAGGAAGACCGCTCTGTTCCCATGCTTGCGGAAAAGCGTCGGCAGTTCCTTGCACAGCTTGATGCCAAAAGCTCCGACTTTCCCTCCGAAGAATGGCGGCACGTCCGCAAAGCATGAGCATATATCTTCAAGAAATGCGGGGGGAGGTCAATCAAGGCGATGTCTTCGACAGCCTCTCTCTTTCTTATATCACGCAAGAAGACCGGCTCCGCACCTACTCAGAAGCTGTTCGGGCTATGCTTCTGACTTATGATTGTGAATATGACAAGGCCTCAACACGGTTTGTCATGGTGGCCCAAGTCTTTCGGCTCGACGAAGTCCCTGCCGACCGGCAGGAAAACGTCCGTAAAAAGGTGTTTAGTACATTTTATTTGGAAGCCGCCGACGACCTTGCTGAGTTGTTCGTGGACTTCCGCTTTATAGGACGGCTGGACAAAGCCATCGTAGCGGAGCGGGCGCAAGCGGGTCATCGTTTGGTTTCCTTGAGCGATGAAGCGCAGCTGGCTTTGCAGGAGCAATTGTCGGCATTCTTTGGTTATGGGCGTGGGCGCTAGCAGAATGCCCATTCACAGATCGTTGTTACCGAAGGGCGTGTGATGCAGAAGATTGAAGCGGTCATCCGGCCCCTGCGGCTGGATCAAGTGAAGCAGGCATTGGAAGACATCGGCGTGGTCGGCATGACCGTGACCGATGTGCGCGGGTACGGGCATCAGCGGGGGCACACCGAAAAGTACCGGGGCAACACGTATGTGGTCAACTTATTGCCCAAAGTAAAGGTGGAATTGATTGTCGCCGACGCTGTGGCCGAGGCCGCCGTGGCCGCCATTGAGTCTGCCGCCCGGACAGGCGAGATCGGGGACGGCAAGATCTTCACCCAAACAGTAGAGCGCGCCATCCGCATCCGTACCGGGGAAGAGGGCGAAGGGGCATTGTAAAAAGCAATGACAATTCAAGATTGGGACGAAGTTCTCAAGTTCGTTGAGGCACTCACTAAATGGCCCGTTGTCGTGCTGTACCTGGCCCTGCTGTTTCGGCCCACAATTGCGCGGAAACTCTCCGGCCTGGAAAAGATCAAGTTTAAAGAAGGCGAGATTATCTTTAGTGGACTGAAAAGAATTGCTGCTGAGAATACCCCTAACTTCCTAAAAGAGTTCATACTGAAAGTGCGGCCTGCTGCTTTTGTTGAAGGCGAGTCTGATGCCGATGAGGGCGGGGCCGTAGAAGATAACGAGAACGAAGACAGCTTGCTTAAAGAAGTGGACGAGGACAGCCGCGCAGACATGGATGCCGATGACGAGCGGGTAGAATTAGAAAAAGTGCAGAAAGAACTGACACAAATAACGGAGGCGCAAAAACCGGATGAACTATAATACAAACTTGAAATGGCTCACTCAATTCAGTCAATTCTCACCGGAACAGCAGAAAATCCTGCTGGCCCTCTCCAATGAACAATACAAATGGCGTGCTAAAGACCGCCTGCGCGCAGTGACGGCCCTGGAACCTGAAGTTCTAGACAACGCGCTGGCGCAACTGATGAAAAAGAACGTCGTGCGCCCCTCGTTCAGCAAAAAAAGGAACATCATCTTTGGGCTGCGCGAACGCGTTGATACAAAATAATGCCAAAGCAAATCGAAATCTATGACACGACCCTGCGTGACGGGTCGCAAGGCGAGGGGATCTCGTTTAGCGTGGAAGATAAAGTCCGTATTGCGAAACGTCTGGATGCGTTTGGCGTGGACTATATCGAAGGCGGCTGGCCCGGCTCCAACCCCAAAGACGTAGACTTTTTCCAGGTGATGAAAGGCGTCACGCTCGCACACGCAAAGCTGGCCGCGTTCGGCAGTACGCGCCGCCCGCACCGCACGCCCGAAGACGAACCCATGCTGCGGCAGCTTTTGGATGCTGAAACGCCGGTGATTACGTTTGTCGGCAAGTCGTGGGACTTCCAGGTGACCGAAGCCCTGCGCCTGCCCCTGGGCGAAAACATCCAGATGATCGCAGACACGGTTCGCTTTCTTAAAGCGCATAGCCGGGAAGTGATCTATGATGCCGAGCATTTCTTTGACGGCTACAAGCGCGGCGCGGAGTATGGCCTGCGCTGCGTGGAAGCCGCGCTGAATGAAGGCGCGGACTGCGTGGCCCTGTGCGACACCAATGGCGGCACGCTGCCCCATGACATCGGGCGCATTGTCACGGAGGTGCAGGCCCGGTTTCCGCAGGGCCGCTTTGCGATCCATACGCACAACGATGCCGAATGCGCGGTTGCGGGAAGTCTGGCGGGCATCGCGGCGGGAGCGATCCAGGTACAGGGGACAATCAACGGTTTGGGGGAGCGGACAGGCAACGCAAATTTAACAAGCATCATGCCCGCCCTCGCCCTGAAAATGGCTTATGACCTCTCGTGCCGTCCGTACCTGTCCGAGCTGTCCGACCTGGCGAACTATGTAGATGAGATCGCCAATATCCCGCCCCGCCCCAATGCCGCCTATGTGGGCCGTTCCGCCTTTGCCCACAAAGCCGGGCTGCATGTGGATGCCATGCGCAAAAACCCGGAAACCTACGAGCATCTTAACCCCGGTTTGGTCGGCAACGAGCGGCGTATTCTAGTCAGCGAGCTGTCCGGGGCATCCACAATTCTAGAAAAAGTCCAGAAGGGTGGCGCAGACCTGCGCAAAGACAGCCCGGAAACCAAGGCTATTTTAAAGCAAGTCGCCGCTTTAGAACACGAGGGGTATTCATTTGAGGGCGCGGAAGCGTCGTTTGAGCTCTTGGTCAAAAAAGCCACGGGCCGCTACCATCGCTTGTTTGATTTGATCGGGTATCGCGTGATTGTGGAAAAGCGTGGCGGCGACACCCAGGCCATCACGGAAGCCACCCTCAAGTTGCGCGTGGGGGACGAAGAAATCCTCACCGTGGCCGAAGGCGACGGGCCGGTCAATGCCCTGGACTCGGCCCTGCGCAAGGCCCTGACTGCTTATTATCCCGAGCTGAGGTCAATCCGCCTGACCGACTTCAAGGTGCGCGTGATCAATGTCAAAGAAGGCACGGCGGCCAAAGTGCGCACGGTCGTGGACAGCGCCGACGGCGGGGAAACATGGAGCACACTAGGCGTCAGCGCCAATATCATTGATGCCTCATGGCACGCCGTTGTCGACAGCATTGAATATGGCCTGCTGCGGGAAAAAAAGCCGTCGATCACTTAACGAAAACATAATGCTATTTTTAGCATGAGGACTTGCTGTTCTCACAGTTTCTTGTTATAATAGCGCGAGCAATGGCGCGGATCAGTTGTCCCGTTCCCTGCATCTTCCGTAGTATCAAAAGGAACTGTGACTCATGTTTGTTCGTCCCCTCGTGCCAGTGTCGCTGGCAGCCCTCGCACTCGGTCTGGCAATGCCGTCCGCCCATGCCCAGCAAATCCTGCAAAACTTTACCGGCAGCACCATCAGCAACTCCAAAGGCTACATCCCGCCCGATACGCAGGGCGCAGCCGGCCTCAGCAGCTACGTGGAGATGGTAAATAACCGTTATGCTGTTTACAGCAGCACCGGCAATGCCTTAAACGGAACACCGACAGCCACGCAAAGCTCTTCCTTGGACGCGTTCTGGCAGAATGCCGGTGTTACCCCGATCGGCGCGGCATTTGACCCGCGTATCGTGTATGACCCTACCGCACAGCGTTTTTATGCATCCGCGCTGGATTTCGGCCCCAAAGACGCCGCCAAAAACAACAACTCCAACGATATTCTTTTGGCCGTTTCCAAAAGCTCAGACCCGACCGGGGGCTGGAGCGGCATTCTTATTCCCGGCACCACACCCACCGATCATTTCTTTGTGGACTATGACACATTAGGGTACAACGGCGACGGCGTTTATGTTGCCGTCAACAACTTCGGGTCATCCGCGTCCGCTGACGGGCCAGTATCGGGAGGCTCTTCGGGGGACGCTCCCGCAAACCCCGGCGAGTCGATCCTTGTCGTGCCCAAAGCGTCCCTCGCGGCACAAACGACAAACGGTACAAGTTTCTTTTACAACAACGATTATAACAGCACCGGCTTTACTGCTCACCCTGTCGTGGATCAAGACAGCGTCAACGGCTTTTCCGGGACAGAATATCTGCTGTCCGCATTTAACGACACGACCAACAAGCTGTCGTCGATCACGGGTACTGCGGCCATGCCGACATTAAACACGTCCGGCGGTTTTGTCATGGTGACGGCGCGCACCGACCCTCCCACCGCCAGCCAGCCCAACGGGGACAATACCATTGATGCCGGCGATACCCGCTTTGACAGCAGTGTCGTGAAAGTCAAAGGAGAATTGTGGGGCGTGCAGGATATCAGCGTCAACGGCCATGCGGGCCTGAACCTTGTCCGCATGAATGCCGCCACAGGCCAGGTCATCAGCGAAACGCAGATTGCCGACCCTGCGCATGATTACTACTATGGCTCGGTGGCCGTGAATGGTCAGGGACAGCTTGTTGTCGGTTATACCCGCTCCGGCAGCACGGAATTTGCCAGCAGCTATGCGTCTGTCGGCACATATACCGCGACGAGTGTCACCTTTGCCGACCCGCTTTTGCTCAAAGCAGGGGTCGGTGATTATGACATCCAATATGGCGCGGGGACGAACCGCTTTGGCGACTACAGCGAGACAACCGTGGACCCGAACGACCCCAGCAAGTTCTGGACAGTTCAAGAGTGGGCCTCTGGTTTGAACACAACGTCCGGGCCTGATCATGGCGCTTGGTCAACGCAAATCACGGAAATTGGCCTTGCTTCAGCGCCAGAGCCATCGTCCCTGGCAGCGATAGGAATCGGGGTATTCGCGCTGGCCGGGTGCATCGCCCGCAAGCGGCGCGCGCAATCTGCCTAACTAAAACCAGCACTCAAAACGCCCGCAGGCAGTTTGACACTGCCTGCGGGCGTTTTTGTCGCGTGAAGGAGGGAAAGCTCAGGGCTTTGCCGGTGTGGGGCTTGGTGCCGGAGAAGCGGCTGGGGCTTCTGCGGCCCGCTCTGCAGGTGTCAGGGGAGACACGGCCTGATACACGGGCGTGGGGACATATGCTGGAACAATAATCTCGCGCGGCTGTGCTGGGATGATTATTTGTCGCGGAGAGGCAGTCTCAGGCACGGCAGATGTGCCGACGGGAGGCGGCACGACATGCATTTCTACGGCTGTCTGGAAGCGCGTCAGGGGGTTGCCTTCCGGGCAGGTCAGCACGGCAGGCCCGCCGCGCAAGGCAAACACGCGGCTGCCTTTGGGCATATTCAGAACAGTAGGATAAACCAAGCCATTGGGGCGTACGCAGAACATCGTGTAACGACCCTCGTCACTAAGGTGGCTGGCAACCAGGTTCGCACGCAGATAGGCAAGCAGACGGCTGTCCGGCATGTGGAAATAATGCGCATAACGGCGGCGCACCAGCACGTTTGCTTGCACCTGGCTGAGCAGAGACTGGACAGTGGGCACGGGCTTGGGAGCAAACGAGTCAGGGGGTAAATTGACAAACGATGCCAGGGGCGCGGCTGCGGCGGAAACAAGTGGGCAGAAGGCGGCAACGCCGACCGCCAGCGCGGCCTGCAACGTCTTCCGCCGTGTACCACACTGCTTTGCAATGTCAAAAAGGAAAATCATCATAAGATGCGGTCTGCTGCCCAGTAGGGCCGACAACGAGGGAAAAGATGCAAAAGAAAACTAGGCAAATGGTGCGCCCGGAGGGATTCGAACCCCCGGCCCTCTGTTCCGAAGACAGATGCTCTATCCACTGAGCTACAGGCGCAGACCGTCAAATTATAGCACATGAGGCTTTCAGAACACAAGCCCGGCTGCGTACGTGGCGCATTTCGCCAATGCCGGGCAGAAAACAGCCTTCAGCAGCGTTGTTTCGGCAGCAAATGCGAGCGAATTTGTGTTCACGAGCGGTGAAACCCGCTTGTTTCTGCTGAGCGTGGGCTACCTGCTCGGCGTACTCAACACCGACTGCCCGATCTGCCAAAAGGTTGTCGCGCTTTATCGCTGTGGCCGGGCTTGTCAGCATGACAGGTATTTGCCGGGCCGCTTAGGAGTCCTGCTTGCCTGGCACTGTCTGAGCTTCCGCTCGCATCAGGGTTTGGTTGCCCTCGTGGAACGTTTTCATGCCCTGCGGAAACGCGTACTCGTCCAGCATGGTGTCTAGGGCGAGCTGATCGCCTGCGTTGATGTGCCGCCGCAGGGCGCGGATATAGCCCTGGGAGCGACGCTGTCGATTTCGCATTTCCCCTAGGTCGGTTGTCACGTGCCCGTGCCCTGGAACCAGAACGCGAACGGCGTGACGCGCCAGCATGCCGTCCATCTTCCCCAATGTTTCTTCATAGGCCGCGCTGCTTTGATAAATGTAGGGAAATTCGATGTCTGAAAGGTAGTCGCCTGCGATGAGGATGCCGTGCGGCTCGACAACAGCAAACAGCCCGTCCGGGTTGTGGCCCGGCGCACTGTAAAACGTCAGGCGCGTTTCCCCAATCATCAGCTCCTGCCCGTCAAAGGCGGCGACAATATCCACCTGCGGATAGCGAATGTCGTAAGGGCGCTGGACATAGTACTCGCTGTCCCACGCACGGATTTTGTCCACACTCCGCTTCTTGTCTGCATTCTCCGCAAACGCTTGACTCGCGATAGTGATAGCATCGGGGAACGCTCCATATCCTAAGATATGGTCAAAGTCCGAGTGCGTGAAAAGCGTATAAAGGGTACGGCCCGCGCGGATGGTGTGGACAAATTCGGCAATCTGCTCCACTTCCTGGGGCAGCCAGGTAGGATCGACCACCAGCACAAAGCTGTCGCCTTCAATAACGGCGGCGTTGGTCTGGAAAAGTGCGCTTTGAAACACAAAAAGCCGGCTGTGCTGGAATGCGATCATAGGTCTTTGTTTCTGCCATAACGCTTCTTTCGTGCCCGTGAGCAGGAATTCGCGAGCCTGCCGGGGAAATGCCGAAGGCGCAGGACGCTGTCCCGGCTCTGCCTTATCCAAGAACAAGGAGCTTATGCTTATGATGACCGTTCAAGAATATGTCGCCCGCGCCACCGAAAAGAAGGCCCAGGACCTGCTTGCCGCCGCCCAGGATGTTGCGGAGGGCAGGCAAAACTGGAAGCCTTTGGAGCAGGGACGAACGGTTGTGGATCAGGTCGCCGAGTGCGCGCTGATCAATGGCGCTACTGTTCAAGTTTTGCGGGAGCATGGCTGGGACGAGTCCGGGTCGGAAGCGTTTCAGGAAGCCCATACGTCCCTTGATACCCTGGACAAAGCCGCCGCCCGGCTCCAGGAAAATACGGCTGCCCTGGCTGCCGCTGTCCGCGCGGTTCCCGACAGCGACCTGGACACCATTCTGGCGCTGCCGTGGGGCGAAACAAGCCTGGCCGATTTTCTCCTGCTGGCTTATTGGAACATGTCCTACCATGAGGGCCAGGTTTCTTATATCCAGACACTGAGTTAGCCCCTCTTGTAGCTGCTCATCAGCAGGACTAGCCCCTGTTGTCCCCCCAAAAACCGCGCGGCTGTTCCCGGCACCTGCTGCCTTGTGGAGCAGTGGATAAAGCCTTCGATTGTCCCCCGTTTCGGCCAGCAGAACCGCGACGCGCGCCCCAATGCCGCGCGATGCTCCGGTCACCAATGCCGTTTTGCTGTTTGATTGATCCATGCCTGTCCTTCCGTCAAAAAGCAGCACTTTCTTTTTGGGCACAGGACAAGCCTTTTCCTCCCTAACGCTGTGTGTCGTCTATGAGAACAGCCCTGATTGGGGCGCTGCGCGCTTGGGTGAGAACTCCCTTTCCTTTCTATGTTTCACACCTCCTTCGGTACGGGGAATACCCCGCTATGCAGTTTGACATCCCCGCACTCCTTCCCGGCGACGCTTACAAGCTTCTGGCAAGCGTTGTTGTCCCGCGCCCGATTGCGCTCGTTTCCACTTTGGGGCCGGATGGACAGGTCAATGCCGCCCCGTTTTCCTTTTTCAACCTGGTCGGTAGCAGCCCGCCGGTCGTGGCTCTGGGCATCACGGACCGTGCGCCCGGCAGCCCCAAAGACACGCGCGCCAACATTGTCCGGGAAGGGGCGTTTGTGGTCAACCTGGTGGATGAAGCCCTGGCGCAGGCCATGAACATCTGCGGCATCGACTTTCCGCCCGAAGAAAGCGAGATGGACGCGGCCAGTTTGACTGTTTTGGCTTCGGCTGTTGTTTCCGTTCCGCGCATTGCTGAGTCGCCTGTCCAGTTGGAATGCCGCCTGGCGCAGATCGTCGAAATCGGCGACAACAAGATTGTGCTGGGCGAAGTTGTCTGCTTGCACATCCGCGACGCATTTGTAGACACGGAAAAACTGCATGTGCGCACCGATACCATTCGTTTGATCGGACGCATGCACGGCGGCGGCTGGTACGCCCGCACGTCGGATTTGTTCGACATGCCGCGCATTCCCTACGCCCGGTGGCAGCAGGAGCACCCGAAATAACGTTTTATCCGTGTTGTTTATTCTCGCTGTTTGCGACAAACAAGAAACTTCGATTCGGCATTGTTGTCCCTGCGTGATGCTGGGGGTTGTTACTTTGGTGGACAAACAAGCTGTTTATCGTCAATTATGTGGCCTGATAGCAATATGCCGATATTTCACGTGCAGGATTGATTGATCCGCGCCGTTGCTGTATACTGTATTCATTGTTCGCAAAGAACACAAACGGCGAGAAGCAGCAGCTTCCCGCTTTTTTTGTTGCCTGCGCCACTCTGCACACCCGGAACAACAGCCTCGGCCCAATGGCCGAGGCTGTTGTTTTTGACGTATCTGCGGCTGTGTTTCCTGCGCATTGCCTCAGCGAAGCACCGGTGTTTCCCGCGTGCACCAACGACGGAACAACTTGTTCCATCGTTGCTCATGGCCTGGTCTGCCGAAGAAACGAGGGCGCAAGCCCTGGGCAAACCCCATGCTGTGCCGACGCACAGGCGTTTCTTCTGGAGGGTTTACGGCTGTACCCGGATGTGCAGGCTGTAGTCCAGGCCGGGCTTGCTCAGTGCGCCGTCGTAGTCCACCCGGCCCGCGGTGCCGTCGGGGGCGTAGGCGGTCGCGGATAAGGCGTGTGTCCCCAAGTCCAGTTTGCTGATGTCCAGCAGAAAAGTCACTTTGCCGCCGGGCGAGGGCGTGACGGCATGGGTGGATATTGTCCCCACGGGCAGGCCGTCCACTGTGAGCGCAACATGGTGGACGCCGTGGATCGTGCCCGAGGCGGCGAGGTCTGTGGCGCAGGACGCCAGGACATCAATGGGAAGCAGGCCCGGCCCGAAGCCGTAGTCTTTGCCCCGGCTGACCGGCAGGGTCAGGCCCTGAATGCTGTCGTCGGTCAACAAGGGCGTGGGCGCGCCGCCGACTGCGGCGATATCTGTCCCCGGCCCCACGGTCGGCATCGCGGGCATGCCGGGCATGGCTTCGCCAGGCGGACACGTGCCCCCCGCGCAGTCCGGGTCGGCAATCGCCATCGGGGTGGTGTAGGGTGGGGCGCTGCCGCGCGGAAAATCAAACTCGGCATGAACATTCATCACGCCGCTGCTTGCAAGCGTTACTGTTACCAAATTATCCCCCGTATGGAAGACATTCTCGGGGACATTGATGATCACCGGGCTGCCGCTGATGCCGGAAACCAGGGACGTGTCCGGCAGGCCGGTCGCGCTCGTGGGGTCGGCAATGGGGAAGTCATGGCCGTTGATCGAGACATGGTCGGCCTCGCCCCAACCGTAAAAAAGGCTGCGGCAGGTCAAAGACAGCATCATGCGCCGCGCCATCGCTCCGTTCAAGCTGTCGGGAATGCGCAGCGTGTAGGATTGCCGTCCGCCGTTCGGCTGCCACGCTTGCAATTCGGCGAAGTCGGACGAGTCCAGGGTCGCTTTGTAATTGTGCGTCGTGACAGGGGATGACGGGCCGTCAAAGCCGAAATTGTCCCAGTGCAGCAGCATCACGGGTTCGTTGCTTTTGAGTGTGTTGTAGGAAAACGCCAGCCACAACGGCACAACCCGCGCGTAGTCCAGTTGATAACCGGCTGCCAGGATCGGAACGCCGTCGATGGAAATCGCGCACCGTGTCTGGCTGTATTCTATGGTCCAGCGGCGGCGGACATTGGGGACAAGCTTCAGCCCCTGCCAGTCCAGCGGGGCGCAGGACAGCGCGCCGCGCCGGGTCCAATCCGTTTGGGCGAGGGGAATTTCCAGGCCCTGCGGGTTGATATAAAAGATGCCCAGGGTTTGACCTGTCTGGTGAATGCGGATAAAGTCGCCGGGGCTGGCCGCCGTTGCGCCGTCTTCCAGATGGGTCTGGCCGGTCGTGTCGGGGACGCCCTGGGCATAGCTTTCGGGCACGAAATCCAGGTACCACTGGTCGCGCCGGAACTCGCCGTCCATATCAAACACCAACGTGCCTGTTCGTCCGGCCACGTCAAACACGGCCCTCGGCCTGTTCATCACCCATTCACGGTCGTTAAAGCCGTTTTTGTTGCTGACCATGTCATGGGCATGAAACTGAGCATTGACAAACGCACCGCTCAGGGACGGGTCATCGCCCGACGCATAGGACGTGTTCCACTTTTGCTCGTCAAAGGGGCCTGCGGGCGTATCGAAGTCGTCAAAAAAGCCGGTCATCCGCACGCGCAGGGCGTCCACCCGGCCAGTGTCATGCGCAAAGGTCGTTGGTGCCGAAGGCTCCGACGTGTCGCCGCGCGCGTCCACCGACTGCACCGTCGCCGTGTAGGTCACGCCGGGCATGAGCGGCTGCAATTGCGCAATGCGTTCCGTGCTTAATTTCGTAAACTCCGTCGGCTTATCCTGCGGCCCCCAAATAATGAGAAAGCCGGAAATGCCCGGCGGCTCGGCCTGGTCGGGCCGCAATGGACCGGGCGCAAGAGGGTCTTGGTTCAGGGTGCCGGGCACGGCCCACGTCAGAACGGCATTACGGTCATCGCTTTGCGCGGTCACTGCGGCAGGGATCGGCAGGGCCGGGGGGCCGGGATCGACAATGGGGGGCATGGCAACAGCGATGGGCGCAGACGGCAGGCTTTCGGCTTGCCTTTGGTCAACCGCCGTCACCGTGTACGAGTACGACGCGCCGGGGGAAGCTTTGTAATCAAAGAACTGCCACCTGCCGGGCCGGAAAGCGCGCGTTTTCGCCAGCACAGCCCGGTCGCGGTAAACAATGCAAACACGCGCATCCATGCCGGCCTGCCAGCGCAGCGCAGCAAAGCCGCCGGTCGTACCCCCGCTGTGCAGTACGCCCTGCCCAATCAAGTGCGTCGGCGGTTTGGGGGCGGCCAAGGCCGGGAGCGCGGCCAGAAAAAGAGTGATTGTGAGTAATCCAAAAGGGTAAATTGCGCGCGCAAACAAATTCATGGCACGTCTTTCGTGGAAAGCTTCCGGCGTGATTGCCGCTTAAACTATAGCCCATTCTCGGCGGGCCACGCGTGTCTGCGGCTGGCAAAACTACCTGTTTATCCGCTGTCGCCACGAAGTTTTTAGTGGTTAGCAAGAGGGGTTACAAAAAAGGCGTGGGATAAGCTGCGCGATCATGCCTGCCGCCCAAAACTTGTCTCCCAGCTTTGTCTTGACAGCCACTCGTTTTACATGATACAATAACTACGCACTGTGGAACGGTGTCCGAGTTGGTCGAAGGAGCACGATTGGAAATCGTGTAATGGGGTTAACTCTCATTCGTGGGTTCGAATCCCACCCGTTCCGCCACTTTTCCCCTCTTTTACTTGTGTTCCGTCCTGGTTTTATCCGGTGGTTTATGCCAAGCGCCGATTTGATCGAACAGCTCGCATCGGTGGCCGCCCGGCGGCTGGGCGGCAACCTGCGCCTGCTGGCCCTGTACGGCTCCGCTGCCGAAGACCCCGCCCGCGCCCATGACCTGGACTTTTTCCTGGTTGTGGATGCCGTGGAAAACTGTGTCACCCAGGCTACCCAAAAGTGCCGCGACATCTATCCCAACGTGCAGTTCTTTGTATTGAACACGGATGAATACCGCGCTCTGCCCCCGTTTTATCGCTTTCAATTCGCCTTTGCACGGCCTTTGCGCGGCGAACTGCCGCTGCCGCTTCCCCAGCGCACGGATGCCGTAGACAGCGTTTTGCAGGGATACACCGATACGCTGCGCACGCTGCGCCAGCAGTTCAAGCGGCGTGAGTGGGCGATTGCCGACGATTGGGCGCGCCAGGTGTGGTGGGATTTAAAAAGCTTCAAGTACGCGACATTGGATTTGTGCTGGCTGTTACGCGGCGAGCGTCCGCAGGATATAGGCCGGGCTGCTTTGATCCTCCAAGTGCAGGGATTGACCGCCGCCGCCCAGGCCGTGTCTGAGTGGCCCGATTTGGAGACCGCCGCCGCCCAGCTGAAAACCGAGCCTTTGCGCTGGCTCCTGCGCTGGGAAAAACTGATTTCCGCCGCGTATGCCGAGGTGCGTCCCCTTTTGACCTCCAAATAACCCTCGATGATCCCTAGTTCTGGAAGAGATGATCCCTAGTTCTGGAAGAGAAGAAAGAGGCCCTTCCGCCCTCAGTTTGGGGAACCCAGAGGAGGAACCGGTGGGGGCTTTCTCCTTCTGGCTCCCCAGTCCTTCGCACACCTTCCCCTTCTGCCAGTGCATGATTGGCGCGAGCGGGCTTCTTTCCCTCACTGTGTTCCCCGAATTTGTTGTATAATACAGCCAAATGTCCCAAACATCCCAAAGTCCTTTGCGCCCGGCCCGGTGGTGGCGCACCGTGTTTTCGGCCCTGGTTTTACCACCCCTGCTGATGAGCGTGTTTGGCCTGAGCGCCGCTTATCGCATCTACGCAGGCAATCGGTCTGAGGCGCAAGCGCGCCGTTTCCCCCTGGTGCCCGTTCCCCTGCGCACGCAAAAACTGCTGGTGATTGCCCCGCACTGCGATGATGAAACCCTGGGTGCGGCGGGGTTGATGCATCAGGCGCGGCTGGCGGGGGCCGATGTCCACGTGGTTGTCATTTCCAACGGCGACGGGTTCCGGGTCGGCGTACAAAGCGAATACAAAACTTTGGAAGTGGCCCCCGCCGATTATATTCGCTATGCCTACCACCGTCAGGGCGAGTCGCGGGCGGCTATGCAGGTTTTGGGCGTCCCGTCCGACCATGTTGCCTTTCTCGGCTACCCCGACCGGGGGTTGATGCCCATGTGGACCACAAACTGGTCGGCATCGCACCCCTTTCTTTCTTCCTACACCCAGACCGATCATAGCCCTTACACCGACTCGCCCACGCCCCGCGCCCCTTACGCCGGGGAAAGCCTGCTGCGCGACCTGACTCGGCAGATGCAGGCCGACCAGCCCACCGACATCTATGTCACCCACCCCGGCGACGACCACCCCGACCATGCCGCCGCGTCCGTGTTTGTGCAGACCGCCCTCGCCGACCTCAAGGCGCAGGGGGTGCCGTGGGCGCAGGGCGCGCGTTTGCATTTTTATCTGGTGCACCGGGGGGACTGGCCCTGTCCGCAGGGTTTGCACGAAGAGTATGCCCTGCCGCCCCCCGCGCCGATGGCCGGCCTGGACACGCATTGGGAGCAGCTGCCTCTCTCCAAACGCGATGTGCAAAAGAAGTATGCCGCCATTAAACGCTATCCCAGCCAGACTGAATTGACCGGGCGCTTTTTGTTTTCCTTTGCCCGCATGAGCGAATTGTTCGGCACTCTGCCTGATGCCCAGGCCGATACGCTGCCTCTTGTTCCCGATGGCCGCATCACCCTGAGCGGCGAGCCTGCCGAGTGGCGCGGGCTGGCCCCTGTTGCGCTTGACCCGGTCGGCGACACGGTCCTGCGGGCGTTCCAGGCCAGTGGCGACATCACCCGCCTTTTTGCCTGCCGCGACACCCGCTTTTTGTACCTGCGCCTGGACACCCGCCAGCGATTAAGTTCTCAGGTGACTTATCGCCTGTCCCTGCGTCCCCTGACATTGGGCTCCGCGCCCCCGGCTTTTGCCAGCCTTGCCGTTGTTCCCGGCAGCGAAGGCCATGTCCACCCTGTTCCCGGTTTTGCCGGTGCGTGGTCGTCCTGGCACGGCCGCTCGTTGGAAGTGCGCCTGCCGCTGGCCGATGCGGGCCTGGCTTCCCCTCTGCCCAGCGAAACCCTGGCCGTGTCCGGCGAAACCCGCTTTGCGGGCATTCCTATCGACCGCACCGGCTACCGCATTCTTTCCTGCGTCCCTGTTTCCGCCCGCACCGCCTCGCGCTAGGCCGTGTATACAAAGGAGGTCTTTCTGGCCCAAGTTTAGGGCGGGGAGGCTTCCCAATGCCTTTGCCTCGGCACTGTCCCCTTGTTCCCCCCGCTGTGCAAGCGATGAGCAACGACGGAACAAATCGTTCCGTCGTCGGTACATGCCTAAGACGCCGCCAATCAGCGCAAAGAATGCCGACGCAACCCCAGCCTTGACACGTCCCCCCAGGCCCGCTATAATGGGGGCCGCAGATTACCCGTTCGCATTTCCCCCAGGAGAACTTATCATGCCCCGCGACGACAACCGCGCCCTTGACCAGCCCCGCCCGACTACGCTGACGCGCGGCTACGCCCGCTATGCCGAAGGCTCCTGCCTGGTCAAAGTCGGCGAAACTCATGTGCTGTGCACGGCCAGCGTGGAAGATAAAGTGCCGCCGTTTCTCAAAGGCAAAGGCGAAGGCTGGGTCACAGCCGAGTACGCTATGCTGCCCCGCGCCACGCACACCCGGTCGGGACGCGACAGCGGCAAGCCCAACGGGCGGTCTATTGAAATTCAGCGCTTGATTGGCCGCTCGCTGCGCTCGGTCGTGGATATGACCGCCCTGGGCGAGCGCACCATCACCCTGGACTGCGACGTGCTGCAAGCCGATGGCGGCACGCGCACGGCGGCGATTTCGGGGGCGTTTGTCGCCCTGGTCGAAGCGTTGTCGTGGATGAAGGGCCAGAAGAAGATCAAAACGCTGCCGTTCACCGAGTGGGTTGCGGCTGTCTCGGTGGGCGTGGTGCAGGGCGAGGAGCGTCTGGATTTAGCCTACAGCGAGGACTCGCAGGCATCGGTAGACATGAACATCGTGATGACCGATACGGGTCGTTATATCGAAGTGCAGGGGACGGCGGAGGGAACGCCTTTTGACCGCGCCCGCATGAACCGCTTGTTAGATTTGGCGCAGATTGGCACCCGCCAGATGTTCGCCCGCCAGCGCGAAGCCCTAGACGGCCTGCTGTAAGGGCTGTGCCAACAGCAAACAACAAAATCTGGCCGAGACATGGACGTGGATGCTTCCAGGCAGTTGCCGATACTCTGGGCTTTTGGTATAATCACATTAATATACGTGTGTTATACGTGTAGGAGAAGGACGATGCAAAAAAAGCTGACGATTACTCTGGACGAGCAGGTTTATCAAGGCTTGCATGCTGTGATTGGCCGCCGCCGCATCAGCCGTTTTATTGAAAGCGTTGTCCGTCCCCATGTGCTCGCTCTGGATTTGGACGCGGCGTATCGGCAGATGGCTCAGGATGAACTTCGCGAAACGGAGGCGTTTGAGTGGACGGAAGCTACCTTGGGGGATGTCGCCGAGGAGCCTCTCAAACACGAAACGACACCTCAATGAAGCGAGGGGAAGTGTGGTGGGTCAATTTCGACCCTGCCGTCGGCGGCGAGATACGCAAGCGCCGCCCTGCCGTCATCATCAGCAACGATCATTCTAATCAGCACCTCAACCGTGTTCAAGTCGTGCCGCTTACCAGCAACACAGACAGGTTTTTCCCCAGCGAAGCGCCAATCACCCTCAATGGGCAACGGCGAAAAGCGATGGCGGATCAGATTGCCACTGTCAGCAAGCTCCGTCTGAGCACCCGTCCGGGCATATTATCTTTGTCCGACATGGAGCAGGTGGAACATGCCCTCCGCGTCCAGCTTAGCCTCGCCCCATGAACGGACGTGCTCCGCGCTTCCTGCTCCGGCGTTGTTTTCTCAAAGCTCCCAAAGACGGCTTGGTACGAAGTGCAGGGCACAGCCAAGGGTACGCCGTTCGACCGCGCCCGCCTGAACCGCCTGCTGAATTTGGCACAGCTTGGCACACGGCAGATGTTTGCCCACCAGCGCGAGGCTTTGGATGGCCTGCTGTGAAGGCCGTTTTATTAAAACCATCATCCGTCCCCACAAAAAGGAGCAAGAATATGGCAGTCGTTCGGAAGCCCAAGCCAGAGGAATTATTTACAGATAAGGAAAAGGTTCGGCGGCTCGTCGCGGAACAGTATTCGGCCATGGCAATCCCGGATGACCCAACGGCCACGCCGCAAAAAGCGCGCGCGATGATGTCGGCGCGAGGCATACGCCCAGAAGATAACGAGTTCTCACAGGGCATTATCCAGGCACGAGAGGAATAGCCGTTGCCCATGCTCTTTTGGGACGCCAGCGGACTAGTGAAGCGTTACGTGGTGGAAGCGGGCAATGACGTCGTTGATGCCTTGTTTGCCTTCGTGCCCACATCCGCGATGCTGACGACCGTTTGGGGGTATGCGGAGACATTTTCCATACTGCTGCGCAAACGCAATGATGGGCGACTGGACAGCCTGACGTTCCATACGGCAGTGACCGCGCTGCGGCGCGAGGTGATCAACAGCCCGGCCATGGGCTTTCTCACGGTTGACGAGAGCGTTGTTTTGGCAGGATTGTCGCTGATGGCGCGGCACAACATCAATGCGACTGATGCCGCTTTGCTTGCCGCCCTGCTGCGCTATGCTCGCTCAGAGCCTTCCGCCCTTTCAGCCTGCGTTATGGTCACGTCGGACAAGCGTCTGCAGCGGGCCGCTGAGGCCGAAGGATTGCAGACGATTAATCCGCAGGACATGTCTGTGGCAGATGTCCCAAACTTTTTCGCGAACTGGTAGCCGCGCCCGCCTAAACCGCCTGCTGGATTTGGCGCAACTTAGCACGCGCCGGATGTTTGCCCGCCCGCGTGAAGCTTGAGAAGGGCTGCTGTAAGCCACTTGACAGTAAAGTATGACTTAAGGTAACACCAAGACATGAGCGCTGCAAAGATTACAATTTCCATTGATGCGCACCTGCTGAACCGTTTGGACACGCTGGTTCAAGCGCGCGTGTTTCCCAGCCGCAGCCAGGCTGTCCAAGCCGCCGTGGAAGATAAACTGGCACGGCTGGGCAAAACAAGGCTTGCTGAGGCGTGCGCCAAATTAGACGTGGCCGAAGAACAGGCGCTGGCGGAAGAAGGAATGGCGCTGGAGGCTAGTCAATGGCCGTCCTACTAAGAGGCGGGATTTATTGGGCCGATTTAGACCCGACACTCGGCTCCGAGCAAGCAGGCCGCCGTCCTGTATTGGTGTTAAGCGAAGATGTTTTCAACACGCGATCGGGCACGGTCATCGCGGTTGCGCTGACAAGCCAGGAGCCGAAAGCGCCGTTTCCGCTGACAAGCCAGGAGCCGAAAGCGCCGTTTCCGCTGACGCTGGAAGTGGTCGGCGGGGGGCTTCCAAGGCGTTCCTGGGCAAAGATCAGCCAGATACGTACGCTGTCGGTGCAGAGATTGGGAAGTAAACTCGGCGAAGCCACAGCAGAGGAAGTGGCGGCAATTTTGGAGGGCCTGAACGAGATACTGGGCGCGTAAGCGTTTGCCCGCCGATGCGCCTGCGGCGGCTCAGTCGTCGAGGGGGCTGCGGACGGCGCGTCCGCCTTTGTTCAAGACGTGCGTATAGATCATGGTGGTGCGGACATCGCTGTGGCCGAGCAGTTCCTGGACGGTGCGAATATCGTAGCCGTCTTCTAAAAGATGGGTGGCGAATGAGTGGCGCAGCGTGTGGCAGCTTGCGTGCTTGGCAATGCTCGCTTTGCCCATGGCGGCTTTCACGGCGCGCTGCAAGGTTTCCTCGCCGATATGGTGGCGTCGGGTCAGCCCGGAGCGCGGGTCGGTGGAAAGGGCCTTTGCGGGAAACACCCACTGCCAGGCCCATTCTCGCCCGGCGTGGGGGTATTTGCGGTCCAGGGCATCCGGGAGATAAACATTGACTTGGTCCGCTTCCAGGTCGCGCAGGTACAGGGTGCGGGCTTGGGCGAGTTGGGCGCGCAGCGGTTCCACAAGCGAGGCGGGCAGCATGGTCACGCGGTCTTTTTGTCCTTTGCCATCGCGCACGGTAATCTGGCGCATGTCCAGGTCTATGTCTTTGATGCGCAATCGGAGGCAGTCCATCAGCCGCAGCCCCGCGCCGTAAAGCAGGGAGGCCATGAGCAGATTTGTGCCCTCTAGGTGCGACAGCACGGCCTTAACTTCGGTGCGGGTCAGGACGGCGGGCAGTCGTTCAGGGCGTTTGGCCGGGGCGACGCCGGTCACGGGCGGCAGTTCCACGCCGAGCACTTCGCGGTAGAGAAAGAGCAAAGCATTGCGGGCGACGTTCTGAGTGGAAGCGGCGACGTGCTGTTCCACGGCAAGATAGGAAAGGTAGTCGCGCACGGCATCGGGGCCAAGGGTGGCAGGGTGCTTTTTGCCATGGAAATCAATAAAGCGTCGGATGGTGGAAAGGTAGGCATCTTCGGTGCGGAGACTAAGGTGTTTAAGGCGCAGCGTGGTGCGTACCTGTTCCAAAAAAGCGTTGATGCCGTTCATGGGGTGTCCTTTGACAGGAAGGGGAATGGGTGATATAATGGGAGTGGCAGGCAAGCCTGCGGCAGCGTTTGCGGGGCGGGGCAACAGGGTGCGCTGCGGCAAACGGCGTCGGATGTGGGGACTATGCCTCAGCTGCGCGGTGTTTATGTCTCCCAGCGCTGATTATACCACAAGAGCGGGAGGAAGCGTCAAGATAAGAGGCAAGAGGCGGCATGTTAGGCCGCCTGGGTGCGGCAAAGGCCGCTGTTATCGACTACTAGGCCGCGCTAGTGCGGTATAGTAACTAGTTATGTCGCAGCAGGCAGGCTTTCACCGCTTGTCCTGTGCGCGGTGCGGCTGACAACATAACTTCCCGTTGCAGCCGCGCAGCGATAGCGGGGCGCGCTTGACGTAAGCGCCTGCGTGCGAGGCTGAACTACGACGTTATGCCGCTGGATAGAGGCTGTGAGTATTCGGCACGATAGGAGATAGGATGCCCAAACGAGTTCTCTGGCGAGACATACCGCTCAGCATTGTTGGCGCGTTCGCCGTCTGTTACATCGTCGACCGGCTCTCGCATCTGCCGTTCGACCGGGTCGCGTTCTGCACCATGGCGCTCATATTCGTAGCCAATGACGTATGGCAGTGGTCACGGCAGAGGGCGGCTAGAGCCAAGCCCACACCGCCAGCGGCATAACACGCGCTGCAGCCGACGCCACACTGCCTCCGCCTTGCCCGGCTTCGCGGCCCCCGCCTTGCCCAGAGCAGGTGCGGGCGCGGCTGAGCTTTACCGTTA
>JAABUZ0100000453.1_pt1 | contig 102187 bp, 86 predicted proteins | sample 5562091 | NCBI WGS metagenome assembly JAABUZ01 (sample SAMN12813069, study PRJNA571459) | rock metagenome | isolation source: Antarctica rocks | place: Antarctica: Victoria Land, Linnaeus Terrace sud | collected 2015-12-21
CAGCCCCACGCGGGATACCGACAAAGCCGGCGAAGACTATAACAAGTAGCAAAATCGCGCGAAGCAGCAGTGACATGTTTCTATTCCATCCCCATCAAAGTCAAAGTATCGACGATATCAGTTTACTGTGCGGCCGAGCGAACCCCTAAGGCTCCCCGTCCAACGAGTGTTCGTTGCGGCTGTGCAAGCGAGGCTGCGCCGGTCCTTCCGATCCAGCTCGCGTACTCCTTGTGCACATGTTGTATTACGTACTTGCCTATCATTTTGTATCGACGTTTCGCATAAATTCTCAATGCCCCGCGATCAGGCGACTCGCTCTCCGCCAGCGGAAACGATGGAAGCGCGAATCCGCTGATAGACTGCCCTGTGCAGTTCATCACCTGCACCGGATCGAGGTAAGGCGTTGGAGGACGAACATGTCTAGTAATGTAAAGGCCGCGTTGATCGGTGTGGTGGCTATCGCGCTGGCGATCGCAGCCCTCCTCCTTTTTGTTCGAGGCCGGAACAATGCAAACGCTATCAACACGCATCTTCAGACCGTCGCGAATCAGTTATCTCCACGGATACAACAGCCCGGGGGAGGCTGGACGACCGCGTCTTCCTTCAAGGAGAAGTACCGGCAGTTCGCAGCGCGGGAACAGGCAGTCATCGAAAGATCCACTCGCCGTATGCCGCGACAGCAGTTCGTGCAAATTCAGCTGGTTCCGCGCCAGGGAGCCGCACATGCGATCCTCCTCACCTCGCGGCCCGGCAGTCGGGTTGTTGTCCCCCCCGTGGCTCTCTTGTTGACAGCAACCACCCGCCAACCGCGTTACGTTACCGTGCAACAGCGCGGGGCAATGTACCAGGTGTTTCTCAAACCGCTGGACCTTCCCGAGCCCTTTCGAGGGCAGCACGTAGCGGCAGTGCTCGAGGTGGTCCAGGGCTGAGGGAGACACGCCCGGCATCAAGGCCGGAGACTCCACGCATAGATGTTCCAGGCTGGGCCCGAGAGCGTAGGACTGTTGGAAAAGTGGGCCACCCGACCATCGTCGGTACTGATGGTTTTTCGGAAGTACAGCGGCACCCAGTAGGCTCCCCGGTTTACCCTGCGCTCCACCGTGGCATATTTCGACGCGCGAATCCCAGCGTCGAAGGTGCGTGCCGCCGTGGAAAAGCTGCGGTCGATACTGGCATCCCGTATGCAACTGCCGTTTCCGTTCAGCGTAGAGTGGGCTCTGGCCGTGCGGTCGCAATATCTGGACTGCAGGTTGTACTTATAGTCCTGCGGCTCCGGCGAGCCTATGTACGAGAACATTGCCACCTGGAAGTTGCCGCGTGCAATAAAGCCGTTTTGAAGCCAGCTGCCCAGAAGTTCATCGGCCGAGACGTAGTTCGGGGCAACCTTGACCCCTAGCTTTTGCCAGCTGGATGCCATTACCGCTTCTTGAGCCTGTCGCGTTGGGCTTCCCACAGTGGTGTACAGATCGAGCGTGAATCCCTTCTTGAAAGGCGTCCGTCCCAAAAGGGTGCGGGCGTGAGCAAGCGCGGTAGGAGTTCCTGGAATCACGTAGGTCTTGGCGATGGGATCCCATTGGCCCTTCAGGTGGGAGGTGACCAATGGCTGTTTCAGGTCCCCTGTGTCGACAAACGGCGACCAGGCAGCCATCTGTTGTGCTTTGGCCGTCCCCACCGTCAGTCCCTGGCGAATCAGCTCGTACTTGTCGAGCGCCAATGCCAGAGCCAGGCGCACGCTGGCGTTGGCCAATGGGTTCGGCTGGCCATGGTATCGCGGATCAACATTGAACTCGAGATGCTCGAGCGCGAAGCTGGTCTGGATATGTACGCGGTAAGCGCTCAAATGCTTTTCGAGGTCAGGGACATCGGCCAGGTTGTAATTGGTCGTAATATCTGTTTGATGGGCAGCAGCCCCTTTGATCATGGCGGTTACGCCCTTATACGCATGAAAAACAAGGGTGCGTACTCGGGAGCCGCAGGTCGCGCCGCTGTAGTACGGCATTGGCCGCAAGACGATGTTGGAACCAGCAACCACCGAGGCAACCTGGTAGGCGCCGTTGGTCGGATAGCGCGGTCCCTCAAAGGTATAGTGCGTGTCGGTCCCGAGCTTGAGTGCGGCTGCATGAGCATTGTTCTTCCACGCACCCGGCCACACCGGCGGCCACACCTGGGGCAGGGACCCGGGTATGGCGGAGGAGTCGATGCGGTGGAGATGCAGAACCGCTACATAACGACTCGGCGTGTTGATGCTTTTGATCAGATCGCAGCTGCCCTGGCAGGCTGGCCCGGTAGCACTGTCCATACCGACTTGCCAGCCAAATTTAATGTCGCGGGACGTAATCTCCACGCCGTTCGACCACCGAAGGCCCGCTTTCAGCCGGAGGACAATCGTCTTGCCAGCATCTTTAATCCCACCGTTGGCCAGGGTGGGGATGGCAGTGGCCATCTGGGGCACGAGCCTGGCGTGGTCATCGTACTGAAAGAGATTATCCAGCATGGCATTGAGAATCTGACGTGCGATGGGCTCGGAATACTGATAAGGATTGAGCGTATCGGGGAACTGCCGATCCGAAAACGTAATGGTACCGACCGGCTTGTTCTTCGCGGGACAGGACTTTGCGGCGGCTGTACGCACCTGCGAATGGCCGGATGATTTTGCCGTGTGCTGGGCTGCCTGGACCGGAGCGGTCGACAACCCGGCGCCCGCGACGACCATGGAAAGAGCAAGGCATCCGCCGGTCATAGCGTGCACCGTCTTGGAACGCCCCATCGTGATTTGCCTCATGAAAACTCCCGTAGTACAAAGTTTGCCGTGCCACGACCCTCGGATAAGAGATCGTCACTCAGGTGAAACGGTTCATCGAGTCATTTTGTAACAGGTCGGATCTCCCCCCGCTCACTCCACGCCTGATGAAATGTCGCAGCCGAGCACCGACTTCGCACCCCATCTCCAATCAGTGAAGCGTGCCAGTCCGCGTAAGCTCGGTCTGCCACCCATGCATTACTATCAAGCCGACGATAGTACAGGGGTCGTCAATGAGGAACAGCCGTGCGAGAACGACCGTCCATTGGCATCACTCTTGCAACTCGCGATCCAACGGCCCGTTGTACCGTTACGAAGGAGGGGAAGATGAATGTAATATGAACGACGGATGAGTAACTGATGAAGGAATTCCTTGACGTGTGCCTTCCGGCACTGTACACTGGTTGAAGACCCGATCAATGGTCATATCCGTTGACCCGTCAAGAGATGTTAATTAGGGAGGTGGGTGCAGAAACGTGAAGCAGACGGAGGCCGCTTAGCGGCAGATGATCGCAGCCATGGCGCCGGCCGCCTAATTAACGGGCTTCCTACTTTTGAAGCCTTAGGCGCGTTCGCGAGGCAGATCAGGTGAAGAGCTCCTATTCCTTAAGTCACTACAGAGGCACTACGATTCCTTTCAGATATCGCGCAACAACAACCGAGAACTCGCAGAACAATAACTCGCAGGAGGTATGCGTGGATTCACGTAGCTCACAAAAACGCAGATTAACGCAGGGGCTTTTGTCCCTGGCCGTGGGTGTTCCCATGGTTACAGCCTTTACCCTGGTGGGCGGACTCGGCCATGGCGGCGGGCTAGCGCACGCGCAGGTCGCCAACAGCACTGGCTCTTGCTTCCTCTCCAGCACCTCGGCCGGTGGCAGCACCAGTCAGGGCTCGTCCAGCTCGAACTCAAGCAGCCTGTCATTCACTAACGGCTCATCGTCCAGCAACTCGACCGGTGCAACGACTACTGCCACGGGCGGGGCGACCACAACTCTAAACAATGGATCGACCAGTACGTCTTCCAATGGAGCGACAACTACACTGAATAACGGCTCGACCAGTACGAGTTCGGGTGGAAACGCTACGACTACGGTTGGTCCAGTCGTTGGCACGTCCACCAATACGGGCACGAGCGCCAGTACGTCGACCGGCGTTGGAAGTAGCTCATCAACGGCCACAAGCGCCAGTACGTCGACCGGCGTTGGAAGTAGCTCATCAACGGCCACAAGCTCTAGTGCGTCAACTGGGTCAACTAGCAGCAATAGCTTCGGTCAGGGTTCTACCTCTGCAACGAGCCAGCAAACGTCGACCGGAAACACAACCAACGCCGGTGTTACGACCGCGTCGACCTGCCCCACGAGCGTGTCTGGTGGGACGAACTCGACCACGACTGTGACAGTGCCTGGTAGCACGACGACGTCCACGCAGAACGGTACCGTCACGACGGTCACTCTGCCCGCTTCCACGAGTACTGTCACATTGACCGGTACCGTGACTACGGTCACGAAGAACGGTACGGTGACCACGGTCACTCTGCCCGCTTCCACGTCTACGGTCACCGTGATCAACAACACGACCCAGACCATTGTCCTCGCCGGTGGTAACGGTAACGGCGGTAACACGTTCATCTGTACGCAGATCGGCGGCAATGACAACACGCTGACCTGCTACTTCCTGAATGCCAACGGGTCAATTACCGGATCGACATCCTCGATCGTCGTTGCAGCGCATGCCTCGGAGGCTGCAACTCGGCTGCATCGCATGGGGCGACACCGAGCAGGCTAATCCGATAACGGCTGAACCAAACCGGTTCACAACGAAAGGGCGCGGCGCAGGTCGCGCCCTTTCGTCTGCCTTCAGTAGGATGTTGAACAACCGGACGACAACGTCAGATGCGCGCGGCCCCGTTCCTTACCAATGACAGCATCCCTGAATCTCACCGTTGAGGTGTTTCATGCATCGTCCCGCTCCCCACACACTGTTACCGCCCTGCACGGTCCTACGGCGTGCAGGGTTGTGGAGCTTGCCCTACACTGGCAGTTCGATCCACAGACAGGTACGGCAGGAACTCAGCACGGAGACCACCGGTGAGGAGCGGCCCTGTGACTGAGTCGACCGGCACCGGGAGCGATATGCGCCGGGACACAGTGCAGGCGGCTGCCGTTCCGTTAAGCGCTCCCGAGGTGGAAGAGCGGTCCACGCCATGGCAGAGCACCCTCCGCTGGCTCAGCCTGGGCATCGACGCTCGATTCGGTCTCGGCCTTCTGCTGCTGGCATCGCTGCTCTGCCGTCTGGTGAACATCAACACGCCGGGCGCACCGAACGGGTACATCTTTGACGAGAAGTACTACGTCAACGCCGCACGAGTCATTCTCGGCATTCCGGTTCCACCGCCGGACAAGCCCCCGCCCGGCCAGCCGCCGGGGTCTCCTAATCCCTACGTGGTCGATCCCGCCGGGATCGACCCCAACCACGAGCACCCGCCGCTGGGTAAGGTGATGATCGCGGCGTCGATGCGCGTCTTTGGCGACACGCCTTTTGGTTGGCGCTTTCCCAGTATTCTGATGGGAATGTTGAGCATCCTTTTGCTCTATGGCATCGTGCGTGCCGCGGCGGATGACGCCTGGCTGGGCTTGCTGGCCGCCACCATCTTTTCCCTGGACAACCTGGTGCTGGTCCACAGCCGCATCGCGACGCTCGACATTTTCCTGGTGGGCTTTTTCCTGCTGGGCGCCTGGGCCATGCTGCGCAACTGGCCGCTGCTGGCCGGGATGGCTATGGCGCTGGCCACCCTGGTGAAGCTGACGGGCATCTACGGCCTGCTGGCCTTACTGCTCTTTCAGGCCGGATTAGCCTTCTGGGAGTGGCGACGCACGCGGACCTGGCCACGAATCAGCCTGCAAACGGTGGGCTGGCTGCTGGTGGGGTTTGTGCCCATGTTATTGATCGGCCTCTGGATGCTCGACCTGGCGGTCACCACCTATCACACCCCCTGGGAACATCTCCAGCTCATGACAAACTACGGGTTATCTCTCTCCCGACCGAGTGGACCCGCCGGCCAGGAGAGCTATCCCTGGCAGTGGCTCATCAATGAAGTGCAGGAAACCTATTTTAACGTCTACATCACCACCACCATTACTGGCCAGACGCCGCTGACTCGTCCGGACATTGTGTTCCGTGGGGCCATGAATCCGATCATTATCGGCGCTTTCCCGCTGGGCTTTGCCTACAGCGTGTGGAGAACATGGCGCTTGAAGGATCCGCTCTCTCTGTGGGTGGTGGCCTGGGTGGCCGGCGTCTATCTCCCCTTCTATCCCCTCTCGATGGGAGAGCACCGCATCAGCTATCTGTTTTACTTCCTGCCCACCCTGCCGGCCGTGTCGGTCAGCCTGGCCCAACTCCTGCGCCAGGCTAGCCTACCCCGATTGGTCCTGTGGGGCTATCTCGCCATGGTCCTGGTTGGATTTGTGGGGTATTTCCCCTTTCGCCACCTGTTTCTGTAGAACGGGTGGAGGTGGTGGCGGAGTCCGGCTGAGTCGCCCTGCACGACCAGCTCGGAAGCCGGGCGCACGTATCATTGATTGAATCCATCGACGAAAGGCGAAGTGTGAAAGACAAAACAGAAGCTGTGAGCTTCAGCACACTGCTGCGCTCCGAGCCGGCGGCCGCGTCAATTCCCAGACGGGCAGAGCGTCAACGCGGCCTGTGGAGCCGGCTCGATCCAGGCTGGAAGTTGGCGCTGTGGCTGCTGGTCACGCTGCGAGTCGGCCTGTCATTGGTGGGCCTCCTCTCCATTCATGTCCAACCCATAACGTCGGTCGGGGGAGACTGGGTCAACCTGATCCTCCCCGGCGGCGATCCCTGGCATCAGCTTCTTTCCATGTGGCAACGCTACGATGCTCTCTGGTACCAGCAGATCGTTACCCACGGGTATCACGCCGGTGACAGCACTGTGGTCTTCTATCCGCTGTATCCGCTGACATCACACCTTACGTCGGTACTGGTTGGCGGTCATACCGTCCTGGCCGAACTCCTGGTTTCCAGCGTGGCCTTCACCATAGGAATGTGGCTGCTCTACCGAGTTGCCCGGCTTGACGTTGGCCCAATTGCGGCGCAGCTAGCCGTTCTGCTTACCGCCCTTTTCCCCGTGGGGTTCTATTTTCTGGCGCCCTTCACCGAAAGCCTCTACCTGGTGCTGTCACTCGCCGCCTTCTGGTTCGCGCGCAACGGGCGGCCCTGGGCGGCCGGCGTCGCCGGCTTCGCCGCCAGTCTGACGCGCATCCAGGGAGTGTTTCTGGTGTTACCGCTGGCCTACGAGTATATGCGCCAGCGCCGGCAACGGGGCCAGCGTTTGATCAGTCTAGATAGTATCGACATTGTGGCCACGGTTCTGCCTGGGCTCGGGATCCTGGCGGTATTGACCTATGATCGCCTGATCGTTGGCGTGAGGACTTCGCCACTGGGGGCCGAGGCAAACTGGGGGTACGGGTTCGCTTTGCCCTGGAACGCCATATCGCACAGTATGTCTCATATCGTAGCCCTGGGCGACATGGTAGAGTTGCTGAACCTGGTGTCCCTGATCGGGTTCGGCCTGCTGGCGCTCTGGGCGGCGCGCAAATTGCCCGTGAGCTACACGCTCTACGTCGTCCCCTACCTGGTGCTCCTCTTTACGCATGATGAGTATTTTTCGCCCTTGATGAGCATGTCGCGGTACATGTTGGTGCTGTTCCCCTGCTTTATCGTGCTGGCAAGGTGGTTGGTACGGCGTCCCTGGCTTGCCGCGGGCGCGCTCGCTACCAGCTTGTTGCTCCAGGTGACGTTCTTCCAGTACTGGATTCACTTTGGCTTTGTGGCCTGAGAAGGGGCGAGCATGTCCAGCCGCACGCGAGTGACACTCGCCTTGACCTGGAGCGCCGTCAATACGTACAGTGCTCGGGTATGAAACTTTCTGTAGTGGTCCCCGTGTTCAATGAAGAGCGGACGATCGCCGAGGCTCTGGACGCTGTTCGCGGCGTCGACCTGACCGCAGTCGATCCGGGCAACACGAAGGAAATTATTGTCGTGGACGACGGCTCAACCGACGGCACGCGAGCGATACTTTCCACCTACGCGGATCTCCCGGATGTCCGGGTGGTGCTCCACGATCAGAATCAGGGAAAGGGTGCGGCACTGAGGACGGGGTTCCAGTTTGTCACCGGGGATCTCGTGATCATTCAGGATGCCGATCTGGAATACGACCCCGAGGAGTACTCTCGCTTGATCGAGCCGATCATGGCGGGGCGGGCGGACGTCGTCTACGGCTCGCGTCTCTCAGGTGGAAGGCCGCAGCGTGTCTACCTCTTCTGGCATCTGGTCGGCAACCGTCTGCTCACGTTGCTCACCAACATCCTGTTCAATTCGACGTTGACAGACATGGAAACAGGCTACAAGGTGTTCCGCCGCGAGATTGTGGACGGCCTCCGGTTGCGGGAGAATGACTTCCGCATTGAGCCGGAGATAACCGCCCAAGTACTGAGTAATCCGAACGCGCGGGTCTATGAGATGCCAATTTCTTACTACGGGCGGACGTACGAGGAAGGCAAGAAGATAACGTGGCGAGACGGCCTGGGCGCAGTGAGGACCCTGATCCGTTGCCGCCTTTTCGGGTCGTAGGCGATGTCTTCCCACTATCGCCACGCCGGCCACACCGTGCGCGGGAGCAGGGTCCAATACGGGAGAAAACCAGGGTTTCACACCTCCACCACAGCTATCACCAATAAGCTAGCCGGATTCCGTGTAAATGGGCGCTATGCCACCCTATTGTGCTTCGTATTGGATTCTTCTCGGTCCAACTGAGTTCGTCGGCACGGTCGACGGGGCCGATGATACAACCGGGTGATCAAGGAAGGGCCACCAAATCAATTGCTGCCGATCCGGTTCCGCGGGGCCGCCGGGCCGCGTTGTACAGAATATGTCGCCCTGCTGCTCACCGCCTGACCAGGTACACTGTCACGAGGAGTCTGAGGTAACCGAGATGGCACGTCGAGTCAGCCAGTCCCGCGCGGAAAGCCGGGTTGCGGCGCCGGAGGGCATGGCGAACGTACCCGCGTGGCTCAGTTCCTGGTGGGAGAGCAACCGCCGAGTCTTCACCCACGCCCTCATCGCCGTGCTTTGCATGCGGCTCGCGCTGGGCCTGATTGTCTTCCTGGCTGCCGTATATCTGCCTGAGCAACAAGGACTGCACTATGTCTATCGCGGCAGCAATAACATTTGGCTTGCCGGATGGGCCCGTTGGGACTCCGAGTGGTACCTGGGCATGGCACAGAATGGATTCCTCGCCAGAGGCGAGTTCCAAGGATTCTTCCCGCTGTACCCTGGACTGATCTCTACCTTCGCCCCGCTGTTCGGCCATGATTACGTGCTCTCGGGCGTAGTTGTCTCCAGTCTGGCCTGCTTCGTGGCGTTCGTCTACCTCCTCAAGCTGGTGTCTCTGGAGTTCGGGGAGGAAGTGGCCAAGCGTACCCTCCTGTATCTTGCTGTCTATCCCATGGCCTTCTTCTTGCTGGCTGTGTACACTGAGTCGCTTTTCCTGGCCTGCACCACTGCAGCGTTTTATCACGCTCGTCGCGGACAATGGGCCTTCGCAGCTCTGGCAGCTTTCCTGGCCGCCCTGACCCGCGTGAACGGCGTCCTCCTGGTCCTCCCTTTCGCATACGAAGCCTGGCAACAGTCCGGAGCCAGTCTACAGGGCTTGCGTCGATTGTCCTTCCCCCTTGCGCTCGAGCGGTTGTTCGGCGTCACGACAGCTCCGCTTGGACTGCTGTGGTGGATGCTCTACCTCCGCTCGGCCGTGCATGATCCGCTCGCCTATTTCCACCTGCAGTCGCGCGTCCCGTTCTCGCACGTTGCGTCTCCACCGTGGAACACCCTACTCATCGCTATTCAGGACACATTCCGCGCGGACTCCTCCCTGCTCATGCGCGTCGTCAATGGAACAGACCTGATCGCGGGCCTCCTGCTGATCGTCGCGACGGTTGCAGCCTGGTGGCGGCTGCCGCGGTCGTATGCCATCTACCTGGCGGCAACATTTCTCCTGTTGTTCTCCTCGGTGCCGTTGAATTGGCCGCTCCAGTCGACCCCCCGGTATCTTGTGGTTCTCTTTCCCTGCTTTATGCTCCTCGGGCAGCTTGGCCGCGATCAGCGATGGGACCGCACCATCTTGATGATGAGCCTGCCCCTCCTGGGATTGTTCACTGCGCTGTTCGCTATGTCATATTGGGTTTTCTAGCCGAGCGCATATGTCACCCGCGAAGCATTTGCCACCGTCGCCGGGCGATGTGGAGAAATGCCTCCAGCGCAATCTCCTTGGACATTTTTGACACACCCGTCACTCGTTCGACAAAGATGATGGGTACCTCCTTGATGCGCAGCCCACGGCGCTCGATCTGGTAGACGACCTCGATCTGGAAGCTGTAGCCCCGCAGGCCCAGGTTCTCCAGATCGAGCGATTCAAGGGCCGAGCGTCGAAACACTCGGTATCCACCGGTAGCGTCGCGCACCTGCACATTCAACCCCACTCTGGCCACCACATTGCCAAAACGGCTGATGAACCGGCGCCACAGCGACCAATTGCGTGTGCCCCCGCCCGGCGTGTACCGTGATCCCAGCACCAGATCGGCATCCTTGGTCGCCGCCAGCAAGGCCGGCAGGTACGCGGGATCGTGGGAGAAATCCGCATCCATTTGCAGCACATAGTCGAAGTCCTGGGTGAGTGCTCGACGGAAGGCCTCCGTGTACGCGGTCCCCAGACCGAGCTTGGCTGGTCGATGCACGACCTCGATCCGCTCGTCAACTGCCGCCAATTCGTCCGCGATCTCACCGGTTCCGTCCGGTGAGTTGTCGTCGACAATCCATATGGTTGCCTCAGGGAGCTGCGTGCGGATGGCTGTAACCATTGGCCTGAGGTTGTCCCGCTCGTTGTAGGTGGGGAGAACCAAAAGCTGTCGCTCTCTCCCCCGCTGGTCATCGGTCATCCACACCCTCCGGACACAGAAAAAATGCAGCCAACTCTACCATAGAAGCCTCGACGGTTTGCTGGTTTGTGGTTCTGGTCGCCTTCCAACACACTTCCCTCCTGAGTCGTGGATAGCGCCGGCCCGCGGCCCTTTCCGTCGGCCACTTGCGGCTCGAGGGCCCGGAGTCCCCGCCCACTCCAGCAAGCGGAAACTCCGATCCAGACGGATCTCGACCGTCCCCATTGCTTTATTGAGCAGTCGACCAGTAAACTTGGACTGCCCTGACAGACTCATGGACTGGCTTGATAATGAGGTATCGCATGCAAAATCGAATGAAAAGTTTGCCGACGCGTCTGATTGCTCTGTCGGGCGGCGTTCTGCTCCTAGCAGGCACGACTGTGGTTTCGGCAAGTGTCGACGGCGCTTCGTCAACACAGTTGGCCCGCGCCCAAGGCGACTCTGTCTCGATTGCAGCAAGTTCGAGTAGTTCCACCAACGGCAGTTCCGCCGGCTCTAGCGTATCGTCCAGCGAGGGTAGCCAGAACTCGTCGAGTTCCAACAGCGGTGGATCGTCGAGTTCCAACAGTAGCGGATCGTCGAGTTCCAACAGCGGTGGATCGTCGAGTTCCAACAGTAGCGGATCGTCGAGTTCCAACAGCAGCGGATCGTCGAGTTCCAACAGTAGCGGATCGTCGAGTTCCAACAGCAGCGGATCGTCGAGTTCCAACAGCAGCGGATCGCCGAACTCCAGTATTTCCGGCAACTCAATCGACACGTCCAACGTCCCCTCCGGGTGCACGGTCAGCACATCGGTCGGCGGCACCTCCACTACCTGTGCGTCCAGCACGGGCAGCAGCAGCTCAGGTTCGAGCGGGTCCAGTAGCAGCTCGGCCGATAGCTGCACGGCCGCCAGCGGTACCGCATCGATCTGCACCAGCAGCACGTTTAGTACCGGATCCACAATTAATTGCACGTCAAGTTCCGGCTCCGTCCCCAGTTGCGCTGTCAGCACATCCAGCAATACATCTCCCGCTTCGACCACCACGACGATATCGACCAGTTCGACGACGGCTGCGGTTACAGTTGCTCCTATCCCGCAGTACCAGGCCAGGCTATACGTCCGTCATTCAGGCTCCCGTACCGTTTTCCGATGGCGGGTTGCTCGGTCAACAGGGATCGTCGGTTTTAATTTGTTCCGCGGAATACAGCAGCTCAACCATTCCACGGTTCGAACCCATGTCTCCCTTCAGTATCACTTTACGATCAATGGCAATGGCGCCGGTCGTGGGCCGTACACGTTGCACATTGTCCTCACCGACGGGCAGCAGATTATTATCTCAAGTGTGTGAGCGAGAGGTCCGGGCATGGATCAGCGCTCGGACGGCGCCTCAATATCGACGGGTTCCGTCGTCGGGAGTTTTCTGTAGGGGCAGCGGCCCGCAGTAACGTGTGCCACCTGCATCGGTGATCCCTCTCGCCGCGTGACGGCCGGGTGTTCACGTGCTCGCCGATCAAAGTCCCGATCCGCTGACCACCTCGCCAGCACGGACCTGGCTCAGCCTGGGGCTTGATTTTCCGCATCCATTGTTCGTCTCTACGCGCCTCGGGAGTGAATGACCTGGTCGGTTATCCAGGCTCCGGCGTCACTCGCCAGGAACTCGACCAGCCGCGCCGCATCCTCTGGCAAACCAACCCGACCCATTCCCATCTCGGCGGACCATGCCACCTTCTGCGCTTCGGTGATCCAGCCCGTGTCCGTCCCACCGGGGTCAACCGCGTTGACCGTGATTCCGTTTCTTGCTAGCGCCGGGGCAAGGGACTTGGTGAATGCCTCCACTGCACCCTTGGTTGTCGCATACGCCAGGGAGTCGGGCATGGGACCGAGGGACTGGCCGGAGGTCAGGTTAATGATCCTACCCCCCGGTCCGCCGGGATAGCGTCGGACGAATTCGGCCGAGAGCAGCGTCATGCCACGAATATTGACGGCATACGTCATGTCCAGTTCGGCGGCATCCAGCGTGTCGATGCCACGCTTTCCTTGTGGATCATGGGTCGCGTTATTGACCAGGATGGATGGGATACCCAGCCGTTCCACAGTAGTCTCGAGGACCTGCCGTGGAGCGTCTATCAGCGACAGGTCCACCTCAAGGCTCTCCACGCGCACCCCCAAACGACGCACGTCGTCCTCGATGATCGTCGGCCCGTCCTCATCTGCGTACCAGGTCTGCCGGTCGAAGGGGCGCCAGTGCGTGAAGAGGACGTCGGTTCCACGCGTGGCGAAGGCCCGACAGATTGCTGCGCCGATGCTTTGCCGCCGGCTAGCGCCGGTAACTATCGCGATCTTCCCCTGCAGCCCCACCGTCGGCATCCCAAAAGCTATCTCATCCATCGATTCGATTCCTGACACGTACATCTGCAGCTATTGGACTCCGATCTTGTGCCGCTACATAGCCCGATCGGACGAGCCGACTGCAGTTGCTGAACTGTTAAATACTCTCCAGTATGCGTCGATCACTTTCTTGAAGCCTAGATCGACCACTGGGTTCCTAGTCACCCATGATCGGCTTTTGACAAAATAATTTTGAAAGATTCAAAGGTTGCGCCACCAGCGTTCCAGAGATTCTATGTGTTCCCCCACACCGATCATCCCACCTACGGCTCATGGCCCCTCGCGCCTTTTCATCGAGCCACGACGACCGGCCTGGATCGCGTCACGCCGGAATGCCCACTGGCTGGCGGTGGCCGCGGTCTGCGTCGGCGCTTTCATGGGACAGCTCGACGCAAGCATCGTCAGTCTCGTACTGCCCACCCTCTATACCGAGTTTCACGCGAGCATTGGCGCTGTTAGATGGGTCGCCCTGCCCTACCTGTTGACGCTGGTCTCGGTCGTCGTGGCGGTCGGAGCTTTGCCAACACGGCCGGACACAAGTTGCTTTACACCTATGGCTTCGGCATATTCATTCTCGGCTCAGCTCTGTCGGGTCTGGCGACGAGCCCACCCTTCCTCTTTGCTGCCCGTGTGGTGCAGGCCTTGGGGGCCGCAATGTCGCAGGCGAGCAACGTGGCTCTCATCGTCCAGGCCATGCCGAAAAGAATGCTGGGACGAGCCATCGGAGTGCGGGGAGCGGCACAGGCAGTGGGACTCGCGGTTGGTCCCGCGATAGGAGGGCTACTTATTACCGCCGGAGGCTGGCGACTTATCTTCTTCGTCAGCGTCCCTGCCGGCGTGATCGGCATGATCCTGGGCTGGTTTCTCTCGCCGCGCAGCCGGCATCTACTGGAACGTGAGCCTTTCGACTGGCTGGGCCTGCTGTTCTTTGTCCCTGCCGTCACCGCCCACCTGGCGGCGATCTCCTTTGGGTCCAATGTTGACTGGACGTGACCGCTCATCCTCGGCCTCGTCTTTGCGGCGCAGCTTCGTCGGTGCCATGGTCTTCCTGACGGCCACCGCAGCGGTCGCCGCTTTTTTGACTGCGTTGCACGATCCGTCCCAGAGGAAGCTTATCCTCTAAGCTAGTTCGCTGACGGCCGTACCACCTGTACGCATGCAAATTGACCGAGTTCACTCTTGGCGCATACGCTGTTGTAGCGGACGCAAAGAGGAGAATTCATCGTCATGAACGCACTACTCGCACGCTCGGATGTGGTTGGCAGCCTATTACGACCAGCGGAATTGCTAGAGGCGCAGGCGCGCCTTTCCGAGGAAAGGCTGACTTTGCCTGCGTTCAAGCAGGTTGAAGATTCGGCGGTCGACCAAGCTCTCCAGTTACAGGAACAGTGCGGTCTGAACGTCGTTACCGACGGCGAAATGCGACGGCTGTCCTTCCAGAGTCAATTTCCAGCCGCCGTCGAGGGGTTCGGGGAGTGGAATATTGACGCCTTTCTGTGGGGTGACTGGCGAAGCGAGGAAATGGGAGATGTCCAGATTGAACGCCCTCCGCTCGCTGTCGTGGGCAAGCTACGGCGTCGACGCTTCCTGTCGGCCGAGGAGTTCACCTACGCGCGAGGGAGAACCAAGGCCATCCTCAAGGTGACGCTTCCCAGCCCCAGTCTCTTCGCCAACTTCTGGGATCCGCAGCGCTCGGCGTCCGCGTACCGCAACCTCGAGGAGTTTCTGGCCGATGTTGCCGAAATCCTCCGCCAAGAGGTCGACGAACTGGTGCGATTGGGTGCGACGTATATCCAACTCGACGCTCCCCATTATCCGCTCCTGCTTGATCCCGGCTACCGCGACTTTTATGAGAGCCGCGGTTGGGAGGCGGGACGTTGGGTCGATCTTGGACTCGAACTCGACAACCTGGTGATCGGGCGACACCCGGATGTAACCTTTGGATTCCACCTCTGTCGTGGCAATCAAATGAGCCGCTGGCTGGTCGAGGGTGGGTACGACTGGCTGGCCGGCAAGATTTTCCCGAGCATCGCCGCACAACGCCTGTTACTTGAGTACGATGACCAGCGCTCCGGTAGCTTCGAGCCGCTCATCCAGATACCGGAGGACAAAGTAGCGGTGCTGGGTCTAGTGACGACCAAGACGTCCCGCGCCGAGACTGTCGAGGAGTTGATAGCACGAATACAGGAAGCGAGCCAGTATTTGCCACTCGAGCGCCTGGCCATCTCCCCGCAGTGCGGTTTCGCCACATCCACCGGCGGGAACGACATATCGTTCGAAGATCAGCGGTCCAAACTCTCTACCCTGGCACGTGCCGCTGCCGAAGTCTGGCAGCACGATCTCTCGATGGCCCAGTAAATCCTCCGCCTTTGTCGCATCTCATCTGACCGGCAGGTCCACCCTCTCACCTTTCTACGGCCGTGAGGTTAGAGACGCCTTTCCACCGCTTGTGCCCATCTCGGGTCTGGACGGCTGCCGGCTGCTGGGCTTCGCGAAGCGGACGCGCGTCGCCAGGACGACTCCGTCACCTCGCCGGTAACCGGTGACATGCAACGTGATACCTGTCGCCAGGTCTGATGCCGTGCCATCCGTGTAAATCGTGCTGTCGCTGAGCAGCACGTGGTACGCCCCATCAGCGGCATCGAGTATGATGCTCTGAGCGGTGAATGAACCAACTGTTCCCTGTAATGCCGTCAAACGTCGGTGCACGACCAGCCTACGCAGCAGCACACGATTATGGGCCACAGTGTACCCGTAGACTGTTACATCGTCTCCCACTACGAGGTCGCCGGGCTGGATCGAGTGAGCCCCTTGCTCGTATTCCGAGCTGCTCTGGGACTGCACAACCACCGGCCCGGATGCGACATCTACCGAAAAGTCATGCGAAGAGACGGTGGCAATCTGGCCCCTCAAGGTCACACTGTGAAGCCGAAGTCGCAGTTCATCCACCGTCAAACGGCTGTCCGTCCCGACTACACCAATCACGTGGACCCGCCCTCCCATCGGGATATCCGCCGGCTTGAGTTGTGCCGTTACTCGACTTGCCGTAATGGTCGATGCACTCGTGAAGCGCAGTTGATACGTTTCCCCCTTGCTCGTGCGGACCGTCAGGAGTGGCGTCGTACCAGCCACCACCGCGCTGAATTGCAGGCGGGGATGTTGGACGGAGACCGAGAAGGCGCGCAGCGGTTGCCGAGGGACGCTGTAGCCACGTGCCTCGACAAACGCGCCCGGATGCAACGCGGACAGCTGTAGGCGATGTCCTCCGTCGTTGAGTACTACCCCGGCGGGGAGTGCAATTGAATACGCGCCGGAGGTCGTTCGCACATCCAGCCTGCCCGGCCCTACTCGCACTACCCGGCCCTTCAGCAGGTGGATCGTAACTTCGACGGTGAGGGAAGACGCCATCAGTACCTTTCCTACCACAATCCCTTTGGCAGTGACCGGTACGCCGGGAAAGAGCGCGCTGGCAGGCGCGGTACCGCCATGCAAGTGGGCTCGTGCGCCGCCGGCCAGATGGATTGTATGCCGAGTGCCGGCGCTATCGACCACGATCAGCAAAGGGATCGCACTGACGACTGTGCCGCGCATCGTGACCACCTTGGGGGGACGCCGTGACACGATGATGGCGGTCGCGGTCAGGGTGGTGGCCTCAGTCAGACGGCCAGTAACGCGCACGGCGTCGCCGGAGCGAATTGCCGTTACCCTGGACCGGCTGGACGCAATCGTCACGGATACGCCGGACGAGAGTGAGACCGTGTACCGCTTGCCCCGCGCATCGACCGACATGGCGCTCCGGCTCACTGCCGCCACGGTTCCCCGGATGGTATGCGCTTGGCGAGAAGCGGCATAAACATGGACGTGTACGGCAACGACAGCCGAGCCGTGCTGTTGCCCTCGCACCGATACGTCATCTCCTACCTGGAGGTTGTGTTGCGAGATCAGGGTCGAACCTAGCTCATAGCGGGTTGTCTTGGTGAGCAATACGATCACGGCGCCATGACCCTCGGAGAGTCGGACTTGCGTAGTGCTGACGGCTGCGATACGACCGCGGATCAAAGTGAGCTTTACCGGCGCCTTTACCGCGAGAACCCGGATGCTCGACGCCAGCAGCGCGCCTCCAGCACAACAGGCGTGAATCGTCACTGTGGCCCCTCGTATGAGCGCTGATCGACGGGCAACCGCCGTACCCACATACACCGTGGTTTCCTGGCTCAGCCCAAGCACATAGTGCCCGGTGGTCGAGCCAATGGTCAGCGACGCCGTGCTCACAGACATCACCGTCCCATGAATCGTTACGTGATGAAGCACTGCTTTAGACCGGAACACATGGACGTGTAAGGCCGTGTCTCCCGTGCCCGTCGGTTCCAGCCGTGCTTCAACCCGGTCTCCTACCCGCACCTGGGCCACAAGACCCGAGGCGCTTCCAATTCGAATTGCCGTTTGTAACGTGACGCGTACAAAAAAACGGCGCCCTGCCGCGACGATCAACAGTTGAGTTCCATGAATTGTCGCCACGTTGCCACGTACCGTGAAAGTCTTCGGTTTGACGGGATAGATGCGGACCGTGATAGCGCGCAGCTGCCGTCCCTGACTGAAACCATGCACACCCACGTGATCGTTGTCGTGCAGCGTCAGCCGTCCCTCTTTCCCTTTCTCAATCAGCTTCGTCGCCGGCAAAACAATCACCGCTAACGTTCCACGGGTCCGAGTCACCAACGTGAAGCCGTGAGGTCCGACTCCCTGCGCGACTCCTCGCAGCGTGACAGCTCCGGGCTTGGTCCGGGCTATCGAGTGGGCGCTGCCTAACTTCTGCGCCTCCGCCGATGACGCGCCAGCCAGAATGAGGAGCACGGTTAGCAAGCAGACAAGCCGGCTCATGATTACTCTCTAGTAAGGAGCAAGCTAAACGAGTCATCGACGCGAGCGACCCAATTGGGCGGGATCACGGTCACAGTGTCGTACTGCTCCAATAAGGCCGGCCCAGGCACGATATCACCTCGATTCAGAGAAGGCCGCCACGATACCGTAGCGGTCACCGGAGCAACGTTCGTCACCCCCACTCCCGCCCCGAACCAGACCTCGCGCTGGCACTCCGTTCGTTCCGGCTCAGGCCATTTAGGAACCAGGTCGGGGCGATGCAAGCGAGGTAGCGTGGCGCGCAGCCGTACATGCACGATCTCCACAGGTCGGCCGATCGCTGCGTACCCATATCTCTCCCGATGGAGGCGAGTAAAAGCCGACAGGACTTCTGCGCTCGACGCAGCATACGGGACGGACAACTCGAACGATTGACCCGCGTAGCGGACACTTAGCCGTCTTCGAAGCACGGCGGCGCCAAATAAGGGCTCATCCTCAAGATCCTCATTGGCCTGTGCTTCCAATTCAGCAAAGACCCGCTCAACCCGTGCTTCGCTGGAGGTCTCCAAGGGCATCAACAGTGTACGCTGGAAGTCGCGCTGGAGATCGGGAACCGTGAGACCAAGAGCCGCCATGACACCTGGGTGTGGTGGGACGAGCACCTGCGAGATGTCGAGGCCGTCAGCCAGTTCGGCGGCATGCATCGGGCCCGCGCCCCCAAAGGGGAAAAGAACAAACCGGCGAGGGTCGTAGCCACGCTGCAAGGTAGCGGTACGCACTGCCCGCTCCATATTGGAGTTGGCGAGACGAATCACCGCCCAGGCTGCTTGCTCCACGGTCAACCGCAGAGGTTGACCGATAGTGGCCACGGCTTCCCGCGCCCGGGCAGCGTCCAGCGGCATGGTGCCTCCCAGTAAACCGGCCGACGATAGACGACCCAACACCAGGTTGGCATCCGTGACCGTGGGGCGCAGACCTCGACCGTAGGCAGCAGGACCTGGGTCCGCGCCTGCGCTCTCCGGTCCCACGTGCAGCCCGCCTCCCGGATCGAATCGTGCGATCGAGCCGCCGCCCGCTCCGACTGTCTCGATCGTCAACATAGGGAGCAATAAAGGAAAGCTCGCAACCTCTCCTTCCGCCCCCTCCAACACTTCCCCAGGAACAACTGCTACGTCAGTCGACGTGCCGCCCATGTCAAAGGTAATGATATGGTGCTGGCCGGCTATCTCAGCTACTGCCCTGGAGCCAACCACACCGGCGGCCGGCCCGCTGAGTACCGTCTGAACCGGACGCGCGGCAGCCGACCGAGCGGTAACCAAGCCCCCATTTGAATGCATAACATGCAGGTGACGAACACCCACGTCCATGTGGCGCTGTAACGAATCGAGATAGCGCCGCATTACAGGCATCACATACGCATTCACCACCACGGTGCTCGTGCGCTCAAATTCACCGTAGCGCGGCGCGATCTCATGGGACAGGCTCATAAGAAACTCGCCATTCCATTCCGCGAGCAACGTTTTCGCCACCTCCTTTTCATGCGCCGCATTGGCATAGCCGAAGAGCAGACATACGGCTATCGACTCCACACCCTCCTGTTGCATCTGCGCTGCCACCCGAGACACGCTGGTCGGATCGAGCGGCTGCACGACATGCCCCTGATAATCGAGCCGCTCGGTCACGCCCAGCCGCCGCTCCGCCGGCACCAGTGGCTCGGGCCAACGTGCCCAGAGGTCATAGATGGCCGGCCGGTTCTGTCGCCTGATCTCCAACACATCCTCGAATCCGACCGTGGTGATCAAACCGGTATGGGCGCCCTTCCGCTCCAGCACGGCATTGGTGGCCACAGTTGTGCCGTGGCTCACGGCCAACCGGGAATCCGATTTCACCATGCTCAAAGCATGGAGAATAGCCCGGACGGGATCGGCCGGCGTGCTTGGCACTTTACCGACCCGGCCATCCGAGACGAACGCATCTGTGAAGGTGCCGCCCGTATCGACTCCGATAACGACAGCATCGCTCCCCGGCACGTTATACCTCTCCGACGACGTCGTATGCTCGAAGCCTAGCGCATCTATCCCGGCCATGCAAGCGACACTTTTGACTCAGAGAGCCGTTTTTGCTACCATGTGGGACAGGCGTTCTAGTCGCTGGAAAGGCAGAAGCATGAGAAATACGGGCGAGAAGATGCGCGCGCGGATCGTCGACGCCATCGGGGAGTTGACGGAGGCGAACAGTCGTCCACCCACAAACCGAGAGTTGGGCGAATACCTCGGTGGTAAGTCGACCGGTCACATCGACTATCATCTTCGCATCCTGAAGGAGCAGGGGAAGATCAGCCACGATCCCAAGAAGAGCCGAGGCATTGGGCTCGCAACTGGGATGGAGCGCGAGCCGCTGCCGATGCGAGGCCGGCAGGTGCCGATTGTCGGTATGATCGCGGCCGGCCAGCCGATTGAAGCGGTAGCCACGCGAGACGACTATGTGACGGTGCCTGGGGTTCAGGGCGACAATCTATTCGCTCTACGCGTCCGGGGAAAGTCGATGATCGAAGACCTGATTGACGACGGCGATATCGTTGTCTGTCGTCAGCAGAACTCGGCCAGCAACGGCGATACAGTTGTGGCGTTGATTACCAGCGGACCATCAGAGACGGGTGAGGCAACACTTAAGCGGTTTTATCAGGAGCCGGACCAGATTCGGCTGGAGCCCCGCAATCCGACCATGCAGCCGATCTTCGTCCATCCCAACGATCTCATGATTCAGGGGCGAGTCGTCACGGTCATTCGAGAGTTGCAGTAGTTCTCAGCCATAGGAAGACAGAACAGAGCCGCGGCTCTTTTCTGCCTTCCTGAGAATCTCGGGGAAGGTCAAGACCTTTCATCGCAAGGACGACGGCAAAATATCCAGTTGATCACGATACTTGGCCACCGTTCGCCGAGCCACATCGTACCCGTACTCGTGGAGCCGCGACGCAATTTCCTGGTCGGTCAGAGGGATCTCTTCACCTGAAATCATATCCTTGATGATGTCCTTCACATTCAGCGATGCGGTGAAAAAGTCGCTGAAGGGGATGACCTTGCCATTCGGAATCATGACGTATTTTGCCGCTGTCGCCCGGCTCACGGTCGACTCGTGAATGCCGGTCTGTTCGGCTAACATAGCCCGCGTCAGTGGTTTGAGGTGCCGAATGCCGTGACGAAGGTAATCGGCCTGATACTGCACCAGGAAATTCGTAATTTTTTGCATCGTTTGCCGCCGTTGATTGATGTTCGCGATGAACATCTTCGCGCGCGAGACGTAGTGCTGGATGTGCTCCCGTTCTTCCTCGGAGTAGGCGATCCCATTGCCGGCCACCTGCGATAGCAGTTGCTGGTACATACCGTTTACAGACAGGGCAAATCGACGCGACTCGATGACCTCAACCTCAAACCCTTCCCCTTCTTCAGCTTCCGTGATAATCACGTCCGGCATGACGTAGCCTTGAACAGGACGGGGACCGGAGCGGGTAGGCACCCCGTCAGACGTTTGAGAAGGGTGAGGATTGAGCTTGCTCTTGATAAACTCCCAGGACAGAGCGATGTCTTCTTGATCGACATTCAACTGCTGCGCGATCCGGTTGAATTTATGCTTACCTAGATCCTCCAGGTGATCTCGCACCAGCGTGATCGCCAGCGGATCCTCCATGCCCTTCGCGGCCAAGTACTCCAGTTGGAGAACCATGCATTCGCGGATGTCTCTGGCGCCGATCCCGGGCGGCTCCAAACTCTGCAGGCAGGCGATCAGCTCTTCCACCTTTTCCGGCTCGACATTGAACTTCGTGCAGACCTCGTAAATGGAGCACCGCAAATACCCGTCACTGTCCAGACTACCGACCAGGTACTCCGCAATCGGCATATCCTGGTCACTCACCATGGCCCCCATATCGACCAGCAGCTTTTCCTCAAGCGTTATCTGGGCCGCAACCAGCGTCAGTGGATCAAACTCGTCGTCGCGTGTCACGGCGGGGCTGTTCCAGGCCAGGTTATCCAGATATTGTTCGGTCGGATCCTGACTACCCGCATCTTCTTGCTTTCGGGAGCAGCGCGGGCATGCTTCTCCCTCAATTGGCTGGCCGCACGTCGGGCAGATAACCATGTCCAGCATATCCAGCGCTGGATTGTCGTCCAGTTCATGGGAAATCGTCGACTGAAGCTCTTGAGACGACATCTCGAGGATATGGTTCGCAGCGATGAGACGCGGAGACACTCGAACCTGTAGAACTTGCTGAGCGTCCTGGGTCATTTCCATAGGACTGTTTCTACCTCTGAACAGAATCTCCGGACCGCATGCAAGACACCGCACGAAAAGCCGTGGTAAGGCTAGCAGAAAGAACTCGTGGCGTATGTATTTGCCGGCAGGACCGATAGACCCGGCCCGTGTCCTCAGTGTATCAACAACATTAAGACAACCGACCAGACCTGGGCTGAAGACCTTCCCATTGAGCCTTCGCTCGGCACGGCAATCTCCAGCCAGCCGCCTTACTTCCCGGTATCAAGCTCTGGCGAAGCGTCAAGCGTGGTCATTCCGACGACCGTATCGCCCTTGTTCAGCCGCATGACGATGACCCCCTGGGTTGCCCGGCCAGTTCGACGGATGCTCTTGACCTCGGTACGGGTGACCAATCCCTGCACCGACATCATGATGACCTCGGTGGAATCGTCTTCTACCACGCGAGCCGCCACCAGGTCCCCGGTTTTGTTGGTCACTTTGGTAGCCGACATACCGAGACCGCCGCGACGCTGCACCTTATACTCCGTCAATGGGCTGCGCTTGCCATAGCCGTGCTGGGTGACGACAAACAGGTGCTTACTGGCCCTGGAGACCAGGTCCATCCGAATGACCTTGTCGTCCTTGCGCAAGGTGATGCCCTTCACGCCGGCTGCATCCCGCCCCATTGAGCGCACTTGCTCTTGATCGAACCGAATCGAGTTGCCCAGTTGGGTCACCAACATCACATCCTCGTCACCCTCAGCGACCTCCACCCAGGCCAGCTCATCGTCGGCGTCGAGGGTGATAGCACGAATGCCGGTGCGACGAACATTGCGGAATGCCTCCAGGGGAGTCCGCTTCACGGTTCCGTTCCTGGTAGCCATGACGAGATAGCCGGTGGTTCGCCCCTTCGGGATGGTGATAACGGTCTGCGCGGTCTCGCCGGCTTCCAGCTGTACCAGATTGACGACCGGCGTCCCCTTGCCCTGCCGGCTGGCGTCGGGCACTTCGTACACCTTGAGCTGGAAGACGCGCCCCTGATTGGTGAAAAAGAAGATGTTGTCGTGGGTGTTGGTGACGAACAGGCGCTCAACCTCGTCCGCGTCCCGCGTCACCATCCCGATGATGCCCTTACCTCCGCGACGCTGCGGCTTGTAGGTATCGGCTGGAATACGCTTGATATATGCTTTGCGGGTCATGGTAACCATAACCTGCTCGTCCGGGATCAAGTCTTCTTCGCTGAACTCACCTGCCTCTTCATTCTTGATGAGCGTACGGCGCTCGTCGCCGTACTTGTTGCGAACCTCTTTGAGTTCGTCTTTGATCAGCAGGTCAATCTTTCGGGGGCTGGCCAACAGGTCCTCAAGCTTGGCAATGGTCTTCAAAACCTGCGCGTACTCGTCGAGGATCTTTTTGCGTTCCAGAGCGGCGAGGCGAGCTAATTGGATAGCAAGGATCGCTCTGGCCTGCGCCTCAGAAAGCGAAAACCCGGTCATCAGATTGCTCTGCGCCGCATCCGACGTTTGAGACTGCCGGATGGTCGAGATAATCTGGTCCAGGTTATCGAGAGCGATCTTGAGCCCCTCCAGGATATGCGCTCGCTCCCGAGCCCGCTGTAGCTCGAATTCGGTGCGCCGGCGCACTACCTGACGCCGATAGGTCAGGAAGTGGCGCAACATCATGTCGAGTGCTAATACGCGCGGCTGCTGGTCCACCAGCGCCAGCATATTCATGGAATAGCTGGACTGCAGGGCCGTGTGTTTGAACAATTGATTCAAGACAGATTTGGGCTGCGCTTCTCGCTTGAGCTCGATGACAACACGCATGCCGCGGCGATCCGACTCGTCGCGCAAATCTGAGATGCCAAGAAGCTTTTTCTCGTGGACCAGATCGGCGATGCGTTCCAGCAAGGTCGATTTGTTGACCTGATAGGGCAACTCAGTGACGACGATCGCCCAACGTCCGCCCTTTATCTCCTCGAACTCACAGACCGATCGCACAATAATGCGGCCGTGTCCAGTGCCGTACGCTTGATCGATACCTTCACGGCCCCAGATCACGCCACCCGTGGGGAAGTCCGGCCCGCGCACAATCGCGCTGAGGTCAGCATTGTCGGCCTCAGGATGATCGATAAGATAGACGGTGGCATCTACCACTTCACGTAAATTGTGCGGCGGAATATTGGTTGCCATGCCCACCGCGATACCGGTCGATCCGTTAATCAGTAGATTCGGTATCCGACTGGGTAGCGATTGCGGCTCACGTTCACGGCCATCATAGTTGGGCTGCCAATCCACCGTATTCATGTCAATGTCGGCCATCAGATCGTCCGTAATGGCCATCATGCGGGACTCGGTATAGCGCATGGCGGCCGGCGAGTCACCGTCCACGGAACCGAAGTTCCCCTGGCCATCAACCAGCGGATACCGCATCACGAAGTCTTGGGCCAGCCGCACCAACGTGTCGTACACCGCGGTGTCACCATGGGGATGATACTTCGCCAATACCTCCCCGACCACCGCCGCGCTTTTCCGGTAGTTAGCCCGGGAGGTAAGCCCTAGCTCGTGCATGGCGTACAAAATCCGGCGATGGACCGGCTTCAGACCGTCGCGAACGTCCGGCAAGGCGCGAGAGACGATAACGCTCATGGCATAGTCGAGATACGACTCCCGCATTTCCGTTTCGATGTGTATCGTCTCGATACGATCCGCTGCTTCCATTCGCTTCTGACCCTCAATTCTCTACTGATTTACTGCAAGAATTATGTTCTAGTATATCGTTTTTGAGTGCAAATCGTCAACTACCCCGACCCTTTCTGCGTTGCCGTTTAGCGATTGTGTCGCAGGTAGGCGCTCAGGAAACATGTCACCCGCCAAGAACGATCTGTATGAAGTTGACCGGAAAAGAAACGCCCTTGCTCAGTCGTTATGAGAAGCAACACGCTCGTCGCCAGCCGCTGGCAGGACGCCGCACGAATCGACAATCTGCCAGTTGAGGTCGGTGCGCAACGGAGTCGTCAATCCCCAACTGTCGATAACCATCCAGATGCCGGTTGCCAGAATGTCAACAAGCGCAATCGAATGCATCTTCTCAACCACCGGATTGAGGGATGCCGACCACTTACCTGCTCAATTCACTGCGACCGTTCCAGGCCAAGCACCATGGTGAAATCTAACGTGAGACCGATAAATCACACAACGACGGATACGATATGGACCAACAACACGATGCTGTACACATTGATGCCCGCCAGGTTCCTTTTCTCCAGGGGGCCCCTGTCGCAGTAGATACGGAAACAGGACACAAAGCAGTGGGCTTTGGTGTCGTCTTTGTCAGGCGAGGTCGGAGGATGATTCTGGCAGAACAAACGCTATCTGGTTCCGCCGTGCGCTCGTTATCAGCGTCTCCATGTCCGGCTGCCCTTTCCGCGGGGCCAAGGCATCGGTTCCGGGTTCGCCCACTTCCTCAAAGAAGCGTTCGAGCGGTCCCGGCGGCGTCAGAATGACCAGTGTACTGCCCGGCGAAGCACCGATATTGCGGAGCGTGTGCAACGTTCCTTGGGGCACATTCACAAACGAGCCCGGTCCCGCCTGGATCGTTTGCTCGCCGCAGACGAACACGTATTCCCCTTCGAGGACGTAGAAAGCTTCGTTCTGGGTGTGATGGATATGCGACGGTGGCCCCCCGGGCAGGTCCAAGCCTTCGAAGAGTGTATAGGCCTCATCCTGCTGCTTGAAGGTAATAGGCTGGCCGAGTACCTAGAGGGCGTTCCCCTGCCTGGGCGGGAGGTACGTGACATCTCCTGCATTAGCCTGCACGTCTTTTACCCGTTCGGTCCCCCCTCTCTCACAAGTTCCCACTACGACCTTCCTTCCCATTTACTCAGCAACTGGTTCAAAGTCGTACTGCGACGCCAGTTCTGCCATCTCGGACGGTGAGGGCGGCTGTCCAGCTGCCATGCGCTTACCGACTTCCTTGACATACTGCTCCATTCCCGCTGGATCATGGATGTTCAGGAACCGTACAGGAGTCGACCCTGGATTTGAGAAGGTATGGACGACCCCTGGCGGAATCAGGGCGAACGCGTGAGCGTCCAGCTTCCTCGTTTCGCTTCCAACGGTTAGTTCGAGGGTTCCGTCGAGCACGTAGAAGATGTCGTACATCGTGGTGCGCCGGTGAGGTACCGGCCCCTTGAACGCAGGAGGAATCGTCGTATCGGTAATGGCAATTGGTTCTGTCGGGGCCTGAGCAAGAAATCGCGTTCGGCCCGCCCCTGCTCCATACACCTCACCCTCGCCGTCTTCGAAAATTTTGGCGTCCACTATCTCCTCACCTCCTGATGGTTACTGTACAGTCGCTCTCAATCGCAGCCTCGCCAACCAAGAACTGGTCGGGAACGATGAACTCCCTATGGGAACTCTCGTACCAAATAAATGCTGATGGGAATTTGCACGTTGGTCGAACCAGACCGGGGTCAGGCGGTAAGCAATGGTATACTTTGCGCGTTAGTGACGCCCCATTTTATGGACGACGAACTCGTTCTTCTCACCTCATTCTTTAACCTGGCCGGTGGACGCAGACAAGATTCTGCAAACACCTTCCGGGTTGAGCCCAACGTGCCATCGGAAACCTCTCCGGACGGTGTTGCGGCGCTCTACATTGTCACCGAGTCGTCGGCGTCGGGACAGATGGGCCCGCGAGCTCGGCGCACGGTTGCCGATACCATAGCCTGGGAGTATCAAGCGCACAAGGACCTGCCGCCACCGGCGCGGTTGAAGGCTGCCCTGCGCACCGCTCACGAAGCACTAGCTCACGACTTCGACGGGCACGTTACCGTCGGTGGTAGCGTCATCGCCGTGGAACAGGACAACATTTATCTGGCTCAGGTAGCGCCCGGTCAGGTATACGTTCTACACGAAGGCAGCCTGAACTCCATCAACGCGAGCGTCGATGGTACTGCACCGTTCGAACGTGCCCTCGGCTCCGTACGAGGGCCGAAAATCTCGCTGTTTCGGGATGAGCTCGGTGCGGGAGATGTGCTCACGCTCTGCTCGAGTTGGTTCGAGGGAACACCTGATCGCGATGAGCTGCGCGATTGTTTCGGCGCCGGTACAGCTGATGACATTGCTGAAGCAATCTTCGATCTGGCCCGCCAGCACGATGTCCGGGACTCGAGCGTCATTGTGATAGAAGCCGTACTGGCCAGCGAGCTAGAAGCGCCGCCAGACGAAGAGCGGCCCCCGACCTTCATGCAGCAGGTCGATAGTGCAATGCAGGCACTGACCGGCGTTGGACGAATGCTCTGGTCGGAACTGCGCGTCCCCAACACACCCCGAACTTTGCCCCCAGACGATCAATCTTTCCGCGATGACGACTTCTCTCCTCCGGACGAGTACGCGCCGGCGGATCAATCCGAGGCGCCCGATGAGTATGAGCCGCAGGTCATCGACGTCTCTCATCGGGCATCGCCTGGTCCGGCCGACATGAACGCACCCAACGATCCAGAATCAGAGGTCGGCAGCCCTCTTCCGGCATATCGAGACGAGTCAACCAGTGAAGTGCCTCTAGCAGAGATTCAGGAACAACTGCGGCGCCAAGCGTCGTCCACCGCATCGGTGTCTCTGGCGTCCTCTCAATCTCCATATCAGGAGCAGATGACGGAGGAGATACGCATTGTTTCGCCGGACGATCTAGCCTCCGCGCCTCCCGCGCGGCAGGACGAACTGGATGAGAACTGGGAGGACTACCAATCGGAAGCGGAATATGATCCGGAGCCGCAGCAAAAGCTTCGGTCGCGTCGATTTCGCCTACGGCCCATCGTCGAACCGGACACAGAGCTTGAGCGGGTCAATTCACGCTTGCAATTCGACCAAGACATGGGCGACGTGATCCCGCCTGTCCAGGCCTTTCCAGACACCAGTACCGAGCCATCGCGCATCTACGCCACCGCCAAAGATATGCAGGCGGCCAACCGTCGGCCGCGCCGCTTTGGCGGCGCCCGACCGCTGCGGCGTGAAGCTGATTCCGGCGCTTCGATCGTGCGGCCCGGTCTGGGAGATGTGGATCTGCGTAAGCCGGCGAGTCGTCCAGCACCGTCTGCGCTGGTGTGGGCGAGCGCGGCAGTCTTCCTCCTGCTGGTGGCCGCATCACTATACAAGTTTCTATCCCGTCCGCATGTAGTGGCCAGGGCGCCAAATTACATCGCACTCATCAACAAAGATTTGACGCACGCGGACAGAGCCACCACCCTTCCGCTTCAAGAACGGTACCTTGCGAAGGCGCGAACTGACATCGGGGTGGCCCGTCGCAACGGTACGGACCCGCGCAAGCTGCAAGCGCTGAGTGCAACGGTGCAGACGACTTCCGACAATCTGCACCACATAACCCGCCTCGCCGCCCCTCCGGTGCTTACCGACTTTGCCAAGATTCCGAATGCGCGGCCGACCCAGATAGCAACTGCACCTGGGCTGGTCTTCATCCTCGACTCAGGCGGGCATAAAGTCTTCCAGGTGACGCCAAACTCTCCTCCCGCCAATCCGACCCAGATCGTCACGGCCGGCGAAACGGATAATACCTTTACTATCGGTAATCCTACGCTGCTCAGCAGCGACGGCGCCACGGCCCTGGTGCTCGACGACCACAATGTTCTGGTGCGTGACAATGCCGGCACCAAGACCGTCACCTCGCTGGTTCAGTCGGCTCCAATTGAAAAGATCGTGCAAATGACGACGCTCAATCCGGACGTGTATCTGCTCGATTCCGCCGGTAGTCAGCTCTGGCGATACCCGGGAGGGGTGACGCAGTACAACCCGCTTTCGCAACCATATTGGGACACCAATAAACCTGATCTCAGCCACGGAATTGCCGCCGCCTTCGACGGTACGTCCCTCTACCTCCTGCGTCAGGATGGCAGCATCCTGAAGTACGATCTTTCCGCGAACATGCAGCGCTACAATGTTGCCGCGCAGCCCGCGTTGCACAATCCCACGGCGATGTTCACCGGACCCGGCCAGAAATATATCTGGGTCGCCGACCCCGTTCACAATCGTGTCGTCCAGTTGGATCGCTTCGGTGCCTTCGTGCGCGCCTATGTGGCGCCCGCCTTCGGCCAGATTCAAAGCATTTCGGTCGGTCCGGCGGGCAACACCCTCTACGTTCTGGCCGGCGCCAAGCTGTACGATCTTTCGGTCGTACGCTGACAAGGTGACGCTGACTTTTCGCATCCTTGCGCAAGACTCGACCACACAGGCGCGTGTAGGGGAACTCCGCACCACGCACCGTACATTCGAGACGCCGGTCTTTATGCCCGTAGGCACACAGGCCACGGTGAAGACGCTTTCGCCGGACGATCTCCGCATGGCAGGCGCGGAGATCATCCTGGGGAATGCATATCACCTCTACCTCCGGCCGGGATCGGACCTCATTGAACAATTCGGCGGGTTGCATGGCTTCATGGCCTGGAACCGTTCGATTCTGACCGATAGCGGCGGATTTCAGGTGTTTAGCCTGGGACACCTGCGGCAACTTCATGAAGAAGGCGTCACCTTCCGCTCGCACCTCGACGGATCGTCGCATCTCTTCACACCCGAGAGCGTCGTGCGCATTCAGCAGGAACTCGGCTCGGATATCGCCATGGTGCTAGATGAATGCACGACCTACCCATCGGACGAGAATGCCAGTCGCGAATCGTTCGAGCGCACCACCCGCTGGGCACAACGCGCGCTCGACGCTCACAGTAGATCCGACCAGGCGCTATTCGGCATCGTTCAGGGTGGCATGCACGCACATTTGCGGCAGGAGAGCGCGGCACAACTAGTAGAGCTAGATTTTCCGGGCTATGGCATCGGGGGACTCTCGGTAGGAGAGCCCAAGCCGCTATTCTACGAGATGATGGCCGTATCAGCGGCAGCTCTCCCGACACCCAAACCACGTTATGTCATGGGAGTGGGCGCTCCCGACGATCTGTTCGCAGCCGTTGCAGCCGGCATTGATATGTTCGACTGCGTCCTTCAGACCCGCCTGGGACGGAACGGCGGCCTCTTGAGCCGGCAGGGTCGTCTGAATATCCGCAATGCTCGCTTTCGAACCGATCCCGGTCCGATCGATCCGAGCTGCGATTGCACTACCTGCCAGACGTTTTCTCTGGCGTATCTCCATCATCTCTTCCGCAGCGAGGAAATACTCGGCTACCGGCTGGCAAGTCTGCACAATGTCCACTGGACGGTCAAATTGGTCGAGGAGATGCGCCAACATATTCGATCCGGTACCTTCGCTCAACTCCATCGACAATTCCTGGCCGGATATGCCCCACCAAACCATGTCGCGGCCGCCGATCAACGTAAAAAATGGAAGGGTCGCGATCGTTCCTCTTAGCGTGAGGCGGTGAGTCCATTGGCTGCCCCTCGGGACGAAGTTCGCGCACCGGTTACCCCAGGTACTGGTCTATCGTCCGTGGCATGCTAGTTGCTTTCGTTACCCGAGGGCCGCGCGTCCTGCCGCGACCCGTCCGCAAGCGACGTATCGCGGTACATTAAATTTCGTTAGAGGGAGCAAAGAATGACACTACGAGGCATGCTACTGGACATCGACGGCACACTCTTGCTCAGCAACGACGCCCACGCCCACGCCTGGATTGATGCGTTTCGCGAGTTCGATTACCACGACATCTCGTTCGAACAGGTGCAGCCGTTGATCGGCATGGGTGGCGATAAAGTACTGGCGAAGGTAGCACCGGGACTGAGTGACAGCGAGGGCGTAGGCAAGAAGATAACACGCCGGCGGTCAGAGATTTTTCTGAAAAAATACGCTCCGCAACTGCAGCCCGCACCGGGAGCGCGCGATCTCCTCGTCCGCCTGAAGGACGCGGGACTCACTCTGGTCATAGCAACGTCGGCAAAGGAGAAGGAGCTGGAAGCGCTGCTCACAGCAGCCGGAATCGACGATCTGATTCAGCACCAAGCAACATCGGACGACGTGGGTGAATCGAAACCGGACCCCGACATTGTGCAGGCGGCGCTGGAGAAATCAGGACTGAGTCCGTCCGACGTCTTCATGTTAGGCGACACCCCGTATGATATCGAAGCTGCTAAGCGCAGCCAGGTTGGAGCAATCGCAGTGCGCTGCGGAGGACACGACGACGATCTCAAGGCGGCATTGGCCGTCTACGATGATCCAGCTGACTTGTTGGCCCACCTGGACGATTCTCCGATCGGTGCGCACGTCGCGTCCGTTAGCTCGGTTCCTTGATGACGTATCCGGCGCCGCGGATCGTGTTGATCAACTCGGGTTCACCGAGAGCCTGGCGCAGATTTCGAATAAAAACCTGCACGACGTTGGAGTCGTACGTGCTGCCCCAGACCCGACTGTAGATGGTTTCGGCAGAGAGCACCTGCCGTGGGTGGCGCAAAAACAACTCCAGGAGGTCGTACTGCTTGCTGGTCAGATGAACGAGCCGATCGCCGCGGTGAACTTCGTGTGCTCTCGTATCCATGACGACATCGGCGAAGTGCAGCTCGGTCTCTTCGACAGGCGTTTTACGCCGAAGGAGAGCTCGTACTCGAGCGAGCAACTCGTCTATCGAGAAGGGCTTTACCATGTAGTCGTCGGCGCCGCTATCCAGCCCCGAGATCCGATCTGACACGGTGCCGCGCGCGGTAAGTACCAAAATCGGCACATCGTCGGCGGCACGCAACCGCCGACACACTTCGACCCCATCTAAACCGGGCAGCATGAGGTCGAGCACAACCAGGTCGGGCGGCGTGTCGCGTGCTATGCGTAGTCCAGTAATACCGTCTTGAGCCACGGCAACCTTGTACCCTTCGTAGCTGAGACCGCGCCGCAGTAGGTCGCTGATCGCATCGTCATCTTCGATTACCAGGATTTCCACGTGAAGAACCTTCTAGGTCTCGTGTGTCACTGATAGACCGGCGGTAATTCGAGTCATAGTGGGGGGTGGAGGAGGTCGCGGCCACAACGAACAGAATCACACCTCTGACTGTGGCCCGGAATGAGTCATCGTACGCCAGCTTGGGCACAGTGTACCATAATGCTCCAAATGGCGCTTGACATTTGCTATATGAGGGGCTCGTGGCTGGTAGCATAGGACGTGCCGCGACTCGCGGGGCCGTCGTTGTTTTTCTCCCTAGCGTGATTGATGCCCGAGCTTCCTGAAGTCGAAACCATGGTGCGCGACCTGGCTTCATGCGTCGCCGGTAGCACCATTGCCTCGGTTGAGGCGAACTTCCCCGGCATTGTGGTTTGGCCGGACTTCGATCAATTCGTGCACCGCGTCATGGGACAGGTAATTTTGGGAGTGGAGCGACGCGGTAAGTTCGCCATCTTCCCACTCGCTTCCGGCGATGCGTTGATCGTCCACCGGGGGATGAGCGGTAGTCTCCTACTGCGCACGCCCGAAGCTCCCCCGGAGCCTCATGTGCGCTTGACGTTTCTACTAGATGATGGTCGGGAGTTGCGCTTCAACGACCCTCGGAAGTTCGGCAAGATCCACCTCATGCATCCGTCGGGCAGCGAGCGCGCGCTCCCCTGGTCGCGAATGGGGCCAGAACCACTTAATGATGACTTTACCCTCCGATCCTTTCGACGGTCGCTGCGCGGACGAACAGCACGTATCAAGCCGCTGCTACTCAACCAAGGTCTGATTGCCGGCCTGGGGAACATTTATGTCGACGAAGCGCTCCACCTGGCTCGTATTCATCCCGAACGCCGAGCCGACACCCTGCAGTCAGCGGAGCTGAGTCGCTTATATCAGGCAATACGGGAGGTGCTCCATGCTGCGATTGAAGGGCGCGGAACCACGTTTTCCAATTACACCGATATCGAGGGGCGTGCCGGTCGCTATCAGGATCTGCTGAGGGTGTATGGCAAGACTGGGAAGGAATGCCCTCACTGTGGGTTTCGAATAGTTAAGATGGTGGTTGGCGGGCGCGGCACCCACGTCTGCCCGCAGTGCCAGAAGGTGTGATGCTATGTCGCTACTCGCGCTCACCGGGATCAGCAAGCACTTCGGGGCGGAACGCATATTGGAGAATGTCTCGTTTAAAGTCGAGCGCGGGAATCACATTGGACTGGTCGGCTCCAACGGCGCGGGTAAATCAACCCTCCTGCGCATTATCGCCGGAATCGAGGAGCCAGACAGCGGTTCAGTGGCCCGTGGACGTGGACTGCGCGTCGTCTATTTGCCGCAGGAGCCACAGTTCGACCCCGGGCACACCCTGTATGAGGCGATGCTGGACACGTTCCGTACGGCGCTGGAGGCGCAGGAGCGCTTGCGGGTGCTCGAGCACCAGATGGCGGGTGGCCGTGACAACCTCGAAATGATCGAGGAGTATGGCCGCTTGCAGGGAGTGATCGAGCACACCGGATACGACTACCGAGAGCAGATTGAGCGGGTATTGGAGGGGCTGGGCCTGCGACCGGACTCCTGGTACACCCCGGTCTCGACGCTCAGCGGCGGCCAGCAGACACGCGCCAACCTGGCGAGAACGCTCCTTCAGGAAGCCGATGTCCTGCTGCTTGACGAACCGACCAACCATCTAGATATTCAGGCAGTGGAATGGCTCGAGGCGTACCTCCGCGATCTCAAGCGGGCTTTTGTCGTCGTGGCCCACGATCGATACCTCCTGGATCGCGTGACGAAACGGACCGTCGAACTATCCTTCGGGCGCGCGGCCGAGTATGACGCAGCGTATAGTCGTTACGTCGAGTTAAAGGCAGAGCGAGCGGAGCGGCAGCGCCTGGACTACGAAGCACAGCAGCGACACATTGCTAAGACAGAGGAGTTCGTGCGTCGCTTCGGCGCCAATCAGCGGGCGAAAGAGGCGCGCGGCCGCCAGAAGCAACTCGACCGCCTGGTGCGCCTCGCTCGACCGGCCGACGAAGGCCAGGTGCAATTGCGCTTGACAAAGGCCCAGCGAAGTGGCGACATCGTTCTGCAGGCAGACAACTTGATGGTGGGATATCCAGACAAACCTCTGGCTCGCCTACCCGAGCAGGTGATCGTGCGGCGAGGCGAGCGGGTCGCGATTATTGGCCCCAACGGTTCAGGGAAGACCACCTTGCTGCGGACTCTGGTCGGCGCCTTGCCGGCCCTTGAAGGCACCGTGCGATGGGGAGCCAAGACTTCGATCGGCTATTACTCGCAAACGCTCGGCCAGTTAAACGACGCTCGCACGGTGCTGGAGGAGGTGCAGCGAACCAAAAGCATGAGCGAAGAGGAAGCTCGAGGGTTCCTGGGACGTTTCCTCTTTAGTGGCGACGATGTCCTGAAGACCATTGGCATGCTGAGCGGTGGTGAAAAGAGTCGGGTAGCGTTGGCTCAGCTAATCCTCGAGGCCCCCAACGTGCTGGTGCTGGATGAACCAACCAATCACCTCGACATTGCCTCGCGGGATGCCCTGCACGATGTCCTGGAGGAGTTCCGAGGAACGCTGCTGTTCGTGTCGCACGACCGCTATCTCATCGACGCCCTGGCACAGCAACTCTGGGTTGTGCTGGATGGCGCCGTGACACGCTACGACGGCGCATACTCCGCATACGCCGGCGGCAGTGCTAGGACACTGGACCGAGTCGAGGTCCAACGCGCGCGCGAACCGCGGAGGGGAGGGGTCTCCAACGAAGCACGCCTGCGTCAACTTGAGGACGAGGCGGAAGCACTGGCGGCTCGCCTGGCCGAGTCGGGTCCCACCACGTCCCTTGGCACCCTGCAGGAGCTGATGGAACGGTACCAAGCAGTTCTCATATTGTTACAGGAGGCGCAACAGGCGTGGCTGGAAACAGTTCGCTCGGATCTCGCCGCATCCTCGGTCTAACCGGACCCATCGCCTGTGGTAAGTCGACGGTCGGCAGCTTGCTGTTGCGCTTGGGCGCATTATCCCGTATCGACGCCGACGCAGTGGTCCATGAACTCATGGTGGCCAATACGCTGTCGACCGCGGCGATACAGGAGCGCTTTGGTCCGAACGTTATTGCGGAGGATGGAAGTGTGGACCGAGGTCAACTCGGAAACTTCGTTTTCGGAGACCCAGCCGCTATGCGCGACCTGGAAGCCATCGTTCATCCGGAGGTGCGAGCAGAGATCCGGCGGCGGGTTCAGGGTTATGCAAATCAGGATGGTGTCGTCGTGGTGGACGCCGTGAAACTCCTCCAGAGCGATCTCCTTCCTCTCTGCGAGGCAGTATGGGTCATCAAATGCTCGCGTGAGGTCGAGATGGCCAGGCTGGCCGACATTCGCGGTCTATCTCTGGACGCAGCGCAGCACCGGATCGATGCACAGCCAGACTTCGACAGCCCGGCGGTCACGTCGGTCATCGATAACTCGGGCAGCCTTGCAGAGCTTGAATCGCAGGTGCATGCCGCCTGGGAGGCGCTTATGCAGTGGTCTAGGGTTAGGGGCGAGAACACGGAATAGGGAGCATCGACAGGGCGGACGATTCCACGACGCACTTTTTACCCGGGCTTCACCAGTCCACGTTGCGTCGCTACGCTGGCCGCTTCCGTGCGGCTCGACACGTTCATTTTGTTGAAAATATGGCTTACATGGTGATGAACAGTACGCGGGCTGAGGAAGAGCTGATCCGCGATTTCCTGGTTGGACAAGCCGCGTGCTACCAACTGGAGCACCTCCACCTCGCGCGCTGACAAGCCAAAGGGCTCGCCTTCATGTCCTTCGGAATCATGTCCTGCAGCCACTACAGGACGAACCAGAGCCGTCAGTCCGTCCATCTCCACTACTTCGACCTCTCGGCCGGACGGAAATATGACACCCGGGTCGAGGGCACGTGCCGACCAGAACTCGCCCTCGCCCACTCGAATCTGGCCACTCTGACGCGTGAGTCGCTGGACCACGACCGCGTCCCTACCGATTGGTCCCATCGTCGGACGGTTGGAAGCCTCATCCGCTCGCGGCAGCACACGGAGCACGAGCGGTCGAGCCACGAATAGCAGGGTGAGGGAGAGAGCCAGAAACACTGCAATCTGGATCCCTGGCGGCGCCACCAGCGAAAGCAGTGCCACGATTCCCGCGGCGACTCCGAAGGACGCGAGATATAACCCCAGCGTAAGCACCTCGCCGGCCAGGGCAATCACCGCGATCACGACCCAAATGACCCATGGCGCAACCGACACAGCACTCCCTCGTTGCACTATTGCACTATTATGGCGTCCATTCGCCGCTCGCCGGATCGTCATATGGCCCACTGGATGCCTAATTCAGCTGCCCATCATGAAAATGGGCATATTTGCCCATGCGTTGTAGCCCCCAGAGGAATATGCTGGGAGTGCACTGAGTCTGGTCGCGCACGTGCATCGTCCAGCGGAAAGGAACAAGTGTGAGTCCTCCTCACTTGCCTGATCAGAAGGGATTGAGTGTTCACCATCTTGTCGGGCCCTCATTGGACCGGCGTTCACGAAGGAATCGCATATGTGGTTTTGGATAGGAGTAGCGATCCTCGTCGGCATTGGCGAGGTAATGACTACCGGGCTGTTTCTTGGCACGGTGGCGGTGGCAGCGGTGATTACCGCCATCACCACGCGCTGGGTTCCTCTGGAAGGGCAGATGGCGGTATTTGCAGCCAGCGCGCTGGGAGGTCTTTTCCTGGTCAGACCAATCATGGTTCGTGCCCTGGGATGGAACCATCTCAGTAAGCCGGCCAGGGGGCTGACGCCAACCCATCTCGAAGGCAAGCGTGCGGTAGTAACGCAGACGGTCGACGACGAAGCTGGACAAGTACGCATTGGCGTGGGCGAGTTCTGGTCGGCCAGATCATATAGTCCGGCCGAAACTATACCAGTGGGAACCACGGTGGAAATCATGGTGGTCGACGGATTCATTGCTCGCGTCGCTCCTCTGGCGAGTCACCCCAACACCCAAGAACCCATTGCAGCAATCAGTCAGAAAGGAAGTTCGTACAGTGGCAATTGAAATCGTCCTCGCTATCCTGGTGGTGTTCGTCCTAGTCGTCGGAATCCGCTCGATCCGCCTGGTACCGCAGGCCCGGGTGGTCATCGTGCAGCGCCTTGGGCGCTACCTAAAGACGGCCGGGAGCGGCCCGGTTTTTGTGTTTCCGTTCGTCGATCAGATTCTGCCCACCATCGACTTGCGGGAGCAGGTCTTGCCCTTTGAACCTCAGGCCGTCATCACGGCCGACAATGTGGGGATACAGATCGCCAACGTAATCTACTACCAGATTGTCGACGCCAAGAATGCGACGTACGAGGTGGTGAACCTTCTGGCATCAATGGAGCAACTCACCATCACGACGCTGCGTAACGTTATCGGCGGCCTGTCGCTGGACAAGACATTGACCAGTCGTGAAGACATCAACTCCAAGATGCGAGCCGTCCTCGATGAGGTCACGGAAAAGTGGGGCGTTCGCGTCAACCGCGTCGAGCTGAAAGACATCATCCCGCCACATGATGTGCAGCAGGCCATGGAAAAGCAAATGCAGGCCGAACGAGAAAAGCGCGCGGCCGTGCTGCGCGCCGAAGGTTTAAAGCAGTCCGCCATCCTGACCGCTGAAGGCGAGAAGCAGTCGGCTATCCTGACCGCCGAGGGGCAGAAAGCGTCAGCAATTCTGGGGGCCGAAGGTGAGGCGCAAGCTCTGGTTACGGTGCAGCAGGCACAGGCCAAAGCCATCAATCTGGTCTTCAGCGCCCTGAACACAACTCAGGCCACGCCGGAGATACTCAAGTACCTGTATATTCAGAACCTGCCCAAAATCGCTGAAGGCTCAGCCAACAAGCTGTTCATCGTCCCCTCAGAGTTGCAAAGCATCGCCAGCATGGGAGCCACGTTCTCTGCAGCTGCGGAGAGCCCAAACGGGCCGATTGCGGCCACGCTGCCACGCTCCGACGGGAGTACCTAGAGACGCTGAGGCGCCGCGGAAAGTTATTTGTAGGAGCGGGCCACGGTGGTCCATAGTTCGCCACGCCATGTTCCGCTCCTCCGATGTCTCCGCCCGCCAAAAAGGAAAGAGCCGCGCCGGTGTCGCGGCTCTTTCCCTTCGCTTTTCCACTGACACGAGGTCTCAGTAGTACAGAATCGCGCCGATGGATTCTATCGGTTGCAGCTTTTCGGACTCGGTCGCCACCTCGACCGTCGAGCCAAGCTCGACCGCTTTCTGGACAGCCAGATCGATCACGTCGTCTACCGCTCGAGTCGGCTCGTTACATGCCAGGCATGACCCCTGCTGATCGGTGAAAAGCATCCCGCAGTTGGGGCATTCGCTGCCCTGGTGGACGAGACCTTGCTGTAGCAACAAAATGTGTATCTTCTGTTCGTTGAGTGCTTCCAGCGTCTTCTCCAGCCCGTAGGCGCCCCGCCCGTGTGCACCCTCGAACTCTTGAATCTGCTGGACTAGCTCATCGATGTGGCGGCTCTCAACTTGCTCCCGAATCTCCTCAGCTTTCTCGATAACTTCAGTTGTTTGGGCGTCGATGCGAACGCTAATCTGTCCAACCACTCGGTCCTTCAGATAGGGGTGAAGCGCGTGCTCGAGGGTTGCCTGGGACTGTACCTCGGTGCCCAGGATCAACCAATCGAAGGGGTAGTGCTGCAAGAGTTTTAGTACCAGCTCAGCGGCGTGATCGATGTGATGCTGCTTCCAGTGATCCGATCGACGCTGATCACGGCTCTGTGACCACCCCCTCTGAGCGGTCCCCTGCGGCACGGAGTCTTCGAAATCGGTCCACTCGCGCACATCGTTACCACTCATTGTGAAGATACGAGCATGCTGCTTGTCGGTCAGCAGGATCGCAGTTGGCTTGGTATGGCTCAGAAACGTGGCAATCGGGCTGACATGGGGACGCGGGCCAAAATAAACCTGGTTTTCCATCAACACGGGCATGTGGATGACGTGCCAGAAATTCTCGGCGGAGCACGAGAAGATAGCTACCCCCCTGGTATCCCCCCGCTGCAGGTCATCGGCAATGAATTCGCGGATCTTGGAAAGATCCCCACGGAGCGACTCGGTCGCCTCGTGTGAAAGACCTTCTTCCATATCTTTACGGCGCGACTCCGCCGTGTGCATCAGCGAATCGAAGCTGGTTTGAAGTAAGTCGTCCGATGGAAACTCACTCGGATCGACATTGAGGTAGATACTGGTGACTACCGATCCTTCCGGCGAAAAGTCTACGATTTCGCGAACTTCCTCTTGTGTCTGTACGGTCATTGCGTCTCCTTCACCATGTTCATCGGTGGCGCCAGGGCGCCGTGGACCAGGTATGCCACTAGGCGCAACTTCTATGCCATCCTGGCAGGTTCTGCCCGACCGAGGTCCGATGTAAGGCAGCCACGATCCGCGCATGTTAGCGCTCGGTACGATAGATCCTGTTCTTCGTGGTTTGAAACTGGATGACGCCGACATCCCGCTCGCGACTCTCCCTGCTGCGAAAGAACTTGTCCCACTCTTCGGCCGCGTCGATACTCGTACCGCCATGCCGCGTATCGCGCGTCCGTGTCTGACAGATAACGGGAGTGTTGAGCGAACTGCCTGCGATGACCACCTGCCCCTTGGACAGCGCCGGCAGTTCGTCCAGTAAGTCCCGGCCGACACTTTCCACGGCTCCCGCAATACTTGCCTGATCTACCGGATTGACTATGCGCATGATGAAGTGGGTCATGCACTGAGACAGGACGTCTTGATCCAGCTTACCCGGACGCTGACTAATCAGCCCGACGCCCAATCCGAACTTGCGCCCTTCCGAGAGAACCTGCTTCAAGATGTTGGTACTCACCACGTCAGCGGATGCCGGTGCGAAGTGATGCGCCTCCTCCAGTAGAACAAAGACAGGGAAAGGCAGGAACGACTCGTCGTTCTCGTTGGTCTTGCCCTTCTCAGTGTCCATCCGCGCTTTGAGCACCCGGCGCAACAGCGTCGCAATGATAACCTGTTGGTCACGCTGGTCGATCTCGTTGAGCTGCAGCACGGTACACTGACCCGGCTGAAAGAGCCGGTTTAAATCCAGATGCTCGTTGTCATCGAAGGTCTGCGAATTGCGGAACCGGCGATCGAGCCGCCAGATCAAGCCCTCCACGCTCGAGCTGTAGTCGACGCCCTTCTCGGTCAACGCATTGCGGCCGATGTCCTGCACCGCATTGATCAGATCCTCAATGGTCCAACGGCGGTCGTAGGCACTGCCATCCGCCTTCTGCACACGGCTATACGCCTCGGTCAGAATCCACTCCATCCGCTCGCCCAACGTGGGCAAGAGATATCGTATATCGTCGATGGTGAGGTTAGAGAGCCGCACTTTCACCTGATGCGGCTTCATGATTCTGACCTTCGGGCGATACCCAGCGTCGCAGAACCTTGGGACGTTCTGCATCTCCTCCAGGGTAGAATACTCTCCGTGCGGATCCGCGATCAGCACACAGGCCTTGTTCTGAGGCTTCATCAGCTCCTCAACAACGACGCCGGCCAGATAGCTTTTGCCCGACCCCGTACCGGCAATGATTGAGAGATGCGTGCTGGTGAACTCGTTTACGTCGAGCGTGATCGGCACGTTCTCCGCGCCGCGGCTCAAGAGCCAGCCAACGTGAGCCGAGCCGCGATCACCACGCTTGCGCTTGCTCAGCACCTCCGTCAGCATAGTGCTCGGGACTAAATATACGGGACTACCACTGCGCGGCAAGACTCGCGGATTAACGAAAGCGCCGAGCAACGGATCAAAGTGACCCATGACGGCCACGGTAACTTCGAACAGCTCATCCTCGTCGTCGACATACCCAACTGCCGCCGCGATCTCGGCTGGCGAGACCTCCGGTGAGGCCATGAACGAGTCTGGAAAGAGGCGAACCGGGGCACGCCTGATGATGCGTCCCAGCACCGGGCGCTGCCCGTCCACGCTATGGAGCACGTAAAAGACAAACTCGCCGATCTTGCAGTGACCGTCGTCATCAGGACTGATAAACAGGAACTCATGTGGATGCTCGCCCGGCCCCTTGGCCTGGCCGATCTTCACGTAATCGTTCACTTCACCCTGCCGGCATGACGCGTGCTTTCCACGCCAAATTATTTTTCAGAACGCCGATCACCTTAGTTTGCTCAGGAAAGGATGGTGCCAGCCGATCGAGCACCGTCAGCAGGAGGCTCGCAATCATCGGATCGCTCCCCGTCATCAATTGTGGTAGGTAGCCAATCAGGAAACGTCCCTGGCGGTCCCGATGGAAGTCGCATACCTCGTCGGCCGGCATGGTCTCCACCAACGTTCCGACCTGGGCGGAGAGTGGCGGGACGGCATGCTGAGCCCGGTCTCGCTCGCGCCAGCCGAGCAGTAGCACATCGACCAAAACGCCCTTCTCGTTCAGGTAGTCGGGAGAGAAAACAGCAAGCTCCCGATCGCTCGAGAGGCGCGGTCCTAAATTGCCGTAATCCGGATTGAGGAGAAGGGTGTCGCGCACCACACCGACCAGGCGAACGTCCGATCCATCGAGCGGGGCCAACGTGACAAAGGTGCCAAAGGCGTACTGTTGTGGATCAGGAACTCGCTCGGTTTCGAGCTTCCCATAAACACGACACATATAGGAAATGTGAGAGTTCGACTTTACGATGGTGCCGATGAGCACGCGAACTCCTCTGGGGTGGGGGGGACGCGGGAAGTGTACCATACCAGCAAGGCGCTGCATGGCATTCCATCCGTTGCCGCTCGCCGCGGGCAATCCGCTATAGTTGCTTGTGGACGGCGGTTATGCTGCGTTTCTCAGCTTTTGCACCCTTTTGATCGACGAGAGTATCTTGTGACCCCACCTCTGGGCCAGCTATCGAATGTTAATCGCGTGCGGCGCAATCATGCGCTTGAGCACGCCGCCATAACGATCATCACGGAGCGACATCCCGCGGTTTTTTTACGCGGTCGGTCGAATCGGAAGGGTTTCTACATTTTTGGCGAGGTCGACACGGTCGAATTGCGTTCCGCGATCGACGAGGCCCTGGCACGCTTACGGGTCGGGGAGACTGCACTCGCTATTCATCCTCGCTGTGGGACGAATCTCGCCATAGCCGGTATCCTATCGGGGCTCTGCGCCACACTGGCGGCCCAGCTTAAACCGCGCCAAAACCGCTTTAGCTACGCTATTTTGGCGTCCCTTGGCGCGCTCATGGTCGCCCCACAGGTGGGAACCTCGGCACAGCGCCACCTGACCACGCTCGCCGACCAGGGCGATCTGCAGGTGGAGAGCGTGGAGCATAAGCGCTTGTTCTGGATGCGCGACACCACCCACTGGGTACGCACGCACTCGACGTAGCACATGCACTACCGGACTGACCTCCAGCGCGGAAGCGCCCACGGTTGGTAATGCCCAAACATAACGGAATCTGAGGGAGGAGAGGGAGAACATGGACAAAAACACGGTTCTTATCTTGGCGTTTGCCGGGGCACTGGCCGCGATTCTGTACGGTGTGGTGCTGATCGTCTACATCATGCGGCAGTCGGCCGGAACGGAGAGGATGCAAAGCATCGCACAGGCCATTCAGGAGGGAGCGTCCGCTTACCTGAACCGGCAGTACACGACAATCGGCATCATCGGCGTTATTGTCGCGATTTTGCTGGCCATTTTCATTCAACCCTCCACCCGCGGCGATTCCGGCCATCTGCTCACCGCTGTCCTCTTCATAGCCGGCGCCGTCTGTTCAGCGGCAGCCGGCTACATCGGCATGAACGTGGCAGTTCGGGCCAACGTGCGCACGGCTCAGGCCGGCACCATTGGGCTGAATCGAGCCATGCAAGTAGCCTTCCGGGGTGGCGCCGTTACCGGGTTCATGGTAGTGGGTCTGGCCTTGCTGGCCGTTACCGTGTCGTATCTTGCCTTTGGGCAGTCGCAGACCACGCCCATTGAAAAATTGTTCAATGCCAACGGCACCGCCGGTCCAAGCACTCTACTGGGTCTCGCCTTCGGGGCCAGCCTGATTTCGGTATTCGCTCGCCTGGGCGGCGGGATCTACACCAAGGCGGCCGACGTGGGGGCCGACCTGGTGGGCAAGGTGGAAGCTGGTATTCCAGAAGACGACCCACGAAACCCAGCGGTTATTGCCGATAACGTCGGCGATAACGTCGGCGACGATGCGGGTATGGCCGCAGACCTATTCGAGACGTATGTCGTGACCACCGTAGCCACCATGCTGCTCGGTTTCCTGCTCTTCCGTGGTCATGGCATCCCCTCCTCGACTCAACTTCATGCGATTCTGTACCCGCTGGCCATCGGCGCCGTGTCCATCGGCGCATCGATTATCGGCAGCCTGGTAGTGCGGGCCTACGGCGGCAGCATCATTGCTGGACTGTACGTTGGGATGCTGGTCACGGCGATTCTTTCAGCCCTGATTATCATTCCGGTAAACGCCGGCTTGCTGGGAAACTCCCGCTATTATTTTTGCGCGCTCGTCGGCTTGATTGTGACTGTCCTCCTGTTTGTCATCACCGAGTATTTCACCTCGGACCATTACTCTCCGGTCCGCAGTATTGCGAAAGCGTCGATCACCGGCCACGCTACCAACATCATTCAGGGGCTGGCGATCGGTATGCTAGCCACGGCGCTGCCTGCTATCGTCATCGCCGCCGCGGTCATTATTGCCTTCAGCCTGGCCCCTAACGGCTTCGGCCTCTATGGCGTGGCCGTGGCTGCCGCATCGATGTTGTCGCTGACCGGCTTTATTGTGACGCTCGACGCGTTCGGTCCCGTAACCGACAATGCCGGAGGAATCGCCGAGATGGCGGACATGCCGGAGCAGGTGCGACAGATCACCGATCCGTTGGACTCCGTCGGCAACACCACCAAAGCCGTGACCAAGGGCTACGCTATCGGTTCGGCGGGTCTGGCCGCCGTGGTACTGTTTGCCTCCTACACCCAGGTGTTGGGTGATCACATCAAGAACCCTACCTTTGAGTTGCAGGATCCGTACGTCATTGCTGGCCTATTCATCGGTGGCCTGCTGCCCTTCCTCTTCAGTGCTCTCTCCATGCAAGCGGTGGGACGGGCCGCCGGCCAGGTGGTGGAAGAGGTACGGCGACAGTTCCGGGAGAATCCGGGCATCATGGAAGGCACCACACGCCCAGATTATCGGCAGGCGGTCGACATTGTCACCCGCTCCGCGCTCAAGGAGATGGCGCTCCCCGGTCTCATCCCAGTGGGCGCGCCTATCGTGGTCGGCTTTATTTTGGGGTGGAAGGCGCTGGGAGCCATGTTGATTGGCAGCATCCTGACCGGTCTCTTCCTGGCTATCCAGATGACCTCGGGCGGCGGTGCCTGGGACAACGCCAAGAAGTACATCGAGGACGGCGCCTACGGCGGTAAAGGTACCGCGACCCATGCCGCCTCCGTGACCGGCGACACCGTGGGAGACCCCTTCAAGGACACTGCTGGCCCGGCAATCAATCCGATGATCAAGATTGTGAACATCGTGGCCGTATTGATTGCCCCGATCGTGGCCACGCACTCGATCTTCCACTAAGTTCAGAGCAACGACCGCAGAGTCGCCTTCAAGTGAGGGCAGCTCTGTGGTCGATTTCCCTAAATTGATTTCACGCCGCCGAGCGGAGCCGTCGCGAGCGCCTGCGGCTACAGGCGATCGTACAACACATAGAGCACATTGATGGCAATCACGGCCAGCATGACCATGGCAATGCCGACCCCGTGGCCAAAGTAACCGGCGAAGAGGACAAGTGGGATAGCGGTCCCGAAGGTGGTAGCCACAACCTCAGTCGGGTTGTATTTGCTCGCCACGGGGCGGGACGACATCTTGACCGGTCTACTGCCGGCCACTTGCTGAGCGACCCGAACATCGATCTGGCCTTGCACCCGCGCCAGAAACGCTTCCAGCACCTGATCTTCCAACTCCGGACCTAACTCGCGTCGCGCGCCGACGCTCGCCTTGAGGTCGCTTGACAGGTCGCCGTGTAGTTTCTGCTCAGGTTCCATAAACCTCTCCGATTGAGCCGGTCGCGACGAATGACGAAAAAGTCCAGAGTAATTACTGAGGGCCGGACGACTCTTGATTCACCTTTGTAAAATAATGACTGGCGCCCTATTCAATAATGCGGTACACTGCACCCAGAGTCAGGGGGGGGGCATTATGAGTAGTGATCCACCAAGAGGTGACCCAAAGGTTGTGGTCATCGGAGGCGGTACGGGTATCTATGCGGTGCTGACGGGCTTGCAGCAATACACTGCGAACATCACCGCCATTGTATCCATGTCGGACAATGGTGGGAGTTCAGGGCGGCTCCGTGACGAATTCGGCTATCTCCCGCCGGGGGATGTGCGTCGCTGTCTGGTAGCATTGGCCTCGCGCGACGACTCGCTTTTGCTCCGGGATCTATTCGAGTATCGCTTCGCCCGTGGACTCGGCCTGAACGGTCACACCTTTGGGAATCTTTTGCTCACTGCCCTGACGGATATTTTGGGCTCCACCGATCGGGCAATCGACGAGGCAGGGCGACTCTTGAGGATCACAGGTCGGGTACTTCCCGTTACTTTGAGCGCTACCACGCTGTGCGCCCGCCTGGCCGACGGCCATGTAATCTGCGGCGAGACCGACATCGATATTCGCAAGGTGCATCACGGCGTACCCATCTCGGATGTCTACCTTCAGCCTCGGGCCGAAGCAAATTCGCTAGCACTGGAGGCTGTTGCTGATGCCGACCTCGTAGTCCTTGGCCCCGGCGACCTTTATACCAGCGTGATTCCCAACCTCCTGGTTGGAGGCGTGGCAGAGGCGATTCGGACCTCAACCGCCAAACGCGTCTATGTGTGCAACGTCATGACCAAGCACGGGGAAACGGACGGTTTCCCGGCCAGCCACTTTATTCGCGAGATGAACCGCTACCTCGGCGGGGATGATGTGTTGGATTGTGCGGTGCTCAACTATCACGAGTCGCTTCCGCGCGACCTGTACCAAAAGTACAAAAGCGAGCGCTCGGAGCCGGTTACCATCGACCTTGGACAGTGTTATGAATCGGTATCACAGCTCGCAATTCGTCCGTTGACCGCCACTGGAGCGCTGGTGCGGCATGATCCCACACTCCTGGCCCAAACGCTGATGGGCATCGCGGGCAGCCCAATCACTAGAGCCGACGCACCCGGTCTGTCCTTGGTGGCCGGTTAACTCGCGTGGATAAGTCGCTCTAACTCGGCCCGGATCTCGATCAGCACCTCGTCCCTGGCAACCTTTCGCGTCTCCCCAGAGGCGCGCTGCCGTAGTTCCATCTGCCCGCTCTCCTCGGTGCGTCTACTCACTGTCAGGCGGATTGGCATGCCCAGCAGATCGGCATCCTTGAATTTAACGCCCGCGCGCTCCTGCCGGTCGTCGTACAGGGTCTCCAGGCCGGCGGCCTGTAACACCGCATATAACCCCTCAGTCGCCTCTCGCACCGCTTGATCCTCACCGTCCAGGCCAACCAGGTAGACCTGGAAAGGGGCCACGGAGGGTGGCCAGATCAACCCATCGCGATCATGGTGCCGCTCGGCTATACAGGCCATGAGCCGGCCAATTCCGATGCCGTATGAGCCCATCACAATGTGCTGTTCACAGCCCGTGTCGTCCAGAAATGTCGCTCCCAGGGCTTTACTGTACTTCATGCCCAGCTTGAAGATGTTCCCCACCTCAACACCGCGCACCAGACGCAGTGGAGCGCCGCATTGAACGCATCCGGCGCCTTCTGGAGCCGCCGCAATATCGATCACGTGGTCTGCTTGATAGTCCCGGCCAAAATTGGTGTGTAGCAGGTGATACCCTTCCCGATTGGCGCCCGCCACAAGATTGCGGGAGGCAGCCACGGCATCGTCCACGATCACAGTGGCGCGGGAGATGCCAATCGGGGACGCATAGCCGGCCACAATGCCCGTTCCTTCCAGCTCATCGGCGCGGGCTGGGCGCAATTCGGCAGCGCCCACCACGTTGGCCAACTTCGTCTCGTTGACCTCCATATCACCGCGCACCACGGCGAAGATGAGCTGGTCCCCACTCATGAAGAACGCAGCCTTGGCGGTCCTGCGTTCAGGAACCTCCAGCAGTGTGGCCAATGCGGCGATGGTCTTTGCGTCGGGCGTCGGCACCTCCTCCAGAGGCAGTACCTCTTCCACGTGGTTGACCTCTTTTCGGAAGGTTGCGACCTGGCGGTTGGCAGCGTACCCGCAAGCGTCACACAGAACCAGTTGGTCTTCGCCAACCGCCGAAACAAAGATGAACTCGTGCGCCATGGTGCCGCCCATCATGCCCACGTCTGCTTCTACAGACATCACCTCAATTCCTGCGCGGCGAAAAATGTTGAGATACGCCTGGGAGACGCGGGGATAATAGGCATCGAGATCGTCGAAGCTAGTATGACATGAGTAGCCGTCCTTCATGACGAACTCGCGAACTCGCAACAGACCGCCGCGCGCCCGCGGCTCATCGCGAAACTTGGTCTGTATCTGATACAGCATGATCGGCAGTTGGCGGTAGGAGCGCACGTGTTTGCGCAGCAGGTCGGCCACGACCTCTTCATGCGTCATCGCTAGCACCATATCTCGACCGGCGCGATCACGAAAGCGCGCCAGCTCTGGGCCAACATCGTACCACCGTCCCGTCTCCTGCCACAACTCAGCAGGGTGTACCACGGGCAAGGAGACCTCCTGGCCGTCAATGGCGTCCATCTCCTCGCGAAGAATCGTCTCGATCTTGGCGCGAACCCGCTGGCCTAGAGGCAGCAAGGAAAAGATGCCGGCAGACAGGGGCTGAACGAATCCGCCACGAAGCAGCAGTGAGTGGCCGGCCACTTCGCTGTCATTCGGGCTTTGGCGCAGCGTCTCGCAAAACAGTTGGGTTCGACGCATGGGAGGCCTCCTTCAAAGAAAATAGTGAAAATAAAAATCCTCGTCCTGCATAGGACGAGGATTGATTCCCCGCGGTACCACCACGCTTGGCCCGCTCGCGCGGACCCTCTCAGCCCAGTCGTAACGACCGGCTTCCCTCGATAACGGGGGGATCCCGGGAGCCCTTCTCGGGTCCGGCCAGCCCGGTCGGTTCCGAGATGGTCACCTGCCGGCTCTCACCTCTACCGGCTCTCTGTCAGGCCCCGCGTCTCGTAGTATTCCGGGATGCAGCTTTGGGTGATGGTAACAGACGACGGCCCACGAACGCCATGCGCACGAAACCTTTCTGCTTAAAAGAGAAATCGCTCGTGCCAGGCGCCAGCCTTCTCCGCTTTCCGCGGCCGTTCGACCAGGAACGGATTCGCCTATAGAGCAGGCGCTTCCTCGAGCGCATGCAACTCCCGCAGACGCGCTCGCATCTCGCGCTGCTCGTCCGGGGTGAGCGAGCGCAGTGGTGCGGTCAGAGCTGCGTTTGCAATGACACCTCGCGCCTTCAGTACCGTCTTCAGAAAACCGAGGATGGCGGCATTGGGTGAGCCACCTTGTGCCACCGCCGCTACCTGCTCGATCTCGATAATGCGCGTCTCAACGTCAGCCGCGCCCGCGAAGTCTCCAGCGATGGCCAATTCGTAAGCCTGTACGCACAACTCGGGAAAGGCATTGGCCAGGCTGGGTATGGCGCCCCCCGCTCCCGCTAGCACGGCCGCGTCGATCAGATAGCGCGTGCCGGCGAATGCCCAGAACGGAAGCTGGCGCCGGCGGATAAAGACTACCAGTTGACGGAACCACTCCAGGTCGTTCTGGCTGTCTTTGATACCTGACACGGTTCCCTCTTCGGCTAATTGATACGCGGTACGCAGATCGAGGCGCACCCGAACCGTTTGGGGAATGTTGTAGATAAATAGGGGCAGGTCGACCGCCTCTCGTATGGCCCGGAAGTGCACCAGCAACTCGTCCTGACTGTGCGGATAGTAGTACGGCGGCGTGGCAGCAATCCCGTCTGCCCCGGCCAGCAGCGCCCGCCGGCCATGCTCGATGGTCATACGGGTTGACGCATCACTCACATTTGCGATTATCGGCACTCGTCCGGCCGCTGTTTCAACCACCGTCTCTACGGCAGCCGCTCGTTCATCCGTCGAAAAGCTAGCGAATTCAGCACTGGTGCCCATGGCCCACAGCCCATGGACCCCTGCCCGCAACTGGAAGTCCACCAGACGCCGCAGCGACGCCAGGTCGGGTCCCTCGTGTGGACCGATTGGAGTAACGAGTGGCGTAAAGATCCCGCGAAAACCAGGGGTCGCGCTGTGTGGAATCACGTGGACTGAATCAGACGCCGTAGGTCGGCGTACTCCTGGACCACCGTGGACAGCCGTTGGCCCTGCTCGAAGAGCCTCAACAGAACCATCAGATTGTTCGGGTTCTCGACTACCGCTATTAGTAACTCCTGCACCACAGCAAGATCATCAGCCGAGTCCGCGACTGACACCCGGTGCCGCAAGGAGTCACGAAAGGCTACCAGTGCCTCTGAGGATTTCTCCATTGAGCGCATTCGATCCCTCATCTCACGATTCTGAGACTCGGCGGCCTCCATCGCTTGTGCCAGATTGCGTAGCGTCTCATCCAGTAGCCGAGCCATGTGGAGCGCGTCAAATACCCGCGCGTGCGTTTCACTGAAAGAAGCAGGGGGATCCGCGATAGGTTGCTGTTCGGCTAGCTGCGTCGCGGCCTCCTGAGGCTCGTCATCAGATGTACGGCGGCTCTCGTGGTTCCGTTCATCGTTGTCATTGCTGACCCGGCTGGGCACCTCCTGGACAGCGTTTACCGCTATTCCCGGCACAGTCAATTCCGCGGCTCGCGAAGCGGAGCGGACACCGCGGCCGGCCAGACCCGTCGGAGCGGTATCGTCACCTCCTCCACCCGCGCCCGCTTTGCCTTGCAGAACCACAATGTTCGATGATGTTCGGCCCAGTTGGGACGCGTCTGTGGCCCCTTGGGGAGAAGGATCCGGTCGTTGGTCCGACGCCGCCTGCTGGTCAGTGCGGTTGCCCGCCTCCGTGACGCCCTGAGTCGAGGGAGTCCCCGCGCTCCATTCCTCGGGCATCGACCAGGAAAAGGTTTCCTGTGGGGCCGTGCTACTCACCGGCAGTGGTTCACGTCCATCCGTCGCCGGTATGTCCGCCAGGGTGAGTGAATCAACGGCGACCAGCCGGTTGTCGCCGTTATCGCTTTGCGCGCCTGTCCGAGTTTTTATACCGACAGCCGCGCCTGCATCGCTGATGGTTGGCACGCCCTCGACAGCTGACGGCATCTCATTCGGCGCTTGCGACGCTGAGGAATCAGTGTCGGCAACCGCTTGCGGTGCCGCCCGGCGCGGCGTGGGGCCGGAACCGCGGGATCGTATCGCGGGTGGCTCCACTGTCCGGCGACGCGCCGCCAGGAATAGTGCCAGCAGCAGAAGCAGGACAATTGCCGCCACGATCACTGCCAGACCGATATTGGCTCCCGTGACGAGAGCCACTCGCACCACCCTGCCAAAGACAAGACCCGAGTGCCATCGGTCCGCATTCGCCATTGATTCATTCAAAGGACTGTTCACTGAGTACATGGTTCTGTCTCCTCAGGCCTGCAGTCGCGTCGCTCGGCCGCGCCTTTACGAATGAGCGGCTGCGACAGTTCTGCACCGCCCCGGGCGACCTAGTGATGACGAAAATATCGCTCGGGTGGTAGTTAGCTTGACCCGAGATGGTTTCGGCATAGCATAATACAGGTTGCCCGAACGTGTCCACGCCACGCACCCCCCGCATCCTCGCAAAACTCGAGCCTTGCGTGGCCGATGAATGGAAGTGCTTTCCCTCGGTCATGCCCGGCGCCACGCGAAAGCCGTCAATCTGTTGGATACGCTCGAGGTCAGCCTCGTCAACTGCTCGATACAGCGTACAAGACCCCTCGTATGACGGCGTAGCCCCTTCTCCCGGAGGACGCAGTGAAGATACCGGCGCGGTCGTGCCAGGTCCGGCGATTGACACCGAGGTACTCCTTTGGCCCGAAACTGTATCCGTTTGACCCATGGTCAAGCCTCCCTCGCCCCCTGTATCTTCTATCTAATAGCAGCCTGGAAGAGGGGCCAAACCATTGCCAAAGGCGCTGATCGTATGCAACTTTCCTATCCTTGCGGTAACGGCGGAGGGCGTCATAGGAGATCGCTATGAGATCTCGCTGCGTACCTGGAGCGAGCATTTGGCGGCGCCCGTAAACACTGTAGACCTGGTAATTGCCGATGTCACGAATCGGCCCTACAGTCGGTCTCTGGCCACGCTGTTGTCGAAGAGTCCGGGCGCTCGCATCGTCGTATGTTCGCTCGATCAGAATGAGGTCGAGGTATACCGGGTGGGGTCCAACGGTCCAGAGATGGAAACCGAACTGGAAAGCTTACTGGCTCTTACTGCTTGAGAATGACCGCGCTTAGCCTGATCGCCTCAGGAGCCGGTGGAAGAAGGACGGGGTAGTCGCCTCCGACAGCGCCCGGGCTTCGCGCAGGGTCTGCCCGGCCAGCAAACGTGCCGGATTCTCCTTGAGCAGCAGATCCGCCTGATCGCCACCGGCAAGTTCACCAATCCGCTCATGGGTTGCCACCAGCGAGCGATTTGCGCCGGGATGATGCCGGTCGCTCGCTGCCATTTGATAGAGACCGCGACGTAACAGCTTCTCGGCGGTCCGCCGGATCGCGCTGCCGTACTCACCAAGCAGCGCCGGCGCGGTAAGCTGAAGCGCCACACCGCGCTCCACGAGGGCATCGAGACTTGAGGGATCGCGCTGCACGAACCCGTAGCGCTCTGGGTGACCCAACACGATCTGGTAGCCGGCAAGCTGCAACCGGAACACGGTGTCCTCGAGAAAGAGCGGCATCTTCTCCGACATGAGAGATACCTCGATCAAGATGGCACGCGTAGTGCCCAGACAGGCAACCGCCCCCTGTTCGAGCAGGGTAGGAAGGCTTGGGGTTAAATAAACCTCATTCCCGCAGAACAGGTCAATTCCGATATTGTTCGCCGCGATTGCCTCGCGCAACTCATCCACGCGCTCCCGTAGCATCCTAAGAGCAAGTTTGCAAGGTTTCTCCCCATCGAAATGCGGAGTCGCCACCACGGTGGTAACACCTTCGGCGGCGAACTGCCGGGCAATGTCGAGGCTCTCATCGATGTTGGCAGCACCGTCATCCACACCATAAACGATGTGATTGTGCAGGTCGATCATGCCCGTTGGTTGAGTACTCATTCCTGTTTGTCTCCTGCACGCCTGTTTCTCGGCGCGGTTCGGTCCACTCTATCCTGCCTCCATGTGCTTAACAGTACTCTGTCTCCATCCTGACCGGCGCACCCTGGGCGTGCAAAACGCCCCGCCGGGTGGCGGAGCGTTCGACGGACATGGGGGTGATGGCGGTGCCGGCCGGGGGAGCGAGGGATAGAGCGCTCCCCCAGCCGGCGGGACGGAAAGGAGAAGGACCAATGAAGGAAAATTATTGCGCCGGGCGGCGATTAACCACCCGTCGGTAATCCCCCACCTCCGCGGATTACCTGTCCATAGGCTACCCTGTTTCACGCACCGTGTCGAGCGGCAAGGGGACCCGCAACCGGCCCCTGCAGAAGTTTATGTAAATCAAAAAAAGAGCTTCCACACGCGACGTCTGGCGATTTGCCCACCGCTCACCCCGGCTGCATGGTCTCTCTGTCCACGGCGCACAGGCCCCTGTGCGCACCCATCCACATGTTCATCCACGAACTCATACACAACGCGGCGGGAGTCGTATCGAAGGCCGCTAGTAGGATACAGGTGGAGGACGCTGATGTCACGATCTAAAGGTGGCCGCCGGATGTCGCAGGTCAAACCGGGCAATCGGCAACCATCTCCCACCCTGACCATGACCGCGCATGAAATAGAACTCTTGATTAAGTTAGCCAACTACTATGAAAAGGCGATGGGTCCGACGCGGCACCTGGTACGGCTGACGGCCCCCAAAGCGGTAAAGCTAAAATACCGTTTTCTCAAAGAGGAGAGCGAGTGGCTGCGGCTGTTTGCCGAATCGGCGCGGGATCGGCTGCGAGATTCCGAAGCCGATGAGGTTCCAATCGCCTTCACCGTCCGGACCATCGTTGCTTTCTGGGGCCGCCTACTGTCCAATCTCAATTCCACCAGATCGCGTCGCCGCCTCACTCGGGATGCGGTTCAAGCCCGCGAGAGGATGGCCAGCCGGCTTCAGCAGGCCATTGTTGACCTTCGGACCACACATCCGGACCTGATCGCACAAGAAATATTGAGCAGGCGGAGCCGGGAAGTGCCCTGGATGCAGGAAGCACTTGAGAGAACTGCCGAGAACTGAAAATCCTCTACCGTCGGCTCGTCTATCCGCAGGACATGACAGGTCGATACAATACCGAGAAGATTGAGGGCTGAGGATGGTCAACTGTTAAGACCACGATCCTGTCTCGCGGATTCGGGCTGGCCGGTCTCCTACTTGGGTTCGTTGCGCTGCTCGGAATAACTCCCGCAGTTCAACCCACCAAAGAGCCGCGGCCGGCTAATTCAAGCGCTACTCGCTTTCCGATTGAGCATGTCATCATTATCGACAAGGAGAACCACTCCTTCGACAACATGTTTGGTCTGTTCCCGGGTGCTGATGGCGCCTCGCAGGCTCGCCTCTCGTCCGGTAAAGACGTGGCGCTGATCCGAACGCCGGACCGCACGCTGCTCGACGTGGGTCACGCGGGAGCCGCCGCCACGCTCGCCGTCAATAACGGACGTATGAACCGTTTTGACCTGCTGCCGGGGGCCGAGCAAAACGGCAAGATCATCGCCGACTCCCAATACCAGCGGGCCGACATTCCGGGCTACTGGCAGTATGCCCGCACCTTTGCCCTCGACGACCACTTTTTCTCAACCATCATGGGGCCAAGTTTTCCCAACCACCTGGTCATGGTCGCGGCCAGCTCGGGCGGTACGGTCGACAATCCACGCGGGCAGATCAAGCACGCTTGGGGCTGCGACGGCGGACCGCATTCCGTGGTCGAAGGCATCAGTCCCAATGGGCGGCACTTCCTCACCAAGCCGTGCTTCGATTTTCAGACGCTGCCCGACATCTTGCAACGATACCGCGTGAGCTGGAAGTACTATGCTCCGCCGCAGTACGCGTCCGGCTACGTGTGGTCCGCCCTGGACGCCGTTCGCCACATCCGGTATTCCCCTCTGTGGCAGTCCAACGTCGTTCGAGATACCAGCTTTATCTCCGATATTCAGCAGGGAAAGCTTCCAGCAGTCAGTTGGCTGGTGACAAACGCCGCCTTTAGCGATCATCCACCTGCCTCCATTTGCCTGGGAGAGCAGTGGACAGTACGGCAGATCAACGCAGTCATGAAAAGTGGCTATTGGAAGAACACGGTCATTTTCCTCATGTGGGACGACTTTGGCGGTTTCTTCGACCATGTGGCTCCTCCCCATCTCGATTACATCAGTCTCGGTCCACGGGTGCCGAACATTGTCATCTCCCCCTACGCACGGCCTCATTTGGTAGACCACACTCCCCTCGAATTCGACTCCGTCCTGCGTTTTATCGAGGACGACTTTCGCCTTCCCGCGCTGAACAATCGCGATGGCTCCGCTACGTCGGTTCGATCATCGTTGGACTTCCATCAGCAACCACTCCCTCCACTCCTCCTGCAACCGAGAACGTGCCCCAAAAGCGCCTACCGCACCATTACCCCGCTTACCGGGCAGATCGTCCGGCTTCATACCGACAATGGATTGCACACCCTGGTACTGCGAATTCAAGGCAACACACTGCTTACCGTACTCTTCGGGCCGTCCTATGCGCTTGACAGTAATAATGGCGATCGCTTGTCGTTCAGTCAACTCAGTCCTGGCGACACAGTCATCACCGGGGCCACGCCGGACCCCCAGCGTGCCCTCGTCTATACAGCGTTTAGTTTGCGTGACCAATCAATCGTGCGCATACAAGATCGCAGCGCTATGCTCAATAACATTAGCCAGGATGGATCGTTTGTGAATGCGTCACTCGGCCGCGCTACGGTGGTCGTCAATCTTGGAAAAGATACTCGCATTATTCGCTCAAACGGCACCAGTGGGAGCCGCACCGACCTGGTCGGTGACCAGGCGGTGTTAGTGACGGGGTTGCTCGACACGCACACCATGGTCGTCGTGGAAGCCACCCAGATCCGCCTGATGGCCGGGTCCACGTCTCGTCTGAGCCTGAGACTGTCTCACTCCACCCGGAGACCCGGTTCCAAACAAACAGTGAATATAACCGGACCACCGGCAACTATTTCTCGCGTGGAGATCCGCTATCCAAATGGCGTGTCTTACCACATGTATATGCACACTGACGCCGCGCGGCAAGCGCGCTACTCCTTTGCAGTGCCCGCCCGAGCAAATACCGCAGTCCTATCCAGAACCAACGTCAAAGTGTTGACCGATCGCAGCAGCGCGTCGGCATCGTTTTCTATCGAACGGCTGCCACTGGAGTTGTATATACGTCATACTGCCGTGAAGCGAGGCGCAGGCCAATCGGTCAGTCTTTACGGATATGCCAGAGCAAGCGTAGTTCTCACGATTCTGTACTCAAATGGTCACTACTTCACGCACGTGGCCCACCTCGATTCCCACGGTAGGGGCAGCTACACGTTCCACCTGCCGTCCTCGCTCCATCCCACGGCTGGCTCGGTAACAGTCCAGGCATTCGCCTCCCGCTCGACAGGGACAGCCGCGGCCGTGGCGCGCTTCACCTACTCTTGATATCCAGGTTCCAAGTATGTCGCAGCCCGGCGCCATTTTGACGTTGGAGCGAGCAAGAACGGTGGCCGTCATCTAAGATAGGAAGGCGGCGTACACAGCGCTGGTTTTTTTGGCCCACGGGCTGCAACAGTTTCGAACGGAGGAAGTCCCCTGATGCGAGAAGTTTCCACGAAGGCGCCTACCAAGGATTCTGGCTGGCTGGTAGAGCGCGCGTTAACGGTCATGGTCGTAGTGGTGCCATTCCTGGCAACTGTATTTGCCATAGTGAAGCTCTGGCAACGCGAGGTCGTCGCGGTTGATATCGTCATGATGATCGGCATGTATATTCTGACCGGCCTCGGTATCACCATTGGCTTCCACCGCTTTGCGACTCATCGAAGCTTCAAAAGTAACCGGATCGTGGAATTTGTTCTGCTCGCGCTGGGCTCCATGGCGGTCGAAGGGGATGTGATCCAGTGGGTGGCGGATCATTGGAAGCACCACAAATTCTCTGACCGTCCGGGCGACCCCCACAGCCCACTTGAGGGCCTGGCTCACTCCCACATTGGCTGGTTCTTCCAGGGCAATCGGGGTGTGCCGGAAGTCGACGCACGCCACCTCTTGAAAGACCCAATGGCTCGTTTTATGAGCAAGACCTTCGTTCTCTGGGCGACAATAGGTATTGCCGCGCCGTTCCTGATAGACGGGTGGCGGGGAGTCTTATGGGGAGGACTGGTCCGAGTTTTCCTGACACATCATCTGACTTGGTCCGTGAACTCTATCTGCCACAGCTTTGGCCGACGCGCGTTTGAGACGCCCGATCAGAGCCACAATCAGTGGATCGTGGGGCTGTTCGGTCTGGGCGAAGGGTGGCACAACAATCATCACGCCTTCCCGGAGTCGGCCTTTCACGGCATGGAGTGGTATCAGATCGATCTGTCCGGCTACGTGATTCATGCCCTCGAAAAGCTCAAGCTCATTCGCGACGTACGCCGCGTGTCGTTCGAGCGTATGCAGAAAAAGCGTATCGCCTGATCAACGAGCACCGGCGCAAGCCAGGGCGCAGCGCGGCGTTTTTCGCCGCTTCCCTCGTTTTGGGCGGCCTAACGCTGGCGATGGGACACTCCGCGGTTGCTCAACGTAGCCGTCCGCAGGGGGAGTCCCATCATGCGCGTTACCCGATTACCCACGTGGTGATCATCGACAAGGAAAACCACAGCTTCGACAACATCTTTGGACGCCTGCCCGGCGTCGACGGTACCACCGAGGCGATTACGTCGAGCGGCGCCCTGGTCGACCTGGCGCACACTCCGGACCACACGCTGCTCGATATCGCTCATGCGGGCGATGCAGCGACCTTCGCCGTTAACCAGGGGCACATGGATCGCTTCGGCGATCTTGCCGGCGCCCTTCAGGACGGCCTCAACATTGCCGATTCCCAGTATCGAGCGTCGGACATACCAAATTACTGGAGATACGCCCGGCACTTCACGGTTGATGACCACTTCTTCTCGACCATCATGGGGCCAAGCTTCCCCAACCACCTGGTAACCATTGCCGCCAGTTCATACAACACCATCGACAATCCGCGCGGGCAAACTCACCACGCCTGGGGATGCGACGGCGGCCCTTATTCCGTGGTCGATGCCATCGACCCAGCGACCGGTCGCCACTATCTCACCAAACCCTGCTTCGACATTCCGACGCTGGCCGACACCATGGGCAGCGCGCACGTGTCATGGAAGTACTATGCGCCCGGCCTGTACCGCTCCGGCTACGTGTGGTCGGCATTCGACGCCATTCGCCACATTCGCTACTCAAATGTGTGGAAGACCAACGTAGTCCCCGAGACCTCATTCACCACAGATGTCAAAACAGGAAAGCTACCAGCCGTTAGCTGGCTGGTGACCTCAGAGGACCAGAGTGAGCACCCGCCCTATAGCATGTGTGTGGGCGAAAACTGGTCGGTCGAGCAGATCAACGCCGTCGCGCGCAGCAAGTACTGGAAGAACACCTTGATCATTCTGACTTGGGATGACTTCGGCGGGTTTTACGATCACGTGGCGCCGCCAGTACGCGATGCCATCAGCCTTGGTCCGCGAGTACCAACGGTTATGATCTCAGCCTTCGCCCGGCCCCATTATGTCGACCATCATGTATTGGAGTTCGACTCGATTCTCCACTTCATTGAGGCCGACTTCTCTCTGCCGTCTCTCACGCGGCGAGACAGGACAGCTCCCTCCATCACCACCTCTCTGAACCTGTCGCAGCGCCCGCTGTCGCCCCTCGTTCTCAAGACTCGAACCTGCCCGGCAAGCGCACGAAAACTTCATCTTGCCGTCAACGGCATCTTCCTGAAGCTCAACGTACATCCCTACGGCAAAGAGATGCTGGTTCGTTTGAAAGGGGGCAGCATCGCGACGTTGTTGATTGGCCCCTCGGTGTCGTACCGAATGGAACGGAGCGTGCCGGTGCGGCTCCAGGACTTCCGGCCGGGAGACCGCATTTTCGCCACCGCCCGACCCGACCCCGACCGTGCGCTGGTCTACGCGGCTGGTATCTTACGCGATCACGACTTACACACATTCAAGATTCAGGAGGGGCTGATCAACAACGTAGGGGAACAGGGCACTACACTTACCGTACAGTTCGGTACCCGACAGCTCCTGGTGGATATCACACCACAGACCATCATTCTTCTCCGCGGCGGCGCCAAGGGATCGGCAGCGGACTTCAAAACCGGCGACAGCATTAAAGTCACCGGCGTTGAGAATCGCCAGGCGGCGGAAATTACCAACGCCTACCAGGTACAACTAACCACGGCAGGGGATCCATCACAGCCCCATCCCTGATCTGTCGCACCCGATCCCACCTTGACGGGGGCGGGCTATCTGCCGGACCTATGGCAAAGCGCCAGCTGCTTCCAGCACGATATAGATCAAGAAGATGACAGCAATTGTCAGACCAGTACCGAATCCGAGCAGGAGCACGCGCAGTTCTTCAGCCTGACGAGCGCCAAGATCGAATCCCGCCTCGTCGGAGTCCTGCTGAGCGGGAGGCGTGCTCGCCAGTGCTTGACCCACCGCCGCTCCTACTCCCTGGTCAGTGTCCGCGTGCAACGTGACCTCCAACAGCTCTGTGTGAGCCGTGCTTTCGCGTCATGATACCGTATGCTCGGTACATCGCGCATGACCCATGCCGCGCCTTGAGGAGGCTCGGAATGCGTACGCTCGGGACGGGCAAGTTGCTCGGCGAGTCGAACTGGTCGGCTTGAGTCAGACCATGGTACAGGCGCTCTGCTCCTCAAGCAACGGCAGATACAGTTTGTGTAGGTAGTCCAGTAGCATGCGGCGTGCGCTGTAGCGGCTCAGGGTAATAATCATGCTTTTCTTCATCCGCGCCGTCCACTCGTCTGAGACACCGTTCGCGTCGCGCTGGTAAAAGGCAGGAACGATGCCTTCCTCCAGAAACTGGTAGAGTTCCTGTGCGTCAGCTTCGTCGTCGCTGCCGGCGATGCCCCAGCCGACATCCCACCAATCGACCTCATCGGCCCAGCCGTCACGGACCGTGAGTTGCAGGCCGCCGTTGTCGCTCGACTTCATTCCGCTGGTGCCGCTGGCCTCGAGCGGCTTGCGCGGGGTATTCACCCAGACGTCGGCGCCCAGGGTCAGATAGCGACCGATCTCCTCGTCGTAGTCCGGAACAAACGCGACGTGCGGTGAGACGCGTCGGTCGGCGCGGAGTCGGTCGAGCAAGTGTCGCAACACCTGCTTGCCGCCCTCGTCGCGGGGATGAGCCTTCCCGGCAATCACGATCTGGACCGGCCGCTCTGGATCATCCAGCACATGCCCCAGTCGTTCGAGATCGGTCGCCATCAAAAAGGCTCGCTTATACTCGGCGAAACGCCGCGCCCACACCAACGTGAGCGTGTGCGGGTCGAGTTGCACCTCGTCCTGGCAGCGATTCACAAAGCCGACCATCGACATCCGCTGGACATCGCGTGCCAGCGCTAGCGCACTGCTCGGGATGCTATGAATTGCCTCCCAGCTCGGCTCGTCGCTCTGCCAGTCAGGAACGTACTGATTCAGCAAGGCTCGGATGTCGGGACCGAGCCAGGTGGGTGCATGCACCCCGTTGGTCACCGCCTCGACCTCGTAGCCCGGCCACGCGCTGGGAATGACCCTGGCATGCAGTTCGCTGACCGCATTGGCCTTGCCGGACATCTGGAAGGCCAGGAGGGCCATCGAAAAGTTACCGTGGGGATCGGTCGCTAATCCCATAAGATGGTCGATCCCGATGCCGCGACTCTCCGCATAGGCGCCGAGACAGCGGACCACCAACTCGTACGAAAATACGTCATTTCCGGCGGGCACCACGGTGTGGTTGGTGTACACAACGCGCGGCCGGGTTCGGTGCAAGGCGGTGGAAAAATCGGTTTCCTCCAGCGCGTCAGCCAGCAGCTCCAGTCCGAGGAAGGCGGCGTGTCCCTCGTTCATACTGTAAATCGACGGCTCGACGTCCAACGCTCGCAACGCACGCACGCCTCCAATGCCGAGAACGATCTCCTGTTTTATCCGGGTTTCCTGATCGCCACCATACAGGTTGGCGGTGATCTCACGATCCTCCACATGCTCGTTCTCAGGTACATCGGAGTCCAGCAGGTACAGAGGCACGCGCCCGACCTGCAGCTTCCAGACGCAGGCCGAGATCGTTCTATCTCCTATGGGCACAACGACCACAACCTCATGACCGTGCCGATCCACCGCTCGTTCGATTCCCAGCTTGGCGGGATCGAGCGGTTGGTAGTACTCGGTCTGGTAACGTGACTGGTCGAGTCGCTGATGAAAGAAGCCCCGCCGATACATGAGCCCCACAGCCACGAAGGGAAGGCCCAGGTCGCTGGCCTCTTTCACCATGTCGCCGGCCAGCATGCCCAGGCCGCCAGAGTAGATTTGAAGCCAGTTGGCCAGACCAAATTCCATGCAGAGGTAGGCTACCGGGCTCTGCGGCAGCACCTTCAGCCGCGCGTCGTCCCGCACCGTGCGCTCGAACCAGGTTTCGGCTGTCAGATAGCGTGTCAGCTGCTGTACGGCGGCCTGCAGGCGCCCGGCCTCCACATCATCCGCGAATAACTCCTGTAACCCTGTGGCGCCCAGAGTTCGGGCGGCCTGTAAGGGGCTGGCAGCCGGATCGCCTGCTGCTGCCACCAGGCGATCCAGCACCGATCGTCCGCCATTCCACTGTGCTGCCAGATTGCCCGCAACGGCCTCGGCCTGCTGCGGGACACTACTTTTGTCCACTTTCTGTGCTCCTTGTCCATGTGCGCATCAGGCGCACCTGTGCAAAACACACAAAGTCAGCATATCAGGAGAGGGGAGCAGCGGCCGTACCGGGCCTATCGAACAAAGAGCGCGATATCGCGGGCCCTTTGGCAGGGCACAGGCGTGTCGACAGTGGATCTCGGTTGCACCTGGGTCTCAGTGATACGACGATGGCCGTGTGTAGTCGATGGCCACCACCGGGTGATTGAGCCAACCCGCCAGCACATACCAACTGCTCACCGGCGTGCCCGCGTATGAACAGTCCGCCGTGAGCGTTCGGTGGAGCGAAAGTTGAAACGGCTCGGCAAAGGAGGGCAGCCCCGCAGGGAGATCACTCTTCCCGCACAGATACGAGCCCAAATAATAGAGGTATCCCTTCATGTGTGTTGGGGGACGGATCGTCGCCGTCACCTGGTCTGCAACAGCAGCATGGAGTATCACCCGGGGCCCGCGCTCCGTCACCAGCCGAACCGTCACGATTGGTGTCTGCACCGTAAAGTAGTCAGATCCCTTTTGCACCTGCACGACGCCCTGCACGCGATCCGCGCGCAAGACCAAGAACACCCGTTGGCTCATGCTGTGGCGCGGCGCAACGGTCAATGGGGACAACCCTGGACCCAGCGGCGTCTCTCTGCGATCGCTTGCATATAGGATCTGGCCACTCGTGTCCCGCACGACCGCGCCAAGGCTGTACTGACCGCAGCAGAACATCCCCTGGCCCGATATCTGCACGTCCTGTTGCGACAGGTTCCGCAGGGTGACCACGACTCGCACCAGCGCATTCCGGGGATAGACGCGTCTCGGCACCATCAGGGTCAGTTTTACGCCATGGGAAACCGTGCTGATCACCGTCTTCTGCCCCGGGGGAGTTGCTGCTGATGTCGTGGACACCGCGGTCAAGAGCATCGCAGCGAACACGGCGAGTCGGGGGATCATAGCGCCTCCTGGATAAAGATTGTGAAACTGTTGGCCCACCGGGCCACTGTCCGGAAGGCTGTCAGGGAAATGATGGTACCCGCTATCTCAGCTCAGTTGCGCGAAGCCGATTGCCGAGTAGCCAGCAGCAAGAACCCACACCTTCCCGTCACTCGTCATGGTAACGTCCGTGAGGTCGGGGAATAAGCATGCGGTACCTCCTGCCAGCGCCCGCTCCGGGGCTGGTCTAGCCACGACTTCACCCCCGGCCGGCGGGGCGCTCACGATACCCCGACCAGATCATGGACCGATGACACTCGATGGATCGGTATACCCGGAATCCCCGGCAAATTGGCAACATCCCACACGGGTTGCACCAGGAGAAACACCACCGCGTGCCCGGAGCGCTTGAGCTGCAGCAGCGCGGCGCTGATCTGGTCGTCCAGCCGGCCGCTGATGACCAGGACGGTGGCGCCAAGGGCTAGAGTCATGCTGTTGAGGTGGAGAAGTTGCAGCAGACCGTCTCCCAAGGCGCCCTGCACCCGAGCGAGTACCTCCAGGATGGCGATCAGGTGGGACGACTCGGCGCGAGGCGCTAGTTCAATTTGCCGTATATTCCCATAGAGGCCATCCAGGGCCTGGGTGGCGATTCCGGCCGCCAGCCGTTCGCGGGAGATCATGTGGTGGGCGAGCGAGGCCGCCGCCACGACCGCCAGCTCCATGGCGGCATGTCTTTGCGACAGGGATAGCCCTTGAAATCCAGGTCCAGGCAGATCAGCGTCTCGCGTGATATCGCCGGTTCATACTGCTTCACCACCAGCTGTCCGGTCCGCGCGGTCGCGGTCCAGTGAATGCTTCGCAGTGAACCGCCGGATTGGTAATCGCGCACGCCTCGCACCCGGCTGAGATCCTGGAACAGCGCCATGCGGGAGGGAAGGGTGATCAGCGAGGAACTGCTGGGCAAGCTCAGGCGCTCCAGCGGCGCCACCTGAGGATACACAATGAGCCGGCTGGGGTCCTGCAGATGGAGCACGCGGTTGTCGAGTCCCAGGAGATCGCCAGCCATGGCCCGCAGCGGTCCCAACTGGTAATACCCCCGGCTCCGACAGTGCACGATGTAGCTAAAGTCCCGGCGCTGCCGCGGCCCCAGGCCCAGCACGTGCACCGGGCGCTGCTCACCGGCGAGCCCCGCCGGCACCTCTTCCTCGATCTCCAGCCAGGTCACGGGCAGGTACCCGGTGTTTTCCAGGCGGAGTTGCACTATCACCTCTTCGCCGGCAAAGGCGCGATCGACAAAGCGCCGCTGCACCCGCAGGCCCCGCGTGGCCCCCCGCGACCATCCTCGAGAGATCACGAAGGCTGCCGCCAGAAAGGTCAGGACGGCGAACGAGATGTTCAACTGCGCCTGCAGCAGCAGGGCAAACAGAGCGAAGAGCAGTAGGAGCAGCGAGACCACGTACTCCACGGTGGCCTCTCCTCTATCCTGTTTCGCCGATATCCAGCGCCATGCTCTCCAGGATCTCGGCCACGATCACCGTCGCGTCCCTTCCCCGCAGTTGGCTCTCCGGCCGCACCATCAGCCGGTGTGGCAGGGTCAAGGGCGCCATCTCCTTGACATCGTCCGGCGTAACGTAGTCCCGCCCCCGGATCGCCGCCAGCGCCTGCGCGCTTTTGTACAGCGCCAGCGAGCCACGCGGACTGGCCCCCACCGAAATGTCCGGATGGCTCCGCGTCACCCGCACAATATCCAGTATGTAGCGCTCCAGCGACTCCTCCACGTGTACCTCGCTCACCGCCTCATAGAGCGCGGGCAGCTGAGCGGAGTCCACCACTGTGCCGATAGCGTCGATGGGATGGCTCCGGCGCAGGTTGCGCAGCAACTGCATCTCCTCCACTTCGGCCGGATAGCCCAGCGACATGCGGATCAGGAAGCGGTCGAGCTGCGCTTCGGGCAGGGGGAAGGTGCCCTCGTACTCCACCGGATTCTGGGTGGCCAGCACCAGAAAGGGGTCGGGCAACTGATGGGTCACGCCGTCCACCGTCACCTGCTGCTCCTGCATAGCCTCCAGCAACGCTGCCTGGGTACGGGGCGTGGCTCGGTTGATCTCGTCGGCCAGCAGAATGTTCACCAGCACCGGGCCGGCTCGGAACTCGAAGCCGCCGGTCTGCTGGTTGTAGATAGAGAGGCCGGTGATGTCGTTGGGCAGCAGGTCGGGGGTACACTGCACACGATTGAAGGAGAGGCCCATGGTCGCGGCGGCGGACCGAGCCAGCATGGTCTTCCCAGTACCCGGCACATCCTCCAGCAGCACATGGCCGCGACAGAGCAGCGCGGCTAGCAGATGCTCGATCTGTTGTCGCTTGCCGATGATGACCGTTTCGATGTTGTCTGCGACACGCGCGGCAAAATCCGCAACGTCTGCGGGCCTTGTCGGATCATTCATCGAGGATCGGTCCTGTCACGTGGTTTACGGCCGGTAGCGATCATCACGGACCCCCTTGAGAACACTCCTACAAAGGCACAACGCCGAAAGGGTCGAAAGTGTCACATGGGAGGTTCCAGAGGTATAAGCCCGTGAGATTCCGTACTCGTCGGTCTTACAGAATGGACCAACGTGGCAATTCCGGTTCTGCAGTGCCCGTCCCTGGCCCGAAGACGCGTTCCGTCAATTCGTGCCGAGTCTGGGTTGTGAGAATTCGATAGCGGCTGATTGTCGCCTGAATTGACCTCCACGCGTAGACGACGACGAGGACAATGGTGGCCACGATGGCAGCTAGAAGGGTGATCGTTGCCCCACCGCCCACATTTGCCGCTTCTCGAAGATCAACAGCGACGAAGAAGACCGTGGCCATCTCACCGAATGCAGCCCAAAGTGTTACAGCACAACTCATCGCGAAGTCCCATACGAAACCCTGATATTCATACTGGGCCGGAGGGTCGGTCTTGACCTCTTGAAGGAAAGCGTTGTATGGCAGCGGAGCCACGAAGAGGAGCAGCAAGGATACAAGACTGAGGGATCCGATATCTGCTCTACACCCCCAGCGGCTTCTCGCCCGGGTCTTGCGGCTCTGGGCCCAGCTCATGCCCCCCCGGCGGATGCCAACGCAGGTCGGGAACGCGTGCCGCGCGGGCCTCGTCCAGGCGGCCGATGACCGTGCTGCTGGGCGCACCCGTCACCAGCTCGGGAGTTTCTTCGGCCTCGCGGGCAATGGAGCGCATGGCGTCGATAAAGGTATCCAGGGTGTCCTTGTTCTCCGTCTCCGTCGGCTCAATCATCATGGCCTCGTCGACGATCAGCGGAAAGTAGACGGTGGGCGGATGGAAGCCGTAATCCATGAGACGCTTGGCGATGTCCATGGTTCGCACCCCATGCTTCTTTTGCCGTTTGCCAGACAGCACGCACTCATGCATATTCGGCCCGGGATACGCCTCGTCGTAGAGGTCGTTGAGGCTGGCGCGCAGGTAGTTGGCGCTAAGGACGGCGTCGCGGCTCACCTGCGTCAGTCCGTCGCTGCCCATGCGACTCATGTAGGTAAAGGCGCGGACCAACATCCCAAAATTGCCATAGAAGCTACGAATCTTGCCGATTGAGTGCGGACGCTTGTAGTCCAGAACATAGTGCTCGTTGCGCCGAGCGACCGTGGGAACCGGCAGATAGGGAGCCAACACCTCTTTCACGCCAACCGGGCCGGCGCCGGGGCCACCGCCGCCGTGCGGCGTGGTAAAGGTCTTGTGCAGGTTGATGTGGACCACGTCGAAGCCCATATCTCCGGGTCTGGCCACGCCCATGATGGCGTTCAAATTGGCGCCGTCGTAGTACATCATGCCGCCCGCCTCATGCACCACCCGCGACATTTCCTGCACCTGTTCGTCGAACAGGCCCAGCGTGCTGGGGTTGGTCAGCATGAACGCCGCGGTGTTCTCGTTGACCAGCGTCCTCAGTTCAGCGAGATCAACCCTGCCGCGCTGGTCGGAGTGGACGGTAATTAGCTTGTAGCCGACCGTCGCGGCGGTCGCGGGGTTGGTGCCATGGGAGGAATCGGGGGCGATGACCTCGTTGCGGTGGCCCTCGCCACGCGCTCGGTGGTAGGCCTGGATCATAAGCAGACCGGTAAGCTCGCCGTGCGCTCCGGCCGCGGGCTGCAGCGTGAAGGCATCCATACCCGCGATGGCACAGAGCTTGTGTTGCAACTCGTCCATCAGATGCAGCGCGCCCTGCACTGTCGCCTCCGGTTGATAGGGATGGATCGAGGCCCAGCCGGGTTGACTGACCAACGCTTCATTAATCTTGGGGTTGTACTTCATGGTGCAGGAGCCGAGTGGATAGAAACCGCTGTCGATGCTGTAGTTCAGCGTGGAGAGATGCGTGAAGTGCCGCACCACATCGGGCTCCGAAAGCTCCGGCAGCTCGGCCGGTTTGTCCCGCAGGTACTCCCGCGGAATCAGGTCGCCGATCGCCTGCTCCGGCACATCACAGACCGGCAAGGAGTAGCCCTTGCGCCCCGGCGAGCTGAGTTCGAAGACCAACGGCTCGCTCACAATGCGCCTCCCACCACGCCGGCGTGCTCTTTGGGCTGGGATCGGAGCTGCGGCGCCGGCTGTAACTCTTGCAGCGCGGCGACCAAATCGTCGATCTCCCGACGAGTGGTCAGCTCTGTACAGGCCAGCAGCAGACAATCCTCTCGGGTCGGGTCGAACCGGCCCAGGTCCAGGCCACCCACGATGCCACTGCCACTCATCAGGTGTCGATTCACCTCCGCTGCCGGCACCGGCGTGCGCACCACGAACTCATTGAAGAACGGTGCGTCATAGGCCGGCGAGAAGCCGGGGATTCCGGCGATTGAGCGGGCCGCGTAGTGGGCCTTTTGCAGACAGAGATCGGCCGTCTCCCGCACGCCTTCCTTTCCCAGGAGGGAGAGATGAACGGTCGCCGCCAGCGCCATCAGAGCCTGGTTGGTACAGATATTGGAGGTCGCTTTCTCTCGTCGGATGTGCTGCTCCCTGGCCTGCAGCGTCAACACATACCCTTTGCGCCCCTGGTTGTCGACCGTTCCGCCCGCGATACGGCCGGGTAAGCGACGCTCGAGCCCTGCCCGAACCGCGATCAAACCCAGATATGGGCCGCCATACATCATCGGAATGCCGAACGGCTGGCCGCAGCCCACCGCGATGTCGGCCCCGTACTGTCCAGGCGGCGCCAACAGTGCCAGCGAAAGTGGATTGTTGACCGCGATAAACAGCGCGCCACTCTCGTGGGCCAGCGCAGTCAGCTCGGCCATCGGCTCGATAGCGCCCCAGAAGTTGGGAGATTGCACCACGACGCCGGCCACCGACTCATCAATGACCGTGCAAAAACTAGCGGCATCAGCCACCCACTCCTCAGCCACTTCGACCAATTCGAACCCCTGCGCATTCATGTAGGTGTACAGCACCTGGCGGTACTCTGGGTGAATGCCTCCCGCGACCACGATTTTATCGCGGCGCGTCTGATTGATCGCGATGGTGCTCGCCTCAACCACCGCCGTGGCCGCCTCATAGAGGGAGGCATTGGACACGTCCAGACCGGTCAGTTCGGCGATCATGGTCTGGAACTCATAGATCACTTGCAGCGTTCCCTGGCTAATCTCCGGCTGGTAAGGCGTGTACGCGGTATAAAACTCGGAGCGTCCGGTAATGGCGGACACGGCGCTGGGGATGTAGTGGTGGTACGAGCCGCCACCCAGGAAGGAGGGACGATGCTCTAGATCTAAATTCTCGCCGGCAAGGGACTGAACGAGACGTGCCACCTCCATCTCGCTGATCCCCGGATCAATCTCAGGCGGCCCGCTCCTCAGGCCTTCCGGGATGTTTGCGAAGAGATCGTCAACGCTCTGCACGCCGATGGCCTGCAGCATCTGCTCCCGCTCGGCCGCCGTGTGGGGAAGATAGGACATCAATGGCGCTCTGTGGTACTTCGCTCGTACGCCGCGGCATCGAGTAACGAATCATAATCGGCGGGGTTGTCCGGTCGCAGTCGGACGATCCACCCCTCGCCATAGGGATCCTCATTGACTAGCCCCGGATTCTGATCAAGGGCATCGTTGGCCGCAACGATCTCGCCCGAGATCGGACAGTTGAGGTCCGACACAGCCTTCACCGACTCGATCTCACCGAAGGGAACGCCGGCAGCATAGTGACTGCCGGCCGCCGGGAGTTGCAGATAGACCACATCGCCCAGCTGCTCGGCTGCATACGAGGTAACGCCAGTGACCACCTCATCCCCCTCACGGCGAATCCACTCGTCAGACTCGGTGTAGCGCAGATCTGATGGAAAGTCTCCTGCCACGGTTACGCTCCCTCTCGTTTGTACATTGGCTTGCGCACAATCTGTGCGGGGTGTTCATGGGCGCGGATCGCGACCTGAATGTCGGCGCCGATTTTGGCATGAGTCGTCTCGACATAGCCGAGACCGATCCCGTGCTCAAAAGACGGCGAAAAGGTACCGCTGGTCAGCTCACCCACCGGCTGGCCCTCGGCGCAAATCGAGGAGTGCTGACGCGGAATCCCCCGATCGCGCATATCAATCGCAACCATGCGCCGCTTCACCCCATCGGCCTTGATCCGCTCGAGCACCTCGCGCGCCACAAAGTCATGCTCACCGAACTTTACCGTCCACCCCAACCCGGCCTCGAGCGGGTTGGTCGTTTGGTCGATGTCGTTGCCGTACAGCATGTAGCCGGCTTCCAGCCGCAGCGTATCGCGCGCCCCCAGGCCAATCAACTTGAGTCCCTCCGGTGTCCCTCGCTCCACAATCATCTGCCACACCGCGGGCGCGTCGACATCCTGTACATATAGCTCGAAGCCGTCTTCACCGGTGTATCCGGTCCGCGAGAGGATCGCGTTCTTGCCCGCGAAGGCGCCGGTCGTGAAGTGGTAGTACGCGATATCGGTGAGCTGTGCGTCCGTGAACTGCTGCAGAAACGCCTCGGCCTTCGGCCCTTGCACCGCGATCAGCGCCGTCCGGTCGCTGATATCCTCAACCTGAACATCGCCTGAAGCATTGCTCTGAATCCAGGCCATGTCCGCTTCGATGCCGGACGCGTTCACCACCAGCATCAGGTGATCCGGGAAGCGATAGACCAACAGATCGTCTGCGATGCCGCCATCGCGATAGCACATCGGTGTATAGCGAACCTGGTGCTCACCAAGTCCACGAATGTCGTTCGTCACCAGGTGGTCAATCGCGCTGAGAGCATCTGCACCCGTGACTCGGAACTCGCCCATATGGGACAGATCGAAGACCCCTATCCCAGTTCGTACCGCGCGGTGCTCGTCGATGATGCCTGAATACTGAACCGGCATATTGAAACCCGCAAAGGGAACCATGCGGGCCTTGGCCTTGACGTGCTCGTCATACAGCGGTGTTTTCTTCTCCAACCCTTCGTCCTCCACAGATTCCGTGTAACACTGCGCAGGCCATAGCTGGAGCCGAATCTGCTGCTTATTGTATCAAAGGGCCCCGTCGGACCTTGGAAGCACTGGGAGGCAACGAATCTGCACAAAGCAACCATCGGTTCCCGGACACGAGGTCAATGAACGACTCCAACCCGGCTCATCTCCGAGTCTACGGTTTCGGCGTCGTCGTCAGTACTGGTGTCGCCGCCACCGTTCCCGTCGTCACCGCTGGCGTCGTCGTTACCGTTGCAGTGGTCCCCGGCGAAGGGATAGGCGGCGGTGTTCCGGACGGGGTGGCGATCGGCGTTGGCGTCACGGTTGGCAGACGAGGGATCGACAACCACAACGCCGTGGGGTCCGCCATGTCGCCACAGGCGGTCATGGAGCGGATCGCGATCTGATAGGTTGCCCCAGGCTTCGGATTGCTAAGTGTCACGTTAGTGGCCGTCTGTGTCTGGTGGTAGACCACGATATCTTTCTTGCCATGATGAGTAACGGTCACGTCGTATGTCGTCGCGTTGAGTGCCTTGTTCCAGGACCAGGTGACGGCCGAGTTGGTAACGCTGGAGACCCGGATGCGGTCTACGGATCGGGTCATGGCACACGGTTCAATCGCCAGCGCCATGTTTCCGAAGTCGCCCCAACCGCGATTGAAGTCTCGCCAGAAGTAGCGGACCAGCTTGCCGTTCCAGGGATCGTTGCCCAGCACCGTTAACCGGTCGTAGCCGACGAGTAAGATGGCATGCTCGTGTGGCACTAGGAAAAACTGTATACCATTGTGCTGCACTAAACGTGGTTTCGCGGGCTGCAGCGAGTACGGAACCCAGGTCACCACCGGCCAACCCTTGTCCAGGTAGGATCGCAAAACCCTGTCGGTGCTGTAAAGGAGCACATCGCTGCGATAGCCATAGCCGAGTAACGCCTGGCTAACGGGAGCTGCATACACGCCGTAATCAACCAGCGAGGTTCCCTGCTGTCCGTTTGCATTGCCCCGGAAACCGATATTCGGATTGGGATCACGCGGCATTGCCGCCATGATTTGTGCCTCCGTTACCTGCCCCCGCGTGCCCATGCTGGCCGCGGCGGACTCACACGTCAACGAGTGTTGCTGGCGCAAGAGAGGGAAGCCGGAGAGCAGCAACGGCCCCGACTGCGCGGAGGTAGCGCCGGGCACAGCGTTTAGGGCCGTGGCCAGCGTGAGGACGATAAGAGCGCGGAAAAGAGAATAACGGAAACGCATAAGACGCCGTAGCATAGCATGGTGGTGCGGATTCCGCCACCCCTCGGCAGCAGAAAGGAACGAATAGCATGGCTGAACTCGAAGAGGGCGACGAGGCCCCGGACTTTACTCTACCCAGCTCCGCCGGAGGCACAGTCTCTCTCCAGTCCCTCCGCGGCAAGGAGGTGGTGCTGTACTTTTACCCCAAGGACGATACACCGGGGTGCACCACGGAGGCATGCGCCTTCCGCGATGCGCATCCTCAATTAGGCGGCGCCAACGCGGTGGTGCTGGGAGTCAGTCCAGATGCGATTGACTCACACGGCCGTTTTATCGAGAAGTACAGCCTGCCGTTCCCTTTGCTGTCCGACACCGAACACCAGGTCGCGGAGGCCTACGGGGCATGGACCGAGAAGAGGATGTATGGCCGCACGTACATGGGCGTCGATCGCAGCACCTTCTTAATCGGCACTGATGGAACGATCAAGAAAATCTGGCGCAAGGTCAGGGCCGACGGGCACGCTGGTGAAGTCTTGAGCGTCTTGGACTCGGTGCCCTGAGGCTACCCGAATAACGCGCTCTGTCAGAACGACGGGGCCGACCGGCGCCACGCGACGGTGACGTCAGCGTAGGGCAGCGGCTGTGACAAGGCCGAAAGGAGTCAGGCAGTCGAGGTTCCCTTTAATAAAGCTTGTTCGCAACGTACAGCTGCAGATGTTCGGCATCCATAAAAAGTTATTGGCCGAACTGGAGACCGACCGGGACGCGCCAACCGACGTGGCAACGACCGCGCGGAGGGAAATCCGGACTGCTCGCAGCATGGCATACCCTCGGGCTCACCGTCCGCCGGACCACTGGGCGCTGAGTTGAACGGCAAGGCTGAGATCGAGGCATCGGTACGCGGCGCCCTGTCTTTCCCTCCCCGGCGGCTGCTCAGCTCAGCCGGCAGGCACGATTGACAATTCAAGCACTACCGGGCTCCCGTCAGGAGGTGATGAAATCGGTAACGCCGACACCGGGTGCCTGGAATTTTCGCGACTCCTTGGGGGGCATCCTCGCGGCGGTCGTGACGACTGATGGGCAGATCAGAAGGGCACCTGTTCTTGAAAAGCTCGGTCCCCTTCGAACGTAGATATTGAGCACAGTACAGTATTGAACAGAACGTTTTGGGCACGAATCATGCAACGTCCAGAGTCGTGGTAGTTTACTGACAGATGCAGAATGAGAAACGAGGGAAGATATGCCTGATCGACAACGGAGACATTCTCTGGCCCAAGCGGCCATGGCGACGGTGATCGCCGGCTCCATGGTGGGCGCGTTTGCGGCTGTGGGAGGCCTTGGAGGCACTGTGAACGGCCAGGTTGCTATGGCCGAAAGCACTACGATGTGCAAACCGGGAAACGGTTTCGGTGACAAAAACCATTGTCACTTCGGCCCTCCCGGCCAGACCATGACAACCACCGGCACCACAACCACCGGCACCGGCACCAACAACACCACGACCGAAAACGAGGACACTGCCGGCACCACCGACACCGAAAACGAAAACGAGGACATGACCGGCACCACGACCACTGGTACCAGGACCACCGGCACCACGACCACTGGTACCAAGACCACTGGCACCACGACCACTGGCACCACGACCACTGGCACCACGACCACTGGCACCACGACCACTGGCACCACGACCACTACCGAGAGTACGACTTCCAGTACGACGACCCAGTGCAAACCAGGAAACGGTTTCGGTGACAAGAATCATTGTCACAGTGGCCCTCCCGGACACAAAAAGCACCACAACAACCACACTGTCAAGCATTAGTCAAGTCCCGGAAGCGGACTGGAAAATGTGACTGAACTACCACCTCCTGTGTACTGACGTATTCGTTGGCGCGACGTCAACTGTGCACAAAATGGGGCCGGCACCGGATAGGTGCCGGCCCTATTTTTGAAGGTGGCTCCAGCCTTCGCGACCGGGGGCATGGCGGCCTGGGTCCCCTCTCAGCCGTACATGGCTTTAGCGCCACGTAGGCGCCCCCAGCTTTGCTTCGTCGACCTTGCCGACACGCATGCCTACAATATGGGTACAGTATGGCTCTCTACAGCGCGTTTCGACGATATTTGAAAGAAGAGACTCCGGTGGCGCTGGCGACCGTCGTAGCCGGCCCGTTCAGCATCGGCGCCAAGATGTTGGTTCATGCCGACGGGCGTGCTGAAGAGCAGTTTCAACCGCCTGCGCTGGCTTGCCAGGTCGCCGGCGACGCGGTGCGCCTGCTCCAGCGGGAGGAGCCCGATACGTTGTTGTATGACCTCCCGGAGGACCGGTTCGAGGTCTTTATCGACCCGTTTCCCGCGCCACCCATACTCGTCATTGTCGGCGCCACCCACACCGCCATCTCCCTCAGTTCCTTTGCCCACACCCTGGGCTACCGCGTGATAGTGACTGATGCTCGTGCTGCCTTTGCCAAGACAGAGCGTTTTCCGGACGCGGACGAAGTGATTAAAGGGTGGCCACAGGATGTACTTCCTGGCTTGCGCTGGAACAGCGCCACCTACCTAGTGCTGCTCAGCCACGATCCTAAATTCGATCAACCAACCCTTGAGATTGTATTGCCCACCGACGTGCGCTACATCGGCGCGATCGGCAGCCGAAAAACGCAAAGAGAACGCTTCGAGCGGCTGCGTGAGCAGGGGTACAGCGAGCAGCAATTAGCACGTATCTACGGCCCCGTTGGTCTTGACATCGGAGCACGCAGTGCCGAGGAGACTGCGCTGGCGATTCTGGCTGAAGTTACCGCGGTACGTCGCGGCAAACCCGCCGGGTTCATGCGTCCCCATCGGGGAAGCGAATGAAGCCCTTTGCCCTGGAAGCAGGCCAGGTAACCGCCGAGGCCGTCGATGGTCGGGTTCTCTGCCACGACATCGTCGCCGTGGGCGAACTGGGACGGGTCAAACTGGGCAAGGGACGGATCCTCTCCGCGCACGACGTGCCGGCGCTCCGCACCTACGGCGGTGAACTACACTTGCTACAACTCGAGTCCGGGGACGTACACGAGGACGAAGCGTCTCTGCGCTTAGCCCGCAGTGTAGCCGGCGAAGGTATCGAGCTATCCGGCCCGGTGGAGAGCCAGACCATGCTGCGCGCGCGCTACCGGGGACTGCTCCGTGTGCAGCCTGGGGTACTGGAGGAGATCAACCTTTTGCCGGATGTCTCAATTTTCACACTGTTCGACGGCCAGCCGGTGGACATGGGCAAAGCGGTAGGCGCCGCTAAAGTCACGCCGCTCGCGATTCCTGGCCGTGTTCTCAATGAGGCAGAAGAGATTGCCGAGCGCAATGCGCCACTGGCCTGCGTCGCTCCCTTTCTGGGAGGTAGCGTCGGCGTGGTGGTTCGTGAGAGCCTGACCGGACCTGCTCGAAGCAAGTTCGAGCAGGCTATTCAGATGAAGATTGGCTGGTTCGGCTCGCCGGTAGCCGGCATCCGCTATCTTCCCGAGAGCGTCGAAGCAATAGCCGGAGCGATCGAGCAGTTCGCCAGCGACGGTGCGCAACTGATCCTGGCGGCAGGCGTCAATTCGACCGATCCCCTCGATCTCACCCTTCAGGCGCTACAGCGGGTAGGCGCCCGAACAGAACAACGCGGGGTACCGGCCCATCCCGGCAGCACCTGCTGGCTGGCGTATTTGGGCGCGATTCCGGTCTTTGGCCTGGCCCTCTGCGGCATGTTCTCCAGAACCACCGTGCTGGATTTATTGCTGCCTCGCTTTCTCTCGGGACAACCGGTTCGGGCTGCGGACCTGGCCTCCTTTGGACATGGAGGAATGCTGGGATCCGAGATGGCGTTTCGGTTTCCCACCTATGAGAAAGCCGTGTGAGGATTACACCGGAACCCCGGGTCGCCGCTCGACTAGCTCGCCGAGCCGGTCCACCATCTGCGCTAAAACCTCGAACGCTCGCTCCACGGGCTCCGGCGTCGACATATCCACGCCCGCCATGCTGAGGGCATCCAGCGGGTACAGAGAGCCTCCCGCCTTCAGCATCGCGAGGTAGCGCTCAGCAGCCTCAGGTCCCTCTGCCAGTACCCGATGCGCCAATGCGTTTGCGGCCGAGATACCAGTGGCATATTGGTACACGTAGAAGTTCGCGTACATGTGCCCCGAGAACTCTGCCCAGGTAATGCCGATGCGCTCCCTATCCATCTCCACCTCGTCGCCATATCCCTCGCCGAAAAGATCGGCCGTCAGCGCGATGAGACCGTCGGCAGTAAGTCCCTCGCCACGCTCCACCCGCTGATGAATCTCCAGTTCCAAACGCGCCAGGGTGGGCATGATGAAAAAGTAGCGGTGAAAATTCGACATGGCCTCCTCGATCACTGCGATCTGGAAGTCCGGGTCATCGTTGCTCTGCAAGAGATGCGCGCGAACCATAGCCTGATTGAAGTTGGACGCCACCTCGGCCAGAAACAGGCCATACCGGCTATACACGATTGGTTGTGTCTTCCACGCCAGGTAGGAGTGCATGGAGTGACCCAGCTCGTGCGCCAGCGTGCTCATGCCGTAGAGACCGTCCTCGAAGCTCATAAGAATAAAAGGCTGCGTCGACGGGGCACCGGTTGAGTAGGCGCCGCTGCTCTTGTGCTGGTTCGGCATCACATCGACCCACCGGCCCGCTGTGGAGCCGTCGCGCAAGACGTCTACATACTCGTCGCCCAACGGCCGCATGCCCTCCGCGATCCACTCCACCGCCTGCTCGTACGACACGCGCGGAGCCGCTGCGGCCAGGGGAGCTTTGATGTCATAGACGTGCAGCGTGTCGTACCCAAGCGCGCGACGTCGGATGTTCCAGTAGCGGTGCCAGGTTGGCAGGTTGCGGCGAAAGGTCTCGATCAAGGTGTGAAACACCGTCGTCGGGATGTGATTTGGCTCCAGCGCCGCATCCAGCGCGCTCGGGTAGCGCCGAGCGCGCGCCACAAAGACGTGCTGTTTTACGCCCGCTGACAAGCAGTTTGCCATGGTGTTTTTCGCCGCTAGGTGCGCATCGGCATAGCTCTCCCATGCAGTGCGACGTAACTCACGATCAGTTTCGGTCAAAAGGGCTCCCATGTTTCCCTGGGCCACCGCAACCTGCTCCCCGTTCCTGCTGCGGGCCGACTGGAATTGGAGGTCGGTGTCCGTCAGCACCGAGTGTGTTTCAGACGCTGTACCGAAGGGATCACTCACCATTCCAAGTAGTTGCTCGACTTCGGTCGACCGTACATGTGCTTGACGCCGCTCCAGAGCATCAACGTAGTGGGCATAGACGGCCAGTCTTGGCTCGTCCGCGACCCACGCCCGCAATGCATCGAAGCCACAGGCGATAATCTCGGGCTCGGCGAAGGCGGTGGCGGCGCTTACCAGGGCAAACAGGGCGCGTGCCCGATCGTTCATGGCGGTTCCGACGGGATCCGCAGTATCCACATCGTGACGCATATGTGAGTAGACGAACACTTTCCCCAATTGCCGCCGCACCTCTGCCACGGCCTCGAACCAATCGGCCAGTATTCCGGGCGATTCGCCCAGCCGACTGCGGAAACGATCCAGGTTGGGATACTGGGCTTCCAGTGTGGCCGTTGCGTCCGCCCAACTTTGATCGGACGAAAAGACGCTTTCCACTTTCCAGGTGCGGTCTACGGGTACCTCACCGCGAGGTGGCACAGCATGTTCCATGCAATTGATCCTTTCCGCTCACGATAGTGCCGGCGCGTCGCCCCCCGGCAGACTTGGATGCCCTTGCCCACAGTCTAATAGCGATCACCCGGCCAGTCCCCGCCAAAAGGTAGCGCGGTTCTACAACGGCCGCGGTGCTCGCCGAGGGTCCAACGACCAAGAAAACGGGCGACATTGACTGAGCCGGCTGTGAAGCTAGCTCCGACAGTTGGCGGAAGCGCTCAACACGGACTATACTCGACTACATCGCGGGGTAGAGCAGTGGCAGCTCGTCGGGCTCATAACCCGGAGGTCGTTGGTTCGAATCCAACCCCCGCTACCAGTTTCCGGCTTGCCAGGGGCATGCCTTTTTTCATGAGGCACGTTTTTAATGGGAGGCACCGCGCCGCCGTCGCTGACGCGGGCAAAAACGGCGTTGGTTTGCCTCTTCAGTGACTGCGCTCACTTCTTGTGTCACAACTCCGAGTGGTGCTACTTAGGCACGGTTCCTGCAAAGACTACACGCACGGGGTGATGTAAAACTTGTTTGTCGCCCGTGTGGCTGGGAAGGCAAGGGGGAACGGTGGCGCTACTTCATATGTTGTCTGAAGAGGAAATCGCCGAGGACCGTGTTCAGGAGTATTTTCAGGATCTGTACCGCGTAGTCTGCGTTGGAGAGCGTCCCCTCGCCTTCGACATACCGGGAGGCGTGGTTCGCACCACCTACGTAGTTGACTGGGAACAGTTGGTGCATCTCCTTGAGGACTATACGGTGTTTGGTGAGGACATCGTTGAAGTCAGTCGTATTGTGGGAGAGGATGCTTCGCTGTTTCGCCGAACTGTGTACGCCTCTAGCCGTTTAGCGCGAGCGTAAAGAAGTACCGAGTCGCCGGCTAGATTTGTGGCGGGTATCGAGGAACGAAGGGAGCAGTATCAGCCTTCCTGTGCTCTCTCCACCGTCGCACGGTCTACCGTCAGCACAATCGTTTCAGGTAGTACGTTCTCTACCCATTCCATAGGCACTCGGGCGGAATGTGTGAATATTACTCCCCGCTGGGCTAGAAACCCACTCAGTCGCATAGTCTCATCGTCTACCAGCACTGAAGACACTTTTCCGACCTCGCCGTCGATCGCCCACACAACTGTTGAGTGGTCAATAACCTGCTCGCCCGGCAACACGTACGACAGTTCCTCAACAATCGGCGTAAAGGCTATTGATTCCACACCGGTGGCTGCCCCGACAGGCAGAACATCGGGAACGTCCACTGGTTCATGCACGAGATCGGACGAGACTTCGGCGGCGTCAGGCGGAGGTGCTACATTCCGAGTCTCGCTGTAGATATCCAGCATGTCGTACTGGTCTCCACGAAGCGTGATCTCTACCGCCTCATCATCAGCGGCCTGTACCTGGCCGATGGGCACGAAGACCTCTCGTTCGGTCCAGCCGCCATGAAGGGCAACCAGTGAAACCACCCGGCTGGACTCTTGCTGGTAGACAACGCGCTGCAGGGTGCCGAGAACCTTTCCATCCGGGTTGCGCATCTGGGCGCCAAGGTGGAACTCCATTACATATCCTCCTGCCGGGTGGGTCGTATCTTACATAGTACCCACCTTTGACGGTAGGAAAGATGCCTTGGTAGACTTGTTGTGGGCTGGCGCCGGCTAGCTCTCTCCTTTGGTTTGGCCACCGCAAAGCGGTTCCTGGCTGCTTTGGTTTCGTCACGATCGGACCGTCGAACAGGAGAAGCTCGGAGAGGTCGCATAGTTTGGCCTAGTGCGCGGTCCTGGAAAGACCGTAGGGGGGTAACCTCCTCGTGGGTTCGAATCCCACCCTCTCCGCCACCTCTCTTTTCCCATCAGCTTTTAATCTTCCGCTGTCATACTTTGAGAGAAAAGTAGTGATTTCGCGGAGATACGCTCATGTCCAATCATTCAAGACTTGGGGTGCTCGGCCTCGTGACCGTCGCCGTGCTCGCCCTTATTTTCGGTGCTCTGGGCGGCTATGTGGCTGGAAAAAACGCAACTCCCCGCACGACAGTTATTCGACAAACTGCTTTGCCAAGTGGCAGTAGCAGCAATCCGGTGGGTTCGGCCGCCAGCATTGATAGCACTGCCCCCATGTCATGGGTACAGGTTGCGCGCGAGGCAGGACCAGCGGTGGTCACGGTGGTAAACCAGCAGAAACCGCAGCAAAGCCTATTTGGCTTTAGTCCGGGCGGCACGGCTGAGGGCTCGGGATTCGTGATCGACCACAAGGGAGACATCATCACCAACAACCATGTAGTGGACCAGGCGCAGAGCCTGCAGGTGGTGTTCGCCGACGGCAAGAAGGCAACCGCACAACTCGTTCGAGCCGACCCACTTTCCGACCTGGCAGTCGTGCACGTATCCGTTCCGGTTACCACCATTCTGCGTTTCGGGGACAGCAATTCGTTGCAGCCCGGTCAGCCCGTTATGGCAATCGGGAGTGCGCTCGGTGAGTATCGCAACACGGTCACAGCCGGCGTGGTGAGCGCCCTAGGTCGCACTATCCAGGAACCTCCCAGCGCAAACTCACCTAACGGTGTATCGCTGCACAATATACTTCAGACCGACACTGCAATCAACCAGGGCAACAGCGGGGGTCCTTTGTTGAACGATCGCGGGGAGGTGGTGGGCGTCAATACCTTAATTAGCCGTGGCGCGCAGCAGACCGATATCTTTGGCGCCGGATCGTCCGTCGTGGCCGAGGGCCTCGGGTTCGCTATTCCCAGCAGCACGGTCAGTAACGTCGCGGCTCGACTCGTCCAGAACAAGCCTCCTGCGTTTCTGGGCGTGCAGTACCATCCCATCAACCAACAGGAAGCCACGTACTATAACCTTCCGATGGGCGCGTACGTCAATGCAGTGCGTCCCAACTCGCCCGCATCCCGAGCCGGTCTGCATCAGCGGGACGTAATCACCAAGATCAGCGGACAACAGATCAACGACACCTACTCCCTGGAGCAGGTCGTGGCTGAACATACCCCGGGCCAAACCGTAGGTGTCACCGTCTGGAGAAGCGGGAAGACCTTCACCCTGAAGGTCAAGCTCGGCGCGAAGTCATAATAGCCTCTTTCCATTAACGGTCAGTTCATGCGAGCAGCAGTCTGGTAGTTACTCTGTGGCGTCGGTGAACTCTCCGTGCGTCAGTTCCAGGAGCCGGCTGGAAGGAAGGGCGAAGATAGCGTGTTCACTTCCGGCGGCAGCATACACCGTCTCATGGTCAAGCAAGCGCCGATCAATGACCGTCGGTATGGGTCGCAGGTGTCCCACTGGGGCCACCCCACCCACCGCAAATCCCGTGACCGCGACCACCTCTTCAGGACTGGCCAGGCGAACCCGTGCCACGTCGCGCTCGCCGGCAAGCCGGACATGGTTTACCTTTCGATTACCCGACACCAGTACCAACAAGGGCTCTTCGCCAGCATAGAAGAGCAACGACTTAACGATAGTACCTACCGGTGTATGCAACGCCTCGGCGGCTAGCGGCGCGGTGCTGGCGTCAGTTGGCAATTCCTGAATCGTCAATCCCGCGGCGGACAAGTAGGAGTGAAGATCCTTGACGGAGCACATATTCTCTCCGACTAACCAATTGGCGTGTTCCATCGGACCAGCGGGACTCCGGCCGGCGCAATGATAGCCGGGCCAAAAACCCGGATGGTGATCACCGGATTCCCAGGAGCCAGACCGGCCTGGGTATAAATGGCCCCGTGTCCGGCCACGAACGCGAAGGTGGCGCGCGAATGAAGCGGCAGCCGTAGACTTGCCCCAAACAGACCGCCCGCCGCCTGCTGGAGCCGCTTTATCCCGAAGCGACCTTGCAGTGGACCATAGGCGACCCAGTATGTGGGTGAAGGATCTCGGGGTCCAGATACTTGAAGCCGAAACTGTATCCGAGTTTCAGATGGGTGAACGTTTGGGCTAGCTGCAGCAACGGCTCGTCCTGCAATCAAGGAGAGAGCACAAGCGAGAGCCGTCCCGAGAACAACAATGGGTCGTTTCATGGGGTCTCCGGAAGACGCTGAACAAGGAGAACAGGGGATAGGCGGCCAAGGTCGATACAAGGCATCTTTTGTGCCATGGCAACCCTGTGTGTCCCGCCGCGCGACATGCTTCTTCCGCACATTCGTAGATGCGGCGATCTATCTCCTGCCGATCCCCTCTATCGCAGCAATGCGCGCTGCTGGCCAAGTAAAGGTGCATGTTGACTCTCCGCAAAGAATTTGAGGATGACCACCAGAGAAATCGGCGCCAACTACTCCGTCAGTACCTACGGTTGCAACGCGAGTTGCTCAATGCTGGGTCGCCCTCGTCTTGCTATCAATCCTCGACTCAGGCCTTTCGGCAAATAAGCTGTGCACTAATCAACTCTGGCTTCGAGGCCGACCTGGATCGCTTGCTCAGGATTCGGGTAATTGAGGGTGGTCGAAATGGGCCGACTCCGAGAGCCCACCGAATCTTGGCGCGCGACCTGCGACTGCTGAAGGAGCGAGTGCTCTCGTAGCGGCTAGCCCTTCTGTTTGCAGCGCTTCAGATGGTGCTGTCGCTGCTTGCGGGTACATTTTTTATGCCTCACAATCCTAACGGGAGTGAGTGTACGCGTCGGTGTTGGTGTCGGAGTCATGGTCGGTGTCGGGGTCGGGGTTACGGTAAAGGTAGGACTGGGAGAAGGCGTCAGTGTCGGCGTGGCGGTTGGCGCTATCGCTTCAAAACTGGTCTCACCCCAGTCATACGGGGTTGCAAGCAAATATGTCCCACCTGCTACTCCGCTAAAATATCCCGCTCCAACGGACTGGCCGATTCCATCGGTGGGTCCTGACAGGAACTCACCCACCACCGTGCCTGTCGCGTCGGCGTATACGCTCCACAGATACCGCACCGGTTCATAGTGCCGGAACTCCACCTGATTGGGTTTCCCAGCTACGACGGTTCCCGGCACGTCAATCGCCGGTCCATTGGGGTGCTCGCGAATATAGAAGGCGTAAGACAAGGTGGAGCCCGAACCCAGCTTCGTTCGCACCTCGTATCGTCCAGCGGACCAGAACGAGAAGCCAAGCTGCTCTGGCCAGACATATACAACGAAGGTACCGGAGGCATCAGGGGTGGCGCGCACCGTCCGCTCCCCCAGCCCACTCGCCAGCGCGACCACCAGATCTACCGCCGCGTGCGGTGGAAAGCCACTTCCCTGCAGCATGAAGACCGACGTTGGCGATGGTAGATCGGGACCTACCACGAGATGCGGCTGGCCATCGCCTGCCACAAAGGTGGCACTGACGCTGTCCTGCCCGGCGACCGCAGCCACCAGCCGATAGATACCCGCCTGCCAGGAGCCGCTCGGCGGCTTCAATTCGAGGGAGAGCGTCCCAGTAGCATCGGCCAGGCGCTGCTGCACCTCTTGATTCCCAGAGGGGTCGAACAGCACCAGCGTCACCGGCGAATTCGACGGCGCCCCCTGAAGGTTCGCCTGATGCACGGTCGTTAGACCGCCAACCGCCGGCAGTACCGCGAGCGCCGCCGAGGGACCAGCACTCTTAGCGGCAACGTGGAAGAAGGGAAGGGCCGTTACCCCGAGAGCAACGATCAAGAACCAACGGAATCGCATGAAAGCCTCATCTTCTGACAGATACCGAAATGCGCGTTCAACAGGGCATAGCAAGCGCCTGCCGCACACTGTGAAGACGTACGAGCGGTCTGTTCTGTAACAGTCTCTCTCCGTCGACGTGGCGTCGCCACGTCGATGAGGTTGATATAGACACCCGTGGAATACTGCTTCCATACCTGCCTGGTTGGGCTGGCCCACTCCCTGGACAGCCACTATAGTGATTTGAAACCTGGCATGAGGAGACTCGCGCAATGGGAGAGCAGCTCAACCTGCTAAAGCAGCGACTGGAGGAGATTCGACACCTCAACAAGGCCAGTGCCCTGCTGATCTGGGATCAGGAAACAAAAATGCCGCCTGGCGGAGCGCGGGCACGAGCCGAGCAGCTGGCGACTCTCTCCCGGCTGGGCCACGAGCTGTTTATCGCCGATGAGACGGGTGAATTGCTGGCCCGTGCCGCCGACGAGACAGGTGATCTACCGTTCGATGGCGATGATGCTAGCCTGGTGCGGGTCTCCCAGCGCGATTACGACCGGACCAAAAAACTCCCGACCTCGCTGGTGATGGAGTTCACACGCCACTCTGCCCTCGCCCATGGGGCGTGGGTGCGCGCTCGGGCGAACGACGATTTCGCTGCCTTCTCGCCCTGGCTGGAACGCACCATCGAGCTGAGCCGGCAGCGCGCCGAGCACCTTGGTTATCAGGAAAACATTTACGACGCGTTGCTCGACCTATTCGAGCCCGGCATCAAGTCCTCGCAGGTAACCCATATCTTCGACGACCTCAAGCAAGGGCTGGTACCGTTGGTAGCGGCCATCACCGAACGGAGCGATCGGGTCAACGACGCCGCCGTCCACCAGCCATTCGACGAAATTCGGCAAGAGGCCTTTGGCAAGAAGGTTGCCGCGATACTGGGCTACGACTTCTCGCGGGGTCGGCTTGATCCAACCGTCCACCCCTTTGAAACCTCCTTTTCGTGCAACGATGTCCGCATCACCACCCGCTACGAAAGCGACTTCCTCAGTCCCTCTCTCTTCGGGACCATGCACGAGACCGGACATGCGATGTACGAGCAGGGCGTGTCGCCGGCACTGGACCACACGCCGCTGGGTCGCGGCGCCTCCAGTGCCGTGCATGAGAGCCAGTCGCGCATGTGGGAGAACGTGGTGGGCCGAAGCCGTCCCTTCTGGCAACGGTACTATCCCGATCTGCAACGAGTGTTTCCAGAGCAGTTGGCGGGGGTCGACCTCAACACGTTCTATGGAGCCATCAATACGGTGCAACCATCCCTGATCCGGGTGTATGCGGATGAGGTGACATACAACCTGCACATCATGCTGCGCTTCGAAATGGAGGTGGACCTGCTATCAGACAGCTATTCGGTCTCAGAAGCGCCCGCCGTCTGGAACGACAAGATGGAGTCCTACCTCGGTGTGCGCCCGCCAAGCGACACACTTGGCATCTTGCAGGATGTCCATTGGTCCAACGGCCTTTTCGGCTATTTCCCAACGTATGCCCTGGGCAACATCCTCTCTCTGCAGCTCTACGACAAGGCCCTGCAAGAGCGACCCGAGGTACGCGATCAACTGGCTAGGGGCGAAACCACCGGCCTACGGGAGTGGATGACTGAAAAGATCTACCGTCACGGCCGCAAGTTCCAGTCCAACGAACTGGTCGAGCGCGCCACCGGCGAGCCGCTTCAGTCGCGAGCGTACATGAAGTACCTGCAAACCAAGTTTGGCGAGCTGTACCAGGTCTAATGTCGGAGCGAACAACAAGGGCAAGGTGATCAGCGCCGCGTAAACGCTTCGGGCGGGAGCAGCGCGTGCACGCCAGACACTTGATTCACCACCTGCGTGATCCGCATCTGCACAGTCAGGCTTGCCATCACCATCGCTTCCGCGCGGCTAAACCCATAGGTCTGAACCATGTGCGTCACCATCGCGTCCAACGCTTGGCCGGCGGCGTCGTCCAGGCCTTCCGCGAAACCCATAGTGAGGAAACCAGCCGGTGTTTGGGCGCAGGGCAGGTCGATCGTCATATCCCGGCGTACGTCAAAGCTCAACTCAACGCGATCCATCGGGCACTCGATCGCCGTACTGGAGACCTCGCCGTCTCCCTGCGCTCCGTGTCCATCGCCGACTGAGAAGAGCGCGCCCTCGACTTCGATGGGGAGCCAGAGCGTGCTGCCGGCAATCAACTCGCGGCAGTCCATGTTGCCGCCGACGCGACGGGGCGGTGTGGTGGAATGCCGCCCCGTCTCAGCCAGGGCGTTGCCCATAACGCCCATAAAAGGACGCAGAGGGAGGACAAGACCGCGATCGTCCATGGCTGTCGCCGTTCCGGCATCCGGGTCCAGGCGCCAGGCAATTCGGGCCTCCTCCTCAAGGCCCAGGTCGTAACGCGTCAGCCAGGGCCGGGGACCGGCCCAGGTCCAGCCCCAGGCTCCCGTACGCAAGGACTTAATGCCAATTTCCAGCACATCACCCGGCTGGGCGCCGCGCACGGCAACGGGTCCTGTCAGAGCGTGTCCCTTGTCCCGCTCTTCGTCCGCGTGAATCTCAGGAACGGGTTCGCCGAGGTCGCGGCCGATCTTCCCCCACCCGGCGTCGAGTGTCTGGAAGATGACCGTGTCGCCCGAGTCGACGGTCAACGCCGGCTCGGCGTCGCGGTCGAACGGACCGTGGAGGGTGCGGCGTTCGATGCCAAGGGTTTGAATACTCATGTCCATGCTCCTCTCATGCAAGGCTGTCTCCGCGAGATTCTCGTGTGGTGGCCCCGCCGAAAGGCCAAACTCAGCGGTCTCCTTGCCCTTCACTGCGTCCACTATTCCATGACAAGGATGATTTCCCGATACAGCCATTGTGTCTGGCCGAGATATTTGGGCGAAATCGGTTTTCGATTCCGGTGCGTTTGAGGTCATTGACTATCAGGCAGACATAGGACACACAACGCTGCCATAATGCTGAAAGAGGGGGCGAGATGAACGACGACCGCCTCGGGCAGGGTGTTCTCGGCACCTTTAATCGAAAAGAAGCAGAGCTGGCGAGCAGCTATCATCACCTCCTGCAGTCCAATCGTGAGTTAGCGCGATCAACACACGAGGCGATGCTTCGCGCCCACCACGAGCGCGACATTATCTTCCAGGGGCGCTTAATCTGTAATGTGCTGCGACCGAGATTCATCAGCGAAGACCGCGTCAACGAGCTGAGTCGCGTGAGCACAGTTCTGGCCGCGGTGTTCGAGCGTGCGGGCGATTTTCTGTTGTCGTCCGACTCGATGCTGGACCTGGTATTCGCCTCCGAAGCGGAACGGCGCATCTGGGAAATAGACCCGGGATTCCCCGGCTTCACGCACACCTCGCGGCTTGACGCCTTTATGGTCGGCGAAGAGCCTCGATTCGTGGAGTATAACGCCGAGAGTCCAGCCGGCATCGGGTACACGGATTGCCTCACCGAGGTCTTTCTGCACCTGCCCGCCATGCGGAAGTGGCACTTGATCGAACGCGCGGATCGCTTCGACGGGCGGCAGCACCTGCTCGATACCATGCTGTGGGCGTACCAGCAGTGGGGCGGGAGCGGGAATCCGACCATGGCCATTATTGATTGGGAAGATGTCATGACCGCACGCGACTTTGAACTGTGCGCCGATGTCTTTCGTGCGCGGGGCGTGACTACCGTGATTTGCGATCCGCGCCGGCTGGAATACCGAAACGGCAGCTTGTGGCTGGGCGAGGACAAAATCACCATCGTGTACCGGCGCTGCCTTCTGCACGAGCTGCTGGACCACGCAGGCGAGGCACAGGGGCTCCTACAGGCCTACCGCGACGGCGCCGTGTGTATGGTAAACACTCCACGCTCTAAGATGCTCCACAAGAAGAGCGTCATGGCACTGCTCAGCGATCACGCCTTTGGCCTCAACCTGAGCGAGGAAGAGCTCGACGTGGTGGACCGCACTGTGCCATGGACTCGGCTGCTCATTGAGAGCAGAACCAGCTTCCATGGTGAGACCGTTAATCTGGTCAAGCTGCTGCTTGATCAGCGCGAGCGATTTGTGCTGAAGCCAGTGGACGATTACGGCGGTCGCGGCGTGGTGTTGGGCTGGGAAACGAGTCCGGAGGAGTGGGCGTGCGCGATCGAAGCCGGCATCGGCGCACCCTATGTGGTGCAGGAGCGGGTCGATCAGCCGCAAGCGCATTTCCCGATGTGGCAGGACGACGACCTGGTCATTGAGCCTCTGTTATTGGATACCAATCCCCTTCTGTTCCGTGGACACATGGGGAGTATTTTGACGCGCGTTTCGGGCAGTGCTCTTCTGAACGTATCGGCGGGAACCGGCAGCACGACACCGACCTTTGTGGTGAAGGACGAGGAGAACGAATGATGCAAAGCGAGTTCACGGTTGGGATCGAAGAGGAGTTTCAGATTATCGACCCGGAGACGCGGAACCTTCGCTCCTCGGTGACCGAGATTCTGGCGGATGGTCAAGATCTCCTCCAGGATCAGATCAAGAAGGAAATGTTCCAGGCCATGGTGGAAGTCGGCACAGTGATCTGCCAAGACGTCGAGGAGGCCCGAGCCGAGGTAATCCATCTGCGCAAGACGGTGAGCGGGCTGGCGGCCAAGCAGGGCTCCTGCATGCTGGCGTCCGGCACCCATCCGTTTGCCCACTGGCAAAACATGGAGATCACACAGGATGAGCGATACCTGTCGCTCACCGATCAACTGCAAGAGATTGCTCGCTCCATCGCGGTCTATGGTCTCCACGTCCACGTGGGGGTGGACGATCGAGACCAGTCTATTGAACTGATGAATGAGGCTCGATATTTTCTACCCCACATTCTCGCGCTCTCCGTCAATTCGCCGCTGTGGGAAGGACGCGATACCGGGATTCAATCCTATCGCTCCGTCATCTGGGGTCGCATGCCGCGCACCGGCATCCCCGACCATTTTGCCTCGTGGGCAAATTACCAGCAGTTCGTGGACACGCTGCTGTGTACCAACTCCATCGACGAGCCCAAGAAAATCTGGTGGGACATTCGCCCCCGCCCCAAGTTCAACACACTGGAGTTTCGGGTCTGCGATATGCCCTCACGGGTGGACGAGACGATCGCCCTGGCCGCGCTCTTCCAGGCAATCATTTGTAAGCTCACGCGTCTCCGTGCCAAGAACCTAGGTTTTCGGACCTATCAGCGTGCGCTACTCTCTGAGAATCGCTGGCGCGCCATGCGCTTCGGCTTAAACGGGAGTTTGATTGACTTCGGAAAGGGTGTGGAAGTACCGATGCGAGAGTTGGCCATGGAGTTGCTCGAGTTTGTCGACGACGTGGTTGATGATCTTGGCAGCCGTCACGCCCTCACCGCGATTCACGACATCCTCCGGGATGGCACTGGCGCCGACCGCCAGCTAGACGTGTTCAAGCGAACTGGTGATCCCAAGGCGGTTGTCGACTACCTGATTGAAGAAACGCTGCGGGGAGTCGCCGTGCCCGCCACTCCGTCGCGGGCGTGACGTCCACCTACTCGCCAGCGGGACACTCGCCCCAACTGCCCTTCGCGGGAAGACTGCGATGAAGCGTGACTATCATCGATGGTACAGTCACAACCTGGGACGCGACATGGACCTGCTCGTGTTCGGACACGACGGCCAGCCAGTCATGGTTTTCCCTACCTCGGGCGGCAGCTTTTATGAGTACGAGGATCGCGGGATGACCAACGTTATGGCTGGCCCCATCGAGGAGGGGCGGCTCCGTTTTTACTGTGTAGACAGCGTGGATATGTCAAGTTGGTACAACGATGGTCTGCACCCACGTCACCGCATCGAGCGACACCTGCAATACGAGCGTTATCTATTGGACGAGGTTCTACCGCTTATACGCAATGAGGGCAGCCCTCAGGATCGGTTCATCACCACGGGTTGCAGCCTGGGTGCCTTCCATGCCGCGCTGCTAGCCTTCCGCAAACCGGCGGTAGTGAATGGCATGCTCGCGCTGAGTGGTAAGTTCGACAACAGTTCCTTCCTTGATGGCTACAGCGATAACGAGTCTTTCTTCACCAATCCGATGGCTTTTCTGCCTGGTATCCGCGATTCTGATTATCTGAATGCCATGCGAACCATGAACATTGCCGTCGTGACCGGCTCAGACGACCCACACGTGGGTGAGGCCCGGCAGCTCTCCCAGATCCTCTGGGACCAGGGCGTGCCCAACACGCTGGATATCTGGGATGGGTGGGTGCACGATTGGCCGTACTGGCGGCAGATGGTGACCAAGTATCTGTAAGCCGAGCGAATGCGCGGCAGCAGTTGTAGTAACAACCGCGAAGGGAGTATGGCTATGAAGAAGATCGGTTTGTTGGTCGGCCGGGAAAACACGTTCCCTCAGGCATTTATCGACCGGGTCAACAGCAAGGGTGGCGGAGAGATCACCGCCGAACTCATCCGGTTGGGCGGCACCACCTTGGATGACGAGATTCCCTATAGCGTCATCGTCGACCGGATGTCGCACGAGATCCCGTACTACCGCATTTATTTGAAGAAAGCAGTCGCGGACGGCGTGGCGGTAATCAATAACCCCTTCTGGTTCAACGCGGATGACAAGTTCTTTGAATGCATTCTGGCCGGCCGGCTGGGTGTCGCGGTCCCCAAGACTGTTATTCTGCCCAACAAGACGTACGAAGCCGATATTGTTCCCGAGTCGTTGCGTAATTTGGTCTATCCCATGCCGTGGGAGAACATCCTTGAGTACACCGGGTTGCCCGCTGTACTGAAACCCGCGGTGGGAGGCGGCTGGCGAAACGTGACAGTAGTGCATTCATTGGAGGAGTTGTGGGAGGCGTACGATCAAAGCGGCGTGCTGCCCATGATCTTGCAGGAGTTCATCCGCTGGGAAAACTATGCGCGCTGCTGGGTATTGGGCCGCACGGACGTGTTGGTATCCAAGTACGATCCGTCGCGCTCGCATTTCGAGCGATACCGACCACACGAGGACGACTTTAGCGATGAACTCCGCCAGCGCATCGTGCAAGACTGTCTGACACTCTGTATCGCGCTGGGATACGACATGAACACGGTAGAGTTCGCCGTGCGCGACGGTATCCCGTATGCCATCGACTTCTTAAACCCGGCGCCGGATATGGACCTGCACTCGGTGACCCCTGGCAACTTTGAGTGGGTCGTAGAGCATATGGCCGATCTCGCTATCGGCTACGCGCAGGGAAAACGGCAGCCAGACCGAGAAATGAACTGGCAGCAAATGATCAATCCCGGCCCTGTGGTTGGCGTCCCAGTATGAAATTGCTGGTGATTGGTGGCACTGTCTTCCTGGGTCGCCATCTGGTGGATGCGGCGCTGCAGGCTGGCCACGAGGTCACGCTCTTTACTCGGGGGGAGCACAACCCAGATCTTTTCCCGGAGGCCGAAAAGTTGCGCGGCGACCGAGACGGCAATCTCGGCGTCCTGGCCGGTCGTAGGTGGGACGCGGCCATCGACACCTGCGGTTATTTCCCACGAGTAGTACGCCAATCCGCGGAACTACTCGCCGATGCGGTCGATCACTACACCTTCGTGTCCACCATCTCGGTCTACACCGATATCAGCCGGCCCGGCCTAACTGAAGATGCCCCCGTCGGTACGCTGGACGACGAGAGCGTGGAAGAGATCACGGGCGAAACCTACGGTCCGCTGAAGGCACTGTGCGAACGGGTGATACTCGACACCTTTCCCGGTCGCTCCTTCGTGCCGCGGCCGGGTCTGATCGTCGGCCCTTTCGATCCGAGCGACCGCTTTACCTACTGGTCGCATCGCCTGGCCCAGGGTGGCAAGGTGCTGGCTCCTGGCCATCCCAACCGAGATGTGCAGCTGATCGACGCACGCGACCTGGCTGCGTGGATGCTGCGGATGGCCGAAGTGCGCGGCGCCGGCGTCTACAACACTACTGGGCCGAATCGTCCGTTGACTATGGGTCGTGTGCTGTGGGAGTGTAAAGCCCAGAGTCGCAGTAAGGCGGAACTTGTCTGGGTAGACGAATCATTTTTGCTGGAACGCGAGGTGCAGCCGTGGATGGAGTTGCCGCTCTGGGTACCGGACACTGCGGAGTATGCCGGCTTCTCCGCCTTCAACTGCCGCCGCGCCATCAATGCCGGCCTCACCTTCCGACCGCTCGCCGATACCGTTGCCGACACTCTGGCGTGGGATGCCACTCGGCCGCCCGGAACCGAGCGCGCGGCCGGTATGGACCCCAGCAAAGAGCACGAGTTACTGGAGGCATGGGAAGCTAGAAACCCGGCACGTCGCAGCCCGTAAAGTACGGCGACCGCCGGCGACTCGCCTCCACCATCCCCTTGTCAGTCAGGCCACTCTTTTCCCGCGGCGCACGCCGTGCGGCATGATGGAACATAGGGACTACGCACTCGAGCATCACAGGGAGCACACCATGTTAGTCGGAGAAGTCATGGCGCCGGTCGCCGGCAGCATCTCACCCGGTGAGTCCCTCCGGGACGCCGTTGAGAAGATCAAGTCGCTTGGCCTCGATCCCATGCCGGTGACGGAAGATGGCCACGTCGCCGGGCTGCTCAGCGAACAGGCGGTCATGGACGTGATAGCAACCGAGGGCGTTGGCGGCGGCATGAAAGCGGTTCGCGAAGTTATGTCCACCGCCATCCTCTGCTGCCGCGATGATGAAGAAATCGGTCGCGCCGTTGATCGGCTCGATCAAAATCCCGCCTGCGCTGGTCTCACCCGACTACCCGTGACCGATGCGAGCGGTAAACTGATCGGCATCGTCACCGTGAATGAGCTGCGTGAGCGGGAACAAAAGGTCGGCGCGGGTACCACCGCCGTCAGCGATGTCTCCTCCATTGATCAACTGGTGGACTATGACGACGATCGCGTCGATCACATGAGCGATGCCTCCTTTCCCGCCAGCGATCCCCAGCCGGCCCAGGCAACAGAGCACAGCCGCGAGTCCAAACAGGACGAAGCGCAGAACCGCTAGGTGCTTTCGCCATACGCGCTGCGGAGACCATCAATACTCTAGCGCGATTGCACTCCAGGAGATTCGATGAGTTTTTCGTCTCACACACTTCAGACCATACTCAGTACCTGGGGCTACGCCGCGGTGCTGGTATTTGTAGCCATTGAGTCCAGTGGCATTCCGTTCCCCGGCGAGACCATGCTGGTAGCAGCGGCTGTATATGCCGGCACCGGGCATCTGAATATCGTGGTCGTGATTATCGCGGCCGCCGCTGGCGCCATCCTGGGTGACAACGCGGGTTACGCAGTTGGTCGCACCGGTGGCCGGGCCCTGGTCGAGCGCTACGGGAAATACATTCGCGTCGACGCTTCGAAGCTGGCCACGGCCGAGCGTTTTTTCGCAAAACACGGTGACAAGACCGTGTTTTTTGGTCGGTTCGTAGCCGTCTTGCGCGCGTGGGCCGCGTTTCTGGCCGGGTTAAACCGGATGCACTGGATTAAGTTCGGCGCCTTCAACGCGTCGGGAGGCATTCTCTGGGCTACGCTCTACGGACTGTTGGGCTTCGAGTTGGGCAAAAATTTAGACCTGCTACACAAGGTCGAAAAGACGATCGGTGTCGGCGGTGTGGCCGCCGCGGTGGTCGTGGTGGTAGCGGCGCTTATCCTGCACCGACGCCGCCGTGGCCGGAATGATCGCGGTGACGGGGAAGGAGCTGTCGTCGAAGCAGCCAACTCCCCCGCCAGCCATCCAGTCGAGGAGGTTGGATAGGCAGCTTAATTTGCAGATTATGGGGCTGGATACAGGGTCAGACTATGGACGAGCTGACCTGTGCAGTGCGCGATGTTGGTCGTTGAGAAGTTGAATCATTCGTTACGTTAGCCGCTACAGCGTCGCCTGGAGAGCATCCCATGGTGGTGCAGCACGCCGCCCCTCATCACCGCCCGTGCAATGAGCGCGTTCCCTCGGTCATTTGGATGCAGGTAGTCGTTGACGCCGCTGCGGCTTCGCATCAGAGCAATTCCTTGTCGGCCCGGTGGGAAGGTTGCTTCCACGTCCACCAACGGAACCGCCAACTGCGCCGCCAGCTGACGAATCGCTGTGTTAAGCTCCACAACCCGCGTGTTTGTCGCATACGAGGAACTACCAGGGGGGTAGTACGTACGTGGCAACGTCATCAAAATGGCAGTACCGCCTCCATGCTGAACTGCCCGCACGTCCAACGTGAGGGAGTCTGTGGTGCGGGATAGCGGCGATGCGGCCAGCATATCGTTGGTGCCCTCCATAAGCAATACGACCCGTGGTTGGATAGTGCTCATAAGTTGAATCAGACGCAGCAGCCCCTCGGCGGTTGTCTCGCCCGGAACTCCATAGTCGAGAACAGTGCGGCGCACCATGCACTGGAGGGCGCCGGGATAGGTCGTGTCATGCGCGCCTGGTCTATGCCAGAACAGCGGGAGCAGTGGCCGGTAGTGCTGCACACTGTTGTTCGTGGCATTGGCGCCCCAGGTGATGCTGTCACCAAAGGCGACGATACGGGGCTGCTGAGGTTGCGCATGTGCCGGCCAGGCGAGGAGGGGGCAGGCGACCAGGATGGCAAGTCTACCGATTCGCATGGTGCTCGCGCGACGCGCTTTCCTCCAATGATTCGATCGGCGGCGCAGCGTCCAATCCGCCATGGCGGGGTACATATGGACAGTTGCGGCAGCCGTTACCGCAGCAGTAACCGCGTGCCAGCAGATACTCACGAGACAGCGCACCGTCCTGATCGAAGATCTCGATGTCGTCCACCATACCACTGCCCATCCCATCGACTCACGCCCCGGCCCAGGGCCAGGAAGTGCCTGATTGTACGTGTCATACGGGCCAAGCCACGAGACCGCAAGGTGTACGCTAAAATGCAGAGCGAAGGCACAATACGTCCTCGGGAGAAGCCTTGGGCATTCAGGTCAAGCGGGTATCGGACATACCACGACAGGAAGATGGGTCGCGTGTCCTGATCGATCGCTACTGGCCGCGTGGCATCCAGGCGTCAAGCGGAGCCGTCACCACCTGGATTCGCGAGTTGTCTCCCTCCGCCGAAAGCGTTGCCTGGTTTGGACACAAGCCGGAGCGGTGGGAAGAGTTCAAGCAGCGTTACTGGGCCGAGCTCGACCGACCGGAAAAAGCCGCGTGGCTGGAACAGGTGCAGCGCGATAGCGAGACCGGTACTGTCACGCTGGTCTACGGGGCTCGACATGCGCAACACAACCCCGCGCGGGCCATGGAGGAATACCTCACCCAACGAGGCGTGATGCCGGTTGATCAGCCTATACCTGTGCCGGCCGCACGCGCCGACTCCACCCCTCCTTTCCGATCGCCCTGCTGGCCGGCGCGCAGTACCCTGCAGTGGATCACGCTCGGCATCTCGATCTTTTTGCCGCTCTCCGGGCTGCTCATCATTCAGGTCGGCTTCACGTACGGCGCTACGGCCTGGCTCATTTTTTTGACCTTGCTGACCGCCTTTTCCGTCTTAACTACGGTGCGGCTTCACCGCCGGGAATTGTTTCTCGCGGCGCTCAACGACGCCATCCCCCGCAACCCCGCTGAGCGAGAATCCCGCTGGGTTGTCGTGCGTGCGCTCGTCGTCTCGGTGATACAAACAACCACGGCTTTCATCGTCATCGCCATGCTGTTCTTATTTCTCGCTGCGGCTGCCTCGCGCGTTGCCTGAAGGGCAAAGCTCCTCGCGGTTAATCACCCTGGAAATTGAATGCGGATGGCTTTTCAAAAGGCGGCCCAACTTCCACGGTGATGAGCGTGTGGCGGTGAAGGATGATGGCTCGTGGATCGCCGCGGTAGACCTTGTGGTTAACGTAGATCCGCATGCTTTCACCCGGTTTCACGACCGCCTGAGCCGCGCGCGTGCGTGAGAGCGGTTGACCCCACACGTCGAAAAAGGTTCCAAGGGTGACAGGTCGATAGCGCGGCATCTCCATGTGAATCTCGCCACTGTTGTCGTGCGTATGGAGCCAGTACAGGCATGTGTTGTCCATGATCCCGGTGTTTGCCGGTACCACGATCTGTGTCCCCCGGTCGAGAATTTCCAGATGCGCATGCTCATGGTAGGTAACGTTTTCGGCGTTACACGGGATCCCGTCGATGATGCGTGCCTGCGTCGATAAGGTGCCGCCGGGGGTGGCTCCCGGACCAGGAGAGCCCTTTAGAATCCCTCCCGTGGTCGGGCGTGGGGGTGACGGCGCGGTTGCGGGTCGGAGATCGAAAAAAAGAAAGGCGGCAATGGCGAGAATCACGGCAGCTGCCACGATGGCAGCAATTATCCGCCAGTTGGGACCTGATGGCGCGGGCGCTACCGGTCGGGCCACTCCGCTCCCCACCGCTGCATTTCCCAGTGTGGGACTCCCGGCGCTAGTTGGCCGCTGCGGCCGACGCTTCCGCTGTTGATTCTGCTTTCCTTTTGCCACGCGTTTCCCCCTTTGCTCCATTCACGATACACCTCGGAGGTGGACCCATCACGAGTGGCGCTACGCCACCGGCAGCTTCCCGTTCGCCGTTATACTCAACGTAGTTTCTGTGCAAGTCGCCATTCGGCGGAGGAGGACTGTCATGCCGGCCAAGCACCCTGCGCCGTATGGAACCTGGAGGTCACCCATCACATCCGAAGTGGTGACGTCCAGCATAGTGAGCCTGGCGGGTCCTCAGGTGGATGGAGAGTGGACGTACTGGACGGAAGGTCGCCCGGCAGAGGATGGCCGGACGGTGCTGGTGCGTGCCGGCCCTGGCGGCGCGGTTGAGGATGTTACTCCCGCGCCGTTTAACGTGCGCTCTCGGGTACACGAGTACGGTGGCGGCGCGTACCTCGTCGACCGGGGCGATATCTTCTTCTCGAACTTTGACGACGACCGACTCTACCGGCACAGAGAGAATCAGCCTCCGATCCCGATTACTCCCGATAACGCCTGCCGATATGCCGACTTCGTTGCCGACCGTCTTCGCGACCGATTGATAGCCGTGCGCGAAGATCACACCGACCCTTCGCGTGAAGCTGTGAATACGCTGGTTGCCCTCTCGCGGCACGGAGAGGGCGAACAGCTAGTCCTCGCCTCGGGCAACGACTTCTATTCGTCTCCGCGCATCAGCACGGATGGTGGCCGGCTGGCATGGCTCACCTGGAATCACCCCAATATGCCGTGGGACGGTTGTGAGCTCTGGGTGGCCGCTTTTGATTCGGCCGGCCGGCTTGCCTCATCCGCGCACGTCGCCGGCGCCGGCGACGAGTCCATCTTCCAGCCGGAGTGGTCGTCCGACGGCTCGCTGTATTTTGTGTCGGACCGCAGTGGCTGGTGGAATCTCTATCGTCTACGCGATGGCGAGACCACGCAGGTGACAAACCTGGAGGCGGAATTGGGCGTTCCGTACTGGGTTTTCGGCCGGTCCACCTACGCCGTCCTCTCGCCGCGGCACGTTCTCTGCGTTGTGAACAGCGATGGGCTTGATGGTCTCCATCTACTCTCCACCGACAGCAAAGACGTACAGGTGCTCGCCACGCCGTATACCGATATCTCGTCCATATGCTCGGCCGGAGATCGGGTGGTCTTTATCGGCGCCTCCGCGGTCCGCCTACCCGAGCTAGCGCAGTTGCATCTGGCAGACCATCGACTGGAAGTCCTACAACGATCCGGCGAGATCGACATTGATGAAGCGTGGTATTCCCGTCCCCAGCCGATTGTATTTCCCACCACGGGGGGAGCGAGCGCGCACGCCCTCTACTATCCACCGTGCAATCCGGGGTATGAAGCGCCGCCTCACCACTTGCCGCCACTCCTCGTAGGCAGCCATGGCGGCCCGACCAGCGCCTACTCGACAGGATTGCAACTCGGTGGCATTCAGTACTGGACCAGCCGGGGCTTCGCCGTGGTCAATGTGAATTACGGTGGCAGCACCGGCTACGGGCGAGTGTACCGGCAGCGTCTGGATGGGCAATGGGGCGTGGTCGACGTGGATGACTGCGTCAACGCCGCCTGCTATTTGGTCGAACGCGGTCTTGTGGACCCAGAACGACTCATAATTCGGGGCGGCAGCGCCGGCGGCTACACGACGCTGTGCGCCATGACCTTCCGCGATACATTCGCGGCCGGTGTCAGTTACTTTGGCATTGCTGATCTCGAAGTATTTGTCACCGACACGCACAAGTTCGAATCCCGCTATCTTGATCGACTGATTGGCCAGCTGCCGGAACAGCGCGAACTCTACCGCGGCCGTTCCGCCTTGAATTACGCGGAACAGATCTCCCGGCCAATCCTTCTGTTTCAAGGGCTGGACGACAAGGTCGTGCCACCCAATCAGGCGGCGCTTATGGCAGACGCTTTGCGTAGCCGTGGGGTCCCGTTTGCCCACGTCGCCTTTGAGGGGGAGGGGCACGGCTTTCGGAAGGCGTCCAACATCCGAACCATGCACGACGGCGAACTGTACTTTTATTCGCGGATCTTCGGGTTCGAGCCGGCAGAAAAGCTTGAGCCCATCGCGATCGAAAACCTCTAACCGTTCTGCGGTGACGCCGGAGAGCTACCGCATAGTTTCGGTCGGCTATGAACCTGATGTATGCATCGCACTCCATCGCGAGCATGAGGCCGTTTCGTTGTCAGGACGCGCTCTTCATAGTGCCGCGTACGCCGGTAGCCACGTACCCGGCGGTGGTCGTACTATGGAAGACGACTGGCCAGCCGGCTCCGGGTCTCTGGTCCCAAACGTATACTACTTCTGCTTCCGCGACGAGCGTGAGGCAGAGAATAAATCTGGGCGGTTGTAACGTGCCTTCTCCACCGTATCCTCTCTCCTACGAGGAAGCAGCTGCCAAAGCGGGCGTCGTGTCGCGGATGCCGCTCGGCGTGCGGCCAATCCGCGTCAAACGGATTGTTGGCAGCGCCGGGAAGGCCGGCAAGATCGGCCCCAGCTTTCTCCCCCTCAATCGGGGTCCCGCACAGGGCAACTACGAGGCCATTCTGCGGAAAATGAAGGGGCGCGAGGAACTGCCTCCCATTACCGTCTACCAGTTGGGCAATCGCTACTTTGTGATTGATGGACATACCAGGGTGGCGGCCGCCAGGGCTCTGGGCATTGAGTTCATCGACGCGGACGTCACAGAAGCGCTACCGCGGAAAGAAGGTGAGGTAAATCTCACCTTCTACGCCAGGCGAGAGTTCGAGCGCTCCACCTGTCTGGAGGGCGTGCGGCTCACGTCCCCCTGGCGATACCACTTATTGCACCATCATGTCGAAGGATACCGGCTGTACCTGGAGCGTTCGCGAGAGCGGGAAATCACACTGTGCTCGGCCGCACAGATCTGGCGGCGCACCCAGTACGATCCGACCCTGATGGAAATCCGGCGGCGCGGCTTGACCTCCAGCACGGGAGGGCGAACGGCCGGCGATATTTACACTGATGTGCTGCGAGCATGGGCCGAGGAGGAAGCGTTCGCCGTCTCACTGCGGGAGATGCTGGACCGTTATGACCGGAAACATCAGCAGAGCTCGTTGACGCGGGCAAAACGCCGCGTGACCGACATGGTGGATGCGTCGCTGCCCAAAGCCATACCGTCGATCGCGGGACCTCGGGCTCGGAAGTTTGCGGACCAGGACGCGGAAGCCGAGATGGAAGGGCTACAGCATGAGAGCCCAGACCAGGACGGAGTGCCCCGCGGAGCAGTCTCCACCGAACCACGTGTGGTTCGGGAACAGGAGCAGTGATCGCTGGCTGCGGCAAGCGTCACCGCACACGAGACTAATCGCCCTGGTTCAAATCTCGATAGGCGTCGCCTGAACTGCCGGCTGCCACTGGCTCCCCTGTCCGCAGCAACTCGTACAGCCAGTCGTTGCTGCTCTTGGACAGAGACGGGACTGCCTCGGTACTCATGAACTCGAAGTTACTGTATTGCGCGTCCTTGTAATTGCCGACATCACCGTTCCGAATAGCATCGATCACCTGGTGAACGCCACGCTCGACGTTCCAGCGGGGAGCGAAGTCCAGCTCTGTTCGGACTCGATCGAACGACACACGGTAGTTGCGTCGGTCCTGGTCGAAGCCCTCGTCCAATAAGCGCGCCTCCGGCACGAAACGATGAATCATTTCGCCAACTTGCAAGATGGTGTAGTTCTGCCCTTCTGAGCCAACATTGAATATCCGGTTCCGCACCACGTCAATTGGCGCCTCCAAAGCCATGCTAACCGCATGAGCGGCATCCTGCACATGCAGGAAGGGACGCCACTGGTCACCACCGCGAACGGTGATCACCCCATCCACCACCGCCTTCGCCGTGAGCAAGTTCACCACGAGATCGAATCGAATGCGGCCGGACAGGCCGTAGATCGTGGCAAAACGCAGGATAACGGTCGCGAACGAGTCGTCCCCCATCTTTTGCAGGATGTGTTCGCACGCAATCTTACTCTGCGCATAGAGTGAGACCGGGTTGAGCCGCGACTGCTCGTCCAACATCTCGTCACTCGCCCCATACACGGAACACGTGCTCGCGAAGATGAACCGACCAACGCCGTGGCCTTTAGCCACTTCAGCAATCATCCGAGTCGCTGTCACATTGACATCGATGGTCAGATCTTTGTCCAGTGAGGAGGCTGGGTCTCCCACAATCCCCCCCAGATGTATTACCATGTCCACATCCCGCACAGCTGCCACGACCTTATCGATTTGCCGAAAGTCAGCACGGATGAGTTCGAGATTCGGATGGTCCAGGACCGTCTTGAGCGGCTCGGTCCCGTACATGAGAATATCCAACACCCGAACTTTCACGCCTTTCGCCAGCAATTCGATCACCAGCGCGGAGCCAATATAACCCGCCCCCCCAATGACCAGCACTCGGTCGCGCTTATTCAAGCGCCGCGCGGCTTCGAACTCCGGGTCGCTCTGCAGCATGTTTTTCCAGACGCCCGACCAGACTCTCCCCATACCAAGAGCGAAGCAAGAGATGCCCCAAGCAATGAAAATTGCCACCCGTGGGACACCAAGCTTGCCTTCGAACAAAAGCGAAATGAAACCGAAAATGAGATAACTGAGGGTTACGGTCCGTACAACGACCAAAACTTTGTTTAATCGTCGGTGCGTGCGCCGCCGAGTGTAGAGACCGCTGACCCAGAACACCGCGATGGAGATCAGGACCAGAATCCAGACACTGAGGGCGTACGAATGGATGTAATTAAACAGCGTGGTGCGCGTGTGAGATCCGTACCCTTCCACGCCGACATACCATACGTACCGGGCGCTGATTCCAAGCAGTAGCGCGGCGCCCATCATGACCATGTCCGCCAGCATGCGCACGAGGATCTCGGAAGTTAGGCGGGCTGGGCGAAGAAAATGAAGCAGGGCAGGGCTCCTCTCGCTAGCGACAGGCGCTTGCGCAATCACAGCGGCGTGATCTGCACAAGTGTAGTACGCACCTACTATCTGGACATTATCCACCCTATACCGTGTGAGGGTGAGACATACCAGGGGGTACGCCGAGGCGTTCAGCCAGTCACTGCCCGGACCCAACCAGCGCGAAATGCGCCGCATATTGAGAGCACCGTACTGTCGTCCATCTGTGACCACATGGGGATGCTCAAGCTCTGCGCCGCGAGCCGGTCGGTTGCCGGCAACGCTTGATCAGCAAACTGCTGGTAGGCGGTGTGTCGGTGGACCGGTGGATCATAGTACTTGCGGCTGTCCACTCCCTCGATGTGAAGATCGTGGGCCAACCGGTCGCGGCTCACACCGGCGATCGCTGGGTCGATGGAGACGGAAAAATCTTTGTAAGAACACCGGTCAACCGGCCGCACTCGTTGGAAGTGCAGACCGGGCAAATCCGCCAACTCACGGCGGAAGAACGCCGCTACCTCATTACGTCGCCGCGCCGCCGCCTCCAAACGATGCAGGCTGTGCAGTCCCAGTAACGCGTTGAATTCAGCGAAGCGAGCATTAAAGCCAGCGTATTCCGTGTCATAGTTGCCCGCATTGCCGTACTCGCGTCCGATTCGGATCTTCTCCGCCAACTCGTCGTCGTTGGTAGCCACAATCCCGCCCTCGCCCGCGATCAACAACTTGGTGGGACTCAGGCTAAAGACATGCGCATCACCGCCTTGCCCGAGCGGCTTGCCATTGCGCAGCGCACCAAAGCCGTGCGCCGCATCAAAGATCAGACGCACCCCGTGCCGCCGAGCTACCTCTTGCAGTCCCTCGACGTCCGCCGGATTGCCAAAGTTATGCACCGCTACAATTGCTGTCGTCTGGGGCGTCATCGCCTCCTCAGCGGCTTCCACAGGCATAGTGCAGGTATGGGGATCGATCTCCGCGAAGCGGGGGCGGAGGCCGGCCCACACGGCCGAACTCGCGGTGGCCATGAAGGTAAAGCTCGGCATCACCACGTCTCCCGTCAAGCCTAGCGCTCGATAGGTCAACATCAAGCCGGTGGTACAGCTCGACACGGCTACCGCATGCCTCACCTGCAGATGTTCCGCCACCGCCCGCTCGAATTCCGCCAGATACGTCCCCTTCGTGACCATACCACTGGACAGAATACTGCGAACACCTGGCTCTAACTCGTCAAAAGAGGGCAGGACCGGTCGAACCATCGTGATTCGCTCCCGTCGACCGTTCTGCCCGTCCCCGACACGTGGCGCAACTTTCATGCTTCATCCTCCAGGAGCGAACGCGCCTCGCGCCGCCCTTTATCCACCGACACTGATTGCGGGATTCGCGCTTACTCCGTCAGACACGATGACAGCGCATTGCTCAGTGGCAGCTACGCATCACCATAGGTCGCCCGGCAACGGTCCTCGCCTTCGCCCGCTCGCCAGTGTAGCTTTCCTTTCGAGCGCGTGTACAACCGGTCGCGGCCGACCAACAGGGGAGCTTCAACTTTGTTTTGCCCAGTGCCCGCCTCATATCTTGGAGGACTGGCACACGGTTCTCCGGCCCTTGCCCCTCTGCTGGATTGATAATGCAAGGTATCCAGTACCCTACTCGCCGCCAAACCATCTCGGCACAGGAGAATCTCGCCATCGACTACTCCACCTACGACATCACTGTGGTTGGCGCTGGAATCATCGGGCTTGCTACAGCGCTGGCACTGGCGCGTGCTCACCCGTCCCGGCGGATCTGCGTGATGGACAAGGAGAGCGCTGTGGCTCGTCATCAATCCGGTCACAACAGCGGCGTCATTCATGCCGGCATCTACTACCAGCCCGGTTCACTCAAGGCCGCGCTCTGCGTCGACGGTGCGCGGCGCATGGTCCGATACTGTGAGCACCATGCCATCCCCCACCAGCGGTGCGGTAAGGTGATCGTAGCCACTGGGGAACACGAGGTTCCCGCCCTGCAAGAACTGTTACGCCGCGGCACTGCGAACGGCGTCCCCGGGTTGCGATTGATATCGCCGCGAGAATTGCACGAACTCGAACCGCATGCCGTCGGTATCGCGGCCCTCCATTCGCCCGCTACCGGTATCGTTGATTACGCGGCGGTGGCCAGGTCGATGATGGCCGATCTCGTGGCCCTGGGGGTGGAGATCGGTTTCAAACATCAGGTCACGGGCATCCAACGACAGGGCACAGCGCTGCGGCTCTTCACGCGGGACGCGGAGATAGGCACATCGCACCTCATCAATTGCGCCGGGCTTCATGCTGATATCCTCGCCGGCATGGCCGGGGCGGATACAGATGTGCGAATCGTGCCGTTTCGTGGCGAATACTACTTCCTTAAGCCCGAGCGGCAATCGCTGGTCAACGCACTTATTTACCCCGTGGCTGACCCCAGATTACCGTTTTTGGGCGTTCACTTCACGCGAACCGTACACGGCGAGGTAGAGGTAGGTCCCAATGCGGTGTTGGCACTGGCGCGTGAAGGATATTCTCACTTCACCATTCAACCTCAAGACGTGTGGAACATGGTCACCTATCCCGGCTTTCCGCGGCTAGAACACCGGTCAGGTAGTCGCCAGAGGAGTTGACGGAGACGGTTGAGCATGCTCTGCTAGGGGACCATCTCCCTGTCGAAAGGCTCACCAACCATGCGTCCTCCCCCATGGCAACCACCAGTT
>JAABUZ0100000454.1_pt1 | contig 102059 bp, 98 predicted proteins | sample 5562091 | NCBI WGS metagenome assembly JAABUZ01 (sample SAMN12813069, study PRJNA571459) | rock metagenome | isolation source: Antarctica rocks | place: Antarctica: Victoria Land, Linnaeus Terrace sud | collected 2015-12-21
CAGAAATTGAAGTTAACGGAGCCCTTCTGAGCATTGTGGATGCAGTTGAAGAAGATGAGTTGTTTTGAAGGTACGCGATTTAACATGTTTTCGCGATTTACGCGAAGACTTAGTGCGGGGTACTGTATCTCTCCTTCCACAAGGTGGACTAGCCGCTGATTTATACGCACTGGAGCATTTTTCGGGCGGGCGGGCGGGCGGGCATAAGTGGGCGTTCATGCGGTGCTTGGCAAAGGCCTCAATCAAAAGCCCACTGGGCTGGCTTCTCACTTGCGTGAGTAAGCACCCATGATGGAGTTAGCCAGAGCAAAAAGCGAAGTCCCACTTGAGTAGCTTCTCAATTGCGTGAGTGAGAGTCGATGTGAAGTTCAGCAAGGGGCACAAATCGAGATCCCACACGTAGGGCGTCTCAAATCGCGAGCGGCATTTTGCACAAGCCACCTGTCAGATTCGTGGAGGGCTAGGAGATTGTGGTCCGAATTGGAGTCTCCTATTTTTGTTTGATTTCGAAATGTGGAGCGCTCGACTTGCGAAGTCCAAGAAGCAGAGTCAGAGGACTTATGGCCTAAATCTTGGTCTGTAAGCTCAAGCTCTCATTGATTCTCGAGGTGCAAAAGTGTAGATCATTAGGGAAAGAAATCGATGCCATAGATTATCGGACGGAAAGCACTTAACACCGCTTGAGAAAAGGACAAATTTTCAACAATTATTCTCAAGTACCGCAGCGAATCTTCCGATCATCTCGATAAAGGAGTCAGCTATAACCAGAATAGAGAGGCTTACTAAAAAGAATTCGATCATAAACCACTGCGAATTTTCCTTTTCCAAATATTCAAAGCTTCAAAGTCATACGCGTTAACGATTCAGATCTTTTGGGAATCTCTCCCGAGGCTTTTCCTTTAAGAGCTCCCTTGTATTGCAATCTCGTTTCCAAACAAGACATTGCATCCATGGTTCTTTCCAAAGCGGTCGTCCCCTGCTCGATAGAGGATTTCAAAGCAACTTTCCAGTTGACGCCGAAGCCACAATCTGATACTGCCAATTTGAAGACAGTAGAAAGCGGATATTGGAAAGCTATGCCGTGGCCAGGAAACCATGGAAGTAAATGTGTTCCCGAACAGGTAAATGGCATTGCAAGCGTAGATCATTAGGAGAGTATTACAGATTTCATGTAGTAATACACTAAGTATAGACCGGGAACGCTCCACCGCAGCTGAAGTAGTTGAGCCGTCTGAAGGAGTTGGATCGATCGTAACAAATACGCGGTGTATTTTGTTGTGCTTATCACAAAGATAAGGGGCTTCTGTACAGCCCAGAAGTTAGTTTCCGCTTTATTAGATACGGGTCCAGCAATGCTACACCTAGTAGTGCTTGTGTTTATTTGAAGGGTGCCAAAGAAGAAGAGCTTGTCATGTAGTCGAGCATATCGGATAATCTCATTCAAGGAGAGTGTTAAGGTTACCCAGCAGCCGCCGTTGCTTTGGGACTTGACAATTTCAGGTTGGTAAGTCCATACTCCAAGAATTGTTTCCAGGCTGGTTCTCGCCAACGATTTTAGATGATGTTGGGAGTCCATTGAATTGGGCGTGCATCCGCAGGTCAACTTGCCACCATGTCTCTTGTATGCTTCGTTCGAATGGCCTCCTGGACGACAATTCTCCATGTGTTCTACTGAGCTCTTGGCCTTGACCCTTTGGCTATACCTAATTGTAAACAATTCTGAAGGACCAAGGTATAGCAATTGAGATGGAATTTAATTGCTGGACTTTGAAGATTTCGGCAGCAAACCACAATGAAAGATGATCTGAGAAGAGATCAGGAATATAATTAGAAATACGAAGGCGAATGTTAACCTACCAATTATGGAAATTCGCGGGCTCTTTCACACCACTGATAGAAGTAGCCTGCCGATGGTTAAGCCAAGATCTAGAGATTGAGACATTGTATCCCTTTGAATCAGGACCTGTGGTTGAGCAGGTCTCGTCCATTGTGAGAGACGAAAGTCATCCAACAATGTTGTACATGCATCAGACGTAGCAGCTCAATGAACATTCCAAATGCACGACAGAATTTGAAGTCAGCAGGATTCATGTAAGACCTTTGTTTGACAAAATGGAAAGATGGAAGATAGAGTAGGTACCTTAGCAGACGGACTACATACATATTAGCGTCACTAGGTAGACAATGGCCAGCCCTACCAGCTAGTCATCAGTAGCAGCGCTTTCCCAAGTATCCTTACGGCCTGCAGCTCCATTTACAAGTGCCAGCACATTCTCCGAGCAGTAGTACGGTATGTGGATACCACTTCCCAGATCCAGAAGAATCTGCAGCTCAGTATGCGCGTACTACCCACGGATATAGAGTATTACATCAAAAGACAATTGGTCACTGTGGCTTAGACCTCATTCTGCACGCTTTACTGGGAAACACAGTGGGCGAAATGTACAATATTGGGTCCTGGACGCCGAGGTCATGCGCCACAGAAGACAGATCGATATGGCTCAAGTCCTCCAATCCGTACGTACCTTCTTTCACCTTTGCATCCATTTGCAACCGAAGCTTTAAGTCTGCAAGAGATTTCAACCGGGAAATCTCAGGACTACCAAGTCTTTGAATGCCATTACAGTTCAGCCTTCATGTTCTTGTAAACATGGTCCTTCGAGGGACAGGACAGAATATGAATCTCTAATATGAACAACGGATCCTGCTAAATCATCCAACCAATGGACTCCAACATCCATTCCACCAATCATGAAATATCATGTCGGTCTCTTGTCATTTACGCCTACTAGACAACTGCGGATGAACTACTCTTCCCGGCGTATTGCTCACTGGCCTATTTTGACCACACTTAAACCCCTTGGTTGTTGTGAGGAACAACCCAGCCCATCCACCAAGGGTTACATTCTCGTCTGCTCAGTACCACTACTCCGACAGAAGCAAAACGGCTACTTAAAGACTAATTCCTTTCCTTTCCTTTCCTACCTCTTGTTTTCCTACTCACCATTCATTATATCTGGAAAGCTCGTTCACTTTTGTCATTTGCCTTGCAGATATTATATTCCACCAACTATTGTTGAGATCGTTCTGCATAAGCCTACAGGGAGAGCGAGAGAAACAGTTTGCTGTTGATGTTTGATTTTCTGACAAAGGTATGTAATTGCCGGAAAGTAAAACAAGGCTCGAATCCTTCACTTCTTCTCTTTTGCATGATCAAAAGCCGAGAAGCCTATCTCATAATGCTGTAAGGCTATAAGATCTCGAAGCTGAGCCAGTAAATCCACGATAACCTTGCTTCATCTCCTTTTCTTCGATGACAATGCGGATTCGTTTCAATACCAAATGTTTCTGGTCAATGGAGCGAATTTGCCGCCTCTTGATCCCGAAACCAGCGATCTAACCATTGACCAAGATCTTGCCTTGTTTCGTGAACTACAACGCAGGGGATGTTTCAAGGTTGAAGGGATGCGGCGCATGTATTGGGAACGTAGAAGTTGGGGTGATTTCAGAACATATGAGCATTTGGCGATACGAGGAACACTCTGGTGTGTAGAGCACCAAAGATGGTTCCGAATAGGGCCATGGGATCCCCATCGGCATATTACTTTCGAAGAAGTATATTGATTGGCGGACACAACCACAACCACGTACGAGTAGGAAGTTTCTTAGAACACTACGAATGAGTTAGCATGCAGCACCTCTCTTTCATTCGGCACTCCTTAAGCGTAACCAATCAGAAAGTGGCATAACGAAATAGATCTCTAACTCAGGATAAGTTTTTTTCAATTTTCAAAATAAGATGTATGCAAAAAATATTAATGAGGTTTCCTTTTTCTTGAGCGCACTAACCATCTTGTACCCAGAAGGCTTCAAACTAAATCTACTCAGCAGACTATCAAGCGAGAATCCTGTCCATCAGATCATCAAATAACACAAACGTGAACACATGCAGAAACCATTGCAACGAAAGCAAAACTTCTGCAAGGAAAGAAAAGTATTACAATGAAGTTGACCCTGCTAGGCTTTAGTTTTTTCGTGCCGCAGTCCTTCGAGTTATAGACTCTGACTCGGGATCAAAGGAGAGAGAATAATTCAATGGCTGCAAAGGAGAGTGCAGGTGCCACGATTGAACAGTAAAGTCATCATTTCCACAAAACGCTCATGCACACAATAACCCACCTCGAACTTTTCGAACCATCGATCCTTCAACGTAAACCTCTTTCCACCCGCTCACCGCACCCTTCCCCTTTCCAAATGTGCACCTCTTTCCTCCACATCCATCAAACATTTATCCTCACACGTCTATTACACCTTCCCACCTCTCATATCTCAACCTTCACCAATGCATAATCGAAGCACGGAGTTTCAGTCCAATATCACAGAACCCCCTATATCTTCTATAACCTCACACCCCCAAACCTCTCATCATACATTTTAGTATCGCACTACAACCATAGCACAATAGATAAAAGAAGTGAAAAGTCATCAGTACTATTTATATTATCCCAAAACTCCTCAGCCCAATTCTGTAAACTTGCTCTGATGCATTTTAGTATCACTTCCCCATTCCCATTCCCATTCCCATCCAGACCACCCCAACCGACCACCCAACCATCACAACAATCACACCCCCTATCTCCTCACCCAACCCATGCCCCAACCAATCCACCGCATCTGCTATCCAACGCCTCCCACCCTTCCTGCAATCCTTCGCTCCAGGAGACGCATGTGGCTTTTCAACGAAAAGTAAAGCCTAGAAAAAAAATATTAGATGAAAGGCTGCGCTGGTATAGTTGGATAGAAGAGAACAATTGTGTCGGGATACAGTAGATTGCGTTTAGCGAAACCCGAGTACGAAGTCCTCTCGATTAAATTGGGCGCTGAGAGCATCAGAGAGATAAGAGAGAGCTTTAGTAACTGTAACACTGAGATCATGACACCTTCCTCTTTAACTAGTATACCTAAAGAAAGAGAAAGTGTCGCCATGGTTTATTGCAAGGGTTTGCTGCAAGATTCGCCAGAGCCCTGACAATTTCCATGGCCGGACCACTATCCCACCCGTCTCTCTGTGACGGCGTAGTTTCTGGACGAAAGATGGGGGGGGTTGGTGGATGTAAAGAAAAGGGAGGTTGTAACAAAAACCATAATTCCCCAAGGATCGCTTGAATTGCCCAATGGGGATTCAAAACCCCCCAACAACGAACGCTGCCAAACAATGTCAGAAAGAAGAAAAAAATTCAATGACGGGGGGAGATAAAAGAGACATAGCAGATAGCGGATTTCAGACTGGGGTCGAATGGAAATGTATACTAGGATGATTTGATCCCGCTCCCGTTTGGTTCCGAGCTTGATGGGTGTTTGTTATCTTATTGTGGACATTGAGTGTTTCTGAGAATGAGAGGTTCCTGAGGTACACGATACCGAGCTGGACGCCGATGACACGGGGCTGAGATACAAAAGCGGACTAATAGTAAATTGACATGATCGTGGACGGTTCCGAGCAGTTGAGCGGCTCCAGACAGTAGAGATCAAACGTCAGGATTGCATTTAAAAATCAATCGCACAACGGATGATTAAGAGGGACTCTGAACTATGTACCTGCTGAAACAAAACGCGGCCAACTCCTCTTTAATGCTTCACAAGTATTATTGCTCAAGCGTAATGCGAGTCGCTATAGAGTAACAAGAACCATAAAACTCTCCCGTCGAGCTTACACTGCCGCATGACCAAACCGCCGACACACAAGCAAACAAATTGCCAACGCAGCATCTAAGCTGCGCCAACATCACCCTAGAAGCAATCTCGAAGATAATCTTGTCCCTACTCCATCAACCTATAGGAACATGCCCATGGCAGCCAACAAGCCCATAGCAGCACCTCCAATTGCATGTTCAGCACCCAATTTCGGCGCTGCAGCCTTCGTACTAGAGGCAGGAGCTGCCGCAGAAGAAGATGCGCTGGCGGTGGCAGACGAAGAACTTGCAGCACTAGAAGAAGATGCCGCAGCAGCGTCTATCTTGGGTGCGTCGGTGGGGGACAGTTTACCGCAATCTGCGCAAGCTGTTGAGCCAGGAGTCTGGATGCGGCACTGCTGGAATTGATATTGGCAGATGTGGTTTGGGACGGTATCAGTGTAGTTGGCAATCATGGCGGGTGCGGTGCCGTTATTGCAGATGCATTGGTAGTTTAGAATGTCGGCCTAGATTGAGGTTAGTTCCTTTCCCAAGACGGCCAAGGGATGGGGATGAACAAGGAAATGAATTCGAATGATAGATTAGGAAGTCATAAGAAGTAAGCTCTTACCCCATTGCAGGTGTTGTTACCGGGCTTGAGGTTTGCTGGTCCACCGCAGAGAAGCGGGCAGTTATTGCGCTGTCCTTGACACCATTGGTCTGCGAGTAAATCAGTACTGCTCAGAAGGCATCGACTTAGGGCCACAGCGCTTGACTCATCACGTACTCTTCGTGGTGAGATCCACTCCTGCGAGGTTGACGTTGCTGGAGTTCTGCGCGACGGCAAATCCTACGACCAAGGAGGTAAACAGTAGCGTGAGAGAATGCATGTTGATGCTGAGTTTTGGATATGTAGCGGAGTAGGATAGGTGCTTAAAGCTGTAAATCTGTCACCCGGTTACTCTTAGTATGATACTTGTCAATGCTATGGAAAGGTTGGATAGTTGAGGAAGTAAACGGAGGAAAATGCTTGCGCAATGGTGGTGAAGATGGAAGAAATTAAATTGCTTGGCAACGTTACACGCTACTGAGTAACTTAGTAAGCAAATTGTTGCTTCTGAATTCAGTTAGCGGCAATGCGAGTCTAACCGAATTCGATACAGGCTCTTTATACCCACTGTCGTATGGATAGTATTCGTGGTAATCAAGGATCTCTTGAATTTTACGGTATATGCACATGTTGGCCTTTCCAATCGAGCTTGTGAAGCCCCATAGCCTCAAGAGACTCAACCATTGGCAGCCACGACGCCGTGAATGTCCACTATTCTAAATTGCTGGGAAACTTCCCTCCCATACTCCGGAAAATGATTGCACGCATCGCCCGTCGCAGATTGTTGTTCCAAAGTATTCCGCGAGTCCCCGCTATCTCCATCTAACTCACTCCATGATCCCCACCGTGACCGAAACATCCGTACAGTGACTTTCTTCACAGCTCCTCATCCTCGTCAGGCTCCGTCTTGATGGCTTTTCCCTGCTCAATTGGCGGTAGTGTATCTTGTGTGACCCCTGACAATCCCAGCCCCAACCTCTGTCTCATGGCCTCATCATCTAGTCCTGACAGACTGGCTCTCTGCTTTTTCATTGGGCTACCTATTATAGAATCTAGAGAAAGGGTAGGACTAGGATCATATGAAGCGTTAGTGAGTAACGTGGGTGGGGTTGAAAGGATCGAAGCGTTTGGAGGTGTGGTTCCAGCTGTGGGCGTATTGGAAGCTGGAGACTTCCGTGTGGCTGGAGACCCTGCGTTCAGAGGTTCGGAAGAGTGCTGTCGTTTTAGCTAGGTAGCTTGTCAATCACTGATCAGAACGAAAAGGGATGGAAACCTTACCCTGATTTTCTGGACTCCTTCGGCTAACTCCCTTTGACGCTTCGCATCCTCAGGCGAGAGCAAACCATTCAAAGCATCTTGCGACTCGATTTCTCCTGACTTGACAATGACCGTATCGTCATCTTCCTCATCGCTATCCATATCACTGAATTCTTTCTTTATAGCTTTGCCTTTAGCATTAGATGACGTCGACCATGTATCCGTGTCACGGAAGTTGGAAAATCCTAGTGCTCCGCCAGGCTTCAGCGGCTTCAGATTAGCAAAATCCGTCTTCACCGATCTTCGTTTCGCCGTCGCTGCTGTAGGTTTGTCTTGGGACTTCGGAGTTGACAGTATGCCCATTTTTTGGAGCTGCTTCTCACCTCGGTAAAGGAACGTAAAGACAGCGAATGGTTTATCTGGCCCGTCTATACCTGTAACAGTTTGGGTACTGATGGACTTGGGATCCAACGTTTTTGGCTTAGCAAAACTCGTTGTATGATCAACTTCGGCTGCTTCTGTACTGTCTCCGTTGCTCTTTGCTCCGTTTCCCGAGTTCTTGACTGACTCCTCGTCGTCATCGTGGGCGTCAAATTGCGGTGAGTACTCCCCTCGCTTGATTTCTCCTGATGCGAGCACCCTGAACAGCGCTACTTTGATCTGCCCTGTCGACTCTGGTATTGGATCGTCGTCCGAATCTGAAGCTGACGAGAACAGCTCATCGTCATCATCCGACATCTGCTCCAGGGGCGATCGCTCGTCTGCACCATACCGGAGAACGTTTCTCTTTGACCGATCTTTGCTTCCCAACAAGGAAGACTCGGCCTCGTCGTCACTTCCTCGACGCTGTTTCCTCCTTCGTCGCTTCTTCTCCATCTTTTGTCTCCTCCTCTCAATTCTGGCCGCAGTGTCCTTTCCTTCCAGGTCCAGCCCATTGAGCCATCTTTCCAAGCCTACTTCTCGAAAAAGGAACTCTCGCTCCGCAAGACCTCCACCTTCTAACTCAGGTATACCGACCCATCGCGAATTTACCCAAGTCTCCTCCCCACGCCGTAACAGTGTAGCTACCTCCTCTTTGGCCCGACCATCGAAATATATGTACGCAGCAATCGTCTCATTTGGCGATGTAGTCAAGGGTATATACGGGCCAATAGCGCCCGAATACCTTCCCCGCTCTCCCGATAGCTGTGATAGACCGCTCACTATTCGCGCTCGTGGGTATGGGTCTTCTGGTGTCGGTTTTGGTTGCGAATAAGGGACGTTGAGGCCTGGAGTTAGGAGGGTGATGGAGATAGCAAAAGTTGACTGCTGAGGTTCGTTGGTTAGAGAATCTGCGGGTATCTTCGCTGGTGGTACTGGTATATAGGAGCTGATCCGCGAGAATCTAGACTGCTTCTGTATAGAATATTCGGGTAGTGGGCCTTCTGGTGTGTGAATGCTGACCGCCAGTCCCTTGAAACAAGGCATTTTCTTATTCTCAGAGACCGGACGGGTTTGTGCCGTTCCCACGAGGCTACTGCAGAGTTGGGACCTCAGCAGCAGATAGGCTGAGAAACAGCCAAATGAACGGAACGTAAGAGAAGGCCAATGCAGTAGCGATGCCTTGAAGCACGAGTGCAGTAGCTGAATATACTATTCTCATAAACCTGTTCGCAGAACTCGCCTGCTGAAGGCTTACTACGCTAGCAAAGCCCAGGCGTCGACTCAGGTCCAAAGCCTGAAGCTTTGATAATTCCGTTGTCGAGCTCTTTTCGGGAGCAGTCTGATAGCACTAGGAGATAAAGTTTAGAGTCTCCAAAAGTTATCCAGTCTGCAGCTGTTCAAGTGTTATGTCGTGTGATGTGTCGTCGGAGGTGTTGACCTGTGACGTTGATGGAGAGGTACGGTAGGCTTGATCACGGTGAGGTACAAGTCCGGATGATTCTCTCTGACCAACCATGAAAGGTCCCTCGGGCTAATATGGAAAGTAGATGTAGCGGCACTAATGAGGCTACATTTGTGAAATGTTGACTGCGGCTACGCCCATCACTTGCTACATCAGGTTCATAATGATTCCCACAATTGTGCTTCTAGTGAAAAAGCAAGGCTTATTGCTAATCGCCATCAGTGTTGCTACTGCATCAGAAAGCATGAAAAATCCCAAGATCATCAAACGCCCAAGTGACCCGCAAGCCCATATAGAGAGACCGATCAATAGTCATTGCTTCCCACTCGCTTGCGTTGCGCCCCAAAGTCCTATATCAGTTTTCCCTACATTTCCCTTGTGATGCAAAAAGATAAAAGCTTTGTTCTTAGACCCATATAGCACATCCCATCATCACGAGCTCAGCCATTGACACCCACATTGGCTTTCCGCCGTGTCCCTTCTCTTGACAGCCTCGTCTCTCTTAAGATGCCAGCTTCTCCGCCTGCCTGGCGGGCCCTGCATCAATGATTCTTGTAGCAGCGATTCATTCTCCGTCAGATTGACCCTGATGAGCTGACCCGTCGAATCTCGAAGATTGCCTGGCATATTCGTGTATAATATTTGCATTTGCTGGCAATATGGCTGAACCGGGTTTTGTACGTTACGGCGCTCCTCGATCTTAACAACCTTGGGGAAAGAAGCTAGATTTGTGGGTAGAGACATAGCGCGCTTTGACCAAGAGCCTGGTGTTGACGATGCTCCTAGAGGGCCGGCACTCGTCAAAGAAGGGATAGGGTTGCTGCCGAATGGAGGTTGATCAGATGCAGGCGAAGACGCGGATGTCGAGGCGTTGATGGAGCTTGAATCTAGGGTGATGAAGATAAATCCTTCCAACATTGTGCCATTCCAGAAGCAGAACCAAGGCCTGCTAGGCGGCGTAGCGATGGAATCTGGGGACCCATATGGCGTAATATCGCGATCCTCAAGGGCTGCGAATTCATCATATTCTCCGGTTTCGCTGAAAGAGCGTTTCTTGCTTGTGGCAGAGAAGTCCGATTCCCTCACCACAACAACTTTGTCAAATGCTTGCTGGAAGAAGAAAGCCGGACCTTTGTTCCACCCAGCTCTGTCGTTCATAAGCTGCATACTCGTAGGACCCAGAAGTTGTGGTGGCTGAGCCCCATATCGTATTGGCGCGTTCGGATCTGGACCAAGAAGGTTGAATTGACATCCTGGCAGGATCTCAAAGTTGAGGTCTGTCCCATTTGTACATTGCCAAGCGCTGCCTTGAGTTTTGTTGCTCAAACAGGAATTTTTTGTGACTGAGGGGGAACCAAGCTTAAGAGCAAACGAGCCAGTGGGTAAAGGGGGCAGATCTGAAGGTGTTGCGGTAATCGGCACCGCATCCACCAGGGAAGTCGTGGTAACAAATACAGTGGACGCCCTGACTTTGTATTAGCCATAGCTTCGTAAAATCTATCGTTTACACTTACACTGCCGCCTGTGGTGGCGCTACCAGAGAATGTATAGATTCCGTCGCTTTCTCCTGACCAGCTTTGTGTCCTAGTATGCCACCAATCACAGAGCCGATAAGAATACCAACCACCAGTAAGAGTAATACGACGGCCCATATCGGTAGTCTATCCCAGCACACCCTCCTTTTGCTCTTCTCAGTTATGCTTTCTTTGAAATTTCCACTCTCATCTGGCTGGGCAGGCGCATTGGCAGGTATCTGGTTTAGCTCTGTGGAGCTATCATCGACCGTAGGACTTCTGGTCTCGGAAATGTTCGATTGCGCTGCTACTAGGGTATCTTGTGCTGTCAGGGTATCTTGCGAAGCTTCTGGATGGTTTCCTTGGGCTGCGACAGGAGATACGGGAGACACGGCAGACAAAGCAGTAGGTGGGACTGCGGGAATAGCGTCTTTGGGGGGAAGATCATTAGGATAGCGTGTATATGGCGGAAGCTGTTCTGTGTGGCCGTCAGGTCCCACAAGATCAGCAACCTCCTCACCATCTGGCCCAAAACGTCTTCGGTAATCTTGAGATAAGCCAGGAAACCCAACTGGTGCAGGGGTGATGCCGTCAACAGGGCTAACTTCATCCTCAGGTACAGTGTTCTGAGGATACATGCTATAAGGTTGAGTAGGCCCAACTGGTCCCGTGTATATCCTCTCTGGCATCCTGACTGTTGAAGTCGTAGCGGTACTTGGTGTTCTCGAAATGCCGATATCTTGAGGATATAATCCATAAGGCTGACTAGGCCCCGTCGCACCTTGGTAAGGGCTTTGCGTCCTTGGCATGGTGAAAGTTGAAGTGCTGCTAATTGACCTGTGGGGTGTGGACGCGCCATTTGGGATGTCTGTGGAGTGAAGTGGAAGTGGGGAGGTTGTGTCTTGACGGGATGAGAAAGAGTTGCGTCCGCCAAATGGTTGTGACCCAGTGCTCCTCCGTGAGAGACCGCGAATAGATCCCGGAAGATGCTGCTGGGTTATTGATCTTTCTGTGTTGTCGTGCGGTCGGGTCGGTGAAGCGACACTTGCGAAACCGTCGCCTTCTCGTAAAGGCGATCCAAAGTCATTTGAGATCTCGAATGGGTCCAATGCAAACTCATCACTGAAGATATCGGGGTTAGAGGAACGAAAGGAGGTACGAGAATGTCGTGATGGGCGTGATGATGTCGACGATTGGCGTTCTGCCATTCTGGCTCGTCTTCGCTAGGGCGACAGCCAGTTCAGGCTTCGAGTCGTATTGTTTGAGCTGAATGAGTCTACTCGAGAATTAGTTGCGTGGGATGTCCTATGATCATCGCGGGCTTTAACGATAGACTTGACGTTTAGTGTCGTTGAATTGTTTTGTGAGGCTGAAGGAGTAGAGAAAGTCCTGTCACGAAGGAACGGTTCGTTTCGGCAAGGCTTGCAACCGCCAAAGAAATCCGAAACCTCCCTGCCCCTCGTGCTCTCAATAGCCTTGCGATGCTACCTGCCTCTCCTATGACCCATGTTTTCCTTCCACAGCCATAGCTAGTCGAACAATGGAGACCACAGTAATGAGTATTCTTTACGGTATAGAAGTCTCTTATCCCGTATCAACTATCAATACATTCGGCGCATGAATGCCGAGCCAATGAATTGGAATAGACACCGAGGGCACTGTTCTATCCTAGAGCCGAGGGGGCCTCATGAAGTTTCTGAAGAGAAGACCACTTAAAAGCTTCAGGGAACAATTCATTCAGTATTGCGAAACGACAACTGCGTTGTTGTACCCGGCATAAATTCATATCTAATAAATGGGGCAGCCTTTGTGCTATGCCATCTCTATCGCTCTGTAAAAGCCACTCAACCTATCTACAAAGTCGTAGCGACGACCAAATAAGGATAGTACCAGACGGTGATTGCTGGTCGCCAGCTTTTTCGCGTCCTCCATTTTGTTAGACGTATCCCACGCGATATTACGCCTTGATATCATAATGTCGTTGGAACATGCCATCAACTTTCGTGAGATAGTAAGTGCCTGTGGTGATTGTCTCCGGTTTGCCCTTAGGCGTGTAGTCCTTCTGCAAGTGTGCTTTCTCCCTCAGTACGCACATCTAGCACCACTGGTTAGCTTCACCGAATAAAAGGTCTAGTCAAAAAGCTACAAACCTCGTCATAAACCTCTGGTGCTACTGTCCGTCGGGCATCTAGCCTGTTTTGCAGATCCAGTTGTTTGGCCATTCTGCTCGTATCACCAACGACTTTGAAACTGAAGAATGAACTTGCTAGCCCGCTTCCGTAGCTGAAAACGCCCACTCTCTTCCCCTTGAGCTGCTCACTGGTAACATTGCTTAATAGACTAACTAGCGCACTGTAGACGCTGGCGCAGTACATATTACCGCACATTGTTGGCGCTTGGATAGCTGGTTGAACCCTTGTTTGGAATGTCTTCTTGGTCAGACCCATGAAGGTTTTTTCGACCGTCTTATCAGTAATCGAACTCTTGTAATCTAAATCCTTTATTTCTGACGGTACGGACTCGAATGCAGGATTCGAAGGGTTCTCCGTGTAGTCATTATAGAGCAGACGAGCATATGACTTAGCGACAAGCTTGCATGTTGGGGAGTGGAACAGTACGTGATCAAACCGATCTAGTGGTGTAGCAGGAGTCTCGTCGTGAGCGCCGTTGGAAAGACCATTCTTTCGGAGTGAAGCTTCGCGAGCGTTGTACGCCTTGTAGCAATTATCCACCGCCTCTGTGTAGCATCGTACAGAGTACGCACCGTCGATCACAGGATATTCGGAAGTCAAGTCAGGCTTATAAAAATCGTACGCATGCTGCATATACGTGCCTCGCTTGCCCGGCTCAAATGCGATTGGAGCATCGGGACCTATCAGCATGGCGACACACCCTGCACCGCCTGTTGGGCGGGCATTGCTCTTTTTGTAAAGAGCAATGTCTCCAGCGACCACAATCGCATCGCGGCCATCCCACGCTGACGATTCGACCCAATTGATAGCGTTAAAAAGCGCGTTGGTGCCACCATAACATGCGTTGACCGTATCAACCCCTTCAAGATTGGTATTGCCCGATGGCTCGAAAAGTTGCATGAGAACTGACTTGACGGATTTGGACTTGTCGAGAAGCGTTTCTGTTCCAACTTCGAGGCGGCCGATTGATTTGGGGTCTATCGAGTATTTGTGGAGAAGAGAGGAGACGGTCGTAAGGGCAAAGGAATAGATATCTAATTTCATCTTAGGTCAGACTTGGTCAATGAATATGGGCTATAGCATCCGGCCCAAACCTTCTCGATCATCGCAGAAGCTCATCTTGGTTTGGCCAAGACCAATCGTGTATTTCCCAGTAGCGACTCCATCGAATTTCTCGAGCTCATCCTGAGCAACGCACTATAGTACCGTGAGCAAACACTATTACGTGACCAGCGTCGGAGTTTTTAGTAAAAGCTCTGGAGCTTTGAAAACTTACCTGGCTTGGAAAATATATCTCAATAGCCTTGATACCAACATTTTGTGGTCGAGATGCCATATTGGAATGATTGAAGCGGTTATGTTTGGGGATTTTTTCTTTTCGCTTTAGGTTTGCAAGAGTGAGAGCTTCTGGAGGTGTGGTGCAAAGTAACAGTCGAAGAAACCTGGGGGCCTGGGGTAATAAGTGCAACGGTGAAGCTAGAGCGCTGCTATCGCAAAATAAGATTGGAGCCTGCCTGGAGGACGCGAATCTAGGGGAAATGTGTAGTTTATTCCGTAGGCGTCAGAACTGCTTCAATCCTTCTTAGCACACAATCGGAGCTCTTCAGTTATGACTTGACTGTTCAGTGATGTTCTGGCAGCAATGCAGACCACGGATTGTGATTCTCTACGGAGTACAGTACACAGCTTCAAGTCGCTGCACCGGAGTTTAACCAATAAGGCTTAGCGAATTGGTGTTGCTCTTTTCGGTTCACCGACTTTCAGGGTTTTAGCCGCCGTTGTCGACCATTTCGGAGCAATAAGGCATGTAAGGCTGACATTAGTGACACTCATCAGCTGCGCTAGGAGTAATCACGACCCTTCACCACTGTGCATCCCTGAGCTTACTTGGCGTGCCCCGGTGGAGCTCAAAGCATCACGGCTGGAGGCGTTAATATCAAAGACTCCAGCTACCTCGCAAACAAACATTCGTGATGACCGCCAAAAAACGTGCCATAGTGCTGACTGTTGATGCATTTGGTACACTGTTCACACCCCGAGAGCCTATAGCCAAGCAATATGGTTATGTAGCCAGGAAGCATGGGCTATCGGGATTCACTGACGAGGAGGTGGGAACGACTTTTCGCATTGGTAATCCTGAACACTTGAGGGTGGCCCTTTTGCAACTTTTGAGAGCTGATTCGTGCATTAGCGTTCAAGAAAGAATCGGGTGAACACCCCAACTATGGAAGAGCGGTGGGAATGGAGGCACCTGAGTGGTGGTCCAATGTAAGCATTTCAAGGGTCCAAGGTGCATTGTTTGATAAGCATCTTCATCCTTCAGACTGATGACCTTACGCATCTCATGTACTACTGTTGGTAACGCTGAGTGCCGCGTCGGCTTGCTCTGAAGGCCTATAATCTCTCTTTTTATGGCTGAAGCGTTCTGCCTAATACAGAATCTCGTAATCTTCTAACCACCAGCAGGTTATCCAATCCACTTTCTCCCCTTTAATCCCAGCCTCTTCCTCCTTACCTAAAAAGCTTGTACCCGATCTTCTCTCCCGCTTCAGCTCTGCAGAGGGCTACACCCTCTTCCCCGACGTTCATCCTTTCTTTGAAAGTCTGCGGGAAGCAAGAGAGAGATCTTGGCATAACCCAAATCTACCCAAAGTTGTTCTTGGCATCATCACAAATTCCGATGACCGCGTCCTTCCTATTCTCTCTAGCCTTCATACGCGTGTTACCCCTCGACGTTATCAACGTGATGCGGAAGCATACTTCCCAGCGCGGCAAGCAAAGGACGACAGTGATATCGAATTTGTGATCCTGAGTTACGACGTAGGTTTCGAAAAGCCTAATCGAAGGATATATGACGCAGCAAAAGAGCTAGTGCATGTAGAAGAAGATGTAGAGTGTGGATATATTCATGTCGGCGACGATCTGGAAAAGGATGCTCGAGGAGCCGAAGCCTCAGGATGGACTGGTGTGGTGCTGGATCGAGATGATCAATATGAGAGTGAAGGACTTCCGCGTGTAAGAAGTCTAGCAGAATTAGGAGACATAGTATCGGAGAGAACAAAGGGAGAAAAACTGTCAGACCCTTGGCATTAACCTAGTCCATTACCGCTATTGCAAAGCCTACAACAAGACCGTACGGGATAGTAAAAAGCCCTCTTTAACTCAGTGTATGAGGACAGGCATACAGCAAGAATAACAATAAGAGGAAAGTGAGTTTTGCAGGGTAACGCAGATACGTAGCTGTAAGCTACAACAACAACAGAAGCAGTAGTGTATCCGAATGACTTGAGAGATAAGCTCAGCGCCCAGGACAATAGACCGCCGGACGATTGAATATGGTGTTATTGATTGTAAACAGGCCTCCGAAAGCTCATTCACCATCCGAATCTGCAAACATATCTTCAGCTTTGGGTCGCTTCCCTCGGCCCCCTGGTAAGATATGCTTAGAAGTTCCACTAGCAAGTTCTTTGCCTATCTTAAATCCAACAGAATCTCCTCTGTAAACCTCTTTAGGCTTTCCTTCGATCGCACTTCCTCTGCGGCCGTTGTCATGTGCGGCCGCAGCAGTTAATCTGAGACGGGGCGCTTTGTCGCCATTCAACTCATTGTCGTCTGAATCCTCCATCGGCTCACCATCAACTTCTTCATCATCATCCATTGGCTCACCGTCAAGATCTTCGTCGTCAACCATGGACTCACCATCCACATCAACATCCATAGGATCTCCAGCGTCAGACGGCGCTAGCTGATCGGCACTAGACCTAAGAGTCTCTCTTTCCTGTGCCTTTTCATCAACGGTCTTCCACCGCGACTTAGTAGCAAAAGCCGCTGCCAAAGCCTTTTCTGCCGCTGCATTGGCTGCATCTTCGGCCGCTGTAAGCGGAGGATTGGCAAAAATCGTGGCGAAATGCTCCTGTGATGCCTGCGGGAAAACACACCAACCCTCCCAAAGTCCAAGGACACTACATACGCTTCGTTTCCATTTTTCGGCGCGCAGACGGCCCCAAGACATTGTTTTCTCCAGCCGCCCAAGACCTTCGAATACTTTATTTTGCTTGAGTGCATTTTCGAATAATTGTCTATAGCGCCATGCGTGTCGAACTCCGCTAGTGGAAGATGAGGATAAGAGGTCCGATATGATGTAAAGCCCTATCAATTTGGAGGATGATGTGTCTTCTTTCTCGGCGGTCTTTTTGTCATCCTCGTTCGCATCCTCTTCATCCTTTGAAGCTGGATCGTCTCCTAAGGCCTTCTTGTTGGAATTGGCGCTGGAGAACGCAAAGGGCCTCAAAACATTAGACGTAATTATCTGTACTACTTCTTCAGCTCCTTCACCTGCATGTTGAATTGCAAATGCGGTGATGCGGGCAACATCCCCTCTTCTGAGCTTTGCATTTGTTGTAGGCAGTCTAGCCAGCAAATGTGTCAATTTAGCTTTTTCAAGGGGAGTAAGATAAGCTTGATCGTCACCGTCTAAATTAGCAGCATCCGGAGGTGGAGCACCTCCATGGTGGTGGGAGTAGCGACGTCGTCCTTCATCGCCTGAGTCTTCATCGTCCGAGGAATTATAATCCGAGTCTGAAACAATTTCTTCAATCCGGGTTGTATACTCGAAGGGTAAGCCTTTTTCAGGTGCCGCCCAAGGCGCTCCTCCTTCAAAAAGACGTTGCGAAGACGAAGATTTCCTACTCCGAATTCTAGTTTGCGCTCCTGTGAGAACATCCCAAATTCGCCAACGATACCATACACCCCCAACGCTGCGAGCATCCCATAACCAAGCCCACTTTCCATCCATTTGCACATCTTTTCGGCTCATTAGAAGAGCCTCAAATTCTGGCCCGTTAGCGATTAGAGCTTCTACGGTCTTGTGGATAAGTTTGAGCTGTTTGAGATCAGAAGGGGGCGTGACGTTAACCGTAACTGGCGGAGCACCTCTCCCATACTGTGTTGAGCTGGGTGCGTAGGACTGCGGTGGAGCGTAACCACCACGATGAGTATTTGATGGCTGTGCTCGGCCAAAGTTTGTACCAGGACCAATCTGTATAGGACGAGCGCCAAATGGTAGCGAAGACGTAGCAGATGAAGTTCCAAGAGACGGCATTTCTGTGCCTACAGCCGCCAAGGATAGGTGACGTGACAACGAAAGGTAGAAGCCACGACCCATATATCGATTCTGTAGGACGCTAACAGCGGTATCAATGTCAACCGCAGGCGTATCTTCCGCTAGGGTGACGATTGCTGAGAGCGATCGGCGATCTGAGGTACCTGGTCCAGAAGGAGGTAAGATCCGGACTCCTTCAGCTTTAAGATTTGACGGTAGTACCGACTTGATTACCGCAGGAGATGTCCCTGGTGGTAGCGAAGACAATCGAAGTGTAGGTCTCGGAGCAGCTCTTTCGGCCGCCCTTGGATGAGTTGTAATATCTTCATCATCGGAAGTCTGAAAGGCAGTCTTGGCATCCGCTGGATATGTAGAAGAATCTTCAAAAGCAAACAGCCCTTGATTTGTCTCTTTCCGTGCAGGTTGGGATCCATCGTATGCTCTTTTACGTGATATTGACGGCGGCGGAGGCCCTAAGCTACCTGGCCCACTGCTCCCTCGGCCTCTGGTAGCGGGTCCAGAAAAATGCCGTTTTGATTGACCCGCAAATGCAGCACCTCTTCCACCCCCAGATCCTAATCCCCCCCTAACCGAGGAGTTATTTGATGGACGAGAATCGTCTTCATCATCGAATGATTTGATGAAGTCTTCGTACACTGCTGCTGTCTCTTCTTGCTCACGCTGGCGCTTTGCTTCGGCTTCAGCTTTTTGGCGTTCGAACAGCGACTTCTTAGTCGGTGCAGTGAGCTTCGACCCAATATCTGGAAACTCCTTTATCTTGGAGTCTTCAGCCATAGTGGCGACACCCAATGTTAGACGAAAAATAGTGGAAGTACGGGTGACCTTTGGAGTTGGCCATTTAGACATTGCTAGCGCAGCCCATACGGACTGTTGAAGCTTGAGCGGAACATTCCGCTGTCAAGCTTCACCTCGGCGCTTTCACAACATAAGGTAGGCATCGATCCCGAAAGTAGGTCATAGAATAGTCGGAATGGCGACCGCGGGAGACGTTCAGGCGCTGCTGCGTTTTCTGTCTCAGGATGCAAAGATACCTCTTCCTATCGCGATGGGCAAGATTAAAGACCTACAGAAGGCTGCCTTGACCTCGTATGAAACACCGAGAGGAAATCAAGTTCTCTGGCGGTGCTAATACTCTACAGTCCAAGTACTCTGGCGAAGTCTAGTCTACCGGTAGTTCAGGCCATCTTTGCTGACGAGAAACGGTCAAAACAAATCATCAGCGCAGCCAAACGGGTCACTAAGAAGAGGTCTTCAAGTGCCACTCAATCAGAGTCGCCAGCTAAACGCAAGAAGACAGTTCTTCTAGGGGAACAAGATACACCAGCAGCTATCGAGGAATCTCTTACTCTCCCTGAAGTCACCTGCAATGAAGAGGAACTAGAAGCATCAGCCATTTACACCAATCGGGCACCTCTAGTTCTTGCATTCGCCGTCACTCTTCTCAAATATACCATGCCTGAACAGCCGCTCTCTTCTCGACTAAGCCTAGCCAAAGCTGTGGTTAGCGCAAATAGCAAGACCAAGGCCAAAAGTCTAGGAATAGAGAAAGGAAATACTGCAGAAGACGAAGGATGGGGTCAAGGGCAGCCGAAGGTCCGTATCATGGGACGAGAAATTAGTGTGATGAAGCGCTGGGGTTACGATCCAACGGAGGGAAGTAAGGTGAGTGACTTGGCGATCGTTCAGGAAGAGGATGGCCACAGTCAGGCTGCAGAATCGCAATCAACGATACAAGGTGATGAAAATCAAGGTCAAGCAAGAGATCAGAAGCAAAGACCCCATCCTGGTCCACCGTTATGGGGGCTTGACCTTGACGCCCTCCGGTCTTCCAGTAATCCGTTCCCACCCGGCGTCTCAAAATCCCACACATCGGCCCTCCCAATTCACGAGCCCAAATCTGCAAAAGACTACCTCCTCAAATCATTCAGCTCTCCTCCCTCCCCATCGCCCAAAAAACAACCCACAAAAGTGATAGAAGCAGAGAAAACAAGAAATCTAGCTCGGTTGCTTCAAGCACTTGATCTACTGTATAGCTCCTGGGCGCATGTTCTAAGCCAGCAAGAGCTTGATCGCAGAGCATGGGCTTGGTATGTGGGTGTACGGCCGGAGGTACAGGATGGAGCTGCGGGCTGGGGTGGTAAAGGCGAAGTCAAGCTTTCGCAGATCCTGGAGTTGCGGAGAAGAGGATGAAGATGACAACGGGTGCTATAATATATAGAAAACACTCGGCCGGAATTCCAACAAAAGTTAAGTCTGCAGGCTCCGAAGAACAGTAGCCGCGACAAGAATGATGCCTTGCATTGCAGCTGCAACACCAGCAAGAGTAATCTCTCTTCAGAATCGAAAATCCGCTAGAGGCGTAAAATTCACGGATATAAAGCTTCATAAGGTGATTCTAGATCGCCACGTAATTCAGTTTGGCCAGATTGATTTTGTGTTGGGCACTAAACTGGCTGCAATAGCCATTCGAAGCTGATTAAGAGAGTAGAATCTGTTCTTTTCGCCTCCTACTGCGAAGAAGATAAAGATAGAAACTGCATTACTCACCGCAGTTCGGCGTCGTGGATTTGGAGAATGTCTCTGTCGAATACCGGCAAGAGAACAGGAGTCGTATGCAAGCAACACCGGAGGCAGTGAATCACGAGTGGATACGATATAAGTTTGAGATCCGTGTTGAATATCACACCTTCGGCTTTCAAATATACTGTCGATCCAATGCTATTAAAGAAAGGCATACGCAAGACAAAGAAACCTCACTAAGAAGGAACGTAAAGCATCTCGAATATCCAGACGCCATCTTCAAGCACCTGCAGTGACCACTTGTAACGACCGCGTCTACCCGTCAACCGAGTTCAACCCGTCAATGAAAACATCCTCAGCGAAAGTGTATCACGCACTGATTTCTGGGCTGTAGACCGGCAATATTACAGCTATGAGTACGTGTACTGCATGCGCCTAGAAGACGTGGTTGTCATAGATGGCCGCAAAAACCCTCCAACACCCAACGAGACATAACGACAAAGTCTGCCTCCGCGACGTTTATCTTGTTAGCAGACACCACACCTATCGAACTCAGCAAAGAACTGCCACCGCCAGACGGATTGCAGGACCCGCGAATTGAAAACCGACCGCAAGGTCAAATCCCAGATCTTCAAGACTGGAAACAAATCGATGAGCTTAGCCTTGCTTTCTCTCTTAAGCCTAAAAAAATTCCATTAAGAAAATCCAGGTTTCCCGATACTTGCACACTTTCCAACAGGGCTAAATTCGCCGAAACATATCGTGTCGGAATAAATCGCGCCATCTAAAACGCAAATCGGCATGACGAGAAATCTCAACCCCAGCGAAGGAAACCGTGCGTGGACTTGGATAGATTAAAGGGCCTGAAAAGCAAAACACAACCGGAAGCCTTTCTCAAACATCACCCGAGGGGGAGGTGAAATGGCATTGAGTGGCAGGTTCGAGATACGGTCCGTTGTTTGACGATTAACCACAACCTTTTGATTTTCTTTGCTCGTATATTGGCAACAGAGTCTTTGGCCTGTGACCTGGTTGAGCGGGATGGTTGGAAGTGGAGGGGGGTTGGAGGAGGGGATGGAGAGGGTAGGATAGGCGGCGCCTCGAGGGGTATACGTATGTAGGATCTGAGAGGTGCCAGCGGGGAAGGGATTCCTATGGTTCCGGAATTACGTCGGATGGCGTAGCTAGGGTTGAGGATAATTCTCGTTATTCCGGTTTCCCAATCTTGTATTTCGATCTATTTCATATGTACATTCTTCAATTTCTTCCCAAGATATCCACTGCGAAAATATATATACATCCGAAAAACTCATTCTACCCTTGCACTACCCCTCATATCCCACATCCATCCTCAAGTCATGAAATACTTCGGCCCCTCCCCACCTTGCGGGGTCTGCCAGGTGATATCCTGTTTCGGGATTTTGATATCGCAGGTTTTGCAGTGGATGCAGCTATGCCCACACCAGTCAGCCATCACAGCCTTAACCCACACGTTGAAGAAGGAGGGCGTTGAAAACACGAGGTCAAAAAGATAAAGGACAACACCTACTTCTGCGCATTAATCTGAAACCGCACCCCCACATCCTTACTGTCATCATCCACATATTCATACACCCCTGCCGGACAAAATCGGTTCTCAATGCCCTTGTATTTCGGGTACTGGTCCCGCGCGTGCTCCTCCCAGTCTTTAACCTGCAAGTGCACCGGCTGGTCCTCCTCGTGGTTTGTTCCTGTGCGGCTGACGCTGGTCAGGATGTCGAAGGAGATCTTGCCGTCTGGTTTCGGGTATTCGATCTTTTTGCACTGGTCGGCGGTTTTAGTGGCGCCGTGGTCGGTCCCGGCGTGTTTGAGGGTCCACGGCGTTTTGCCGCGGAAGAGGTAGGCTTCGAGGCCGGAGTAGAGGATCCCGCCATAAAGACCAAGGGGGTTGTGGAAGGATGGCCGCATGTTGCGGACTTCTTTCAATTCTTTCCAGATAGTGCTTTCGCGTAGGGCGTCCTCGTAATCGTACAGGAAGACGGTGCCGGCGTCTGGGTTTGTGGTTAAGGCCGAGTATGCGGCTTGGGCGGCGAGCATGCCGCTGCGCATAGCGGTATGGGTTCCCTTGATCTTGGGGACGTTGAGGAAGCCCGCGGTGTCGCCAATAAGTGCGCCTCCTGGGAAGGCACATTTCGGGATGGATTGAAAGCCGCCTTCGTTGAGGGCCCGGGCACCATAGGATATGCATTTCCCTCCCTCAATAACGGACTGATAAAGTGGGTGGTGCTTTAGTTTTTGAAACTCGCCGTATGGGGAAAGCCAGGGATTGGGGTAATCGAGACCCACGACCAGGCCGAGTGAGACAAGATTATCGCCGAAATGGTACATCCAACCGCCGCCATAGGTAGAGGAGGGTAAAGGGTAGCCCATGGAATGAACGACTTCACCTTTGCGGAAGTTTTCGGGCTTCACCTCCCAAACTTCTTTGAGACCGAGGCCGTAGGTTTGAGGTTGAGAGTCTCGACGTAGGTCAAATTTTTTGATTACCTGTTTCGTGAGACTGCCGTGACAACCTTCGGCGAAGAGGGTGACTCGAGCATGGAACTCCATTCCTCGCTCAAAGGAATCCTTTGGCTTACCGTTGCGTGCTACCCCGAGATCGTTGGTAGCCACGCCTTTTACTGATCCATCCTGCCTGTAAACGATCTCGCTCGCCGCGAACCCTGGATACACTTCAACACCAATCTCTTCTGCTCTTTCCCCCAGCCATTTGCAGAATTGATTGAGACTGACAATGTAATTCCCATGATTGTTCATCTGCGGTGGTGCGGGAAGCGGTAATGAGCTGTTCTTCGTCAAGAAACGCATTTTATCATGGGTTGCTGGTGTAGCATTTTCGAAACGTGAAGGGTTGTCGGGCGAAATCCAGTCGGGGAAAAGTTCGCTGACAGCTGAGGGCTCAATCACATTGCCAGAGAGTATGTGAGCACCTATTTCTCCGGCTTTCTCTAGTAGTAGGACGCGGAAATCTTCGTTTCCAGCTTCTGTGGCAAGTTGCTTCAAGCGAATGGCGGCACTCAGTCCGGCGGGGCCTGGACAGAGGTCAACATTTGGAATGGAGAATTAAGTGTCAGAAAGCAGTACCCCCGCCAACAATGCAAACGTCAACTTCATCACTCTCGCGATCCTGCTGCCGTGGATCGAAAGCATCGTCAACAGCAGCGAAAGGTCGCCAGAGTGATGTTGAGAAAGCTTTTGTGCACGGAGTGAGGGGTTTGGACCTGGATTGAAAAAGGCGGCGTCGACGAGCCGGTGGGAAATGCGAGAATGCTCTTGGAGCTATGGGGACTGGGAGATGCAAACTGCAGAGGCCTCTCCTCGCCACTGGCAGTAGAGAGGCCTTGAAAGTCATTGTTGCAATAGAGACGATGTTAGGATTAATGTGGGGAATCTAGATATTCGATTTTACGTGGGGCCCTACGTAGGATCGCCGCCCACCCAGACCTCGGCATACCAAAATCCATAGCCTTATAGTACTTTCTATCAGCCTGGCTAGGTCTCCATACGGAGGAAAAGACAAATAGAAGAAAAAGCTCTCATGATGCCATAATACTAAATATTTAAACCGCTACGGTTCTACTGTAGGAGTATATTTGAACTTGCTCAAACACTTTCCGCCAACGCTTTTTGAAGTTACGCGTGCTCATGGCTCCTCTCCGTGCGTATCAGCCAACTTGTCCGCTGCCCCGTTCTCCGGCTTTGCACCTACGCCATCTGCATTCTCGCCAGCTAGGCTAGCTACTTTAGCGGTGGATGAGGTGGTGGCCGTTGCTGGTGCTGATTGGGGGTTGTCAGGCTCATTGCTGATCGAACCCTCTGTCGTGGGTTTGCGCGTAGGAGCACTGGGCAGGTCTGTTTCCGTTGCCGCCGGCGGTTGTACTTGTACAGTAGGCGCACTAGCTTCTAACGGCTCTTCCGCTCTGGCCTCGATTTCTTTCTGCCCTTGCACCACCGAGTCTTCCACTGTTTCTGGCTCTGGGATTGACGTTGAGACGTGCAATGCTTCTGGGGATCCTTCGTGGTATTTAATTTCTGTAGTCGGTGGAGTCGAAGCAGCGTCCATAACATTCAAAACGCCACCGTCGTTGATTTCCCATACAGTCCACGGTTCTTGAATACCCCATCTACCTTTCTCTGCCTTATCTTCCTGCTCTTCCGCTACAGCATTAGGTACAGAAGCTGCTGCTGGCTTCCTTCTCGTAGGTCCTCTGGCGCGCCCCTTACGCGCATCAGCTAGAGGGGCTTTCTCTTTCTCAGCATCGTCTTCTGTCGTAGCCTTTTCCTGGGCCTTAGGCGGAGCTTGCGGTCCGAGTTGAAGTCGCTTGTCAAGATCGGAGAGGAATCCTGCTTTCAGTGCAGCGATTTTACTGCCTGCGGGCCGGGACGGTACAGCAGGTTTGGATTTCGGGGCGGGCGGTGGAGACGTAATACCTCGAGGGTCGTCCCTAAGTTCGCCACTAGCAGTTGAAGAAGTGGACGTTACTTTGGAGAGTGGAGTAGATTCAGAAGAGTCGCGAGATATAGGTTTCGCAGGGCGCGCCGGCACTTGAGGTTTCGGTCGCTCAGGTAAGACAGGAGCTTTACGCGACTCTGAAGAAGCAGCTTGATTTGCTTCTATCGGAGATGACTCTGCTGACGCTTTCGAAGGCGGAGGAGGGATTTCCGCAGATGGAACTTGATGAAGCCTCTTTGGTGGTCGTGCTGGTATTGAGGGTGGAGCTTGAACGCCAGACTTCGAGGAATCTGATGGGGGGTTGATTTTGGCCGGTCGTTGTGGAATGCTGGGCTTTTCTAGAGCTGCTGCACCAGCCGTGGCGCCCTCTCGCGGTTGATCTCCAAGAACCTTGTCTTCAACTGGGCGTCCAGACGTCCGCACCACAGCCCCAGCTATGAGGCCCTCATCTATTGGACTCTTGACATCATCACCTTGAGGTCTTTCCACAGTAGTTTCTAGGCGAGCACTGTCTGGTGTGTCTTCCCAGACATCTTGACTAGGAAATCTCTGTTTCAAATCCGGTTTCTGCGTCTCTTCTAAGATATGAGGCTTGAAATCAGACTTCGCTAAACGTTCCTCTCTTGGCATCAACTTGGCTTTCTCATCTTCGCTGACCTCACCCTTGCGTGCGCCTTCAGCTTCTGGGCTTTCGAATACCGCAGAAGGTGCTTTTGCCACTGGGGACTGCTCTTCTTTGGGCTCTGGCGTGGTCACAGTGGCTTGTAATTGCAAACTATTGGGCGTGTCTTCCCATATATCTTGGCTGGGAAACCTCCTCTTCATAAGCATCTCACGACGCTTGAAGTGTTCTGTGGCCGGAATAGGTCGTCCCTCTTTATCCTCTTCTTCGGGAAAGAGAGGTTCGTATTCTTCAACATCTTCCAGAGGGGTGTGCATATCCTCACGCTCATCATGAGAAGTGAATCTTGATAGTCCAGGAAGTGAACCATATATACTTCCTGGCCTGCTTCCGGGTCTACTGTTTGAAGCACTTCCCGATCGACTGCCGTTCTTGAATCCACTTCGATACGAGGGGGGGGCATCTGAGTCTATTCCGGAGTAATACGTGCTGCCTCTCCGTTCCTGTACAGGAGACACAGCAGGTTGCAGATATTCAGATGCTGGTTCTTTCGCGACTTCGTCCGAGGCAAGAATTGGAACACCATATCCAGTTTCGTCAATCCAGCCTCCCTCGGCTTCGGAATTACCACCATGGGGGCCGAGATCCTCGGTGGGAGGATTATACCCGTTCCCGCCAATTTTGTCGCGACGAACCGTTGGTGGAGGTATATGAATCTCGTCATCCTCTGTCTCACTCTCCAATGCATGCTCGGATGAAGGACGAGCGTATGAATGGCGTTGATTCGATTTGTCAAACCCTTCTTTCCCCTCGACGTCGACCGGAAAGCTTGTTTTACGTAAGGGCGAATCTACGTGAGTTTGCGAGTGGTTTGAATGCGCCTTGCTCTGGTAGGTCACAGACTGGGGGGAGTTGATGCGTGATACATATTCTTCTGACGCCATATAGCCAATTTGCTCATTGGGCAGTCCAGCAACGTTTGCAGATGTTCCTGCATAAACCATGTCAGTCATTTAAACACACCAACTACTAGGTCAGTCAGACTTACCAAAACCTGCACCCCTGCTTGCGGTCTGTCTGACTATCTTGTTGAGGTCGTCACTACTGAGGGCCCATTCGCCCCTGGAACCACCAATGCCTGGACCGTAGAGGCCATTCTCTTCCCGCACCAGCGCATCAGGATGCTTGTCATACCAGGCCTTCTCGAAGCTATCAGTGTGCGGTACACCGTGTCCATGCAGTCCGTAACTTCCCGGAGGTCCATGGAAAACCTCCTTGCCACTACGAGTGCGGTCATGATGTTTACCGGGCTTTTGCCGACCATCATTGTGAAAGCCGATCCCAGATGGGAAAGTTTGTGAGTATGGCGAAGGTGACGGGGCTTGGACGTCTCCGGCATCAGGGTGCATTGGTACCCTTTGACCGATTTCAGGAATTCCATGGTCGCTGTCACCAGCTTGGGAACCCGGGCGTTCAGTAGACGCTGAAGACTCGGTCCTATTGAAACTTGTACTCGATTTTAGAGGACGAGATTGAGGGTTTTTGTCGTCATTGGATAGCGGGGTGGAAACCTTTCCGAAGCCAATTGCAGCTGCTTGGTTCGAATCTGTGCGGGTCACAGCCGAAACCCTCGCCTTTGCGTTTGAGCTGGAGAACGAGGGCCTTGGCGCATGTAAAGGCAAATCGCTACCAACGTTTCTTGTTTGTTCCGGCTGTTTCTCGCCATTTCCTTGGTCAGGGGTCGAGTCTTCTGCTTCATAGAAGTCAATGTCCGCGTACTCGCTTCCCTCTTGCCCAATTGACGGTAAAGACACGCTGGGCGGGCGCCGGGGTAGATCGAGGGTCGAGCCAGACTCATTGTTGTTAGTGTACAAGCTCCCGCTCTTGTTGCCCAAATTCATACTGAGAGGTACGTCATTGAGAGGCGATCTCGGGAAGCTGTCTCGGTTTGGAGACCTGGACTGATCTGCAGCTCGACGTCCGGGCCTTGGAGGAATCTTTGGGACGTCCATACCGGTTGGTGCGGTAGGCTGCTGCTGCTGCGAGCGAGAGGGGCGAGGAGGAATTTGAGGTGTCGACATGTTGTTGGTTGAGCTCGCCTGGTATTTGGCACTATTGTAGGCTGTGACTGAAATGTGTCAGTTTTAGGGATATTGAACGTGGAGGATCCAATGTGAAGCGCCTGTGGGCGAAGGACATGGATCTTGTGCTATTGGGGCTTGTCATGATTGCTCAAGAGAACATGTAGGAAGACGAAGCCATTCAATGTTTGCAAAATGTGTCCAAAGCACATGATGATTGATACGGCCATAACAGTGAAGCTCTCTCGTTGGATTCCCAGCATCACATCCCGCATGCATCAACAAGAAAGTAAGCTCCACTTACTGTTCAAGTACTCAGAAAGCAATCAATTGAGAATGTATAAACTTGGAAACTGCGTAGAGTGTTGTCGAACTTCCATTTACTCAGTTGTGTTGTGTATGAGCGGTGGGGGATCTCGAGGGACTTAAAGATCAAGTTACAGGTACTGTGACGACCAAACCTGGAGGCGCTATAATGGCTAGGCCCAAGCTTCCAGCTAACGCCAAACGATACAGTAAGTCATTGAGAGTCTCCAAGAACCTTTAGACCGCCCCATCTTTTCCAGGTTACTACAGTATGATATTCCGTACTGTACGGATGTATACTGACTTGCCATACTCTAAGGGGTCACTACCGCCTTCGTTGAACACCAAAACTTGGATTATGTTCCTATGTACAGGTAGTTCCCCACATTCTGTCCGCCGATCCGTGGCGTGATCGTTGTGGCGTATGCACGAGGTGCCTTTTCTCCTCACGTGGAGGATGCCGGCCCTTGAGGCAAGGCAGTCGGCGAACGATCAATAATGGTCATCACCACTGAATCAGCTCTTTTGAAAACCGATTTGAATGCTCTTACACACTATTGCTGGATCTCCTCCGTGAACAAGCGCAGGACGAATCCCAACTCCATGATCCCAATTCATAGCTGAAATAGAGAAAGAACCCCTATAGTTACAGATGCCCTGCTGCAACCCTGGTATTCGTCATCAAACACGCAAAATGACTTCTCCCCAATAGAACAGTGTGCTGAGCAGCCGCGCAGTAACAATGTAGTTTGTGGCCAACGCCTTTCCCTCGTTCTTCAATCTCAAGAGGAACTTTAAACAATCATCTGCGCAACACCCTGTCCACCCAGTGTTTTGCTACCCACAAACCCCTGTCCCTTGAATCCAGCGATTGCGTAGCACAGCGCCGTCAACATCAGTACGACGGCGGCGGCGACTAAGCTTGTCGAGTAAATGATTAGGCTAAGCCATTGAACAAGGCTCATGACACCGTAGATGCCAGCACGCATGTAATTTGTCGTAAATCGCCGGATGAACTCGTCGAATGTGCTGGACGTAGGGCAGATACGGAGGAGAAGTGGTACTTCAACGAAGATGAGAATGAGACCGGAAACGCTGCGAAGAAATTAGCAACTGCAATTACAACGCTGCTTAGAGTGGCAAAGCAGTCCTCACAGGCAAATGATGCTGAAGATGATAATAAGGGAGACGTGGAGCAGGTTCGAGATCCCAAGAGCAATGCATAGTAATATGCACAATACACCCATCCTGTGGATCCGCCAGAGTCAGCCAATACCCATAGACGGTGTCTTCGCAGCTTTTCCGACTCAAATGTCTCTAACACGTCAAGAAGGCCATTTTCCTGAGCCACTTCGGTCTTCATGTTAAATCATCGCCCAGCAGCTGCTCGGGCTCAAAATAGCTCCCTCAGCCCCCAGCCTACCCTTCACCCTACCTATTCCTTAGAGCTTCTCCCTAGGCTCCTTGAATCCCTTGCAGAGCCTAACGCTGAAGGAGCTATGCTGGCAGTTGAAGTGTGTACTAACCATTGCCCATATATGCCTAAGACGCGCGCCTGTTAGTTTTATTCTCTGTGTCTGTACTCCAGAATTGACTCACTGAAGTTGCGCGACTTGAACTCCTCAGCCAGCGTCATCGTAACACTTCGTGCCGATGTGGGTCCAGTCAACAGGTCCTAGAGCTTGTGGTCCGAGTGTCTGCTTTTGGCTGGAGCTTGTTTTGTTGTTCCTTGGGTCTGAGAGGAGGGCTGTTGATGAGAGGCTGGGCTAAGTATGACAGAGCTCGTAGTATGTGATGAGGTTTGGTTCAGCTCGAGCTGCGGATTGTATTTTGTTTGTCTTTGATGTTGCCTGAATCTTTGTCGTGGCTTCTCGACCAAAAATCAGAGATGTCGCTAGCGCAGGGTTCGCAGCTGCGCCTGTCTGAGTTTTGGTCGTCTCACAGTCACAGCACCTATCAAGCGCAATATCTGACTAGGGGTTTCTGTTTCTATTGCTAAACTAGATCCACGGTATTGAACAGATACTGATCGCTGTAGCCTACAGATGTTTAGCAAATCAGGATATCTTCCTCGCCCCTTTTCTCTTCAGCCTCATGCCACGTCATTCCAGGGTGGTAGAACACGCAAGTCAGGAGGCAGGTTTATCAAAGAAGCGTGTCATTGATATCACACTCCAGGCTCCGCTCTGTGAATACGGGGAGGTATCTCCTTAAATATATGACCACTACAGCGTGCATTGAAACCCATACGCAGTCGCTCAATCTCAAATGCTTATGCTTGAAAACTGGTGAAGCATTAACAAATGACAAGACAAAGGCGCATGGTGTACAGAGTATGGTAAAAGGCAGTCGCTTAATACAGCATTTTCCCGTAACATCAATCGTGTAGACACTGTAACTCATTTGAGTGGCTTTAGTCGATATGCACCTTGATCATGTTCGCAAAGTCCCAGTGGTTGATCGTACTGACACCACACATCTATACCAAACATCCCCGCAGCCATTTGGAATGTTATTATGACATTACTTCAGACGCTCATGATCCGTAAATCAATCGAAAGACATCGTTGAAGACAAAGTAGCTGCCCGCACCATCAGGCATAAGTTGGAAGACCTGGGTATAATTCATTGGCCGCTGCTCCTCGTCGACCTAGAATTCCAAAGCAATCAGCCTTTCTACAATCATGACCATTGGGTCGAGAGTAGCATCTGTGGCTTGATCCTACCAGTAGTGCTCCTGTGACCATGACTAGAATTCCACCACTCTCATTCGAAGGCTGTGCGTCAAGTGTGGAGACCCGATGTACGACCTTTTCAAAATGAAGGGACTAGGTATAGGTAAACAAAAGTATTCGCAAAGTTTACCCCGAAATGTGGCATACTGTAAGTTTCTCAATGATACCCGATACGCCCTGCACCGCAGAGGTCTCAAAGGTGAGCATTGACTGATCGCGCTGGCTCACCATGACAGTCAGCTGGGACACACGATCTAATATCTTTTCTACTCACGTATAGAGCGGCTAATTTTGTCCGATCGTCATCGAAGGTGTTGTAGTAGAATTGGGTAAACTGTTCTGTTCATTGCTCAGCTCGTGCGCTTGCTTAGGAGCTTGAGCTCGTCTTCAAGGTATGAAACTGTCTGGTAGGCTCACGGGCAATAGTCGTGAAGTCTACTTTCCCATGTCAGCGTCTTTTAGTGATCTTTGAAAGGAACCCAGGCTGCCTAGACGCATGGAAGGCCGTAGCATGTGAGGAGTGTACATACCTCCCATCGTTGCAGTGGTCGCAACCCTGGCTTTTAAATATGTACGAGCTCGCTAAGAGGCCTGGGGGACGTTTCCTAAGGTATTGATGCTGTGAGGCTGTTCAGGAACTTTGAGGCTTTGGTGGGGTGTGCAGTATGTACTGTAAGTATGCCAAGGCGTAAGGTAGGTAGGGTACCCGTACCGCGGGGAGGTTTTACAGTACCTTACGGTCGGGTGGGATAGCTACATAAGGTACGGCGAACTTTAGAACTCGAAAATGATGATATGCATACAATCCAGCACTGCAACATCTTTTGAATGCTCATCATAGCATGAAGTTATCGAGAAGAACGACTGTACAGATCGCAATGTTTCTGTGAGCAATAAGCATTTCCCTCTACCTCTACTGAAACTTCTTATCGCCTCTTCTTGATGATGACCTCTCCTTCAAACGATAACTTCTGATTTCTGTGAAGTAATATACAAACACAAGCTCAGCAGTCTGAAATACATCGTTACTTCCTTGCCAATAAATCCTAGACTTCTTCTTCAGCTGAGCAAGGCTAATCATGTAAATAGATTAATAGGGCCAGTATGAGAAATATGTGCTCAGCATGACCCTCGCAGACTTGATCGAGAGTTCTCTCTTCGTTTAGGGTCTCAGGCTCTACTATAGAAGCAGCTCATCGCTCAGCTACTGCGTTGTTCGCCTTTGAATCTATTCTGTTAATGTTGAATGACCGAACAGACGTGACCGGATAGCCTGAGGACTAGCACACCTATCCTGATGCTCGTTCTAATTTGTGAAACGTGTTGAAAACGAGAAATTCCGAGCGGGCCACTTGCAACTAATGAATAACCAAGTAAGGTACCAGCTACCCAGTATACCACTTAGGAGCTCGAAGTCAATGATATTCCTAGCCTTTCAAGATACTAACCCTAACAACAACAGAAGTTCGGTGGATCTAATTGTCAAGGTGATGAGGCAGCCGTTAGGTCGATGAAGCTCTTCGATCAATGCGGCTATGTTCCCAAGTCCGGGAAGCTCGGGTAATTTCCTAGTCCTCATTCAATTAACCCACTGTCTCCAGGAAAATAGTTGCTCGCTGTTTTCGTCTAGGGGACCCGTCACAAGATTTTGGACAACAAGCTATCAACATGTTAGCAGATCTTCTTTTGTCACTATATTTTTGCGAGACTCACTGCTGCATTTGATTTGACGATCCAATCGTTGCCATTCAACTGTTCGGAGGAGGAAACATTATGGCTGCACAAAAAAGCGTTGAATTTGCTTTTCCATTGATCAAGCTTGTCTGTCTTCCCTAGAATCCGAAGGGCTTCCGTTAAGGACTTCGCACAGCCTCTCAGCAGCATACACCCGGCGACGAAGTCACCAACACTCAGTTTGCCTTCCCGCAGCTCAATAGCACCATCGATGAGCGATTCTGCCTCGTAACCGTTTGGGAAGTTGACCCGCACAATTCCTAGTGCAAAGCAACGTGCTTGGATTGCCGCCAGAACGATGAGCCTATGTCTTTCTGCTTTCCACTCATATGTCCTACCGAGCACGTCGGAAAGTTTATCTCTCACATCCTTGTCTTCGAATTCAATATTCGATGGATCACTTGGATCTCTTGTCTCTATGGTAACAGGCCTGTCCGTTTCCCGGAAGAAGTTTGTTTCGTCAACAAGCCACCAGCTAAGCTGTTCCTCCCCTGCGACTGGGCCGACGCCGTATTCACCTTCTATTGAGCTCGGGAATTTATCCACGGCAGTAGCGTACACGCGTACGAGGAAATCAATCGAGTTCGGGCGAGCGGATGCGAACTCGTGGAGTGCGAGAAGCGTGCTCAAAATATACTGTCCCGGATCCTTCGACTTCGTCGTCGATTCACATAGAGCTGCAGAGGCGGCGTTGATATTGGGCCGCCCATCCTGAGTCCAGTACTCCGAGAAGATTGCAAGTACCTCGCCAACACCGGACGCGGACGTATCCATTCGAGATGACAGCTAGAATATCTTGAGAGGCTAAGAAACTAGCTCTGATATTGCTGTCTTCGGTTTGCAACAGAGCTAGAGCGTTAGAGTGTGAGGTTTGGCTCCCTGTGTTCACAGTATTAAATGCAGGGTTCTAACGGCACAGCAAAACACTTTAACTGTTGAAGCTAAACGAGGTCGGAGCCAGCCCCGGGGAGCCCCGCTTCGAAACGCACAAAAACAGCAAAAACAGCTTGGACAAGTGAAACGTATCCCGACGAATCATATGCGACATGCATGCAATTCACGAGTGCGTGATAATCTTCGATCGAGTGATTCCCATACCAGAGAAAGATCTCCTGTCCTTGTAACAGTCGCGTTTACAGTTCTCGTTCGCGTCATTGGCTTGGCTACCGGAATACGCACAACCTTCCATACTCGTGCAAGCCCAGTCCGACTTGCCGTTCTAGGTTTACGCCAACTTTCCCAGGACTCGCCGCTTACTACCAAGGGCGCGAGCGGATAGTCCGAGCCTTTCCAACACGCAGCAACGGCTATGATGACCAAGACTGTGTTTCGCCCAGCCAGGCCACCTAATCAAAACCTTGCGTTCATTCCAATTTCCATTTGTTTCCTGGAGGTGAGGTGAATCTGGATATGAATCCATACAAAGCAAGCCTCGAGCTTAGGATCCGCCTAGGCTTCTGTTTGTCGTTTGCAGTATGATTTGCATGTTCTTTCAATGTTGGCGTTCGAAACTAGTGACTCGTCTGCTTTGTGAAGATGGATTCGTAATTGAAATCTGGACACGAGGCCTGATCTTAACCTAGGATGTGCCAAGATCGAGTCGAGATATCCGTTTGCTTACCGTTCGTTTATGACCCAATCCGGACTGCGGCGGATGCTTCGCCGATATGTCCTTCAGCATTAACACTTATCGAAAGAGCCGCGTCGCTGTCCGTTCGGAGCATGTATTATTCCAAAATGCTCAAGATTGTGTCATTGATAGGATCTACAGTATCTGCCCGTATTTATCACGCCATATGGTGCGGTATGTTCAATTTCGACTGATACTGGGTTGCTGTCTTGGTGTCGTGGTCCTGTCAACGAACCTGCCGCTAATAACGGTGAGAAATTGTAGAGCAGGAACCATTGCAAGGATAAGCAGTCGCCCGAGATTCAGCGCGCTTTGCTGTTACTCCACATTAGGCATGCTAGCTATCTGTATGCTTCCCTCATCGACGTACAAAATCCGAGGCGGGTGGCACAGCGTCGATCGCGTCGTGGTCGCGTCGTACTCATATCAGCGCTTGATCTGAACGATCTACCGTTTCCCTCGGCTATCCTGTATACTGACCTCTCATCACATTTCATGGTGTTCAGCAGAAATCCATGGCATTTGCAGACGACAAGCCGAACTTGAACCGACAAATCGTACAAGTTTTGTCATCATAGGACCCCGTAATGAGTGCAGGGATTTTACGAGGTCTGGCTCCCATTCAGCTGAGGTTGTCTTTCGAGCCTGTCAGGCCATCACGTGAAGGTCACACTAAAAGCGGATCAGCTGTTGTGTAACCCTAATCGAAAATTGACAAGATCTCCTGACTGAATACGATTCAAACCTTGCAAGGTCGCTGTGAAGCTACCGCGTTCATATCCTCAGCGCCGCTGTCATATCCAATTATCCGTCTTGCTCTATTCACGCATATTGTTGTGTGTAGTGAAGTAAGGAAACTTTCTGTGGTGGCATTAAGGTTCTCGTATGCAAGAACTTAATGTAAACCCGTGGGGAATGTAGATTCTCTTGATTGGAAGGTGGCAAGCTGACGTTATAAACACGCCATGCAATCGAACCAGGCAAAGCATGCACAGAACGCCTTGCTTACGGTCACAGCCTCAGGAGTGCCGTAATCATTGTCAGCTCTAAGATCCTTCGGCCATGTCGAAGTATAAAGGCGTGCCATTTCTACTTAACATCTTCTACAACATTTCTTAAGTACCCAATCATTAAGTCATCTACACTTTGCAAACAGCAAACATGAAGCCTACAGCCGTTTGGATGGCTGCCATCACTCTTGCGGCAAAGGTGTAAGTGTCTGGACAGTCTCGTTTGGACGTTTCAATTATGTTTTGAGAACTAATCTTCGATCCACAGCATTGCCCAGGGTTCCATCAGCTCATGTACGACAACTCTGACAAAGGTTGCTCAATTCAACCTAGATCCAACGACAACGGTCTATCTCAGCACTGAGACAGAGACATCGAGCGTCGACTGTGGAGGGTGTGTCCTTGCAGTTACTACCAGAGACTTTGGCCCTGGTCCCGTATGTCTTGCTTTCCGAGGTTGAATCTTTTGGATCCCGTACCTCCTCGCATATGTGTTCTCGAAACCTTCAGCTATAATTCAATGCTGTCGTCTGCCATGATATAGTGTGCCCAATACTGACCTGATCTATCTCAGGTTCGAAAGATCACTGCTACCGCCACAGATCCAGTTACCACCACAACTGAAACAGCTTGCTCAGCGACTGGGTATTAGAAGATTAGATCAGGAAAGAGAGATATTTATGGGCGAGAATGAATGCTGGTCTTCTGTTAGTTGACAACAAGCTGGCGAGTTACAACAGCGACTATCCAAAGTTTCCATGACTCTTTTCGAGTGAAAGGGCCCTGAACACCAAATTGATCAGTAAAATGCTAACCCCAGTGCTCGCAGAGTCTGTGGTATTGGTGTTCGTTCAGCTATAAAGATGTAGAGAAATTAGGGCATTATATGTCTTTTGAGATAATACGGTACTGCTCTAGGCTCGTTTTCTGTATATAAATTTCCGTAGAAGGCCAATCCCAGAGTGACAACACCTATCTACATAATGTAAGTACCCGTGCACGTGCCGTGATACCTTAAGACACCGTGACTGGTCGTTGGCCCAGCCCTACAGTCTAAGCGAGCCATCCCACGAATGAAAACCTAAGAATTCCTCAGCGCCATGAAATCTATGCAAACATTTTGAACTGCTCTGAAACCAGCTTGACAAGATGAAGGCAAATCCACTGTTATCTTGTCATGTACCTGGACGGAAACATCGGCAAGAGAAACTGCCACCTTTGCTGTAGCCCGGTATCCAAACCCCTCCTTCAGAGCTTGAATAATCGCAGCACATCACAGAATCGGATTTGGACCGCAGAACATGCTAGCTATGACACGCCTTCGTATCCTCGATACCATTTACCTCCGAGGTTTCCAACTCTCCGCCGTCATCGGCCCCGATGCATGGAATCGCCCAGGCAAACCCCAGCCCATTACGCTGTTCATCCAGCTACAACTAGATACATCCAGCGCTAGTACCTCGGACGACATCACACATACCTTTAGCTACGGCCACATATGCAAAGATGTCACTGCAAAGCTGGATGGGAAGGTCTTCCCTGGGTTGAATGACTTGGTAGTTGGCATTGCAGATCTCGCAAAGAATTGGCCTGGGGAGATCTTGAAGGTACAGGCAGTGGCACCGAAGGGACTATTGAGGGTTGATGAGGGCTACGCGAGAGAGGTTCTGTTACGGAGAGTGGAGGTTATAGACAAAGGCTTTGGGCATCTACAATGGCGTGTGGATACCCTCGGGTGGTTCATCAAAGGCTTGAAGCTCGCCTGCATCATAGGCGTTAATCCTCATGAGCGTCTTGAGAAACAGAATGTCTGCATTGATCTTAAGCTACCAGGAGAGACTGAGCGCCCAGACGTTGATTTTTACAAAGGTGGTTTCGACAACTGGCGGAATCTTGTGAAGCGGGTTTGTGAGGTAAGTCATTCGGAGTATGTTACGCAAACGTGACTTTGTACTCATTAAAACTTAGGTCGTTGAAGCTTCTTCTTTCGAAACCTTGGAGGCATTGGCAGGACTAATCTCCTATACATGCCTCAACGAATTTGCAATCCACCAAATTACTGTTTCTGTCGAGAAACCTAGTGCTCTCACTTTCGTCGCCGGAGCTGGAGTGGAAATTACTCGGGGTAAAGAATCCGTCGCTACCCCAACGGCATTTGATGTTGCACCCCTTATGGGTGGAAAAAAGCCTGAGAAAAGAAAGGCTCCTGGAATTCATACCGAGGAATGGATGTTGAACCGCTGACTCCGCCGATACGGACACTGTTACTTCGTCTCAACCGCCCAACAATCAACCCTGCGCTAATATCTGTTCACATGGGTGCCTATAATCGAACGCATTCAATCAATTATCAATCCCCACTACACCAAGGACGATGATATAGTTGACACGCCGCCAATGACATCTCCGGCCAGCCAGATCTTGTGGTAACCGGACCCTGAAAACCGCATCACATGCGGCAGCTGCTTCTCATGTCTTAAGAACTGGACAGTGGCAGACGGCAGATGGCAGACGCATATCATGAACAGGACCCTATTAGAGTTGCGCTTGCTGTGCCTGCATCGAGTTGCTGGGGAAACAAGAAACAGAAGAGTATCGAGAGGATAGACTACGCCTGTCATGACGGCAAGACAAAATACTTTTTGAACGGAAAAAGAGCTGGAAGACTGTTTTGCATATCTACGAAACTTCCGTACTTGCTATAGATGTGAAATCCCCGAGTGGCAATTTTAAACGATATAAACATGCGGTTTGTGAGATTTTATGATTATAGAAATACAGAGCCGCGGTGGTTTCTGGAGAAAATGGGTTAGAGATCAGGCGTTTTCCGATAACCTAGGTCACATTTCATTGGCATGCCCAGGACATCTTTTCAAAATTACTATACCACATATGCCACTCCATCAATTGCCAAAAAAAATTCTCACACAGCCGTACGATTTACATGAGTCGCCATTGGCAGGACAAAACATCAAGAATCCTCTATCTATATATATCTAGACCACAACAAGCCCAACCAAATTCATTACCACCGTGAAGCAATATCTGCTCTCAGGCCAGTAGGGCCATATCGCCGATATGACAGAGGACCGTGATGGTGGTTCTCCTGCCGGGAAAGCTAGGGTGGTGGTGGTGGTGGTGGTGGTGGTGGTGAGGGTTGTGCGAGGTGTTTCTGTGTTATGTGCCTGACGAAATGGGTTCTGAAATCTGGTTAGTGTTCTACACCGGAAGACTATTGTGCCCAAATCGCGCTCATACACAAGATTTGGAATGGTGGAGCGTGACTGGATTGGATCCAAGCCGGTTGGTTAGGCAGTGTAGGACTCTCGCACTTTGATTTCTTAGCCGTTCGTTTCTGCGAGGTATGTATGTTTGCAGTAACGAACCATGATACCTGTCTGCGTTCATTCCTTCAGTTTTCGAATTGGGATTAACCTTGCAAACTTTACGCGAGAGCCTGAGATTGTTTTCATGATGATTGTTTGTCGTTGGACGCATACAAATGTAACTCTTTACTTTCTTTAAACACTCATCCTGATCCACCCTCACCCCTTCTTTCCTTCGACCCCCTTTCCCTTTCCCCAAACAAACTCATCCCAACAAACCCATCCCAACATCAACATCAAACATCAAACATCAAACATCAAACATCAAACATCAAACATCAAACATCAAACATCAAACATCAAGCAACAACGCTCGAAAACCCCAAGACCACAAGACCACCATCCTCGACAAAGAAGATCGGTATACTTTCAGTGTTTTCTTTATGAGCGCGCAACAACGTCGTCAATAAAAGAAATATATCATGAGAATGAGAATGGGATAACACTTTCTTTGTAAAAATCAACAAAAATCCCAAGATCTCTCATACGAATCGACTGCTAAGATTGGTTGAAAAAAAAAGTCGATTATTTTACTGAAAAAAAATTCTCGTTGTGGAATGCGTTGAATGCGTTGGATTGATGGGGGAGGAAGGTTAGCAGATGTGCAGATAGGGCTTTGCCGCCTTCTTCCACCCCTCCTCCGGGTCATGTCCATCACCCTTTCATGCCCTCACTCCATTTCTATCCGCAACCCCCCCCCCCGGTCCACCCCTCACAACTCATACCAGTATATACTCCAACAAACTTGCAAACTTTCGATACTGCGAGACTGATTCCACAGAATGTCGGCCGAGAGATCCATTGCATTGTTGCAGTAGGGATATTCTGTGACAGCGCATTGGTTCGTTGTTGGGGTTTGATGGTTTTTTGGATGGACGAGAGGTGGGTGAAGAGGGAGAGGGGTGTGGTTGAGGAGGAGAAGGCGGTGCTTTATTGGGGACATCGATGTTGAGGTTACTTGGGTCTTACGGGGAGGGGGGTATGGTAGGGTGGAGTTGAGGTGGATTGAGTCGGTGTTGGGGAATTCTTGAAGACGGGGGTTTTGGATTGTATGGCGAGGTTGCGACCGTAAGTCCGTCTTTCATTTGGTTAGCGTTATGAGAGTACTGTAGGTGCGTCGAATCAAAACACGGAATTGGACACTTCGTTGACAAGTTTTCCCTTGCCTGCTTTTTTCCTTGACTTGCTTTGATGGGGCCTGATGGAGCTGGAGGGTTGCGAAACGGGAATTTGGGCCATGGTGACTGTGTCGTTGGTTTGAAAGGTTTATGTTGTTCTAGTAAAGAAAATGTCGAAGGAGATGGAGGTCTGGGAGCATTCTCGTTGGTCGCTATGACATGCAGAGACGACTCCAGTCGAGACTCCGAAAGGAGCGCTTCACTGAATTGATGGGTCTGGGTTTCGCCTTGTTGACCAGGGTGAAAGCAGGTGCTCCGCTTTGTTTTTGAAATAATATCAATTGGCATAAAAGTACGCGTATGTTGCTCAGTGTGATATTCAATCTTGAGTCCATTACTGATTTGGACCCATGATAGCACTGGAGACTTCGGATGATGAAAACCGGATTGTCCATGATGAACAGACCCCGTCATGTCAGCTTTAGAAGGGAGTATTGGGAAAGTGTCAACTGAGACAGGGCAATATTACAGGAAGTGATATTTGGGCGTAGGGTCGATATGCTTGAGTCGTCAGCATTGTCAGCATTGGGTGGGTTCGGAACATTTTCCTTTGGTTGGGATGACCCACCAACTGCTCGCTCGCGTCGATCTAGCATCAAGAAACTCGTTACAGAGATATCGCTGGCATTTTCATTCACAGTAGCCCTGGGTCTTCGGTTATCTAGACAAGAAAAGCGAGATTTAAGTAATGCTTATCGTGAAAGCAAAATTTTGGAGGTGCGGAAGATAACTGAGTCCGCTCAAGTTATGATACAGATTGCTTCGATTAATCGTATAAGTAGAACGCGAGCAGCAAGAGCTTAGCCTAGCCGCGATCATAGTGACACTAGATTAATCTCCACTATCTGGGACATGAAGTCTTTAGAATGTTGGAGAAAAGAACCGAGGACACCGTGCTCATTCGCCATGCTCCGGTCATTTCCAAGGTTCAGTCGAGAAGTCGAAAGCGACATTATTGATCTCGAAAAGGAGGAAGAATGTGTTGCAATGGTTGGAGCCGAGTTGCGCGGGTTCAAAACTCTGTCAAAGAAATGACTTAGAGGCGTTGATACACCAGCATAGCATCATAGTCCTAGAAAGGACCAAAAAATAAGAGGATAGGTTTCTACGTGGTTAAAACATCTGGACATTCGAGCAGCGGCGTTCTCAATGTCTCTCAGAGACACCCAGTGAAACGACGATGTTGTATCAATGTGTTCTTAAGAATGACATCTAACTTTGCGACAATTCGAGATTCTTGGTTTCTTCTTTGATGACGCAGCGACAGTAGAGATCCCATCACTCGAACGCGTGTGCCAGTAGTCGTAAGTTCCGTACTTCAACCGTGGTGATAATTGCCGACCAAAGCCTTCAGTGACCGCCCCCAAATGCTTAATCGCACCACACCTCAGGCCAACAATCAGCCTACTCAGGGCACGTGAAACAGCTAGAAACCCCACCACATATTCCGTACCTATGATCAACCTCTTGATCGTTTCGTCTTGGACACTCGCAGGCAGAGTGAGAAGCCTGGTGCACATGCGGAATTTGTAATGCAGATTTTGTGTCATCTCGGTGAGGATTGCTTAGAATGCTGAAACTAACCATGTGAGCCTCAATGGTACCTGCAGGCTGCAGCAGGACGTCGTGATCGGACATTGCCTTAATCTGCAGGGAATGCTCCACCGTTTTCTCGCTGGGGAGTTTCAACAACCCTGGGTGTTTTCTGATGTTGCTGATAAGACTTGCCCTACCACCCTGCTCTGGTGCGAAAGGTTGATTGTTTCCATAATGAATTGCGACTCAGATTGTTCACGTTTGGGTCGAGTTTCCTCAGCCGCAACAGAATTGCACATATTTGCACTCGGTGAATATCACCTCAAAGATAATAAAATCGAATCGTCAAGACGTTAAACGATGGCATACCCGCAATGGCTAGATTTCTGGAAACTGCGTCTTAGTGACTGCGTTTGATCGTCCCCGAGTCTTCAGCTGGCCTCATAGCCCAAACATCCCGACGGAGGCACAGGAATAAGCAGACCCACATGCAGGGTCTATGGCCAACCACGACTGACATCACAATCAGCGAGCAGAACTGAAATCTCAGCTTGATTCGGTTCGAGTAACGTCCACGCGTCCAATCAGGCAAGATGCGTAACCATTTTGTTTCCTCAGCATGTCTCCGGTGTACATATGTACAGCTCTATTAAATAGAGCCTCTACCCTTTCATCACTTGATACCCTTCACTTGTCAATTCACTAAATTTCCAACCATATTCTTTCCTCCAAACTGTATTTTTGATCCCCTCGGCCGCATTTGATATCCAGCCATTTTTTCATCATGAAGTTCCAGAGCCTCTTCGCTCTCGCTGCCCTCGGGTCTGGTACCCTCGCCTTCCCAGCCTGGCCTCACTACTTTTCGAAAGGGGACAACGGCTCTATGCTGCCACCCTACCCTAAGTCGACCCAAAGCTGGATTCCGACTGGGGTCGTTCCATCCGGCGTCTTCCCCACAGGCGTCTTCCCAACAGGCATCTTCCCTACAGGCGCCTTCCCCCCTGGTGGCTTCTCAACATCCCCAAAATACACAGGTCCCCACGGGACAGGTCACCATAAATCGGTATACCCAACAGACAAACCCATCCTCCCTCGCCACAAGTCGCATTCATTCACCGGCGGTTTTCCCATGCCGACAGGATCCCTCCCACCAATGCCGTCCGATGACCCTATCCTAAGCTCTCTCAAGATAGAGCACGAATCATACAAGGGGCCGCACCCGACAGGAGGGCCATTTATCGCCAAACGTGGCGCATCTGCTCCTTTCCCGTCCGAACCGAACTCGGGAGAGAAAACAGATGATTGCTCCTCTGAGAAACACGCACACAAGACTGGACACAAGACCGGGGCACACCCTCGCCCCACGGGTGTCAAGCCCAGTGGCGCCGTAGGGTATCCCAAGAACACGAAACAATACTGATCTTTTTGATGCATTTGGTTGAACTCTGCTGGTTCTGATGGAGACTGTATTTAGCGGATAAATTTGGTGTGTAGGCTCCGGCTGGATGGCTGCTTTCTGTCACATTACGATTAGACTAGACGGGCTTCCTTGAGCAATAAACCCGATCGTCCCTGGCTTTCCAACTTCTGAAGACTATGTGGAAAGTGTTACGTTGTGTGCTATCAGGGTGTTTCCTTTGAGCGTAGCGTAGTGACAAGGTTGCCCGATCTCTGAATACATAGCCTCGAATTCCATAGGTGAAACTATTCGGATCCATTAATGGGCGTTTTAGAGTGGTTACCCCTGTCGCCGACTTGTCGATATCTTTATTCCACGAGAAGGTCGAGGTTATAATCCGACCAATGATACGCTAGGTATTGATGCTACTTTGATCCAGCCTGACTCATCTTCACAAGCACTCACAAAAGACAGATTAGATATTACTTCGTCTTTGTTACTGCGCCCTTGCCAAAGAAGTCGCTCATCTTTTTCATACCGGTAACGTTAACCTTCTTGAGATCTCTCAAACCCCTTGATTCTCCAGCTTTCTTCCTCTTTTCCTCCTCCTCTTTCCTCCTTTTTTTCTCTGCTCGTGTTTCTGCTGCTTCATCGTCGTTCATGCTTCTTTTGCGGCTGAAATCTGATAGAGATCGGGAGGCTAGCACTTCGGTACGCATCTTAGCGATATGTGCAAGGTGTTCCTCCAGAGTTTTGAAGTTAATGGGACTTGACACCGAGCAAAGTTGGTCATTCAAAATGGACCCAAGGGAGGAGGGGATATATGCAGATATTATATAGGATAAAGCGGTACGTATTCGTAGAAGATGCTTGATGTCGTTAGACACTGTCGTGACACTATCCTCATTCGGGACTGTAATTTCTGTCTGTGCCGAGGAGTTCGATGCTGTCGATTGAGAGGTAGTAGTACTCAATTGCGACTTTGTAGCTTCCGATGGTATAGGAGTGAGTACAGCCGCCTCGTCCTGAGATGCGCCTACAGCATCAGACGACGAGCTCTGTTCCCGTCTAAGTCCCATGACTGGCGTCTCCAGAGCCTTGCGTATGTATCTTTCTTCCATGCTCTTCGGTAAACCCAGGGCCACCATCGCCTTAGCCTTAATGAGGAGCTCCTTCAACAACTTCTCAGTGTTGAGGCGATACATGCTCTCATCTCCGGTTTCAACCATATCACACACTTTATCCAGCCTTTCTTCTAGTAAACCCCTTGTACGTTCGTGGTTGGACATGTGCCTAAAATGTTTGGAGGTGTCGCAAACATCATCAAATATGTCATCAATCGAAAGAAATAGCCTTTTCGACTGTAGTGAAGGAAGTAGTACGAACAACGGATCGATGGGAGTTGCGACGAGTAATTCTGGAGTTTTGACAACATAGCCTTCAGACACCGGTGTAAATTCTCGAACTCCACCATCGGCTGCAGACACTATCTCATTGCCTTCTTCTTTGAGCGCAGAGGAACATTCGTAGGGTTCTATGGCTTTTCCACCAGCTAAAGCCTTTGTAGAGATGCCTGATCGACTGTGTCGTCCAATGAGCCAGCTGTGACAGGCAGACTTGGGTGTTGCAACTCTAGTGAACTCGGAAATACCCTTATCAGGGCATAAGTAGTATCGACTTGGTTTTTCTGTTCGAGGATGTGCCAATGTACATATTCGAGCGTTAGAAGAAGTGCCTTTCGGTAGTATTAGCAATTTCAAGGGCTCGTAAGCCTGTAATCCGCTAGCCATTGTAGGTCCGTCTTCTTTCAAGGAAGTTATGTTTGATCGAGTTCTCATGTCTGTATAGAATCTAGAGGCAGACTAGCATCCAAAGAACGAATGTATGGTTTGGGATATGCAGCGACTTGAGTGACGCGACCTGGGCGACGTGGCAGCCGCCGGGGCTACCGCTTTGGCGAGCGGCTACCCCAGAAGGCCATCCAAAGTTGCGGGGCATTTCTCGGCCATTCTCCTGTCAAGCACAATGTCTATTCACGATTTCCGAGATTACCAACGCCGCTCTCGAAGCCCAAGAGACCACTTTAATTCACCGGGTTCAAGAAATCGCCAACGGTCGGGCTCTCCCCAATCCCATCACCATCACAGCTCCTTCCACAAGCACAAACGCCCTAAGCAGTCCTATCCTGTGGTCCTCCCACTCAACGCTTCGCCACTCAGCAAGTATGACTTCGAAACGTACAAGCCGATGTTTGGGCTGTATCTTGATATACAGAAGCAGCTTGTTCTGGAAGAGCTACCAGCCGATGCGGTGAGAGGCAGGTGGAAGAGCTTTGTTGGTAAATGGTATGTTAGAGTCACTGATTTCACTTACCACACCGTAATTTCGCGCCATTATGATCGAGTCTATAAAACGCAATCAACTAATATTGTAAGGAATCGTGGAGAACTAGCTGAAGGATGGTACGATCCAACAACACTACAAAAAGCGCAAGCATCTGCTGCATCAACCTCGAATACCGACAGCGTAAAGGGTATGCGAAGACCATCGCCAGAGTATAATAAAGAAAATGAAAGCAGTGGTGACGATGGCCCTGGCCCAGCGCTTCCTAACCGCGACAAGACAAACCATAAGGGGAACAAGAGGTCCGGGCCTGCTATACCTAATCATCAAGACTTAGAGCTTCAGCGAGGTAAGAGCCAGAAGCCCTCATAATTGCTTTCAGTCATGTGTGGCAAACTGGCGTAGTCACTACCCAACGTTCGAATTGCTGATGTTTATGCGTAGAGCTTGAAGCTGAAGACTCACTCGACCACCGCGAACAACTCCGCCAATACCGTCTCCTTGACCGCAAGCATCAGAAAGAGCAGCTTGACGAAATTGCTCCACGCGCCGAAGCTGGCTCCAAAGACCGCATGCTCGAGAAGAAGCGCGAAAAAGCCGACAACAATCGAATGTTTGCGTCTGCAAAGACCGAGGCTGGGGGCGTTGCAGATGTACCTGATGCAGATTTGCTCGGAGATGAGGATGGAGGGGTTGAAGGGTTCAAGAAGAAGAAACAAGAGATGGAGCGCAAGAAGAATGATCGGGAGATTAGGAGGGAGGAAATCCTGAGGGCAAGACAGGAAGAGAGGGAGGAGAGGATCCGGGAATATAAGGCTAAGGAGGACAAGACAATGGCCGGGTTGGTTGCATTGGCGAAGGCAAGATTCGGGTGATTTTCGGAAGGCAATCCATCGAGGCGCGTTACACTGGGTTGGTTAGATCGTACATCCTGTAACCCATTGGTCATGCAACCCAAATCGATATTCTTCTTCGACCTTGCAGTGAACAGCCCCATGAATTTCAATTGATCTAGTGAGAACGATGCATGAGATGAGAGCCTTGGCTAGGGCGTACGACACCGTCAACAGCAAATGCGTCAACATCGCTGCTTCACAGCCTCTTGCAACAGGATATCTTTATAACGCGCCGGGGCCTGTAGAGAGCTGATTCATCTTTGGATCTCGATTCACAGAAACACGGTAGAGAGAGTCACCCTACTGCTCCAGCCCGGGGCCTCTTTAGGGCATCAAGCTGCTTTAGGTCTGAGCTACATTAGTCTCGAGAAAGAAGGCTTCTGCTTTGGTGATTGATGGTTTCGTTGAAGTTGAGTATAGATGAATGGAATTTTCCACAATACAGTAAGGTAAGGCAAGAACCAGCGCCCTTGTGAAGGAGAAATGAAGTCCAGATGTTTGCGACAATTAGCCAGACCGAGAAAGAAGAGATAAAGCGGCATGTTTTGCTTCTAGCGTCAAACTCAGCGTGTGCTCTATGCCTGCAAGCGGTGGACTGTGAGTGGTTAACCTTGCCCCTTTTCAAAGAACGACAAGGGGCGAAGCGCAGAGTCGGGCTCGGCATCGCAGGGCGTAGTGGCGCTAGATGCGCGGTTTTGAGTCGCTAGCCCTGATTCATCGTAGCCCGGCGGTGAATGTTAAACCAGCGGGTTACAGCCTTGAATGCGGGCGTGAGTATATAAAGACCGCGATTCCCACGCCGGATTTTCGAATATTTGCTCGCTTAGAAAGTTGTGTTGTTTGACGTCTGCCTCCCACCGTCATCCACCTCCTCTTCAACCCTACCACAGTAACCCACAGTTCAGATAGAATTTGTGTCGTCTGTACAACCTGTTACCTTTTCTAATTTAATACAATTGAAAGGCACATTACTCGGTGTACTTTCCACTCTCTTACGGGTTTAGTGCTGTCCACCTTCCGATTTGATTTAGCGGCTCACCTCACCGGCTCACGTTTCTGAACTAACAACATAACCCAACACAACCTCAACCACAACATACACATTGAGGCGCGTCAACACAGCTTCTCGGGTTTGTGTCGCTTATGATATAAATCACTGGAAAGTTCTGGAAAGTGTCGGGCAGCGGCTGTAGGGGAGACATTTGCTTGTTCATCTCCCACATACGGTACGAACCCACCTCGGTCGATTTTCATCGTCGAACCTTGCATCCTCCTCACCTTTGCGATCATCAAGCCTCGATCTCGTTATCGAACTTGGATCCATACCAAGATCAAGGAGCCCATTCGCAGTTCTAACCTTTGCCACTGCAGACTGCCGGCTTTCACAATACACTCTATCTTATCTTATTCGTGACACTCGGATCAAGATGGATAGTCTTACAACTCACCCGTCCACTGCACAACAGGCTTCGGCCTTCACCTCGCCTGCCTCCCTGTCATTCCCTGGTGGAGCTGGTGACTTGACGCCACCTTCTGAAAAAGATGGTAACACCCAGGCGAACGGTATTTCTGGTCCGACAAATGGCGCGAGCGCGTACACCAACGGGCAGCAGCAACAACAAGGAGGGAATGCCGCAACCGTGGGCAACGGGGTGACTCCCACAACTCCTGCTGCGACCCCCGGTGCTGGACAGGGTGTGAGTGGGATTGTACCAACCTTGCAGTGAGTATAGCCTCTGTGCCTCTTTGAGTTCAACGAGGCTTAATGGCGTTCTTCTAAAGAAACATCGTCGCAACGGTCAACCTTGACTGCCGTCTGGACCTCAAGACGATTGCGCTACATGCTAGAAACGCTGAATACAATCCCAAGGTACTGCTGACTACAATGCTATAGCTTCAACATCGTGTGCTAAACAATTCTAGCGTTTCGCGGCCGTCATCATGCGTATTCGCGAACCAAAGACTACAGCACTGATATTTGCCTCAGGCAAGATGGTTGTTACTGGTGCCAAGTCGGAGGATGATTCAAAGCTTGCCTCGCGCAAATACGCTCGTATCATCCAGAAGCTTGGATTCAATGCAAAGTTCACGGACTTTAAGATCCAGAACATTGTTGGGTCTTGCGATATCAAGTTCCCAATTCGCCTCGAAGGTCTTGCTAGCCGTCATCACCACTTTAGCTCCTACGAGCCGGAGTTGTTCCCTGGTCTGATATACCGCATGATCAAGCCTAAGATTGTGCTCTTAATTTTCGTGAGCGGCAAGATTGTCTTGACCGGTGCCAAGGTCCGAGAAGAGATCTATCAAGCATTCGAGATGATCTACCCTGTGCTTTCCGGTACGTGTCTGTAGCTATGCGCTGGTGCTTTGTACTAATTGTCACAGATTTCCGCAAAGTTTGAACCATCCTTCGCCAAGGATTTCTTCAATAGAGTCGATCCCGATTTGCTGTACTACCACCCTACATTCCGCCTGTATTATTACACCTACCTATCTCACGTCGTTATGACCACCTTCGAGACCCGACAAGCAAGCAAACATGGCATAAAATTGACACCATTGTCGCGCGAGAAAGCACGCTTTGGCTGCCCCTTGCTCTGCACCATTCAACATCTTAAGGATACTTGCATCAGTAAGGAGTTTTTTATTTTCAGTCTTTCAACCAGCATGGCGTTTGGCAAACATACAATATTAGAGAATGCACACTGCCACAGATATCAGGCGGGTTTCTTGCGCTGGTCGATGGATACCGCACTGGTATCGTTATGGTATTTTCGACGGCTGCAATGGTTGCTGGTGTCGCTAGTGATGATGCTACTGTGGAGGAGACAGATTGAACTGAGGCTGGAAGAAAGTGTGCGATAGGTCTGCAAGGTGGAGATGGACGATTTAATAGCATGCATTGGTAGGCTTCCTGCGGTGGTCGGGCTCAATGCCTCGAAGTTCTAGGTCACCGATGCCTCCATTGGTTGTGCTCGCACAAGATATGGTAGCATAGAATTCAATCCTTCCTACCAACAGCTGTGCAACCTCCAAGGCCTGATGTGGCATCACAAAGCCTGCATGCTCCACTTATCGAAACAATATCCATATCTTGTGTCTGCATGCTCTACATTATTCTGCTTTCCCCGTTCTCCCCAGCCATGCTCTTCCCGAACCCATCCTCTCCCCCGGGATCATAACCCCACCACCCTGCCTTGCTTTCCTTTAAGTGACTAAGCTTGTATTCCCCCTTCGTCGCCTTTCGATCAGTCTCATCTCACACTTTTGTCTTACAAGGAATGTCTACCCTATCCTCCCCTTTCCCGCGACCACCCGCTTCAATCCTCATCGTCGGCGCTGGCGTCTTCGGTCGTACGTTCCCCCAACTTCACCTACCGTCTTTCTAATGTCCACCAAACCGTATTTTCCACCCCAAATTCTTCTGCCCCTTCTAATGAAGTATGAACAAAACAGTAACACCCCTATAGTTTCAGCAACCCTCGCCCTCCTCGACTCGCCGAAGTATGCTCAGACCAAAATCACGCTCCTCGACCCGGCCCTCCCTTCAGCAGGCCAAGAAAACATCCATCCACCACCATACGCCGCATCAACAGATAGCAGCAGGATCATAAGACCCGATTACGCTTCCCCCGCCTATTCCGCACTAGCGGCCGAAGCCCAAGAAATCTGGCGTCGAGACTATACAGCAAATGGCATATATCATGAAACGGGCCTCGCTGTCGTCGCGGATGGTATCAATGAAGAGGGAGCGGGTTATGTGAGGAAGTCGAGGGAGAACGTATCCACTAGCTCTGAAATTACTAGAGGAGCGAGGATCGAAGGATTGGATAGTAGAGAGGAAATTACTAGGATTTTAAAGGGGGCAGGTGGAGGGAGTGGGGAGAGCGGGTACGTAAATTGGGGCAGTGGTTGGGCTGATGCAGCGAGTGCCATGAGGGTTGCTATGGATAAACTCCTGGCTTATGGGAAGAGGGTGCATATGGTGAGAGGGAAAGCGGAAAGGTTGGTTTTCGAAGAAAACACGGGGGAGAAGAGGAAGGTTGTGGGCGTAGGACTAGAAGGAGGCAGGGAGGTGAGCGCGAAGGTAACGATCCTAGCCGCAGGAGCCTGGAGTGGCAGCCTGGTGGATCTGAGAGGCATTGCAGAAGCCCGAGGCCAAGTCGTCGCCTACGTCCGCCTTTCAACTTCGGAGCGCCGCCGTCTTGCGAGCATGCCAATCCTTCTCAACCTCGGGACGGGCATGTTCGTCATTCCCCCTCCGCTCTCCCTTCCAGCCTCCGATGAGCAAGGCGGTATCCTCAAAGTCGCTCGCCACGGCTTCGGTTACCGCAATCCTGTTTGCGCGCCTGCGCTGGGAGGAGTACAAGTCTCCCTCCCGTCCCCGAATTCCAGCGTTCTCCCTACCGAAGGCAGGCAGGCTTGCCGCACTTTCCTCTCTCAAGTCCTCCCCTGGCTCTCCACCCGCCCGTTCTGCGAGGAAAGGATATGCTGGTACACGGACACGCCTACGGGCGACTTTCTGATCGATTGGCACCCCGGCTTTGCGGGACTATTTCTCACGACGGGAGGGAGTGGGCATGGGTTTAAATTCTTGCCTGTGCTGGGAGAGTGTGTGATTGCTATACTGGAAGGGGATGAAGCACGGACTGGGCAGATGAGGGAGTTGGGAAAGTTGTGGGGGTGGAGGGAGAGGCTAGGGGTTGGAAAGGTAGAGACGCAGGATGGGTCTAGGAGTGGGAAGAGGGGGATGGTGCTGGCAGAGGAGATGGCGAGGGGAGCGAGTAGGCTTTGAGTGGGGAGGCAAGACACAATCGGCCAGAAATAATGAGAGGCGCGTTTTCGAGGCACAGGAGCAGTGTACACGAAGCTGCAGCATCGCCAACTGTACCCCTCCACGCATATGCTTCAAGCACCGCAAACAGCAACCACGCAACCCCACCACCCAAGTCCAGGGCTTCAGAAAGAACCAAAAGATGCCGCTAGCAGCCAAAAAAGCCAGAGAACGAGCTTCAAAAAAACCGACGCGATGAGTGCAAGTCTCATACTCCGCTTTCACCCCATCGCCATCGCCATCGCCATCGCCGACGAATCGGCACACGACAGACGTAGCAAAACCCGAGAAGCCTGCGAGCGGGACAGATCGTACGATCTTTGTCTTAGGGACAACACGAACAGCGGCACCTTCAAAGAGAGAGGGAAGTGCTTTGAGAGTTGACGCAGGCCAGCTACATTGCATAAAACACAAATAAGAAGGAACCCATAAGCATCCTTCAACCCCCTCCCCACCTCACACCTCAACCCCCCCCCCCCCCCCCCCCTTCGCGTTAACCCCATGTCATATCATATGACCCACCCTACCCCTACCCTCCCCTACCCCCCCCTCCCCTCCACACAGCCCAGCCCAGCCCAGCCCCGCCTGGAAAAAGCCACCGTGCGAGGAAAAAATCCACTGCAGATGAAGATTTCCAAGAAGTAACCATGACCCACCCACCCACCTAACCAATTTCCACTTCCATCTCCACTTCTCCTCTCATCTATTAACCAAAAACCCAAAGTATTTGAGATTTCGAGAATGTTGCTTGGGGGATGTGAGAATAGGGGAGGGAGGGATAGATTGTCTTCTTGGGGAGGATACATGAAAATCTTGGGCTGGATACGCGTGCTCGCCATTCCAGGCGTTCCGGTTTCGCTTTTTTTGGATTTGGAAGTTGGGGGTGGGGCGGGTTGGCGGTGTTAGTTAAGGGGGGGGTGGGGCTTTGCGATGGGAATTTGGATTCGGGGAGTTTTTGGGATGGGGGTTGTGTGGGTTTGGGTGAGGGGGGTATTGGGCGGGTTTTGGGGGGGGGGGAAGTTGGGTGTGGGTATGGGGGTGGAGGGAAGAGGAAATCTTCGAGGTTGATTGAGTGTGAGTTGGGTTCATGGAGTGGCGTTATGGGGCTCCTTCCTTCTCCGCTCCCTCCAGATCCTTCCCGCTCTTCTCTTGCTTTTCCTTCTCCCCCCTCCCCGGCGCCCTCAGCTCCCACACCCACAGCGTCCCCGCATGCCTCCTTCTCTTCCCCACAACCACCAACCCGCTCTCCCCCACCACCCTCTCCAGATCCCGATTCCACCAACATCCATGCCTCTCCGCATGCCGCCCCGCCGTCCGATCCAACACCCAATTCACCCACCTGTAGTAGCCTCGCCCATGCTCCAAGAGCAGAACCCTGCCCTCGTCTTTGTCCAGCAGGGTTCCTAAATGGCGCAGGAGAGCGGCGGGTTGCGGGGTCGAGCAGAGGCCAAAGGTCTGCAGGATCGTGGTATAGCCCTTCCCCGGCGGCGGGTGCGGGAGGGCGAGGAGCGCGGATTGCGTGTGGAAACTCACAGCCGCGTAGTCCGGATGCAGCAGTTTCCATTTCTGGCGACAGAACTCCATCATCTCCGGGCTCAGATCCACGAGCGTAACGCTCGCGCATTTCTTCAAGTCGTAAAACTTGCTGTTCCGCCCCGTCCCCGCGCTCACCTCCAGCACATGCCCTCTTGCCTTTTTCGTCATCTTGCCCCGCTCCCGCAGGATCCCCGTGCTGCTTTCGCTGAAGCCGACATCACAGTCGAAGCTCTGCGCGGTGGTGCTGTAGACGGGGGAGACGTCGGTGTCTTGAGGCAAGGGGGAGGGCTCGGCGGAAAGGGTTTGGTAGAGGTAGAAGGTGTAGGCTGAGAAGAGGTAGACGGCGCTGGCGCCGACAACGTAGGGGAGGGCGCGGCGGCGTCGTGTGGAAGGGAGGGTAGGTGGTGGTGGGAGCTTGGTGGGGTGGGGTCTGTGGGGTGTTAGGGGGTGGGTTGGGGGAGGGGAGGGGGTGATACTTGTATGGGAGAGCGCGTGTGGCAGCTGCTGCGGCGCGGGACTTGCTCATGTAGAGTTTACGTCTATTGTGGTGGTTATGACATTTTTGTATATCACAGTAGATTGGCGTGAAGACAGCATAAGGGTCTGACTCATTAGGATTGATTTAGCCGAGAGAAGATCATGATGCAGGCACCACCTTTCCAATCCATTCGGACCATTCTCACAAGCCAAAGAGCCCCTTCAGATCTTCTTCGCTGAATCTATCGTACTTCTGAAGCACAAGTATGAGACTAGCCCAGGTATCGTATCTAGAACTAAAATACATGAACAGGATAACCAGGCATCCGCTAAAAGCATCGTTCCATGAGATCGTAAAGTTCAGTCAGATCATTCATCCTTGAATGAAATAATTTTGAAAACCCTCCAGAAGGGCGAATGCTGTGCAAAGCAGATGCCCACCGGCTAATGTAGTACAAACAGACACCCCATATCAACGCATTGGTCATGTTGTATTTCAGCTGGCTCATCCGTTAAGAAGCGAAGTTATCTGCATTGAGTTTTGTTTCTCTTGTCCCGGAAACTCCGCTGGTTTATCCTGCGGTGGACGCTCTTCGCACAACTTCTGCCATTCGTCCATGAAATCCTGAGCAAGCCCTGGATCTAGGTTCGGGAGCAGTTGATTTATCGGCTGTTGATATGTAGGTCTCGTGCATGCGTTCAGCAGCTCGTCAGGCCCATACTTTGAAGAAGGCCTACACAGCCGTTCAAGTTCGTCGGGTATTGATACGTTGTAGTTATCAAGGGCTACACGGAACATCCTCTGAAGAGGTCCTGCAAGTGGGTAGCCGACCTTGGCCACTTCAAGACTCTCTAAACAGAAGCGCACAATTTCGATGTTGGATGGACCTTGACTGTCGGATCCGTTGTCGTATCCCACCAATGCGTCACAAACATGAACAATGCAGAAGAGCAGTATTGGGGATTGGTAACGGAAGGTGTATGCGTTTCGATATTGTGTCAATAGAGCTAGGCTAACCCTTGCATGCTTGACGACGAGTCCTTGCAAATAGTCATGGGATGCTTTGTAGTATTGGTCAAGATGTAGAAGAGGTTGGAAAAGCTGGAGGAGTGCCACATGATATTGAATGCTTGATTGGTCAGCTCGGACGTTGAGTATCAACTCTTTGAAACCTACTGTAAGAATAGTGCATGAGGCAGTGCTTCACTGTCTTCGTCTACACCTGCTAAGGGGGCCGGTAGACGCTCTTTCCACTCCAAGAATCGCTCGTATATCAGCAGCATATGATGAGCCGAGACTCTACCTTGACTGCCACAGAACACAAGGATAGTCTCATGAATGATTCGGTATAATCTTGCATGTTCGTTTGCTGTAGATATCAAATAGCTCGGGCGCCGCGATTCCGAAGTATCGCCTGGCTCTTTGTAGAAACGCCAAGGACCGTCGTCCTTTTCGGTATCGATGTCTTTAAAAACAGTTGCGTGCGTCGAGATGGGCGCAGTCGGTTTTTGGAAAATCAGCCCGGACCATGCACTACCAACTGTCAGCTTAGACATTGACATCGAAGGACATCTGCAGCATACGTGTGGAGAGTCAAAAGACCCCACGTCGCAACCTCGGATGACTCTGAAGATTGCTCGGGTTTGTTCTTGGCCACCGCTGACTCGGTCGCTAGTCGGAGGTATGAGGATGCCACTAGACCATGCCCGGAGCCTAGCTCAACAAGGAACATTATAGCATAGGTCTGTATCACTGTCATCTTGGTGTATTCCGGTACAACCAGCAGCGCCTTGGCTTCGTCCAGAAATTGTCTGCCAAGAGACTCCATGCCTATCTGTGAGTCGGGCTCGTTCTCCCAAATGCCATGAAGTAGATGACAAGACATGGCACATATAGCATTGACCAGCGTCGACGAACAATATGTGTCCGAACATTCTTGGAAGCTCTCCATGAAATGAGTCTCGTCAAAAAGCATGTGGGCGGGGTGAATCCAAGTGAGGTATAACGCCACCAAATGTTCGATCAATGATGCGTCGTTGGTCACATTGGTCCAGTAGCGAGGATCTTGGTTATCGACCAAGTCTCTGTGATATCGTTCGATAGCTCTGCTCAGTTTCAACTCTGATCCTGACGACAACGCCTGAGTGTTTGGTGTCAATGGCCGGCCAAGCCATTCTGCGATGGCTTGATGGGTCTCGCCACGTTTCAATCGACGAATTATCTCGGGGCCCTGCGAGTCGCGTTTGAGGCTCGTTATGATCGCCTCGATCCATTCGTTCTTTACTCCAAGTGTGTCATTTTCCTCCTCCAAGTATTCGTTCTTTCTCTGAAGGCGTTGGATTTCGCGGATCATCTGCTCCTTGGCTGTTTTGGCGTGCACGTCGTAATGGCATTCATCTTGGACATGCCGTTGGATACATCGCTTACAGGCAGGCTTGAACCCATCGCACTACCAGCAATACAGTTAAGCATCCCTGACGTATGGAAGTATGGATGGAGACCATGTACCTTCGCCCTCGCCCTTTTGCAGTTTGTGCAAGCATTCGGCGTTACTGAATCAGGGACCTTGCGCTTCCTGCCGGTAATGCTGCCTCCACTGCCCGACAGCCCTGTATGCTGCTTGGAAGCGGATGATGTTGCGGATTCGGAGCCAGTGTTTCCTGTAGACGTATTGCCGGTGGATGAGTCGGGCTGATCAACATCCATGGTTCAATTCTGGAGCGATAGCGGTGAGGTTTGACCGCTGCTCGATGATGTCAGCGAGGTGCAAGCCTTCCAAGTCGGAGCCTCTGTACGGCCGCAGAGTGAAGCATAGAAGGATGGATTCGTGATAGTGCAACGGGGGTCTTGAGGTTTGGTTTCTTTGGCAAAAAGTTTGGAAAACGCGGTTGCGACAGTTTGCTAGCTAGTTTACTTGGAGGGGAAGTCATCCGCTTGAAGTTGTGTGGACTGTAAGATAATTATTATTGTTGTAAGTGTCTTTGATTCGTTTGGCCACCACCCACCCAATTGGCGAAGTGTAGGGCTAACGGTGCCCAGTCCGAAGCCACGGAGCCAAATTGATTGGTCGTCTTAGGGAACTCTACCACTCACGCCAGTCTACTTACCTCACCGTCGTAGCATGCCCTGAGTACCATAGTGTACGGAGACACGACAGAGCTGAGGTAGTATCTAAGCTCTGTCGGTTTCCACTCCGAGTGGGTCACGAATGAGAATAGAGAAAGGGAAGAGCAATTCGTATTGCGTCACAATGGCATTCTACAAAATCCCATGTTGGTCCTGCGAATCGGCACTTCGGCTCCGGAAGCTGACAACGTCAGAAACAAGGATCTAATATGTTTTACAAAGCACTACGTATGTACTGCCCTGACTGACTAAGCTATCATCTTTCGACAAGCCGGGCTTCTTTCAACCAAGTACTATAAAACAAACAAGCTGAAAAGTCTTAACAGTTAATTGGAACAATTCTCAAATATTTTGGAATTGGATTTTGGATTTTGGATTTTGGGAATTTGGAATTTGTTAAACGTATGAATGCTTAGTAAGTAAATTCCGACGACAAACACCGTATGCGTGCGTAGTAAGCATCGGCTAACCCCGCTAGGGGTTAGTGACACGTCTGAACATGGTTGTTGTTTTTTCCTTTTATGATAAAGCTATTAATATACTTTACATTGAAGAACGTTTTACAAAACATCTTGAATTAAAAAAAACATATGTATACAAGACACGTTACTCTCTACTTGATAAAGGTTTAAAATCAAACAACAAACAGAGGGTGTAGTTGCGTTGCTGTTGACACATGCTGATCTTTGGACTTAGACCCTTGTATACGGCCAAATGTTAATCCGAAACTGCGAAGCTCCTTTCAACTACGTCAGTAGACGCCTCTTTTAAGATACTCTACGAGTACAGATCGAAAAGACCAAAGAGAAAACGTCGTATAGCAAGCTAATAACACTATTGTTGTTGTGTGTTAATGGATAAGTAAAAACAAGGGCAAGGAAATACCGGCCAAGACATTAGTGTTATTTGCTCATTCACTTGGATTGAATGAATGCTTCCAAGGGTACAAAGTACCTCCTCTTGGTAGTTCTATCCTTCCTTGCATTTCTAACTTGCTCAATCCGTCTTGCGTCATCTATCCCAGACCCTGTGCCTTGTCGTGCCTGTCTCATGTGTGGTTGTTTATGCGAGTGGGAGGGATACTCTGTGCTTTAGCAGAGCCTAAAGATGCGAGCCATGATTTCGAGCCACACCAGCTGAGGTAACGTAACCAAAGAAACGATGGAAAGCGTATATAGCATATCGCAAAGGACTTGCGCCGACTGTTGTTTCTTTCCTTTCTGTTGCTGTCGGTGCTCTTACATCAAGGTTTCCTACCACAACAAAGCGCATGACTATTACTGAATACTAGGATAAGCTGCCTTTGGAATCATGACACCCAAACGTACTGTTAGAGCCCCGCACAATTACCGTTCAATGTTGGCTTAAACGATATCTAGATATGCCAGAGGCACCCCGATCCAAGGCCAAGCAGCCACCAGACGAACTTTCTCCCCAATATTCTCCCAGTCTTGGCGATATTCGAAGGAGAGTAGTAAAAGCTTGCCAGAGGTGCAGGCTGAAAAAGTGCAAAGTGAGTCGGCCACTGAATGGCTCTAGCCGACGTGGGCTGAAAGTCTCAGTGCGACGGTCTGAGTCCCTGCACACGATGTAAAGCAGATGACGAAATCTGCTACTACGGGAAACAGAGGCAATCGGATAAGAGAACCTTCGAGACGGGGTAAGAATACTGCCGGATAGCACCGTCTGATCAATAATAACGTCAGTACCTAGCTTTGTTCAAGGCTTAGAGCAACAAAACTCGCAACTCAGACTGGGCATTACAGAAATGTATAGAATTATGCAAAGGGGCCACTGTATGGAGCCTCCGGTGGAAACCAATGACGCCGGTCAGCCTCTCATACACAAACTTCTCGAGAGACTCGGAGTGCTGGATCCAGAGGATACTTCCAGTGGCATGGTTTTCGAAACACCTTGGCGTAACCCCTACCAATCAGCTGTCAATTCCGCATTCAGATCATTGCCAGAGTCGCCCCCAATCACCCCATCAATTCAGGGCACCTCATTTACTGGCTTTGGCCAGTTTCCAGATGTCAGATTCAAATCCGAACAACATCTTCAGATTACGCACGTTCCAGCAGAACCGCCAATAATGAGCGACGTGGTTCAATTCGGTCAGACAGGTCAAACGTCCTCGGGATTGATGCTATCTATGCCATCACCATCCTCCTCGCGTAGTGCTCTGTGTGGAGGGGATAGTACACACTTTAACCTTCCATTCAATCCTATGCAATGGCCGGGTCATATTCCGCAAGAGGAATTCTACGACTTTCCTGGAGGATCGGAACTTTCTTGACCGCGGACATACAAGACGAAAGAGACGGCGTTTAGGAAAGGCGATCTCAGGTGTGCACGTGGATAACGATAGTAAGACGTCCATTTTGGGCCAACCATTTATGCCATCGTTCCACCGAGTCATCAGTTGCCGACTCATTGACAATCCGGTTTTTCCATTTGATCTACTCGACGGCTTCGTCATTTTGAGATGCCGCAGATCGAAAATATGCTGGGGAGACTTGCGAAGCAGGTGCGCGCAGCAACTAAACAGATTTGCGGAGCTGCCAAGGAGAACCGTCAGGCCATCTCGAAGCTCAACCAGAGATTAAAGTCATATAGGCCAGTGGTATCATTGTGGTGTGAAATAGCCTAGCGTGAAGATTGGTGTACAGACGGGGGAGGAAACACTGCATACCGATATTCATCAATGAGAAACGGGCCAGACATGAGCTAGGATTAGACAAGGCGTACTTCCAACCATGGGCAAATGCGTCGCATGTGACTGGTCTCTAATGGCCCACAGAGAGTGATTTAGAGTTATTTCTGTTCGCCATTCCTGGAACGCTTGATTACAGAAGAGGCTCAATCTATACATTGGAAATTAATTTGATCCTACCCCATAGTATGACCAACCTTCATGCTCGCACAAGGAATTCATGTGTATGCAGACTGAACACCATGCAGCGATGCTTGGGGAGAATGCCAGCTATCGGGTAAACGGACGGTGAGTGGTAGCTATGCTGAGCACCAGGAGACCTCAGCACGCTTACTTAGGTAGGCTTAGTGAAACTACTGAGCACGTGCCGAGATAAATTGGCCATAGCAACATCGAACAATCTCAGTAACGATCCTCAACTCTCCCGAGTACTCTGAACGAGCGACTTTGATCGTACGAAATAGCGGACCTTTTTGTCGTCTGGCACCACGATAGAGCATCACCGCCTAGAAGCTATTGTCCAATCCGCCTAAGAGTGTCGCTGCGATGATATGATATGGCTCACAAAAGCGACATTCAATCCCAAACCACCTGCAACCTTCACAGGGGTGCTAGTGCATCTTCCTGCCCGAGCTGCTTGAGCCCTACAATCAGTCCAGAAGTAGCTGGCATAGGTACAGCGTTGTTGTCCAACATTGCCACTAATGAAACTTCAGTCTGTTGGGACGTCGTCAAAAGATCTGGCTCAGATTCGACCAACTGCATTGTGCATCGTGCAGATCCCGCCTTTCACCAGTCGCAAACTTTCTATCCCAACGGTTGATGCCGGTATACAAATAAGAGTCTCCATATGACCTTTAATGATAAATACGAAACGAAAACAAAGAGTTGTGATCTCTGTGCGCTTTTATTGTTATATGTTGCCTAGCGAATCGAGACAACCATAGAATGATTTCCAAGTGATGGGAAAAAGAAACAGCCATATCGCAACGACCACCTTTTTCCTAGGGGCAAGCTGAGAAGCCCGTTCTGCAAAGGACCATCGTCCAACATCGCACATCCCACAGCGCCGCTTCAATCATGGCCGACCTAGATCTTACTCTGTCTTGGTTGGATATGTCCCAATACTTTGAGCGTTTTGTCCGAGCTGGCTTCGATTCATGGGTAACTATAATGGACATTACCGAGCAAGATTTGGAAAGTCTCAACGTAGAATTGGGCCATCGAAGAAAGTTACAAAGGGAAATAGCTAATTCGCGGCGACTGTCTCGAGACCCTGCATTCGTAACGCCACTGTATGACGTTCCATCTGATGAGAAGAAGTCAGAGTCTTTGAGCGGATCAGTGTCCATCGACGATGATACTCCTGGTGCAGTATCTACGAAACGGAGGTACAGGCATCATCCAAAGTCAGACAAGAATGTACCGGAGCGCCCATACTCCGCATACGTCCTATTCTCTAACAAGATGCGTGAAGAGCTCAAAGACCAATTGTTATCATTCACCGAAATCTCGCGAAGAGTAGGAGAGAGGTGGCAGCTAATGCCGCCTGAGGAAAAGGAACTCTGGAAACAGCGAGCTGCAGTGCCCTGGGAGAAGTATAAATCAGACCTAGCCGAATACCAGAGAACGGACTCTTATAAGGAATATAATGAGTATCTTACCGAGTTCAAAGCCTCTCAAACACCAAAGAAAAAGACTGATGCACAACGGCAGCTTTCGTCAAGCCAACCCTCCGGTGTCTTCCAGGGCTTTTCGCATAAGAAATCAGGCTCTTCGTCTAGGCAATCATCCATACATAAACCGATGCAGGCTCTCTCTACGGTCAGTTCAATGGCCCCTCCTTCGTCTCCACTTAAAGACCGCAAAAGAGAAGAATCAACGTTGCAGATCGACCGGGTGAGAAAGGAGATTGATCCTAACAGCTCCGGCCCAGACCATCTGCGCGTTGCTCAAGCCTGTGAGCCCTGTAGGCAAAGAAAGACGAAATGTTATGGAGAAAAACCGGCTTGTAGGCACTGCCAGGAACTGAGAGTGGAATGTTATTATGGGGAAGTGAAGAGAGATAAAGACCGAAAGTAGGATCATCTTAGTCAAGTCTTACCGAACGAAGTGCTGACGAGTTTCCAGGCTGTTGCTGGATCTTTGGAGGAAAGCGAACGCGTACGAAGAGTTGCTTCTTCGGCTTGTGCATCAAGTTGATAGCGTCGATCAGTTGACAATTCAACAGTGCCTGCTTATGGTATACTTCTTGGGTGTGCTTAAGATTCCGAAGCTTATCGGTGCAGACGCCGCGGCTGGACGACTTTAAGAGCTCAGTGCTAGCCACTCCTCGAAGCGCTAGCGTTAGCAACCGCAGTAGTGAGTTCGGTGGTGCCAAATCGAGAGCATCGGGTGTCGGATCCATGGGATCTACAGACCACGCGAATGAAGAGGACTTCACCCAGGCGGAGAGCGAGAGAAAATCGAAGGCTTTTGTAGGCCAGGCTTCAGAGATTAGATGGATGCAACGATTAGAAAGAGAACTAGCCAAAGAGCCTGCTCGAGACTGTAATCGAGAGGATCCGCCACATCCCGGTGTGTCTGCTTCGTCAAAAGGTAAAGAACGACTCAGCAGAAGCACTGATAACCAAAACCCAAACCCATATCCTGATGATATGGATACTTCAATCATCGGTGACCAGATAGATCCGTTCGAAATGCCTATAAGGTCTACCGCGGATCGTCTGGTTGATTCATATTTCAAGACAGTCCATCCGTCGTTCCCTGTCGTTGACAAGGCATCTTTCATAGAACAATATGGGCAATACTTCGCCGTTCGAGACTCGGAAAATTTCCGAGACAAAAACTTCATTGCGACTCTGCAACTTGTGCTTGCCATCGGAGCCGTTCACGCCCACCTAGTTGGAGCAGAATGGGCTGGAGACGAAAGAGATCATCTGCTGTATTTTGCAAAAGCACGGATGCTGGGCATTGACACGGGCATCTTGAATGACATGGCATACCTAGGTCAGGTGCAATTATTCGGTTTAGCCGGCATGTACCTGATAGTCACTGATCAAATTAATCGGTGGGTTTGTTCTCAGGCTTGTCTATCCCAGCTAATTAATTGGGTAGAGCCTGGAACACCATGGGTGTCGCGATACGATGCGCGCAGTCTTTAGGAATGCACCTCATTAATACTACGCCTACCTTGACACAACACCAAAAGGACCACCGTGCAATGGTTTGCTTCTCTGTACTGGCACTGGAACGGAACATTACAGTCATAACAGGTCGTCCGTCCATGATTCGCGATCGAGATTGTAGCATAACTATGCCGCAGCTAGTAGCAGGGGAGGATTCTTCGCAGAAGGCTGTTTATCCTCCCTCAGCGACATCGGTGTCTTCTTTTGATTTCGGAATTCGAGCATCTGCGTCTCTCTCATCCCCACCTTTACAAGGAGCGTTCGGCACCGGACAATCTCAATTACCACAAGCCAACAACACGGGCGCTTACTTCTTCCACTATGTCCAGCTAACGGCTTTAGCCCAAGATGCCGTAGCTCAAATCTACTGCCCGGACATTCGCCATGTCAAATGGTCCGAAATCCAACGCCGAATCGACGAGCTCGATGGTAAACTCGTTCAATGGAACGCCGCCCTGCCCAAACCATTCAACATCGAATACCCTTACACGAACCCTGAATCAGAATCTTACCGCATCGCCCTGGCAATCATCTCGCATAGCACCCGTACCATCATCAACCGTCCCTGCCTTTGCCGCCTCGACCGCCGTATCCCAGACCAATCCCTCCACTCCAACCACCTTAATCACGTTGCTGCAAACAAATGCGTCTCCTCCGCCCGCGCCGTCCTCCAACTCATATCGGACAAACCCCACAACGCAGTTCTCTACCAAGGTACGCTATGGTGGATGATCGTCCACCATCTCAAACGCGCCGCCACCGTCGTACTTCTCGAACTCGCCCTTAGGGCGGAACACATGCCAGCCGAGGCCGAGAATATCCTGGCGGACGCAAAGAAAGCAGTCAATTGGCTCCGTGGCGTGGCTGTCTCCGACACTGCCGCCCGCCGTTCCTGGGCAACGCTTAGTCGCCTGCTCCACCTTGCTGCACAAAGAGTCGGTGGCGACGCATCCGAGGTTGTCGCGGCGCCCTTTTCTCAGCTCGGCGAAACTCAACCCATTGGTATGACGGTGCAACAGCAGCCTTCCGCGACATCCGATCAATTCGATCCAAACGTTTGGCAGCCAATGGATAACTATTACGCCAGCCACTTTCCCGGAGAACAAGGATCGTCGGAATACGACCAGTATGGGTTTCACCCACCCCGCGGCGACGCGCACAGCTTGTTTCCGCCTTCGGGCGAGCAAGGGCACGAAGACGAAGATCAGAATATGTGGTTTGGTAGGCCCGATCCATCGCTGGGGGATTGGTATGGTCAGTTTGGGGGATCTTGAGGCAGGAATTCTTAATAAGAGAATCTTTCTGTTCCTTTTTCATTTCCTCCTTTTTTTCCCTTCCCTTGTTCATATTGGTACTTTCGGTGACGCGCGAAGCGCCTGCTCTTCTTCCCTTCTACCAACATACAATCATGTGGCTTCGTGGCTTTGGTGTTGCTTGAATGGTTGAGCGCGCAGTTAAGGTAGTACACGTATACCCCACGGTGAATGTCCGTACAGCTTGAAGGACTCGAAGAGACTGAAGGCCTCAGAGGGCTTAGAGAGGTTAAGGTTGCCTAAAATGCTCAGAATGCCTTCAAATAGCTGTTTTCTTTCTTTCGCTGTATTAACCGCGGCAATCAGCCAAACCTGACCAGTCAACTCAACCCAAAGCACCAAATACACCAGCTGTTTCCCGCGCTGATGCGGCATATGAATTGATGATCTTTTTTGACCTTCCGACTCTGCAGTGCTTTCACATCAAGCGCCAAGTCGAGATGGAAGATTTATCTTCAACATGGTGAGTGTGTGTTTAGCTTTTCATTGCTTTTGGCTTTTTCTGTATTAGATTACAGAAGCGGTTGTTCAAAATCGGATGCTATAGTTATTTGTTTATTTCGGGCTTAGAGACATTCACTGATAACAATAACAGTCAAAAGAGTTGTTTTTTTTCTTCTTCTCAACATTCGCATTACGAAGACTCTCAACCCCCTTTTTCCTCTTTCCCCCCCCAACTCCCAACCTCACACCCCCGACTGCTCAACCCCAACCACAAACTCCAAACGTTTACTCTACATATCCCATATCCCATATCCCACACACACCCCACCCGAACCGTGCACCCCGCATGTTCGATTATTCCCCTTTCCAACCCTTCACATGCACATCTCCAATCTCTTCGCCGTTATCAATACTCGCAAACCAATACAAAAACCCCAACAACCGCGCCCCACCGCTCTCAAACCATCAACTCCCAAATCCGCTCTTTCTCCCATTCCTGGCTCCGACGCAATGGAAACAGCTTTCGTTCTAATGTCTGAGCAAGTTGGGTGGAGGTGGTTAAAGAGAGTAAGGGGGGGGTTGGTGATTATGTCAAGGGGATGGGTGTGTTTGGGGGGAAGGTTGGTAAGAAAGAAAGAAAGAAAGAAAGATAGAAAGAACCATGACATAAACGCGTGTCTTCAACACGAGGACTCGAAACAACGGCACGCTCTAGGTTTAGATCAAGAAGGCGGAATGAGATGGCCCCCCAAATTCGGCCTTTTCGCAATTCGATTACCCTATTAACGCGGATGCGATGGACGAAGGAGAGGACGACTAACTAGAAGAGGGGACGAAGGTGGTTAAGTTAGACCCAAGCAGAAAGGGTCGCTTACCTACCTTGGGTATCTGTCTCCCAAGTATCTTCATATACTTGATATAGCCCATGAAACCATTTTGATCTACTGTTTTGGCTTGAGTTTTCTTTTCGGGGTGGTTTTGTGACGAGAGTTTGATGATGTGGTTGAGGACGGGCGTATTGAGGCGATGGGATCGGCTGATTAGCTGGTTTGGGAGGGGGAGGTGGGGTGGGGGAGAGAGAGGAAGCGATGGGGGGAGAAGAGGGGGGAGGGGGATAAGAGAGAGGAAGCGGTGGGGGGAGAAGAGGGGGAGGGGGAGTTGTGCAGGTTGTTTATCATCGTCTATAAGAGCAATCAATTGAAATTAAATTTCCGGAAAAAGCTTTGGAATCATTTCTCTCGGATAAATGCATTCGTTCACGACGGCGATTCCCCAAAGAAACCTGGTGCTCACATTTAAAGAACCTCTCAGATGGAGATTGACAGTACGGCGGCTGGGCACTAGGTAGTGTACAGTAGCTGATGAGGGGGAAGGGTGCGGTGGGGGAGGAGGTTAGGTAGACGGTCGAGGAGGGGAGATGTGTGGAGAGAGCTGGATGAATGGTAAAAGGAGGTCAATGAAGCCGGAGATATGCAATGGCTCACGTATCTCCGCTTCTTCGTCCAACGGCCTCGCACACCGTACTTTCATGTTCTGAGGTACCCTACCTAAGGTAGTACCGTCGCTGTCAAGAAAGCCTGTGTGCATCGCCGTTAGTAGCGAAACACGGCTAAGGTGGTGGGTAGTTGTTGGGAATGGGAAGAGAACAGTTTCGGTATCATATGTTTTCTTTGCTTGATCCTTTCTTCGCTTGATCCTTTCTTCGCTTGTAGAATAGGGTTTGTGGTGTTGCAAGCTTGAGCACACCCCCCCTTTTTTACATTTGAGCCTCAGGCGCCCCCCAACCCCCTTACATCGGCAAACACTCCATCTTCCCTCAATCGGGTACTGGTACGACATGCCAAACCAAGAGCTACGTACTTGTACTAGGTACAGTACGACGGACTAGGAAGCCGGCAATCTCGACAAGGTTTTGTTTTGGCGCAAATTGATGTGATTGGGCGGCAAGGGATATGTTGTCCGTGTTCCGGGGGATCTCGTTCCGGTTAGACTGGGTGTGACGGTGGGGGGGAAAGTGAATGCGATCATGGATGGGATTTGTGAATATGTAGACAGTAGGGTAATGTGTGATGAGACGTATTTGGGAAGGAAGGCAGTCTCGATTCATTAGTATGTAGTGCGGGTTACGAAGTGTGAGAATGTTGTTACTAACCACAGTATTCCGTAGTACTCGTACTGTCTGGTTGTGTTCCATCATCTGTGGTGGGTGAGATGCGTTTGAAGATCTGGACGAGGGACGGACTTGTACCTCCGTATTCCGTATATGGTCAACGATGAAGGGGATAACCGTGACGGCATCACTTTCTCACATCCCAAACGGGGCGTCGCGAGATCTCGTGTTGTTTCGGTTTAGGGCCAGAGGCATCCCTGCTAGGCTGTTGGTCGGCTGGTGGCAGTGATGGTTTGGTAGGCGCTTGTCCCGAAGTGGGATGGAGGGGTCGAGGCTAGGGGAGCCACTGTTCATTCCCTGGGACGAAGCGCTTCAAGCCTTCACTTCAAGCGGAATCAAGCCTTCAAGCGTTGCCGTGCAGTGGATCTCCTTTCTTTGCCGTTTGGAAAAGTGAATCGTTGAAACGTTGCTTCTCCTTTTCTAGTTCTAGTGTTTCGTCTCTCCCTCCTTTTTCCAGGTCAACAACAGGAGGACGGAGTACCTACCTTACTCACTCACTGATATTCGTGCAACCGTTTCCTGACATCTGACCTCTTCTTCTTCTTCATCTCCTTTGGCCACTGCTGCCTTTTCCCAAATCTGGTGTAACAGACTGCTTACTGACTGGTTACTGTCAAGCACACCAGTCACGACAAAGACTAGAATACCGTCAAAGCACTCAGCCCAATCACCGGTGCCGAACCGGGATCTCGCCCCCCCTTGGCAAGTTGGAAAGCTTCTGCAGCCTGCATTCCAACGCACCTACTCCTTACCGTCAAATCGTCCAATAGCCGGCCGAGCACCCTTTTACCTCGCATTCTTCCCACTGAACCCTCCAAACAACAATCGTCTCCCATACATCACCGTCGCAACAGCCTGACCCGGCACCGTGTTTGCGACAACTAATCCACCAACTCAACATCACTCAGCAGTGGTAACCGTCATATCGTGATGCCGTACAATACTCGCCGGAAATCCTTGTCACTTCCATCTCTGGGCATTCAGTTGCCTAACGCCTCACGCGCTCACCGCCCTTCCATCAAAACTGCCGTCGCTACAGAGACGGAACAACCACCGACGAAAAAGGTCAAACGATCGCACCCATCACATGCGACCACACCGACTTCACCGTCTCGACCACGGTCATCAACTGCATCGTCAGCTACCAAAGCCGTCTCCTTTGCCGAACGCCCGAGGAGCAGCGGCAGAAATGCGTACGAGCACACGCCACCACCTTCACCAGGCGCCCGAAACCACAACAAGATAGACACGGATGGAATCAACGATGATATCGTTACCGGTGTGATCGAGCAACTTGAAAAGACTGGCAACAGACCACACCTGATCAAGGAGCTGGCTACCGTTCTGTCGACCATTAGCGATGCTGTCGCAAGGTAAGCATCCTCCGGCCGATAGCTACATCTCGTGTCGTCTCAAAGAAAACACTGACACCTCTGCCGCAGCTCCGCAAACCCATCCGCCCTGTTGTCATCACGCTTAGCAGCCTACATTCGTCGGCCCGGCTGGACAGCCTTATCCCCGTGCCCACTGGGCAAAGAGCTTATTCCGATTCATCCGCGCAAGGTCTTCTACTTTCTGACCACGACGTCGCGGCAAGAGATACCGGCCGATTCGTCTGACATCTTCACTTCACCCCTCCTCTCGACCTTGAGCTCTGGAAACAAGGGTGGAAAGCGAATCATATCTCCCAGCCTCAGTAATGCCAGCATCGACGAAGATGCCGAGAATGCCGACGAGCGAAAACGTGAAGCGCTGAGTCCAAGTCCCGAGGTCGATCTCTCGGCTCCTGAACTCGATTCTATCGTCTCATGTGCGGACGATGACTTCACCACGCCACCAACACCTGCAGGGTCGTCCTTCTCTGGCAGATCGAGTTTGGCAAGAGATGGGACCAGTGGTGCCTCGGAAGGACTGAGTCTGGTACATAATCATCGTGCGGCCAGTCCACCACTGGAAGGAGACGAAAAGGAATTCACTCAGACGGCCAGCAGCATGCGGATGCGAGGGATGAGCCTTGACGAACCAATACGACCGTCGACGGAAACGTTGGATTCTGCAGTAGATGCAATGCAAGTGGAGGAAAGCGAGGAAGAGAAAGCAAACAGGAATCGGGAGGCTGCAGCGGCTTTGTTTGGTGGACATCACCTGAGCACCCAAGAAGTTGGGCTCGGGATCATGAGCAGCCCGCTGGTGAAAAGTGAGCACTTGGTGGTTAAACAAGAGGTCAAAAAAGAAGACATGGATGTGGATATGGAGGCAGAAGAGTCCATCTCGATACTCGGCGACCGAGGATTCGGTACCAGCTGGGATATTAGAGAACCAGAAAACATCGAGCTGGAGGAATTGGACGATTTGTTTGGAGGATTTTGAGCGTCGACATTTTCCCCTCATCCCTTACCCTTCGCACTTGCAAACACCACGAGCACAATGTTACGTTATACCCATCTTCTCATTGTTGTCACATATAAGAAAGACAGGCCGGGTGCTTTCTGGGGGTGTATGATAGCTTTGAGAGATAGCAGCAGCTAGATGTGCACCACATGGCTTCGACACGTCTTACCTAACACATGGCTTGCACTGATATGAGTGAGCCCAACCTGTCTGAGAATGTCTTGGGTTGGATGGTATGTCCCCGTTCTGGTTGGTGATGCCTCAATCGGCCTTGGCTTTTGGCCTCGTTGGATCTGGAAGCTAGGTTCGGCAGGAGTACAGCATAGAGAGTCTCTACATCTGGCCAGACTAATCAGATCTGATTGTAAACGTTCTTGCATAGAAGGTGTTGACTACCTTACCTATCGTATGTGAAAATAGGGCTTTGCCCAATTGGAGTGAATACGGTGAGCTGCAGCGTTGGACCGGCAAAAGCAAAAGCTCGGTGACCACCAACGCCCCGATTGCCAACACTTCAATCCTCGTCAACAATCAGGGCAATACCACCACCAGCCACGCAGGTCCAACGACATTTGTGGGTTGCATCCATCGAGTGGATATCTCTTCTGTTGGCTCAATTCTGGAAAAGAAGGATCTTTCGACACCCTTTGTGCCACCACCTCCCCACGTCTCGCTCTCACCCGCTCAACCGCGATCCTATCAAGGCCCACCATGTCTGCCGAAGTGTCTTCAACCCGCCTTTACCTGGGCAATCTTCCCCGCGATGGTACGCAAATCTGAACTCCAAGCTCCTTTGTTCTCTGGTAGGATGCCTTGTGCCTGAGGTCATGGTGTCCGCGTGAAATCTCTGCTGCTGTTGGCTCTGCCGCTGGTTTGGTGGCACTTCTGGGCACGCGACTCTGGCTTCAAGGGACCTGAGAGGAATTCCATGTTGCCCATTTTTGGCCATCAAGGTCCATTCACCGGACACTGCTGACAATTAACCCGCGCTGCAGTGACCAAGGAAGACATCCAGAGCCATTTCAAGGATGGCACTGGTAACATTACCGAGGTCAAGCTCATGAACGGCTTTGGCTTTATCGAGTATGATGATCCTATGGATGCTAGAGATGTGGTCCCTGGTAAGCTTTGTTTATGCCTTGACGGAGAACGTACAACGTCTGCTAATGTTTGAATCAGCCTTCCGTACGTCCCAGCCCTCTATGCGGCAGCTACAGGCCTGCCTCCTAACAAAGTACAACACCTCAGATGGATCTGATCTCAACGGGTCTCGCTTGACCGTCCAATTCGCACGTGGCTCCCGCCAGCGAGATACTTTTGCCCAACCTGACCGTACCCATCCACGTCCTAGGCGTACCGCGTACCGTATGCAGATCACTGGGCTTCCGGGAGAGACGAGCTGGCAGGTTAGCTAAACTCTTCACTACCTTCATTCTTGGTTCTTGGTTCTTGGTTCTTGGTTCTAGGATCCAAGGGTATCTTCTACTTGGCTTCTTCTTCCATGACTGTCTGAGTGCAGTGGTCCCGTTCCAGACCTGTCCTGCCCAGCTACATGCGTGCGCCAAATCACATTCTCTGGAGTATACCGTACTATAATTTCCAATCACACTGGGTCTATCTTAGTCTATTTGCCGGTCTGACGAGTCCGCACATTACACTGCCTGACCGCAATTGCCCACATGCACGTCATCGTTTCTTCACGTTCATATATGTATATATCTTGCCAGTGTTCAAGGAGCCCCTTCTTTAGAGCTGTCTACGTTATGTGAACTGGTCATTTTCTGGCACTGGAACGCGGACTGCCAACAGTTCCCGGAGTATTGACCGGGCTGCAAATCTACACATCGGGACTGGACTCGGACTTACATAGGACCATAGGACTTGAAAGATTTCGCACGTCGCCCCGGCCTCGATGTTGTCTACTCGGAGGTTGGCCGCGACCGTGATGGCAAAGGGTAAGCTTGGCGGGTTATTCAATCGAACAACGACTAATATATTGCCAGGTTTGTCGAGTTTGAGACCGCCGCCGATCTCAAAGTCGCGGTCGACAAGCTCGACAATCAAGACTTCAAGGGCTCCAGCGTCCGCTGTGTGGCTGATGTAGGCTCCTCCTCCGTTTCTAACGTACTACTACTGACCAACTTAGCAACAAGACGAAATCCCTCGCAACGATCGCTACCGCTCTCGCTCACCGCCTCCCGGCCGTCGCGGCTATCCTCCTGCTGATGGCTACTACTCTCGTCGTGACGGGCCCCCACCCCGTGGCTATAGTCCTCGTCACGACTACCGCCGCCGCTCCCCTCCACCCCGCCATGACGACTACTATCCCCGCGAACGGAGCTACCGCTCCCCGCCACGTGGTGCCGCTCGCGGTCCCCCTATTGACGAGCCATACCCTCCTCGCGGTGGCGATTATCGCGATGATCCTTATGCTGCTCCTCCTCCTCGTCGTGGATATGAGGGTCCGTATGCGGCGAACGGGTATCACGATCGGCCGAGAGCGAGGTCCCCGCCTAGGAGCTACGGGGGGTACGAAGAGCGTCCACGTTATTGGTGATTCTTCCTCTATTCCCACTGGTGAAGGAGCAGAGAGGGCTTCAGAGGCTTATCGTGTTAGAACTTCCATCGATTCCGCCCTTTCATCTACCGACTTGAAATATTCATAAGGTAGCGAGTGGGTCCTTGATGGTTCTGTTCACGACGAGATTGACAGCGGGTACCATACAGCTTTCGGAGAGTTTCGGGAAGGCATGCACGAGCGACTACATTTTGCTTGCAGATTGGGGTATGTGATGGGAGACTTGGCTGTTTGTCTGGTCGAACGAGGTGGTATCAAAAGCGCAATTTGTAACATTCTCGAAGCGTGTTCGCTAGCATGTTGAGTTTCGCCTACTTAGATACATACGAAAATGCTTGTACCTTGACCCCCACAACCCAACAATGCCGTGTAATCAAGTGAGGAAAAATGACGAGAATGAGTCGATTGAAAATATAAAACAAAGTAAAAGTAATATTTCAAGAAACCGCAACATTTCCCTCTACAGTACTACACCGTTCCTACATACATCCCGTTTTTTCACCCACCTATAATCTATATCTACATATCTCATACATAGTATTTTGAACCCCGAGGAAAATCCCTAACCACCATGCCCCCCCGAAAAAACCTTTGATCTTCTGAAATAACCTCCACACACCTCTCCCATTTCCCATTTCCCATTTCACACCTCCCCAGCCCACACCCTCCCCCCCGGCCCGGCCCACACACTCTCCTTCTTCCACCCCACCCCTCCCATTTCCCATCTCCCTCTCCCATCTCCCTCCCTGCCTGCCCACACCCCCCCCCGGCCCGGCCCGGCCACATCCTCGTCCCTAACCCTTCCCCCCCAAAAAAAGAAAACAGCACACCTACCTTACCTACCTTACCTACCTTACCTTTCCTACCTACCTACCTACCTACCTACCTACCTACCTACCTACCTACCTACCTACCTACCTACCTACCTACCTATCTTACCTATCTTACCTATCTTACCTACCTTACCTACCTACCTACCTTACCTATCTACCTTACCTACCTATCATCTATCAATCTTACCTATCTTACCTTATCTATCTTACCTACCTACCACCTACCTATCTTACCTACCTACCTACCTACCTACCTACCTACCTACCTACCTAACCTACCTCACCTACCTTACCTACCTTACCTATCTACCTTACCTACCTTACCTACCTTACCTACCTTATCTATCTTACCTATCTATCTATCGTCATTCAATAGTCTTGCAAACTCTCTTGAATCGACAAATTTTGCAATGCTGATATGTAATTAGTTAGTTGAGAAGAAAGAAGAAAGGAAGGGAGAGAGAATGAGGCATGAAGCATGAGGCATGAATGGGTTGCTATGCTACTATGTATGTATGTATGTAGGTAGGTATGTATGATACGATACAACAAAGTTCTTTTTATCTTAGAATATCGGCTACGGATGCTTACGGTAAGGTAGCTATGTATATATATAGGACTATGTACCTTAGTTATTATCATCATCACTAACTAACTAACTAACTAACTACTAAGGTACCTACCTATCTACCTACCTACCTCCATCATCATCACCTCCGGCCCAGATCTATATCCAACACCTTTACCATGCCATTTTCCGCCTTTCCCTCCTCCTCTCTCTCCCTCTCTTCCCCTACCCCCTCTTCCCCCACCCCCTCTTCCCCCACCCCCTCTTCCCCTACCCCCTCTTCCCTTCCACCCACCCCACCCACCCCACCGCCCAACCCCCCCAAAAACCCCTCCCCTCCCACCAACACCCCCACCACCCCCTCCCAAAACCTCCCCACCACCCCCCGGCCCTTGTCCCCACTAGCCCCGAAATCAGGAAACGCATTCGCCTCCAACAGCCACACCTTGCGGTCCTCGTCGACCAGCCAGTCGACGCCGAAGACTTCGAACGCGTTGGGCAACGGTTGGAAATGCAGGGATTGGGTTGCGGTGGCGGCGCGGAAGAGGAGGGAGGTGAGGTGGCTGATTTGCGCCAGGGTGCCGTCGAAGGGGAGGGAGGGCGGCAAATCCCGGAACGGGATGATGCTTGTCTCCGCGTTGTCGTCGTCGCCGTCTTGCAAACACGTGTTTGTGAGGTGCGCCCCTAAATCCGGCTCCGCGTCGTTGTCGTTGCCGGGCGCGCGGTACGGCTTGGCGGCGAACAGGGCCAGCATCTCGCGGAACACGTAGACGCGCAGGGCGCCGACGGCGAGGACGTAGCTGCGGAGGTGGAATTTGCGGTTGCCGAGGGTGGGGAAGAGGAGGGGGCGGGCGATGTAGCGCTGGGCGATGAAGTGGCGGAGGTGCGATGTTATGATGCCGGTGGGTTGGTTGGTGGGTTTGGTTTGGGGGCTCCAAGGGGTGAGGTTGGGGTCGTTGTCGTTGTCTTCTTCTTCTTTTTCTTCTTCTTCATCGCCCTCCCACCCCTCAAAAATCCCCCTCAACCCTTCCTCGCTCCAGAACAACCTCACCCCATCCCCCTTATCGCTCATCCCCGGCTTCAACACCCACCACTCCCTCTCCTTCTCCTCCCCTTCACCACCCCCAACATTCCCCTCCAAACTCCCCCTCAACTCCCACGCCTCCACCAACGCCTCCTCCAAAAACTCCGCATAATCAACCTCAAACCCCACCGTCTCCGGCACGTGCCGCCTCAGCTCTCCCCCAAGCACGGGGTCCTTGACCGCGAAATGCCGCACCGTCTCCCAGAGGTAGTGCTTGCGGATCAGCGCTTTGCGGATGATGTAGGAGTGCGCAAACGAGGTGCGCGGGTGCGCGAGCAGGTGCGCGAAGTCGAGGGATTCGTAAGGGAGGAGTTGAAGGATGGGGGTGTGGGGCGTGGGGAGGAGGGGCGCGAGGGAGAGGGGGTCGGTGGTGGGTAAGGGGGGGAAGGGGGTGGAGGTGGTTAGGCGCGGGAGGGGAAGGAGGGTGTAGGAAAATGGGGGGAGGTGGGTGTGGAGGGCGCAGAGGATGAGTGGGTGGAGGTAGGGGGTTGTGGAGAGGGCGATGTGGAGGTGGGGGGGAGGTGGTGGGGAGGGCGACGGTTGGGAACTGGGAAGAAGAGTTAGAGAGGGTGCTTTGGTTTGTGGGGAATGAGGGACTGGGTGTTGGGGCTTGGGGCGTGGTGTGGTGGGAGGCGGAACAAGAAACGAGATGACGGTTCCGGCCTGGCGGTGGAGGGACTTCGTGATGGTCAATGAGGAAAGGGGTGCAGAAGAAGAAGAAGAAGCAGACCCTCGTCCCCAGACTTGTGCAAGGCTACTTGGGCTGGGACCGACTATTTCTACAGCTTGACTGTTTTGTCACCATCGATGATCTGTCGACTTGCTTGAAGCCTATATAGCTAGAATGATCATTTCTCGAATCTTTGCGGTGGCAACAGCCTGAAAGACTATGGGTCCCAGCCAGGCGGATACATAATAGTACAATCGATATTCTAGAAATGTATACATGCTTCTGTTTTTGAAATGCACTTACTTACAGCTTCATTTCGCCCATCTGAACGCCTGACGCAAGCATGAAATTTGCCTTTAGCGGAGTCACGCTGGAAGGGACAGTCAGTTCCCGCGTCGAGAGGCTGGTTGGAGATGTGAGAGTGCTTACCTGGTATAACCCTCCTTTAACGCCCACCCGTCATTGCCCGGCTCGCTCTCCTCCACACTCTGGAGAATATCCCCAAACTGCGGCGTCCACTTGAAATGCCTATGCTGGTGTCTCGTCGCTGGCTTCTGGGGTGCGCTCCCGGCCTCTCCACTCTGCCGTATTTCTTGTTCCCTCTCGTTGGGATTTGCTTCTTCTTCCTCCGTTGCTTCGACTTCCGTGAAAGAACTACCGGACTTCCAGTAGTTTTGTAGTGCGTGCGTGCACATAACCTTGTGGCTTTCTACACCGTCGATCAACGGGACGTTGATGGAGTAGAGATCCACATCTTGGCCCCAGTTTTTGTAGAGGTGCTCGATGAGTTTGACCGAGAGTCTCGAAGCCTGCGCGATCAGATTCGGATCATGGTCCCTTGAGTAAAAAGCGTAAGATAGCGCAATAGCTTTCTTCCGACATATCGCCGCTTCCATCGCCCCCCCAATTGTCCCACTGGATAAACTGAACAGTGAAGTGCAGTTCCTGCCATAATTAGGACCGGACAGAACAATGTCTACTGGGCCTTTGTCCTGGAAGAAGTGGTGGAGGCCCAGTTGGGTGCAAGTCGCGGGTGTACCATCCACAAGAATCCATTCTTCTTGATCTGAACTGTCTGATGGGGGGAGAGGCGAGGTGTGCACGGTGCCATCGTCCTCGTGGAGGGTACCAGGGCGGAAGTAGGTGGGTTTTGTAATTTGGGAGACGAAGTGGGCTTTGCCGATCCAGGAGCGTTGTTGGTGAGGGAGGATGACGGAGACGGTATGGGAGGATTCTTGAAGGGTTTGGATAAGAGAGTGAATATAGGGGGAGGACTGTGGTTGGAGTTAGCCCTGTCTATCCCCTAATGAGGAAGGGCTGTTATCAGTGGAATTTTGGAGCGAGGGTGGAAAAGGTCAATTGGGGGAGGTGCATACTTGATTGCTAGGAGGGCCGTCGTCATTTACGACGAGGATGTGCATGCTGAATCGAAGCAGGGCTTCAGTACAAACGTCTTCTTTGGAGCATTCTGGCCAGTGTTCAAAATTCTTAAGCGAGTGTGGCTGGATTCTTCATGTGGCTACATATACGGAATACCTACTTAGGAGCTTTCACCTTTTAATTTGTTTCGTCTTCGATTCCGTCAAACAAGTGTCATGATTTATATCGTCATTCTATTGGCATCATGGCAGTGTTTCTCTTGACCAAATGCCCGTGAACCAATTGCACCACGAATATCCTGACTGTAAGGCTTTTCGATCCTTCGACCAGCGAATCTCAACTGACGGATGGTCTGTCTAATTGGTTAACCCTTCATTAGATCGGCCAAGGAGAACAGACTGATTGCACGATCATCATTTGGACTAGGAGCTGGAAGGATGAAGAATTGAAGAAGACGGGACGGACACCCTGAAGGATTGAAAGACATTTGTTGGCAATGTAATTACGCCGGTTGGTCTTCGTCGGTAACTTAAGCGCTGAAACACTGAACATCCACTTAGGGTACATGGCAATGCACTTGAGGCGCAGGCTGAAAACAGCTTGAATTCTACCTAGGTACTTTGCTAAAGTATATTTGGCCATGTTGTGTTTGTTGACCGGAAGTTCAAATTTCCATGATGACTCTCCACTTCACGTCCCAACTCCATCAAGCTTGGATATGAGTGTGTGTTGCCTTACTACCTAGCTTGCTCCAAGGTATCCACGTTGACACTGTCTTGGACTTTGCCTTGGACTTTGCCTTGGATTTTGCCTTGGATTCTGCCTTGGATTTCTCAAGCCAGGCGTTCGGGCGTTGGTGCTGGTGTTATGCGCTATGTTCTAGTTCTTTCAGGAGAAGGATCCAAGATGCACGCTTGTCACCCCTGCAGATACGTCGTTATCCAGCCAGAGCATCAGCGCAACCAATAAGGCGGCTTACCTTCGACTTGTCTGATTTCTAAGGGTTGCTACCCATAGCCCCGCCCTATGAACAACGAAGGCTATTAAACGATGGGCTTTTGAGGTTGACAATTCTGGTAGTCCTTTCAGCCGCCTCCAACGTTGATGCGTTCGATTACTTGTTTTTGATTTGGTGTATCATGCGGAGATTGTATCTTTCTAGACGCAGACCCAACAGACGGATAGCCAAAGTAAGCTGTTGGATTGAGGGCTACGACTACTTACGCTGTTGGGGTTGGCAACGACGGTTCAACACGCAGGCGCAGCAAGACATGGCGGTGATGCAAAGCTGCGAACGTGCCAGCAAAGAGGTATAGGAAGGCAGTTGAGTCCACCTTTTTATCCACATCAAACAAACCTTGAAGCATCTTCATCTACCATCTTCATCTACCATCTTCATTAAGCATCTTCAACTAGCAAATCGACGTCCCCTCAATACCTTGATCGTCTCACAGGCACTTCAGCGCTCTCCTAAGTTCCAACGGTTTAAAAATATCACCATTACGACAATGAAGTTCTCAACCTCCCTCGCCTCCATCGCAAGCCTCGCGTCTTTCATCTCCTCCGCCTCCGCCGCTGCTCTACCTGTCGAGTCCACCAGTCTCGCAACCCGATCCTCGGACCTTGCCCCTCGTGGCCCTGGCTGGTGTGGCGTGCACGTCAGGCTCTTCGTGAGTAGCAGCCCAGGGAAAAAATTCGATTTCAAACAACTAGACTTGAAATACGCCGTGGAAGTGACTATCAAAAACCCCGACGGAAACCAGATCGGATACTTGCCCAAAACCAACGCCGACCCTTCCGTTAGCGTGGACAGTCAGCTCCCGAACGTGTTGGTTATTACCAGCGAGGCCGGCTACATCCAGTTTGCCTATGGCAGCGAGTCGTGGCAGAGCGTCGACACCCAATGCAAGGTCGGACGTATGGACGGTCCGAGTTTTTCCGGCACCACTGACATGGACTGTGGCTTCACCTGCAATTAAGTCCAGAAGCAGCATCATCACGGGGCCTGGAATTAGGGGTTTTGCATTGGCGGAAAGGGTAGATGCGATCTTTCGAATTCAGCAGCAGGAAGAGAATGCGAGATGTGCGAAATCAACATTTGTATAGTGTGTTCAGAGTGTCGTGTTATCTTACATGTTAGTCGCGATTTGAGAAGTCTGTACAATAAACGACTCACTTCTAAACTACTCGCGCCATCATCAATGTTGACGCAGTACGGAGTAGGTAGCAAATTTAATACAGGGATTCATAGTTGGCTTGTCGTTCGAATAGTGCGGGTTTCAGCTCGCGGGGGGTTGGAAAAGCGGAGCCGGGGTCGGAAAAGATTCTTGGCGTTGGGTTGGACTTTGAGCATAGCATATGCCCCGCACATTCAAGACTTGGCATCGGGTTGGAAAAGCTTCGGGGCGGGATGGAAATCATTTGGAACTCATGGTTAGCATACAGTTTGAGATTGAACAATTACTGGAGGCGGTTTTCAACATAGGATACTTCAACTCCAAGCCTTGAATGGATGAGTCCTCAACCGTGTCTGGTTTGAAAAGAATAGATCCGAGTATTGCTAGGTATCAACGTTATTCTAGGATGCAAGGGCCTTCATGCTTCAAACCCATCAAGTTCTTATCAAAAGATGCGAGAAGTCTACTCTGCGAGTCACAATTTCGAGCCTTGTTTTGCCCAATAATAACAGGGATCCAGCTCTCAGAACCCTATGGCTTAACGCTGTATGCCAGGATTCCTCATCTCGTATCCACCGTTTCGCCGAGACACTCCAGCAGTGTTTTACCGCTGCTGGATTTCTCGCTGCCAATCAACGTCCTCTTAATCTCCAGCTTCGTGTTATTGACATGCGAGTCTTGAAGACTCAGAAAACTAACAATGCTTGGTGGATCAGGAAAGCAATCGGGAAAGACGTCAAACACAGCCCATTACTGGACGCCCAAGACCTCATTGAAAGATACAAGGAGTACGAATGGGCAAAAGACATTCGGCTTGAGAAGCTTAGCATCAGTGAGACAGGTCGAAAACATGTTCTCGAAAATGGTAAGGAGGTTGACTGGACATATCGAGAAGTTGCTAGTACACCACTTCCCTGATTGAAGGAACATGTCGAACCCTAAGGATCGATCGCCGGCTACCCATCGTGATCCCAAAGAGATCTCCATTGATCTGCACGGTTCTATCGTTTGTGGAGGCGTATTTATAATTTTCTTATTGTCTTACGGAGCGCTGATCTTCATGGCCATGGTTAACTTTACCACATGAATCCAAAAACCGAACTTGTCATAAAAATTGACGTGGTTGTTATCTTACGTTCACAAAGTCAGAAGATATGTGTTTCCTACTCGTTCTAATTCTGAGTCTGTGTATCTACAACGAAGTACCCAACAAGAATCTTACTAGGACATTGACATCAATCAAGATAGATGTTGCCAGGTCTGCGTTAAACAGCTCAAGAATAGCTAAAATATCAAAGGAGCAGTGAATAAGAACACGGAATCAACCAAAACTCCATTCCAGATGCCACTCCTACCAGTGCACAACAAATATCCCAACCACAAACCTGCCAAATAAAACCATGTCCCCAAAATCCACCGACTCAACTCCCTCTCCCTCCCCTCCCTCGAACCCACCCCTAAACCCCCAAACCCCCACGACACATCCCACGACGTCACCGGAAAAATCCTCATAAGCATAACGTACCGTCTCCAAGCCCACCACTACCCCAACGACGATCCCTCCTTTCTCTCAAAGGAGCTATCTGAACATATCGCAGAAGCAGACATCGACAAGATTGATGAGGTGTGCAGGGGTATCAAGCCACCTGACAAGCAAGTGAATATGCAAGGCCGGCGATTGGATCAGGGGGTTGGGGCTGTATCGGTGTACGGAGCGAATGTAGGATGTGTTGGGGAAGCTTTGGGCTTCGATGAATTTCTGAGAGCCGAAGTGAGGCAAGAGACACCACAACCGACGTGCAGGTTAGGTATTTGGTTGAAATGCGGATACCCCTGGCTCTGAGCTTTTGAGCTCCAAGATCGCTTGTCTAAGACAACGGCAAGCCAAGTTACCTTAAACCCCCTTTTCTTAACCCACTCGGCTCTGCAGTATTTCATCTAGCCCAGACATTGACCTCGTCATGGCAAAATGCTCCTCAAATCTGCAATCGAGACAGTAAACGTCATTTCATACCAAATTCACGAACCTCCACAAATAAACCCAAGGTATCCACAAAAGCATCAAAACCCGCTCAACAACATCGCCCAAACATCCAACCATACAGCTGATCACAAACCTCGGAATATGCTAAACACTAAACTTGCGAATCTATACCATATCCTCTTCAGCGTGCTCCCCAATATGTCCTCCTGGCTGACAGGATAGAATGGCCCCTCAGCACGGCTGTAGATAATTACTCGGAACCAACCCCGCCCTCCCCTTCTTCCCCGTCACCTCCGCCTCCCACCACCCATCGTCTTGCAACCTCAGCACGGCTAGAATATCTCCCTTGGCAAAACTCAGCTCCTCGGGAATGGCCGCGCGGTACATGTATAATGCCCTCGCTGTTACTCGAAAGTCAGCGCCTTTTTCACTTGATTTTTCCAAAATCCGGCAAGAAAGTTGCAAAAAATAGAACGAAACTCACCAAATTGCAAAATCGGACGACCATCTTTCGTAAACTGCCGGTCACTAGCCGCACTCTTACTCCTCGCCCTCAGATCCCCTTTCCCCGCATCCATTCCCATCGGCGCCCCCTGCTGCCCATCATAATAACTCATCGGTCTCGCCGCCGTGTTCGACCTTGCTCGCGGAGCCAAATTTCGATCAGCTAGCTGCAGAGCACCACTGCTACTGCTTGGCCGTTCTTGCCTCGCATATTGCGGCTGCGGTGGTTGCGGAGATACTGCGCGTGGAATGTCGTTGGGAGAATTGTGGCGAGAGTAGCGGTTGTTGCTGTTGTTACTCTGGCTGTTGGCGTAGCTGTGTTTTGCGGGGCTGACGTGGGAGGTTTGGCGTGGCTGAGGGGCGTTGGTGTAGGGGTTTGGGCTTGCGGAGCGGGCGTAGGAGCCTTGGGGGTGGGCTTGCGGTTGAGGGGCATTGTAACCTGGGCGTGGGGAAACGCTCCGCATTGGGAGGGGAGAAGTTGCCCGAGGTATATCGGAGGCACTGCCGCGATTACCTGGACGAGAGGAACCATACATATCTTTGGTCTGACCTACGTACTTGCGAGTGGTTTGCTGCATCTGTTTTGATGTAAAGGCTGGTTGGGGAAGATCAAGACGCTTCATGGGTTGAGGATCGTGGTAAGATGGCGGTGGCGTACCACGTTGGGCGGCTGCCGCATCGTTCTGTGGGACTGGTGGGTTTGCTAGGCTAGGGGCAGGCGTGGCAATGCCATGGTAGCGGTCAGCTGAGACACGAGTGGACGATTGTTTGGTAATGCCTTTCAGATCGGCAAGGGCTTGAGCGATTGGGTCGAGGTCTTTGGTTGGTGAATTCATCGCGTTACCAGCAGGCTGACGGCGAGCATCTGGAGATGCAACGTCGAAGACATTGTTGCCAACATTGAGCTGGAAGTTCGCGCGTGGATCCACAGGCTCGGGGCTCGCCGAGTGGTCGTCTTGAAAGTTTGAAGACCGATTTCCTTGACCGTACGCCCGGGTTGGGCTTGACACATTGCTTCCGCCATGTCGATCGTTGGACGAGCCATAAGTACTACGGCCATTTGGTGGAGCAAGCACCGGGTTCTCCTTCTCATGCTTGCTCTTTCTCCGGAAAGGACTATTGCTGAAGAAACCACTTCGCTTCTTCTGAACCGACTTATTTGGGCTGCCTGCAGACACCATAGAGCCACCGCCGTATTTCATGGGGGATTGTTGCCCACTACCAGGATCTTGACTGGAGAAAGACGTGGGGTTGGAGTATTCGCTCTGAGAGTCTCTACTTCCTGGCCTAACCGGGCTTGCAGCAGAGCTACGTTCAGAAGGCGGAGCGGTCCGGCAGAACATTGTCATACCATCCGTAGGATACTCATTATGCGGTACCGTTGGCAAGTCATCTATCTTATGTTGGCGTAATTGATCAACTTTATGCTGGTACGGTGCCTGTGTCTGAGGATCTCTCCGGTAGTCTATCACTGGAGGAGGTTGCTGCATTGCCTTCTGTGGCGTCATGGTCGTTTCGCGGCTGGGCGGCGTATTCGCTTCCAAGTGGCCCATTTGCTTCGCCAGATTCGATCGAGGGTCATGATGAGATTCCAGAACAGATGGTTGGGGAGATGAGCTTCGGAACGCAGGATTGATTGTTCGTTGAAACTGGGCTACCGAGTAGTTCTCATCCTCCGACGCTTCTGATGCAGTATCATTGATGTCTCCGCGACAAAAGTTGATGTACTTTGGTGGATCAGGAATTTCTTGGCCGGTTCCCCTCTCCTGGATGAAGCTGGCAATATCCTTCTCAACCTCGCAACTCTCGAGGGCCAAACGAATCTTTTCACACGACGCATCATCGCTGACACATACCGTCGAAGCAACATTCGCAAAGGTCCATAAGCTGCTCTTTGTAAAGTCAAGTCTTTCTTCTTCAAGATCTTGGAATTTCTTTTCCCCCGTTAGCCGAATGCCTCAAACGGGAGAGTATTGTCTTACATCACAAGCAGCCTTCCAATCTCGATTCCAACGGCCAGTCGTCTCTTCTAGCGCCTTCACTACTGCTTCGTACTCGTTACTGGTTGTGGCTAGCTGAATTTGTGTCTTCTCCATCTTCGCTTTATTCTTGCGCTCTTCCTGACCCATGACCATGTGCCCTTGCGCAAGATAACCTTTGATCTTTAAACAGTCTTGTTCGTACCTATCTCGAGCCTGTAATTATAATAGAGTTAGCGGGTATTATGTATTGTCCCATAGTACCAAAGTACCTTGTTAACTGCGTTTGTCTGCTGTTGCTTGACTTTGAATAACTTTTCCACGCCGCTTTGTACAATCTTCCTTCGCTCTTTCATGCCCCCAGCAAATGCCGCCAATGGTTCTTCCAATTCGCTCTTCATTTGTCCTGCTATTGTTTGATGCGATTTTCCCATTGCTTCGACTTCTCCCCTCATAACATCAAGCGAAGCCCGTAAACTGCCTGCTTCTGATGATCCCAAGGGTTTGCGACATAGCGCCGTCAACTTTCGAGCGTATTCGTCTTCTATCGAAGCACGAGCTGTCGAAAGTGAGCATACTAGTCCAAGATACGTGTATGAAATGCGGATTCTGACTGTTATAGAAGCTCTTTAATTCGTCGCATGTCACCTTCGCATTCTGCATGCGCTCAAGCAGTGGCTGTACACCAGCGTCATCTTTGCCCCAGAAGTTGTTCGCAACTACCTAAGTCAGCCAAATACTCATTATTTGAGTAGTTACTACGTACAGGACATAGTAACTGTCGGGCCTTCCGCAACGGTTCCAGGCATCGTGGCGGAAGCCGGGCGTGAAGCCTTGAGCTTGTTACTCTCTTCAGTATGAGATATCAAATTTTGAATGACTGAGAATAGCGACTTGGATACAAATCAGTGGCAATCGCAGTATATTAGAGCGCGGCAATATGTTGGGTATCAGGTGGTTTACGGAGCTGAGAGTTGAGATTTGGAGTTGGTGGTGTGATGCGAGTTTACTAAAGTAATTGTAAACATTGCAGCGTTGCGGGGCAACGGATAAGCGCTGCTTCGTTTTTCTGCTTTAGTGGCCCTCCGTAGTTTGCGCAAGTCGCCCACCAATCTGATTGCGGCAAGGTACCGGGATGTTCCACCAGAGCCTCAACCTACCAGTATCCAGGGCTTCACATCAATCTTGCAATTCGTACATGTCACACAACCAAACTCCGCCCTGCATTCCGCCTCGCACTTTCACATCACAATTTAGATACTCTCCGGAGTCCCATACATCCTAAATCCTCCTGTTCCTCTCCGGGCGTTACGAATGGTCGCGTATCCTAGATGACCTTCCCTCCCCCTCACCCTGCAGCTCAGAACTCCATTGCTTCTAATACAAACAAGAATTCCAGTGCGCGACCAGCGAGAGTACAGCCTTCAGCCTGGGGCTTGCTCGCTCCAGCTACAGGCGCTCGGCGTGGTCTAACTCCTCTTGCTACAGATCTTGGCTCATCATCACTCGAGCCCACTGGGCGACCTACATCCACCGCCCCGCCTTTCACTTCTACCTTCTCATCTGTTCTTAATTCTTCCAGCCGGAATACAAATAGCCGTGTCACCTACTCTACACCCTCCACAGCCTCATCCTTTTCCCCGTCACAAACTGGATCCCAGCAAACCCCTCAGCTGCTCTTGTCTCCAAGGTCAAGAGCCATTACGCCCTCATCAAATTCATACTTGGCGTCCTCCGCCGCGGCTTCGACCACCGCGTCTCAAGGAGGAGGTGGGAGTGGTAGCGGTGGAGGAACCCAAAGGAACCAGACCTTCTCGCCCTCATCGCAACTTCAGACTTTGAACTCGCCCACAAACAACACGTTTGATCGGTCGGCGTTCGGTGGGTCTGCTCCTTCATCTGGAATATCTGGCCAATCATCAGTGTCGAAAATTGTGGTCACGCAAGTGTTCTTGCTCTTGGGATCTATAACTGAAAAAGAGGGCAAAGCCAAGTGGGACTCCCAGGCAGAGGCCATACACAAGGTAATTCGATTAACATTTAGAGATCATCTAGCTTGTACTGGCTAACTATTTCTCAGCTGGTGGAATCAAACGGCATGGATGTCTTCGCAAAGTACTTCCGTCGCCTACTTGTCGGCAACTCTCCCCAAATCTTTCCCGGCGTTAACCGTAATGTCGAGAATCCCGGCAACTATCAGCTTCTGGTACAGGAGATGGAGAAGATCACACAAGATCCGGAACAAGCTCCACGAATTGCAGAGATAATAGACACCTCTGAGGGTGACATATTTCGTGATTTCGAGCTTGCGACATTCATGGATCACTTCAAGTTGAATGCCTTGGCTAAGACATTGCTGGCATCAGCGTTTACGCACGTCTCAAAACAGGACCTTAAGATAAAAGGTAGGCTTCACTATATTGCATTGTGCTTCATTCACTAATCACAGGCAGCCGGTGTTATCCTTTCCAATAACTCTCCTGCTTTACTTCAAAGCCTTGCCAACGCCCGCAATGACGACTTTGACGTTGAACCATCCCTTCTTGCCACAAGTGCCTACAAATTCCTTCAAGATTTACCCCAGGACCTCAGAAAAGATGCCGAGAAGAACAAGGTATTCCATGCTTTGAACCTCCGTTATTCAAAGCTAGACATGCAACCACCTGCTGCAATACGATCAGCAATGGCTTTGATTGAATTGCTAGACAGTGGTCAGGATCTCATAAATGAGGTTCAACGTCGAGGACCCCGAGCGACTGCGAGCCTCGAATCTGCAAAGGAAGTTCTAACAGGATATCCTGGTGATCTCAACGAGGGGCAAATCGCGGGCGCTCTCTTGTTTATGATTCTGGCTCCAGAATGGCAACAGTATCGTCCTTCTCTATTTGTGTCTGCAGTCCGAGAATGCTTGGAGTCTTGTGATTGGCAGGGAGTCGTCCGCGAATTCGATTGCAGCGACTATGCTGTGTCCAGTGATCAGTTCTTGGCACTTCTGAATGCTTTGCTTCCAGTCGCTCACAACGATGCTCAATTCGACATTCAAGCACTGTGGGGCGGAAGATGGCAACATTGTGGGACCCAGCTTCACTTCGCTATGGGTTTTGCATCTCTCCCATCTTCCATATTAGATGCGCGAACAATACCTGGTCTTCGCAAATCGTACAATCCTATGGACTACATTGATGGTCCCCAGGAGGTATTGCAATACATTGAAGAGGCACAAAGGGATACTATGATATCGGTGGATGCAGTCGCGGCAATCATCAATCTTGCCTTCACATCTCCTCGGATACCGGAAGACGCCGAGGCCGCGAAAGAACTTGTCCTTGGACCAAAACAGAGCTTCTTTCTTTGCTCCGCCGCTGGAGTCCCGAAGCCCTGGAGTCCAGTCCAGCAGTCTGTGATGGGAAGGCTACTGATTTCTTACCTAGACAAGCAGTTTCCTGAGTATGCTTATGTTCTTTATTCTCTGTGGCGGCAAGATAAACAGTGGCTCGCCTCTACGTTAGCTCATATCCATAGCGAGGATCCCCTCAAGATGCCTTTGATACTTGAGCATGCCCATGAGCTTGGATGGCTTCCAGAACTTGCTGAGTTGATTTCCGGTTTTGGAGTTGACCTAGTGGCTTTAGCTCATCGTCGAGGATATATCGACCTCGAGCAATGGGCACAGGACATGCTTACAAGAAGTCCCAATGAACTAACATCAACGTTTGTAAAGTTTTTGAAGCTCAAAGCCGAAGACGAGATGCGGACCGCTCGTAATGAGCAGCCTGGTCCACGAACAGTGAGTCTAATAATCAAGACCGTTAGTATCCTCTTAGATGCTCTGGAGCAAGCAACAAGAGATGGAGCAGAAATTGTTGGCCTCGAGAGACAGTGCATACAAGCTTTCCCAAGACTCATCAACTATGGAGAGGGCGTGGACGACGTGATTGACCAAAACGGGGCAGAAAGTAATCTAATGTCCGAGACTACCGATGACCAGATGCAGGATCTATACAAACGTATGTATAACAGCAGCCTGGAAGTCCGGGATATTCTCACTCTTTTGCGAGACTACAAGTCTTCGAGGGACCCTGCCAAGCAAGATCTATTTGCTTGTATGATCCATGGACTCTTTGACGAGTTTGTGTGTTTTAACGAGTACCCGCTGCCGCCACTCGCGATGACGGCCGTTCTTTTCGGCGGTATCATCAATTACGGTCTGATCTCAGGCCTCGCCCTTCGTGTTGGCCTCGGTATGATTCTTGAAGCTGTCCGTGATAACCTCACCCAAACATCCATGTACAAATTTGGGCTCCAGGCACTTTTGCATCTGATGGATAAATTACCGGAATGGCCTGGATATTGCTCTGTGCTCGTACAGATTCCGGGACTCCAGGGCACCGAAGCTTTTGCAAAAGCCGCAGAAGTACTTGGTCAGAGCGATATCCAATCAGGTTTTGACGCGGAGTCAAATGGTATCAATGGTGTACCAGAGGGTATGGGACTATCAAACGGGGAAATTGATGATTTCTTAGCTCCGAACATTCACTTCAAGTCAATTCATGCAGAGCCTGCCATGAACTCTGACATTTATGAAGACCCCGACTCTGAAACACAAGAGAAGGTTGTATTCTTCTTTAACAACGTCTCGGACCAGAATCTCCCCATGAAGCTCAAAGATGTGCAGAAGGCTCTGAAAGAAAAGCACCACCAATGGTTCGCCTCGATGCTTGTGGAAGAGCGCGCGAAACTTGAGCCGAACTTGCAGCAGTTATATCTCGACATGCTGAAGCTACTTGGCAACAAAACGCTTTGGGCTGAGGTCCTCCGGGAGACTTATATTAGTGTGCAAAGAATGTTGAATGCCGAGTCGACTATGAACTCACAAGCAGAGCGAAAAAATCTAAAGAGTTTGGCTAATTGGCTAGGATCGTTGACGATCGCAAGGGACAAACCTATAAAGCACAAGAACGTCTCGTTTAAAGATCTTCTGGTCGAGGGGTACGAGACAGACAGGCTACTGATCGTCATTCCGTTCACCTGCAACGTCCTGATCCAGGCGTCAAAGTCTACGGTGTTCAAACCTCCCAATCCTTGGACGATTGAGATACTTCGAGTCTTACTTGAACTTTACAAGCACGTTGAGCTCAAATTGAACCAGAAGTTCGAGATCGAAGTACTTTGCAAGGAACTTGGGGTAGATAGAAATGCCCTTGAGCCTTCTACAGATATAAGGACTAAACCCCACCAAGAGGAGGACTTATCTGCGTCTATGATACCTGACGGAATTGACGGTTTCGATGATTTGGCTTTGAGTATAAGCAGACCGCGAAACGCGAGGTTCTCTCCAAACACGATTGCCGCATCATTGCCAGATCTCGAAACTATGTTGGTGTTCCCTCCATCTACTGGCAGTATTACCAATCAACAACGACTACGCCAGATTGTACAGAACGCTGTCCAACGTGCTATTTTAGAGATTATTGCACCTGTAGTGGAGCGTTCTGTTACTATTGCCACGATTGCAACGACCAACCTAATTCATAAAGATTTTGCACGAGAGTCTGATGAGGATCGGGTCCGAAAGTGTGCACAGCAGATGGTCCGGCAACTCTCTGGGAGTCTTGCTTTGGTTACTTGCAAAGAGCCACTACGGATGAGCATGACGAATTACATACGCATGGCGCAAGCCGAATTCCCTGATCAGTCTTTTCCCGAGGGTGCGATCCTGATGTGCGTGAACGATAACCTCGATACAGCTTGCAACGTTGTAGAGCAGCAAGCAGAAGACCGTTCAATGCCGGAGATTGAGGCTCACATCGAGGCCGAGATAGCTCAGCGACGCCAACATAGAATGGAGCATCCCAATGAACCATATACGGATCCTGATTATAGCCGTTGGGCTGGATTCATTCCTGAACCTTACAAACAGGGTCCGGGTGGTTTAAACCAAGAGCAAATGACGATCTATCTCGACTTTGCTCGTCAATCTCGGGGACCAGCTAGTCACGCTCAGAACGCTTCGTTAGACAGTGGTCGACAACTTCCAGATGTACTCCAAGAGGCTTTCTCTATACCTCACAATCCCACTTCCATAGAGCCACCTGCGACTCCACATCAACTCCCTCATCCGCAACAAGGGCGAATGCTTCCACCCCCAGTACCTACTGCAATTCAACAACCTTCCAATGGGTTCATGGACGCTAGGGCTGTCTCGGAGCGCATTGAAGATTTAGTTGCCGACATTACCCATCTAGCCAAGGATAGACCCGATAGAACACTGAAAGTGGTCGAGTTGGATCAAAAGGGCCCGATGATCGATATCGTGAACGAGATAGAACAGCTGATCAACTCGTTACCAGTCAATCGTGACACCGTGGCCTATCAAGCCGCAAATACCGTCTGTATGGCTTTGTATGGGCAAACAACGAACCCTTTACAAGTCGAATTCCTAGTAAGGTTACTGGTCAAGCTATGTAAAATCTCTCCGAGCACTTCAAAGGAGGTTACTATGTCGTTTGCAAATCAGGAGGACGAGAAAATTCTCAATGTTCCCGTGACCATTGCACTTCTCGAGGCCGGCTTTATGGAGCTGAGGCAGGTAGATATGACGTTGACAAAGGCCATTCGGGATCGGCGGCTGGTCTCTATTGGTTTTCTATCGGATATCATGAACGCACTGCTACTCAACAGCCACCCATTCGGTCTCAGAGCAGACTTTGCAAGCAGCCTAGGAGCGATGGGGCAGTGGCTGATTGAGGAACCTGGTCTGTCAATGGGTACAGAACTCATGCAACGATTAAGGGATTGGGGAGTCCATGATTACGTCGAAAGCAGGCCTGACGAGCGATCTCTAATCAGACAACATCAGTTGCAATATATCTTTACAGAGTGGGTAACCATGTGCGGTCATCCAAATCCTACCGAAAAGATGTTCGGGGCATTTATCTCTCAACTGCATCAAAGGCAATTGTTGAATTCACAAGACGAAATGGCACTTTTTCTTCGGCTTTGTATCGACACATCCGTGGAAGCTTATGAACGCGAGGATCCGAACTCGATTGCGAACGAAGGCTACTTCAACGTCGATTGCCTGGCCAAACTCATTGTTCTTCTGGTGAAGAACCAAGGTGAAACAGACGGCGCTGTTAGAGGCTGCAAGGCTGCGTACATGAATTCGATACTGTCCATTGTTGCTCTGATATTTAACAACCATCACGTCATTCGGGGCGAGCTTTTCAATCAACGGGTCTTTTTCCGGTTATATTCTAGTATCCTTTGCGATTGGCATGACTTTGCCAGAGAAGATTACACCCAGGACCGAGACATGATACTGGTCTTTGCTGATAACTTTTTGATACTGGAGCCGCGATACTTCCCTAGCTTCACCTATAGCTGGCTAATTCTGATTTCTCACCGGATGTTCATGCCTGCCTTGCTAAAGCTTCGCGATAACGAAGTGAGTTTGTTGGATTCGCAGAGCCAGACTGTGCTAATGTGACTAGGGTTGGGATGTCTACGCTAAAATTATGGACGGCTCTTTGACTTACGTAGGTGAATTGCTCATGCCAGCCATGGTCTCACCTTTAGCCAAGGATCTTTATCGAGGCGTATTGCGTATCCTTCTGATCCTACACCACGATTTCCCAGAGTTCCTGGCAGAGAACCACTACCGCCTCTGCAACATCATCCCAGCACATTGTATGCAACTTCGAAACCTCGTTCTTAGCGCATACCCTTCGTCATTCCCAGAGTTACCAGATCCATTCACAGCAGGCCTTAAGGTCGATCGTCTAGAAGAGATCAGAAACCCGCCTCGGATAGCTGGAGATATCATCCAGCCTCTCCTGTGTATCAAAGACGTCGTGGACAGCTCATTGAGAAGCACTGACATTTCAGATGAGAACATCAACACGGTAGCAAATGCCGCTCACAATTCAAGCTCGGACTACGGGAATTCCAACGTCAACACTCCTCTCCTTCATGCCCTAGCTCTCTACTTGGGAGAAAGCGCCCTCTCCGCGGCTGGCCAAAAAGGCGGCCCTTCTTTCTCCAATGACTCTCCCCAAGCCACCTTTATGACCAAATTAGCCAAAGAGCTCCATCCCGAAGCCCGCTATCACTTTCTCAGCGCAGTCGCCAACCAGCTCCGCTACCCAAACAGCCACACTCATTACTTTAGCTACGCGCTTCTCCACCTTTTTGGTAATGATCTGGCCGACCAACAAGAGTCGGACGTGCGTCAGCAAATTACCAGGGTGTTATTGGAACGATTGATTGTGCATCGACCGCATCCGTGGGGGTTGATAATCACGCTGCTGGAGCTGCTGAAGAACCCGAGTTATATGTTTTGGGATCTGCCGTTCATCAAGGCGGCGCCCGAGGTATGCAATTTATTCCGCACATTTGTCATTGGATTTAATAATTACTGCTTGCAATCTAATACCGATATGAATTATGGATTATTGTACTGACTTGAAGGGTGTAATGCAGATTGAGAGACTGTTTGGGGCGCTCTTCCAGCATATCAACCAGAGTCCCAGGTCTTTGGCTTGAGCTAGCGATTGACAATGGGCATCATGGAGTGTTGGAGGATGCGGAGCGATCTGACTCTGCCATGAGCATAGCGGCATTAGCAAGGAAATGGATGGACTTTGCAGTTGATAGTACGATAGAAGGAGTTTGTATGACATTGCTTTTCAGGGGCTGGCAACTTTTCTCGAGTCACGTCTGCGCAATACCATCTGTTGCGCAATATCCAACCACGGCTGTTGAATGAAAGGGGGCAACGGCATGGAAGGTTTTAACGCTGTTACAAATGTATAATAGGCAGATGGCAGAAGGGGAAGTGTATGTAGGATAATACCTCTATTTGCTAGTCACTATTTGCTGTTTGCTATGAGAGAGCTAGAGGGTTATTTTGAGAGGGTCTGAGTGAGACTGTGGTGTGATGTATTGTGTTATGTTTACCTACTGTAGAGGACTTACGGTTGATGATGTGATTGCTACGCTAAGACTTTGGAAGATTCTTAACGGGCTATTGTCACTGCAGCATCAACCACTTGATCTAGATACGTAGGATGAAGGGATTTGGCTATTGTGGCCTTGTGAAGCATGTTTCATATCTCTATTCGAATATCGTGCGCTAGTGATGGTGCACAATTAGAGGTACTCGCACTAGTAATTGGAGAATAGGAGCAGAGTTGTTGAACATGATCTTGACAATAGAAAACCCTCGCGCTAGCAACATGATGATAGCAACACATAAAAAGCCTATTGTAGACTGCTAGCGCCTGAGCTGGCGAAGGGCGGGTAGTATATATATTTTGGTTTGTTTCCTGCTTGCAAGTTGTTTCTGCAACGTACATCCTTTTTGAAAGCTACTTTCTTCAGGGATATCTTTCTTCAGACAACATACTTCTTACATCGCACACATCTTTCTTCAGACAGCATATCTTTCTTCATAAACAGCTTCCTGCAACAGTACACCTTTTCTTCAGCTGCATACCTCTCTTCAACACACATCTTCACGGATATCTCCGCTGTCAAAGTTTAGCTTTTTGCAACTACATACACATCTCCCCGCCATCGCACTGCTGGTCAGTGTTCCCTTCTTCTCACCTCGCGTCGTGTCGTCGTCTTATCCACCAAAGTTAGTAAGTTAATCTTTGATTCTGGGCAATCGTATGGTTAGCTGACTGGGTTGGCTAGGAGTCTTGCTCCAGCGAATCCTTTCTCTTCACAAGCACACTGCCGGTCAGTGTCTCGTTCCTTTCGTCTTCATTTATCTAAATTAGTAAGTTTAGCTTGGGTTTGCTGTGGTTACATAACCGTCTGACCAGTTTTGTAGCTTCGACAATCCGCTCCAGAAAATACCATGTCGGCCCAGAACCGTTATGCTCTTCGCTCCCATGGGCCAGTCCCCGCTCCTCCTGCTCTTCCCGGCCGCATGGGTCGCGACGGCCTTCCGCGTCGTTCTCCGCCTACCGGCCGGCTTTGGTTGAAGCGGGGGGCGCGACCAGTCCGTCGGGTCGCAGACCGCTTACGAGACGTCAATCTTGTAAAGATCAAAAAGTTGGAGGAGGAGATGGAAAAGATGAAACACCACTGGACATTGGAGATGGAGGCGCGGCCGGGGGCGTGGATGCATGAAGCGACTCCGGATATATTGGGGGAATGGCGGGAGAATAGGGAGTGGGCGATCGCGGATCGTTGGAGGTTGATGGCGGTGCTCAACGGCAGAGCGATGGTGCTTGGAGAGCTTTATGATAAGAAGGTGGAGGAGTTGAAAGAGACGAGGGAGGACGCAAAGAAGGACAGAAAGGAGTTGAAGGAGATGATAAAGTTGTCGGAAATATGGCGTAAATGGCGGAAGTGATTGCCGAGAGCAGGGAGATGGAGCTACGCGAGCAGGTGAAGGATTCGCAGTCGGAGGTGACGCAGTTGAACAGAGGGAGTATCTAGAGCAAGAGTGCGAAGACCTGGCGTCGTTGACGTTGTAGCAATCATTGACTTCTGCCTCACAATATCATCTCCGGCCGAATGGTCGCTTTAAATTGCTGATGTTTACTTGGAGTATTCTGTTAGATCCGGTAATTTATATCAATCCGGCAAGCTCCCGCACAAAGGCCAGTAGTTGGTTTCAATTGTAACAAGTAGCCAGCATAGCAACATGTATGTTACCGCAGTACGTCCTGGTTCAAAGCTTCGTGATCCGTCCAAGCCAAAGTGGATTGAGGGTGCTGTCAAACCCTGGTTGAGATCTCCGCTTCTCAGTCTCGTCATTCCACTTCTTTAGCATATCCAGTACCCAATCCGCTACAGCCTCTGCCGCTCCCTTAGGTTTCTCTAAAGGCAATGGATGATGGGCTCCATCCACGAATGTCTCTTTGACCTGGCCTTTTGCGACACCGCCACCGCCCATGTGACCTGTTCCAGTCTGTTTCACTACGCCTTCGGCATAATCGGAGTCGTGCAATTGTGATAGAGTTCCCCAGACGTATAGAACTGGTGGATGAACGTTGGCCAGACTTTCAAAAGCCTGCCTTGATTCATCTTGGTAGAATCCAGCGATTACAGTAGTATTCTTTCCGCGCTTTTGATAATCTGGTGCTTCCGGGTAGCCGGGGAAAGGAGGGTCAGGGCGCATCATGGTGTACACTTCCATTGATTTCGGAGTTGTCAAAGTCACGGGTTTGGCTGACCCGTTCTCCGAGGGTATGTCTCGCAAATCGTATTTCACGACGCGCTCAAAGACTCGAGGATCAAACGCAGCGTAGTAAGGATTGGCAGCGAACTGTTTCCGGGCTTGTTCGCGAGACGGCCATACATCTTTACGATTGGCCATGAGCGTCGCAACATGGAACCGGTCTGGGCGCACATCCTTATCTCCTTTCCGTTTCTTGTACTTATATCCGGTCGCGAAAACTGGTTCCATGGAGATGATTCCTGTGAACAAGCGTGGATGGAAGATTGACATCATGGTAAGTGTGACACAGCCCCAAGACTGACCTACTCCGACGATGGGATGCGGCATCTCTGCCTGGAAGTAATTGACCATCTGTAGCAAGTCTCGAGAACTATCAAACCAATGCGGCTCGTCGTCAATGATATCTTCATTGAGAATGTAGGAAGCGCTATGGTGAGCAACATCAGCTGCCCAGATTCCACGTATTGGAACGCGGCAGTGGAGGAGCTCATCAAAGAAAGGCTCGTATGATTCCTTCGACGATCCAACGCCATGGGCCATAATAAGTGTGACATCCCCAGGCTTCACGTCCCGGTTCCGTGGGACATAGTGCTTAACAGCTAGCTTTAGATGTGCGGTACTCTCATCTCTGACTCCTCTGCTAAATCCTCGAATATGAGATGCGGGAATGACATGGGCTTGTACGTCCCAGAATTCTTCAGACATGCTGTCTAGTTTGAGGAGGGAAAGATATTTGCATCAAATGTTTAGGAGATGAAGCGAATCACCATGTCACTTTCTCGTTCATGCTGTCAACACAGTAATGCGTGGTCATGGGTCGCGGCATTGATGGTGGATGAATTGAAAGTGAATGCTAGTCCTTCAAAGCTGGCTTTATAAACTCAGTCTGGCACTGACATAACTCTTCTATCCCAAGTCCCTGTTTGATGAGATAGTCTCAGGGGAGTCGTTGCCTCCTGAATCATGTCGCGACGAATCTATGAGATGGAATGTCGTCGAGAAGAACAAGCCCGCCAAGCTCGCCAAGCTAGGGTTTTCGCTGACAAAGCAGCGACTTCCGCCCGACATGTGATCGCCGACGACGTGCCTCAACCTATTCAGAATGCCTTGATGGGGAGCTCAGAAAGGGAGCAAACGGCGTTTGGGAAAGCTGTGGTACGTTGGCTCCAAACCTTCTTCGAATGCGCATAGCTGAACTATCTAGGACACAGCTCTCGTTCCCTTTCATGCCGCCATCTCCAAACCTGCCCAGAAGGCTTATCTGGGGACATTCTTGCTTGTGGCGACGAGCTTGCTGCTCCTAGGTGTTTCAACTGTTGCTTACACGTTGTTCTACTACAATTTTGTTCCTCAAATTGGCGTTGAGCGGGTCATACACCTGCAATTTGGGTGCGTTCCCACCTCGAATGCTGGGAATGGATTGCTAAAGTCTGGAATGGCGTAGGGATGGCCATCCCTACGGTATCGCTTCTTTGTCTTCTTCCTTGACATCTTTGCAGGCCTACGATATCACCCTCTATCTTCATCTACCACGAACCCCCAATAACATTGAAGTCGGAAACTTTATGCTGGACTTGTCTCTCCTCTCTCCCCCACTGGCTTCAGCTTCGGATACTCGATTGCCCTCTCTAACACCTCTAAATAATCACACTCAAGTCCTTGCTCATTCCAGACGATCTGCAATCCTAACCTATGCGTCGCCCATAATAGATACGGCGAATACGCTGAGTGGACTGCCGTGGTATCTGATAGGCTGGAAGACGGAAAGTGACGTCTTGGAAGTGAAGATGTTTGAGGGTGTAGAGTTTGCGAAAGGCTGGAGTAACATACCTCAGGAGGTGAAGGTAGTGGTAGAGGCAGATAAGAAGATGCAGTTCTATGAAGTGGGAGTCAAGATTGTTGCGCGGTTTAAGGGGTTACGGTGAGTCTTAATTTCCAAGCGGTTCACACTCAGTATGTCTTTTTGATCTTGAGGGCTCATTCTATGTATTGAAGCTGGGTTCTCTACCATCACCGCATCCTCTCCTATCTGTTCTTCACCACGGCCTTTTGGACCAGTTCAATGACAACCGCCCTCGTCGCCTGGCTTATCCTCTCGTTCTTCGTGTCCTCTAGCTCAACTGCTCCCAAATCTGAACCTAAGAGAAACGGGTCCATCATCAAGACTGAACCTTCAGACTCTGACCATTTTGATCCCTTTTCAACCGAGGATCTTTCTGATACATCTCGGACATTCCCAACCCTTAGGCGGCAGCCGCCGTTGCATTTTACAGGACGCAATGAGCCTACGAAGAAAGAAGAAGCGCGGGTGAAGGAGGAAGAAGAGGTTCTTGGATCGGCTGCCATTGACCCATTACACAATGAAGCAGATGATGAAGAGGATGATGAGGAGCGAGATACGACAGGATGGAGAGACTCTGGGATTGGGACAAGTCTCGAGGAAGGGGATAGGAGTGAGTCGGTGCAGAGGAGGAGAAGGGCGTTATTTAGCGGCACAAATGAGTAAGATCGATTATATCAAAACACTCAAGCTATAAGAACAAGCCATCAGAAGTACTACGCTGCCCTGAGTGATTCTTGGCTTGCAACCACGTTTTTAGGTGTAAGTTTCCAAGTGGAGCATTGAAAGACCCCTCAATGATTGTACAGATAATACGCTGTAAAGAAGTAGCCTCTCCAAATCTAAGAATTATAATCAAGTACTTAAGAATATAACCGGTGAACTTTTGTACAGCTACTCAAATACCTCTCTACCAGGCGTCTCCTCCCTGTGGACGCAGAGCTGTTAAGATGGAGAAGACGTTTGAGATCTGCCTTTACAACTGGAACCTAGAGGATTGGAAGGATGGGTAATCAATTTTATAGTTAGTGAAGAACAATGGAATAGGTTCCCACATCTGAAAGCTTGAAAACATGAGGGGCGGATAGAGGTTTACAGACTCAGACTCAGGTAAATAGATGATTTAGGCTCTATGAATATGGGTAGAGCACACCTTGATATCGAAATGAGCAGTAGTGAACAAGAATATCAGCTTTTTGATATGACCGTGTGACTGAAAGGTGAGTAGATGTGTTCGGGCTAAGACATAGACAAATGGATGTTGAATGAGATGAGCGCAGGAAATGGGATAGGTTGAAGTCGATACGGGCAGTAGTAAACAGACGCTTAAGTTACGTAATGAGATTACATCTACAAAGGCATCAAGACGACATGTCTATATGGCGAAGTTGTCACGTCGATGAAAAGGTGAATATTAGTCTGCAAGTACCAAAGCGTTTTGATGTAGCAAGCAAGAGAGCAAGAGCCAGTCAATCTTCAGGAAAAAGCAAAGCACCCAAAGCAAGAAGTCCACGTTCTATCCGAGAGCACCAGCACACCAGCGAAGCAAAGACCCAGCCAACACCACCTGCAAGTGACGTTAGTCGATGCACCTAGATGGAGAAAAGGAAACCAAGCTTACCCACAAACGACCCCTAGCGGTCGAGGCCCCCCATCGCCCCCGGCCGATCCACCCAGAAGCTCTCCCTCCGCCCCTCTGGGGCCTGCTTCGTCAGCCGACGAGGCGACTTGGCGAGGGGGCGGACCGGCCCAGTCCACTGGGAGGGGAGCTCAACCCCCTCCACGTCGGATGGCCCATTGGCGAAGGGCACTTTCTTCGCCCTGTGGCAGGGGCGGCAGGCGAGACAGGAGGCGATGGAGGAGAAGAGGGGTGAGGCGAACAAGCAGACGGGAGACATTGTTGGTGGAGAGGGGAAAGACAAGTTGGTTGGTGGTTGTGAGGGACGAGTTAGTCAAGTTGGCTTCTAGATCATTAGGGGTTGGCACTGTGATGCTGAAGGATGTTTGGTTTCGACTTACCTGTTTGGATGAATCGAAGTTTGGTTTTAGTGGATTGTTCGTGGCAGAATTTAACTGCACTTACCTTGTATGAAATTTAGCTTAAGCGAGCCCTATTCAATACCGTGAGAAAGGCGACTAAGCGGCCCTTCTTACCTTATGGAACGACGCTCAACGCTTCAGTCTTCTTTCTTTGAGCGTCTCGGTGTGTCAAAGACGTGAATGCACGTCTTCACGTGTATTTTGCTGGAACAAGAGCCAGCAGAGCAGCGCCGGAGCGAGCACTTAGTATCGCTATTGGAAAGGCACTGTTCACCGGAAACGCTCCGAGTTGCACGACTCCTTCATGAGTGTCCGGACGTGTAAGAGAGCAGAACAAGCACCATGCTGACTTTGAATCTGGTTTTAGAAGAACCGCACGTCCACGGTAAGGCCTGTTGCAAGTCCGTGCATTGATCTCCTGACATCACGTCCTCATAGGGGCCTGGTCCTTGTGTCACGCACCTGGAACAACTTCGGAGCATTGTTGCTCGAGCGAATGGCCTTGAAGGACGACTGCACAGCTCTCCAGTCTTAGTCTTTGGCTGAACCCACTGAGAGGCTTCTTGGTGTCCACAAGTGCCAGAGATGCTTGGACGGCTTCAACCCATCAAGGAGAACACTCATTGGGGAGCGGCAATATAACCTTGCCCTGGTAAATGGTACGGCGTGTCGGTGCAAGCAAGCTTTTGGCAGTATGTAGATACCCAACTGCCGGTCCTGATTACTGTATGCTATTAAGAGACAAAGCAAATATCAATGAATGAAATTCTCGCTACGTGGGTATCTAGGTCAAGCAAAGGAAGACTCTTAGACAGGCGCCTCACTCCGAGTCTACAAAGGAACTTGCTAATCTGCCGAAGATAGGAACCTCGAAGCGATCCAGAGTATTTGCTGAGACGGTATCAGTACCGTACACATTTAGGGAAGGAGAACCCCACCATCTTGGTAAGCTCGAAATGCCAGAAAACCTATAAGCCCAAGATCTAAAACAAACAGCATCCACGAGATAATCTTCGTCCAGGAGAATATGAGGTGCACAACCTGGAGCTCTGTCAGTCATCGTGTCTGTAGCATCGTCGAACGTCACTGACAAATATAGCCGTGAAGAGTAGACTCGATTGCCATGCATGGAACCTGCACCGTTACATGTCAGCCTTATCCACCCTTTTCTGAAGTGAAATCAAGTCATCTACGCAAATGGAACGCATTCACCGAGACCGGTGAGACATGCCATTGTGCCACAGAGATGCCTAGGATCTACAGAAAGATGAATGCCGGATTTGGGAGAAAGAGATGATCTGAGGTCTTTTACAAACGATATTTCAAGACAGTCAAACGCTTCAGAAATACTGCTTATCCTTATGACAAGTCCTGGGATGGTAAGATACATATACCTACAAGCATAGGGTTTCGGCATGGCCAGAAGGCCTCAAAGTAAGAATGCATACGCAGTCTTGAAGAAGAGTGATAAGACACAATGATGAATGAAAAGAAGGAAGCAGGAGCTAATAAGGAGACACGAAAGCGAGAGGCATGATGCCAAAAGACCTCTCTGCCCTTTCCCAGCCAGGACACTTCTTCCATCTTTAAGTCCAATACGTACCGAACATAGTCACTCTTGTGCTCTGCTACCAGCAAGAGTACCCCTCCGGCAGGCGGCAGGAGCAAGTATGCCAGCATCGCCTCGTAATCCAACCGTATTGGCAGACTTGTCTCGAACAGGCTTACATCCAGGCGCCCAGTCTCAATGCTGCCACCGCCAAACCCTCCTCCATTGCCATGTGGTTCATTGCTGAAATGGCTGGGGGATGGAAGAGATGACGCGGCGAAAGGCTCTGTGGATGGTCGGCCTGCAGGCGGTGACCGAGGGTTTGGAGATCGAGTGGAAGAACGCTGAGGGGATGGGGAGAGTGCTCTGATGGTTTCCGGAGCAGTGTCTTGATAGGGAGCAAAGTCCATGGCTGAAAGAGCGGTCACAGCGGTCGTAGTAGTGATGGAGCTTGAGGGGTTGTGAGAGCTGAACTTTCGGGGTAATGGCGACCGATAGTGGCAAAGCTGGCGGCTGTATTAGCGTATGCAGAAAGCTCTGCATTCCTTGGCATTCGTTTTTGCGTTTACCCCACATCCCTTTTGTATGGGGAATTCGAAAATTCAACCCCACCGCCCCCCAATTGCCCAAAATTGAAGCTATTCAGACCTCTTTGTTTGTTGATGTTCCTGACGTTCTTGTAATCATTTTTATTCGAAATGCCTCAACGCCGAAGTCAAAATCTATCTCTGAATGATTCTTTCACCTTCTCTAGAGCATCCGAAAGGCGTAGAAAATCGACGACTCGGGCTGAACAGTCGAAGATCACTGATCGAGCTGTTTCTCTCGACTGTCGTCGTAGACAAGCTCTCATTTCATCGAATGTAGATGAACTCAGATTGTCTTCAACTTCTCGACAATCTTCATCTTCTGAGCAATTCTCATCTTGTGAATCTCAGTTGTCTTCACTTTCTTGATGATTTGAATCTTCTTCATTAAGATGTTCATGATCTGATTCATCTAAATCATCATTATGTTCTGAATATTGAAAGAATGAACTCGACATTTCTAAAGATAAAGCTGAAAGATCAAGATCTTTTTCAGCTGCAGAAGTTGCTGTGCATGCAAAGTTTCAAAAAGAACAACAGAATTGAGCTGATGCTGCTCAAAGATTGAAAGACAATAAAGTTCATGAAGAAACTTTATGATAGACAGAAATAAATAAGCATGATGAACAAAAGACTATACATCATCATCATCTGAATCATCAGACTAAAAAGAATTTAAAGAAGTTGTTTATCTCTGAGCTTGAAGTTATAAACTTTAAAGATTGAGTTGATGATTTTATGCTGTTTATATCAATCTATCTTCATGTAAATTAAAGATTTAAATGATTTAATCACATTGTTTAAATGTTGACTTGAAGAAATCTTAAATAAAATTATTAAGATCAAAGATGATGATGTTAAGAACTGAATTATCATTAATTGAATGATCATCATTAAAGTTAATAAATCAAGAATCATTTGAAAGCAGCAGTTTATTAATGACTTTAATGAGTTAAAATGAGATAAAATCTTGCTTGCTTTGACTGAGAAGAAAATTACTGACTATACAATCAAGATAGAGATCAATGCGAAGATTGAAAAGCTTATTCATAAAAAATCTGTTGAAATTATTTTCAAAGATTCTGAAACTGATGAATATCGTCAAAGATGCACTTGCATCAATCATTTTTTGAATCAAGCTCAAATCAAAATAAATACACTTGCTGATATCAATAATTTTGATAAAGCATTGTTGAATTACTGACAATGCAATGATGAACATTGTAGAAATTAAAATGACTTCTGTTTCATGAATTTTGCAGACAAGCACTATAATATGAATCACACTCAACAATTTTTATAAAATAAGATGATATTTAACATTGAAGCAAACATCAGCATTGAATGATTTTCTATCTCTTTATATAACTTTTGAAGTGATAAACAGAGCTCTGTTATCTTGCTGTCTCATTGATCAGATATGCATGAGAAAAGATTGAACATCAAAGCAGAGTGAGTGAAAAAAAAAGATTTTATGATGAAATTTATGAGATTCAATGAACAGCAAATGAAAATGCAAATGAGTGAGACAATGACTGATCAGATAGAATGAATGAACTTACATCAGAAAGCTTCAGAATTGTCACGATCCTAGCCTTGTCAGACTCAGCCTTCTAGCCTTGCCAGATCTATTCTCGCTCCGTCACCTTGACTAGTCCCTATTGGGCCTAGCGTCGGCTGAGAAACACACATATGTAGTCAGCTTCTTTTCTGTAGCTATCTTTCTTTCTTAGCATTTATCTTCTAGTTAAATGACATTCCTATCTGACTCGCTCTAGACAGGCCCCTAACATTAGATAAATGCTTATCATCTACTATTCTGCTATCGACGAATAGACGATACGAAACAATCTATTCAGTAAGAAAAATTTGCAAGAAATTCTTCAAATTTGCATCATCATTTTAGATCGCAAGAGATTCTTCGATTCTACACTCATTTTCATCATTCTATTCACAAGAAATTCTTTAAATAAAGTATTCAATTATTATCTGAAATTCACAAGAAATTCTTTGAATTTTCACTCATCAAAAAACATCAATTCAAAACATCAATCTCTCATCTACTCTTATCTCAACAACTTCTATCTTCTCTCATCATGACACGTGATGTCGAGTCAGTTGAGTCACGAACAACTCGCCTGCTTAGAAGCACTGTCAATAGAAGAGTTTCACTTCTACTCATCGATGCTTCAGTCGAAGCTGAGAAAGCTGTCACTCTCTGAAACATAAACATCGAAGAACAACTGTTTCATTGAATCAGCAATCAATTCGACGAAGTCATCAATATGCTGAACGAGCTTCGAAGTCAGCGAGACTTGATTCTACAACTCAATGAACACTGACTTCTCGTACAAGACGATCACAAAAAGAGAGCGAAACAACTAGAAGTCGCTTTTGATAAAAACGATGAGCTAGAGAAAAAGATCAATCAGCTACAAGGCGAGCGGTTGAACTTCAGAGCGGAACAACGTCAAGCTGATCGATCTATGACTCGGCAAGATACTCAGTCAGCTGAGCAACGAGTCAATCAGAAAGAAGCTTCTACGATCTCAGTTTCGATTCGTCGCTCTGAAGTTGAACGAAGCTTGACTTTCGAAGCTCGCTTTCAACGAGAATCTTCTACTCTATCTGATAACGAAAACGAAAACAATCATCACAAGTTCGTCAAGCTTTCGAATTCACTCATCTTCATCGAAACAGATGATTCTATCTGAGAGACATGAAACATCAAAATAGCTGACAAGCTCGATGTCAACGCGAATCATTACTCTACTGA